>Ga0134094_1001391_pt1 | contig 23720 bp, 24 predicted proteins | sample 5_1taG_FD_94458 | JGI IMG/M metagenome (GOLD analysis project Ga0134094, IMG submission 94458) | Switchgrass degrading microbial communities from high solid loading bioreactors in New Hampshire, USA - 5_19_20_110_A1 metaG | ecosystem: Engineered > Bioreactor > Semi-continuous > Anaerobic >... | reverse complement strand
TCGACCGCGAGTTTGGCACCGGCGCGCTGAAGATCACTCCCGGTCCCGATCCGAACGACTATGTGATTGGGCAGCGGCACGGGCTTCCGCTGATCAGCATGCTCGACCGCGAAGCGCGCGTCAACGAGAACGGCGGCCCCTATGCCGGGATGGACCGGTTTGAAGCGCGCAAGAAGCTCTGGGCAGATATGAAAGAAGCCGGGCTGGTGATCAAAGAAGAAGATTACATGCTCAATGTTCCGCGCTCGCAGCGCGGCGGCGAGATCGTCGAACCGATGGTTTCTGAGCAGTGGTTTGTCGAGATCGAACCGCTGGCGAAGGCTGCGCTTGACGCTGTGCGCCAGGGCAAGATCCGCATCGTGCCCGAGCGTTTCACAAAGGTCTATTACAACTGGCTGGAAAACATCCAGGACTGGTGCATCAGCCGCCAGCTTTGGTGGGGTCACCGGATCCCCGTCTGGTACTGCCAGGACTGCGGCGAGATGATTGTGTCGCGTGAAGATCCGGCGGCGTGCCCGAAGTGCGGCAGCGCGAAGCTCGAGCAGGACCCCGATGTGCTGGATACATGGTTCTCGTCGGGGCTGTGGCCTTTCTCAACGCTGGGCTGGCCTGAAGAAACGCCCGATTATAAATACTTCTACCCGACCTCGGTGCTGGAGACAGGTTACGATATTCTCTTCTTCTGGGTCGCACGGATGATCATGGATGGGATCGAGTTCACCGGGCAGCCGCCTTTCCACACCGTCTACCTGCACGGGTTGATCCGCGACGAGCACGGGCAGAAGATGTCAAAGACCAAGGGCAACGTGATCGACCCGCTGGTGGTGATGAACGAGATGGGGACCGACGCGCTGCGCTTTACGCTTCTGGTCGGCTCGACGCCGGGCAATGACATGAACCTGTCGATCAAGAAGGTGGAGGCGAACCGCAACTTCGCCAATAAGATCTGGAATGCCGGGCGCTTTGTGATCGGCGCGCTCGAAAACGCCCCTTCGCAGCCTTCGGGCGAGCAGGCGCCGGAATGGACGCTGGCTGATTCATGGATTTGGGCGCGGCTGCAGAGCCTGATCCGCGATGTGGAGCGGTTGTTTGAGAACTGGCAGTATGGTGAAGCCGGACGCCAGATTTATGATTTCTTCTGGAGTGAGTTTGCCGACTGGTATGTCGAGATTTCAAAGCAGCAGATGGCTCAGGGCGGCGACCGGGCATATTACACGGCATCCACGCTCGTCCGCGTGCTTGACGCCTGCCTGCGCCTGCTGCATCCCTTCACGCCGTTTGTGACCGAAGAGCTGTGGGGTCACCTCAAGCGCGCCGCGCAGGAGAAAGGCCCTGCGTATCAGACGATTTTCGGCGATTCGAACTGGGAGGAGGCGCTGATCATTGCTCGCTTCCCTGAACCGCGCAAGGTCGAGGGTTGGGAAGCCCAAAAGGTTGAGGATTTCAACCTGGTGCAGGAAATTGTCCGCGCCATCCGCAATTTGCGCACAGAGAAGCGGGTTCCGCCGTCGCGAAAAATTCCGGCAATCCTGGCTGTTGGTGACAATACCGTGCTCGACGCGCAGCGGGATGTCATTGCCTATCTGGCCCAGCTCGACCCGCAATCCCTGACCATCATCCCGGCGGTGGAAGAGAAACCGCAGAATGCCGCCGCGCAGACGATCCTGGGGATCGAAATTTATCTCCCACTTGAGGGACTGGTTGACATGGAGGCCGAAAGAGCGCGCCTGCAAAAAGAACTTCAGGAGAATGAGAACCAGATCAAGCGGCTTGAGACGCTGCTGAGCAGTTCGTTTGCCGAACGCGCCCCAGCCCAGGTGGTTGAACGCGAGCGCCAGAAGCTGGCGACATTTAAAGAAACCGCCGCCCGGCTTCGCGAGCAGCTTTCTGCGACAGCCGGTAAAAATTGATCTGACTGAAGCGTTTTCCATTGAGGATCGCGCCCTGCAAGTTGGGCTGCGATCCTCAATTTTTTCGCCGGGCATGCCGCATAGCAATTCGCCATTGGTACAGGCCTGTGACAGTTCTTTCGTACCGGTCAATACCCGAAAGAAGTCTCTATGTTTCATGCGAAAAACCACCTATACTGGAGTCAAGTCCGGTTAAGGAGAATTAATAATGGAAAATCGTATCGACACCAAACGGCTTTTAATTTATCTTGGGTTTGCTTTTGGCATTGCGTGGCTCTCTGCTCTGGTGATCTACCTGACAGGCGGGCTGGCCAACAGCCCTGTGCTGGTCGAACCGCTCGGGCTGACCCTGGCGCTGGTCCTGATGGCAGGCGTGTATATGTGGGCTCCGGCGGCCGCGAATGTTCTGACCCGCCTGATTACCGGCGAAGGCTGGAAGAATGCCGGCCTGCGCCTGAATATTAAGCGCGGCTGGCCCTACTGGCTGGCTGCCTGGTTCCTCCCGCCGCTGCTGACGTCGCTCGGCGCTGCGATTTACTTTGTGCTCTTCCCGGCTCACTTCGACGCGAACCTGAACACCCTGCGCGAAATGTTAGCAAGCACCGGGCAGGGCGCGATCGACCCGTGGTTCGTGGTCATCAGCCAGGTTTTGCTGGGGATATTGGCTTCGCCGCTGCTCAACGGCTTTTTCACCTTCGGTGAGGAGTTCGGCTGGCGGGCGTATATGCTGCCCAAGCTGATGCCGCTGGGTTCGCGGAAGGCGATGCTGGTCTCGGGCATTATTTGGGGCGCCTGGCACTGGCCGGTGATTTTCATGGGCTACGAGTACGGGCTTGAATACCCCGGCGCGCCGGTTGTCGGTCCGCTGCTGTTCCTGTATATCGCGACCCTGTTCGGCGTGTTCCTCTCCTGGGTGACGCTGCGCGGCGGGAGCGTCTGGCCCGCTGTGATCGGCCACGCGGCGATCAACGGTTTTGCAGCGATTGGCTCACTGTTTACCATTGGCGAGCCGAATCCGCTGCTTGGCCCGCTGCCGGTGGGCGTGATCGGTTCGCTGGGTTGGGCGGTTGTGGCAGTGCTGCTGTTCAACCGCCGCGGTGCGCTTGAACCGGCGAAAGAGACGGCCGTTTCAATGGGTATCGCTCCCGAGCAGCAGGACGAGCTGGCTGCTGCGTAAGTAAAATATTAGAGGATACGGCTGCCAGTTATAGCAGCCGTGTCCTCTAATTATCTTTCCAGCCAACCGCTATATCGTCTTCAACTTTTCCAGAAAATCGCCTGCTGCCTGATCTCCCAGCGCAAGCGTAGGGTCCCACATCTTTTCCCATTCGAATGAGACGATCCATTCTTCCGGCAGGCCGGCCAGATAGGACAGCAGCTCGCGGACCTGCAGATCGCCCTCAAAGAGCAGGGTATTTTGGATCTGCTCGCCGGCCTTGCGTGTATCCTTAACGTGAAGGTAGCGGATCAGCGGGCGCAGGGCATCGAAGGTCGCCTGCCAGGGCTCGCCGCCGTGATTGCGTGTATGGGCGATATCCCATAAAAGATTCAGCTTCCCGCCGAGGATTTCATTGAGGGCGAGGATATCGGTGGAGCGAACCAGGCTGTCGTGCGTTTCCACGATCATCCGAACCGGGAACGGCTCGAGAAGCTGTTGAACCAGCTTAGCGCCCTGGGCTAACCGCTGTAGATCGGGCCGTTCAGAAGGCCTGCCGCCTGAAAAGAAGCGCAGGTAAGGCGCATCGACTGCCTGTGCGGCTTCTGCGTACCGCCGGATGGTCTCTGCATGGGTTGACAGGTCATCCTGCAGATGAAAGCCCAGGTTCAGGCCGATCAAGCGGACGCCCTTCTCTCTCAACCGGGCGGATACCCGGTTTAACCCCGCTGATGTATTGAAATCGGGTAGAGAAAGCAGATTGACGGTGTTTTGCAATGCGCGGATTTCAATAAACGGAACCCGGTGCGCGGCGGCAAAGTCGATCACCTGGTAGATCGTCCAGTCTGGAAAACCCAGTGTATTGATTGAAGGTGTGATCATCTGTGTAATTTCCTTAGGGTATTCCCGGATGGGCGTGGGGCTTGTTACCTAACCGGGATTGGATCCTCCCCAAAGAGTCGATGGGAAAATCAACAGTTTGCTGCTTGGGTGAGAGTCCTGTTTGAGATTAGGAGGTTGACCAATAGGCAAGCGAATTATGTGTGTTTATACTGAAAGCACGGTAGGAGCGAGTTTCCTCCGTTGATTAGCGGTAGAAGAGAAAATCCTGACTTACAGGTACGGAGGAGGCATGGAACGTCTCAGAGTGAAATCTGGGGCGTTTCATGTATTAAAGTGATTGACCGCCCCGGTTGCTTGAAGATGCCGGTTGAGAGCGCGCCTGGTCTACTGCCGGAAAGTTTTCCATGAGAAGAACAGGCCGAGGACAGCAAAAATCACCGGCACAACCAGAATCCACCCGCCGCCTGTTTCAACCTCAAGCGTTTGCTGGCTGCCGTCTTGCAGGAACGTGTTGATCCGTTCAGCCGTCATGCGGTGACTGCTCTCAGCAGAAGTGTAGGCCGAGCTCAGCGGAATATTGCCGGCGCCTGAAAAGAGGATCACGCGGTAGGTGCAGCCGTCGTCGTCGCAGTATTCTTCGATCCCGGCAGCGTCAAGCCTGGGGATGCTGCGCACCTTGAGCGTCCGGATATTCATCCAACTGGTCGTCAGCCGGCAGGTGAGATCATCCACGCGGTCTCCACGCTCGCAGGTTAAGGTATTCACCTGTCCGAGAAGATAAGAGAACAGCATCCCAAAGCCGAAAAATATGACGGCAAGAATGGTAAAGATTAATTTTTCAGGGTTGCTCGTGAAGTAACGGAGGAGCATTTTTCATTGCAGGCTGCCGTCTGCCGGCGGAATTTGGGTTGTGGGTTTTCAGTAAAATGCGGGCATCGCCCGCATTTTACTGAAAATGTATACAGGGCAGCGCCAATCGCTTAGGCTTCGCGGACGGTGACGCTGGTCATCACGTCGCCCTGGCGAATGCTGTTGACGACATCCATGCCTTCAGTCACCTTGCCGAAAACGGTGTGTTTGCCGTCCAGGTGAGGCTGCGGCGAGTGGGTAATGAAAAACTGGCTGCCGTTGGTGTTCGGCCCGGCATTTGCCATCGATAACACCCCCGTCTCGTGCTTGAGGGGATTGCCGCGCGTCTCATCTTCGAACATGTAGCCCGGGCCGCCCCTGCCTGTTCCGGTCGGGTCGCCGCCCTGGATCACGAAGTTGCTGATGACCCGGTGAAACGTGACGCCGTCATAGAAACCCTGGCGGGCCAGGAAGACAAAGTTGTTGACCGTCTTCGGGGCGTATTCGGGGAACAACTGCAGAACGATCTTCCCTTTGCTGGTTTCCATGTCCACAAAATACGACTTTTTCGGATCAATCTCCATTGCGGGGGGTGTTCTCCACTGCTGAATAGCCATTCGTATCTCCTTCGTTAAAAAGTTGTCTCGATTATAGCGGAATTAAGGCTTTCTCGCCTTGATTGAAAAGGTCATGGGAATCAGGCGGGCAATTTCGGGCTTCAGATTCGGGAAATTATCCCAGTACTGTTCAGGGTGCTCGCCCAGGTAATCGATCACAAGGCCGGCGCCCCGCAGCGCATTGAAGATGTCCATAAAATTCCAGAAGCCCTCATACTTGCGCGCCTGCTGCTCGAGGGGAATATCCAGCTCGCCGATATAAGTCGATGGCCAGCCTTTGCCCGATTCAAAATAGCTAAAATAGCTTGATCCATAGAATGTCAGGTCATCCGTCTCCATATCGAGCAGGTACGTAAACGGGTGATCGTCGAAAATGTGAAAAATTCCGCCCGGTTTCAGCAGGCGGTAGATGACTTTCGCCCAGGCGTCCAGATCTTGCATCCAGCAGATTGCGCCGCGCCCGGTGTAGACCAGGTCGGCGGTTCCGTCAAGATGGTGTGGGGTGTCAAGCACATCACAGCGGTACCACTCAGCCGGCGCGCCGGTCAATTCGGTTAGCTTGCGCGCGTTCTCAATATGCACGTCGGATATATCCACGCCGATCACCTTTTCAACGCCCTCGTTCCACAGCGAAAGGGTATCCATTCCAGATGCGCATTGTAAATGAATGGCTGTTTTGCACCAGCTTTTCAGATCCCCCAGGTTGCGGCGCTCCACCGGGTGCAGGTTCGACTGCCCCGAGCGAATAAATTCGACGGCTTTATCCAGGTTTTGGGTGTAATGGACGGCGCCCTCATTCCAGCCCCTGCGGTTGGATTCGTGGCGGGCGCGGACTTCTTTCTCATCTTTTGGCGGGCTTTCTCTGCGAGAGGTATCGGTAGTCATCTTTTCCATCCAGGTTGAACATCTATTACTGATATTTTGCGTTCTTGATTTTTGCCTTTCGCTTGCGAGGCTCGTAGATCTGCCAGTGAACGCGGTGTTCCAGATACTTCGTGCGCGGCGGGGGAACAGCGCCCTCAGCAGGATAACCGAACAGGGCAATTCCCAGGGGTGTGACCGCCTCGGGGATGTTGAAAATCTCTTTGACAGGCTTTATCGTGGCAGGGAGGGGATAAACGCCGATCCACACAGCTCCCAGATCCATTCCTGCGGCGGCGATCAAGATATTTTCCATCGCCGCTGAGCAGTCCTGTACCCAAAAGTGTTTACCGGCACTGTTGTTGGCGATTTGTATATTGCCAAGCACAACGATCGCTGCCGGGGCGTTATAGTCGGCAGAGCGCAGCCGTCCCCTGACCTGGTCCAGGACCTCAGCATCGGTGACGGCGATGAATTCCCACGGCTGGCTGTTGCAGGCAGTGGGAGCAGCCATTGCCGCCTCAAGCAGCTTGCGAATGATCTCAGGCTCGACGGGGCGCTCTGCAAAGCAGCGAACGCTGCGGCGCTTCATCAGTGTGTTCAGGATATCGGTCATTGGTTGTGTTTTCTTGCTCTGCGAATCGCCTGCCTGGCTTGCAGGACGACTCGTGAGAAGTGATAGATGTGCCGCAGCGGCCGGATATGGCTCCTCTCGTCGCCGTATATCGTTCGAATAGGCACCCAGGCCAGTTGATAGCCGCGCTGAATGCAGACCACGATCATTTCCACTTCAAATTCAAAATTAGTCTCTTTTGAATCCAGCGTTGCTTCCATCATCCGGCTGGAGAGCAGGCGGTACCCCGATTGATTATCCGGGATGTGCTGCCCCACGGCCCAGGAGAACATCCACGTCCCGATCCGGTTCGTTGTCCGGCGGGGCTGAGGCATATAACGAAAATCGCGCTTCCCGATGACCAGGTCTCCGCCTGCGCGATATGCCTCGAGAAAGGCGGGGATCTCGTCCGGGTCGTGCTGGCCATCGGCATCCAGCATGACCACTGCGCTGTACCCCTTATTGATCGCTTCGCGGAACCCTCGCATCAGCGCGACGCCTTTTCCCTGGTTTGGGATCTGGCGCACGACTTCAGCGCCGGCCAGCTCTGCCTCTGCGGCAGTCTGGTCGGTTGATCCATCATCAATCACCAGTACGGGTAAATGACTTAACGTTTGCCTGACTACATCACCAATATGGCGTCCTTCATTGTAGGCAGGAATGATTGCCAGTACAGAATTTGTGTGTGAAATGTCACTCATATGGGATTATTTTACCAGTGAGTAAAACAATTTTCTGACTGAATCTCAATTTCTTGATACAATACTGTATTGTGAACAAATTATCCCCTCGCATCCGGTCACTTATCTTTGCCGGCGTGTCTGTTCTGGCGATGTTCTTGCTTGCAGCCAGCCTCAGCTCACTGACATTTGACCCCGGCTCGCCGGTTTCTTTCGCGCGGCTTGCGCCTGACGTGGTCGATGAGGGGATTGAAGCCGGGTGGCTGCGCAACTTGGCGGCTGCATTCCGCATCCTGATCATTCTGGCCTGGATCTTCCTCCCGGTTTTTATCATCTATCTAATCATCGATAAAAATGCCCGGCGGCGGTTCCTGCGCGACCTGCTGATGCTCCTGCCGTTTATACTGCTAATGTACGTCTTAAGCGAGAACAGGAATCTGATGGGCGGTGAATTCGAAGGGATGGGGAACTTTGTCGGCACGCCGGGTCTGGAGGGCCTGCAGACGACCCCTGCGCCGCCTCCGCCAGAATTTGTCCCCCCGCCGGCATGGGTAACCACCTTCACCAGCCTGCTCCTGGCGGTGACCATCGCGCTGGTTTTTGGCGCGATTATTTTCTCTGTTTTTCGCCGGGCGCAGAAGCAGCAAAGGCTGGCTCCGATTGTCCTGATGGAACAGGAAGCGCAGGCAGCGATCGACGCGCTGGAGTCAGGCGGCGATCTCCGCGAGGTGATCCAGCGCTGCTATTTACAAATGGTCAACGCGCTGCGTGAATACCGCAATATTCACCGCAGCGAGGACGTGACCCCGCGCGAGTTTGAAGATTACCTGCAGCGCCAGGGGCTGCCTTATGCCCCGGTTCACCAGCTTACGGAACTGTTCGAGCAGGTGCGCTACGGCGCGCGCAGGCCGAGCCCGGCTGAGGAACGCGCCGCGATCAACAGCCTTTCGGCCATTGTGGCAGCCTGTAAGAGAACGAGGGTGAAGTGAACCAGGTCCGCTTGATGAATCCCCGCAGGTTGATCATCACCGCTGTTCTGCTGCTGGTGGTGAGCGCTGCGCTGCTGTTTTGGGCGCGCGACCTTGTGCGCGAATTGATTGTCAATCCCCTTTCCTATTTGATCTGGTTAGCAGGGATTTTTATTCGCTCCACCAACCAGATGTTCTTCTGGTATATTTTCGCCGCCATTGCGCTGATCATTGCTGTCCGCAGCCTGGCGGGTCGCAAAAAAGTCGCTGCACAGCCGCCAATGTCGACGATGTTGCACAACGATCTCGTCAATCACGGGCGGCTGCACTTCTGGATCGTGCGGGTGAGCCTGGTTCACCGCGGCTCCAGGTATTACCTGGGCAGTTTCCACGATTCGCTGAGCCATTTACTGATTGATCAGCTTGCTTATCGTTTTCACCTGACGCCTGCGCAGGTGGAAGAACGCTTGAGAGAAAATTCGCTGGATGTTCCGCCGGAAATCCGCGAGTATGCCTTGAGTGGGCGGATGCGGTCGATTGAGACCGACCGGGAGCGCTTCTCTCGCCTGTGGAGCGATATTTTTCAGAAGATTAAGCAGGCAGTTCGAGAATTTTTCTCCGGCCAGCCCGGACGCACACGGCCATCACCCGCGAACGCTGCGGAAGTAGATCCGCGGATTGCGCGTATTTTAGAATACATGGAGAAGGAGTTGGAGGTGTCGCATGACGATTCCGGTCGCTGAAGTCGCCGAACGGTCAGAACAGGTCATTCATGAAGTTGAGCGGGCTGTTGTGGGTAAGCGCGATGTGCTTGAAAAGATCATGACCGCTATTCTGACCAGCGGCGGTCATGTGCTGCTTGAGGATTTTCCTGGGCTGGCGAAAACGCTGATCGCCAACAGCTTTGCCACAGCGCTTGGGTTGGAATTTAAGCGGATTCAATTCACGCCCGACCTGCTGCCGGGTGATATTACCGGTGGGTATATCTTTGACCGCGCGGCGGGCACATTTGTCCTGCGCCAGGGACCGATCTTCGCCAACATCATTCTGGCCGATGAAATAAACCGGGCGTCGCCGCGCACCCAGTCCGCGCTGCTTGAGGCGATGCAGGAGTACCAGGTCACGCTGGAAGGTGATACCATGACGCTGCCGCAGCCGTTTATCGTCCTCGCGACTCAGAACCCGATTGAATACGAAGGTACCTTTCCCCTTCCTGAAGCGCAGCTTGACCGCTTTATTATGAAGATTTCTGTGGGGTATCCGACCCCTGAAGAAGAACAGGAGATCCTTCGCCGCCGCCGCGAGCGCCGCAGCGACGCAATGACGCTTAAGGCGGTTACATCGGTTGACGGCCTGATGGAAATGCGTGAAGCGGTTGAAGAGGTCTATATTGACCCTGACCTGGAAGCCTACATTGTGAACATCATCACCGAAACGCGCCGCCACCGCAAGGTCACGGTTGGGGCAAGCCCACGCGGAACGCTGGCGCTGTTGAAGCTCTCACGAGCGTGGGCGGCAATTCACGGGCGCGATTTTGTGATCCCGGATGATGTGAAAACGTTTATTGGCCCGGCCCTGTCGCACCGCCTGATCCTCGAACCCGACCTGTGGACAGACCGCACGGCAGTCGATGACGTTCTGGCGGACATCACGCGGGTGGTCCCGGTGCCTGTGTTGCGGGGTGCTTGATGTCGAACGGGAGTGGGCGGCCGGACGCAGCAGAGAGCAACCGCTCTGCGTACAATACCCGTCTCATCGGCCGGTTCCTGGCCCTTGCCGGGCTGGTTTATGCGCTGGTGCTGATCGGAATTGTGACGCAAAACGGCGGCGCGGTGGCGCTTGCGATTCCCATGGTGATCTATCTGGCCTCCAACCTGATTCACCGCCCTCCAGAGCCGCAGTTGATCGTCGAGCGGACCCTTGCCCAGGATGTTCTGAAGCAAGGCCAGGCCGTGGAGGTCACCGTACGCGTCACCAATGAGGGCGACGACCTGGACGAGGTAACCATCGAGGATTTTATCCCCGATGGGCTGCAAAAGATTGACGGAAAGACCAGCCTCCTGACCAGCCTGCCGCGGGGCGAAACCGCTGAAATTAAGTATACGGTGCGCGGCTCGCGCGGGAGCTATTTTTTTCAGGAAGTGCTGGTCAGCGTAAATGATCACCTTGGGATCCTTCGCCAGCGTGTATGGCTGCCTGCCCGCCGCCGGCTGCTTTTTGTGCCTGAAATCACCCGCCTCAAGCGGGTGGCAATCCGCCCGCGCCGCACGCACGGCCATTTTGGGCCGATTCCATCCAGGCAGTATGGACCGGGAGTCGATTTCCTGGGCCTGCGCGAGTATCAACTGGGCGACCAGCGCCGCTGGATTAACTGGCGGGCGAGCGCGCATCACGATCAGCGTTTGTTTGTCAACCAGTTCGAGCAGGAGCGGATTGCAAATGTGGGTATCATCCTGGATGCGCGCCAGCAGAGCAATCTGGTTCTCGATACAGGGGAATCGATCTTTGAGTATTCCATTCAGGCGACCGGGTCGCTCTCTGAAGCGCTGCTGAACGATGGGAACCGCGTCGCGCTGTTAATTTACGGCTTTGGGATGGAACGGGTCTTCCCTGGCTACGGAAAAGTCCAGCAGGAGCGCATTTTATACGCGCTGGGCCGGGCGCGAACCGGGCACAATTATGCGCTTGAAAGCCTTGGAAATCTTCCCACGCGCTTCTTCCCGGCCGGCTCGCAGATTGTGATGGTCAGTCCGCTGCTCAATGAGGATGTGCCGGCGTTCACGCGCCTGCGCTCCAATGGTTACGAAATTCTGCTCGTCAGCCCTGACCCGGTTGATTTCGAAGCGCAGCGAATGAACGGCGATAACCAGCTTGCATTGAGAATCGCTCGCATTGAGCGCACGCTGCTGCTGCGCAAACTGCAGCGTTTAGGCGTGCGCATTCTTGATTGGAAGGTAAACCGGCCCTTTGCGCCGCTTGTCCGGGCGACTCTCAGCCGGGCAGTACCAGGAGGCCGCCGGTGATCTGGATTCGACGCTTTTTCTGGCTGGAGCTTCTCATCGCTGCGGTATCACTGGCAGTTGGGTACGCGATCAGCGGATGGTGGATCGCCTCAGGCGTGGTGATTTTCCTGGGGGCAGTCTGGGCTGCCGTGCGCTTTCGCGGTGGATCAGGGCTGGAGGGCCTGCTGCTGTACCTGTTCCTGTTCGCTGCAGCGGCGGGCTTCTGGGTAGGAAGTCCCGGCTGGCTGATGCTGCTCACCAGTGTGGCGGCATTGGGCGCGTGGGACCTGGATCACTTTTTACAGCGGCTGAGTGAGGCTGAAGATATCGAGTTTGAGACCGGGTTGGGACGCGATCACCTGAAGCGGCTTTTCCTTGTGCAGGGCATTGGCTTTGCGGCGGGTTTCCTCGCGTTGATCGCTCGCCCGAAAATTGGCTTCTGGTGGGCAGTTCTTCTCGTGCTGCTCGCGGTGATTGGACTAAGCCGCATCATCGCTTATGTGAGAAGAGAGGCAGAGTAAACGATCGATGGCTTTTGCGTTAGCGGTGAACAATCTCATGGGGGCGATGAAGAAACCCGGCTGTCCCATCTGCCGCATCTCCCGCCAGGCTTCGGAAAAAGCGCTTGAATCCTTTTTATGGGAAAATGTTAATGAGCCGGATGTGCGTCAGGGCATACTCGATTCGTATGGATTCTGCGCCGAGCATACCCGGGTGATGGTTTCGCGCGAGGTGTTCACCAGCAGCATTCCGCTTGGGACGAACATTATCTATGAACACCTGGGGCGAGTCGTGGCGAAAGAGTTGAAATCACAGCGGCCCGGGAGCCCGGCGCGAGCAGCCGGGCAGTTGGGCGAGGTCGTGCGCGGTTGGCTGAAAAAAGCCGGGCTTGCCAGACTGGCCGGGAACGGTCCGCTGCACCCGCGGGGCGTATGCCCCGCCTGCGAGCAGGGTCAAAACGGCGCAATGAACAGCCTGCACGTGCTGGCCGAGGAACTGCAGCGCGCCGGTGAGGGCAGTCAGGATGTCCGCGAGGCTTATCTCAGCAGCGACGGCCTGTGCCTGGCGCACCTGCGCAGCGCGGTTGAGCTGCATTCCGGGAAGTTCCCGCAAGCCGTCCGGCTGCTGATCGACGACGCCGTGCAGCGGTTGGAAAGCCAGTCGAAGCACATGAAAGAGTACATTCGCAAGAATAACTGGACTTACCGCGACGAAAAACTCACCGAAGAAGAAGACACCGCGTGGCGGCATACGCTGACCTTTTTCACCGGTCTGCCGGGCGAGGCGTTTAACTACCGTTCGGACGATTATTGATCTCGACCGCCAGCGCCTGGCAAACTGGTGCCTCGCTGAAATGGTTCTATCCGCATGGTGGGATTATGAATCACACCTCGGCGACATGTACGAAGTGCTGGCGCTGGCTGAAGCGGTCAGCGAGGTTTAGCCCCGCCCGGATTCGATCTTCGTCTAGGGGTTCAACTCGTAAACAGCCTGGACAGGCCAGTGATCCGAGGGGGAAGCGCCTTCAAAATAGAAGTGCGGCACTGTGGCAGCGATCGGCCTGGCGCGGTCGTTCGCCAGAATCCAGTCGATTGTCTCGCTCGTGCCTGGGTTTAAGCTGGACGGCTCAACGGTCGGCAGGCTGGGCCAGGTCGGCGGCGGGAGCAGCCCCAGGGCGGCGAAACAGTTTTGATAACCCGCCTGCGACAGCACGAGCGCGGGGACAATCGGGTCGTTGAGATCGCCCATGATGAAACCCGGCTCGCCCTCTCGAACCAGCCGCGACAGCGCTTCTGCAGTCCGCTGCGCCTGATCCAGCCGCGGCGAATGACCGGTTCTCAGTTCATCGGGGTGTTCCTGGTGGGTGTAATGCGCCGTGCTGACCAACAAAGTCTCTCCGGTCTGGCGAACGCGCAGCCGCACCCAGAACAAGCGCCGGTACTCGTCCGAGTAGATCCCGATGTCTTCAGCCCCATGCTCGACTTCTTCAAGCAGGCTGTCGTTCCAGTAGATATTGCTCTCGATTTCCCAACCCGGAAAGCCGTCCTCCACGCGCCTGTGACCGGGCAGGCAGTCGTCGAGGGCGTTTCGGGTTTCCGGGCGCAGCTCCTGCAGGCAGAATACATCCGGCTTGAAAGTGCTGAAGAACGCCCGCAGCGCTTTCTCGCGCTTCGACCAGCGCATGGTGTTCCACAAGTTGTAGGTCAGAAAAGAAAGACGTGTCAACATCATGATGAAAGTATACCCCAGAGTTCTAAAGCGCCGTCCGAGAAACGGATGCCGAACAGCTTGCCGTTTGGACTGAAGGCGGTCTGTACGATTTCGGCGGAGAACCCCTCGATGACGGCCTGCGGCTGGTGCGTATAGAGATTCAACAGCAGAACGCGTTCCGGCGGAAGGCTGACGACTGCCAGCATTGCGGCGTCGCGGTTGAAGCTCATTTGCCCCTCACTGAGCGGCTCGATCTCCAGCCGGGTCAGCAGGCGGCGGTCGCCAGGGCGGAACCAGACCAACTGTTCGAGGAAGATCGACAGGGTTCCGCTGCACTGCGTCGCCAGCATTTGCCCGCCCGGCGCAAACACCGCGCCTGTGAGGGCATCGGGGCAGGCGTAAATGAACTGCTCGGCCAACCGGCTGCCGCTCATTGGGTCCCAGAAGCGCATGATGCCTTCGCGCCCTGCCTGTATTAGCAGCAGGCCGTTGGGGCTGATGAGAAGCTCGTCTTCAACATATGGGCTTGCGGAACTCTCAGCAACCTGCTGCCCCGTTTCCACATCCCAGAAGATCACGACCGGCTCGCCGCCGCGCTCGCCAAGGGCGATCAGGCGCTTGCCGTTTTGCGAATAAAGCAGTTGGTGCAGCGTATCGGCACCGGCTGCTTCGATGCTTTGGATCAGGTTCCCGGCATCGTCCCAGACCCTCACACAGTTGGGATATTCGATTGCTGCGATGGCCGGTGAAGTGGGGTCAAAAGCCGCCCTGCGGTCGTACCGCCCGCCCGGCGCGTAAAGCGCAAGCGTGTTTTGCCCGCTTTGGAGATCCCATACCCGAACGGCGTCTCCGGCTGCGACGGCCACCCGGCGGGAATCGGGGCTAAAAGCAAACGGCCCTGCGCCGGATTCGATGCGCCAGAGCTGTTTCAGGTCGCCGGCGGTGCTTAAGGAGATGTAGGGCAAGGTCTCCTGCAGCAGCGAAGGCATGGCAGCAAGGTCCGTTTGCGGAAGCGGCGTGAGGGTGGGGGTAAAGGTTGGCTCAGGCGTCTGCGTGGCCGTGGGGGTGACCGGCGAGGGCGTTTGGGTCGGCGTTGCAGCGGCAGGTGAGGGCGTCGGCGTATCCGTTAACGCCTGCGTCGCAGCCTCTGCGCTGACGACCAGGCGTATTGCCCCTCCGGTGGATCCGCAGCCCGCCAGAAGCAGCCCGGTCAGGATCAGAGCGAGGGCTGCAGCGGCGGCAGAGCGGGTGAATGGAGAACCGTTCAACAATGCAGCTTACCGCGCCTTTCGCCAGAGCATCAGCGTGAGATAAAACAGCCCGGCCGGGATCAGGATTGCCGTGGTAATGCTGACGAGCGCAGCGAACACCGTGCCAGGCGCTGCGTTCGAGAGGTCGGTGTGGCGGCGGAAGATATTCGCCATGTGATTGATCGAGCCCAGCGCGGAGAGCAGGCCGAACAAAACGACTCCCCAGCGGCGCATTTTGGAAATACCAACCCCGGCAGCCGCTGAGAGCGCCGCTGCACCGAGCGCCAATGCTCCGGGCTGTGCTGCACCGTTCAACAGCGCCCATATGCCAAACCCGCCAAAAAACAGGGCTGCCAGCCAGAGCATCAGGCACAGCGCAAGCAGCCCCGGTGATTTTTTGATATTTGGTGGTTGGGATGCATTCTTCAAGATGATATTCTCCAATCGGATCCTGGAGGTCAATTATAACCGCCAATTTGTGACAGGCGCAATCCACCGCTGATCGGCAGTAGAAGATTTGCCTGCCATTCTGCAACGATTGCACGCTTGCGGGGTATATTAATGAAAAAGGAGGAAGAATGGCCCATCGTCGTAGAATGTTTGCAGCGGCGGGAGTGCTGCTGTTTATTTTAAGCCTGAGCGCGCTGGCCTGTTCGCTGCCGCTTTCCGGCGGCACAGCCACGCCGGGCGACACCTCTCCGGCGGCGGCGACCGCAACACCTACGCCTACGGAACCCGGCGTGTCGGCTGTCCCGACGGCAGAACCTGATGAAGCGATCATTTACCTGATCGCGTTGGAGGACAACGGCGCAAGCGGGCCTGCTGTTGGCTGCGGCGACAGCCTGATCGAGGTCAGGCGCCCTGCTTCAGCCGGTGAGCCAGTTCAGGCGGCGCTCGAGCAGTTGCTTGCCATTAAAGAGCAGTTTCTCGGTGAATCCGGGCTGTATAACGCGCTGTGGCAGTCGAACTTGAGCGTCGAGTCGGTCTCGATCGATGACAATGGCACGGCGACCGTCCGGCTGACCGGCTCGTTCCTCCTGGGTGGGACCTGCGATTCACCGCGCTTCAAAGCGCAAATTGAGCAGACCGTTCTCCGAGCGGCGGGCGTGCAGGCGGCGAATATCCTGATCAACGGACGGCCCATTAACGAGGTCCTATCCCAGCGGTAGTCGACTGCCTTTCACAGTATAATTACCATGCTGTTCAACTGATTCTTCTCACAATCAAAACCGCAACAGCGCCTGGAGGGAAACGATGCTCAGCGTGGGCTATATTGGTCTTGGGTTAATGGGTAAGTCGATGGCGCGCAATATCTTAAAAGCCGGTTTTCCGCTGGTGGTGCATAACCGCAGCCGGGGGGCTGTGGATGAACTGGCAGCCGCAGGCGCGATCCCGGCTTCGTCGCCGGTTGAGGTGGCCCGGCAGGTGGACGTGGTCTTTACCAATCTACCCGACTCGCCGGATGTGGAAAGTGTTGTCCTCGGCCCGGACGGCATTATCGAAGGCGCGCATGATGGATTGATCTATGTCGATAATTCGACTATCAAACCGGCAACGGCGCGCATGATCGCCGCACGGCTGGCAGAGAAGGGAATCCAGGCGCTGGATGCGCCGGTCAGCGGCGGTGATATCGGCGCGCGCGAAGGTACGCTGACCATCATGGTCGGCGGGCCTGCCGAAGCGCTGGAGAAGGTCCGGCCAATTCTGAATGCGGTGGGGAAAAAGATCACCCACATCGGCGACGCCGGTTCGGGGCAGATTGCCAAGGCGGCAAATCAGATCATGGTCGCCGCGCAGATGGTGGCAATGGGCGAGCTGCTGGTTTTCGCCCAAAAAGCCGGGGCCGATCCGCGCAAGGTCATCGAGGCGATTAAAAGCGGCGCGGCGCAGTGCTGGACGCTGGATGTGAAACCGCAGCGCCTTTTTGTGGGGAATCGCCAGCCGGGGTTCAAGGCAAAACTGCAGGCGAAAGACATGAACATTGTTATGGACAGCGCCCGTGAATACGGCGTGCCGCTGCCTTCCGCTGCGATCCATACGCAGTTGTTTAACGCCATGACGGCCCTGGGGCTCGGCGAGCTGGATAATTCTGCCGTCATCTCGCTGATTGAGCAGATGGCGGATGAACGCCTGAACGAGAGCGGTCAGGAAGAATAGGTCTTGAACAAAGGCAGGTTTACGCTGCGATCAGGAGCGCCCTCGTGATTCACTTGCGCACTATTCAACGCCGGGGCATGCGCAGGCTGCCGGACCGGTTCCCCTTCAATGTCTCGGTGATCGCCACGCTGGATGAGGTTCAATTCACTTCACCGGTGACCTTCCTGGTTGGCGAAAACGGCTCGGGGAAATCGACGCTGCTTGAGGCCATTGCCGCCGCTGTCGGGTCGATCACGGTGGGCAGCGAAGGCGTCCAGCGTGACCCGACCCTTGAAAAGATCCGCGAGCTTGCCCAGGATTTCAAGCTGGTGTGGACGAAGCGCACGCGCAAAGGGTTTTTCATGCGCTCGGAAGATTTCTTCGGCTTCGCACGGCGGATGGATCAGGCGCGCGAAGAGATGGAGCGCTACCTGAAAGAGGTGGACGAGGAATATACAGACCGCTCTGATTATGCGCGTGGGCTGGCGAAAATGGCTTACAACCGCGAGCTGGGCGATTTGAAACGGCGCTATGGTGAAGGCGTCGACGCCCGCTCGCACGGCGAGAGCTATCTAAACCTGTTTCACTCTCGCTTCGTCCCCGGCGGTCTCTATCTGCTCGACGAACCGGAAGCGCCGCTTTCGCCCAAACGGCAGCTCTCCTTCCTGGTGTTGTTAAAGGAAATGGTCGATCAGCAGTCGCAGTTCATCATTTCCACCCACTCGCCCATCATCATGCGCTTCCCAGGGGCGCAGATTTTATCCTGCGACTCAGGGCGTCTCGAGCCGGTGGATTACGCGGATCTGGAACACGTCTATATCACAAAGGGCTTTCTGGACAACCCTAATTTTTATTTACGCGAGCTGGGCTTTTAATCATTGAATGACAGGCCCGCCGGCAGCAGGTCGTTGGTGAAGGCTTTTGTCACGTCGGTGTCTTTCATCGCCCCGGCCTCTACCAGCATCTCTTTCATCGCCTGCCACTGCTCCTCGGTCTGCCAGCCCAGCCCAAACTGGCGGGTGACGTCTGATTCCGCGTCCGCCAGCTCTGACTCCAGCATAAACAGCATGTGACCGCGGTCCGTCTCAGGCCCGGTGTGCTTCAGGACGGCGTCGACGGCTTCATCGGGGTGATCCTTCGCGTACTTGATTCCCTTAATTGCCCCGCGCAAGAAGCGAGAGAGGGCTTCAGGCTGGGCGGCAAGCGTCTCTTCGCTCGTCACATAGGCCAGTCCCAGCGTGGGAACCCCGAAGTCGGCTGCGTCCCACAGGGTCAATGAATATCCCCAGGATTCGATCAGGTAAGGCTCGTTCGATTTATAGACCGGGTAGACATCGACTTTGCCCTCGGTAAGCAGGCGGGGATCAAAACCGACATTGACCAATTCGATTTTCTCCGGGTCTGCGCCGGCGGCGTGCAGCAGGGCGGGTAGATCCGGCGGCGGCGTGCCTTTATAGCCGACGGAATGGCCTTCCCAGTCTTTGGGCGTCTTCATACCCGATGTGCTCAGCGCGGCAAAGGCCTGCTGCCCGCGCTGCCCGATCAGCCCAATGGAGACCAGCGGCAGACCGGGGTCAGCCCTGCGCATCAACATCACGGCGGCATCTTGCGTGGTGACCTGCACATTTCCGCTGGCAACCATCTGCAGGTGCTCGCCGCGGCCGGGCGAGTGCTGGATGGTCACTTTCAGCCCTTCTTCGGCAAAGAAACCTTTCTCATCGGCGACATAAACGCCCACGAAGGGCAGATTTGCCTGCGGTTTATAACCGGCCATGAAGGTCAGCTCGAGCGGCGCATTTTCCGCGGCCTGAGGGCCGCCCGCCGGCGCGGCGCAGCCGGTCAGCAAGGCAATCAGCAGAAACAGCCACAGGATGAATGACGTGCGGGTCTGATGGGTCTTTGTTTTCTCCATAGATCTAATCGTCCCTAATCAATGTTGATTATGAATGTTGGTCCTGGTTCCAGAAAATGATATGGCGCTCAGCCCACACCAGCAGGCCGTAAATTGCCATGCCGGCGGCAGCCAGAATGAAAATGGCGGCAAACAGGAAGGGCAGGTTCAGGTTTGAGTAAGCCAGCCACATCACCCGTCCCAGGCCGCCGGATGCGCCCGTCCATTCTGCGACCACAGCGCCGATGAGGGCCAGCGGGGCGCTGATTTTTAAGGCTGCGAACAGGTAAGGCAGCGCGGTCGGCAGGCGCAGGTGCAGAAAGACTTCCCAACGCCTGGTCTGCCAGGATCGAAAGAGATCGAGCAAAGCGGGGTCGGGGCGCTGCAGCCCGCTGAGCACATTGACCAGCACGGGGAAGAAGGTCATCAGTGCGGTGATCAGAATTTTGGGCAGCACGCCAAATCCCAACCAGATGGTCAGCAGCGGCGCGATGGCAACCATTGGCGTCGATTTAATCAGGATTGCCAGAGTCATGATGCCGCCCTCTAAACCGGGGCGCAGGGTGAGCAGCGCGGCAATCAGTACCCCGGCCAGCACCCCAATCAGCAGGCCGCCAAAGGCCTCGCCCATGGTGAGCAGAAACGCCTGCATATACATATCCCAGTTAGCAAAGAGGGTTTCGATGACGTGCGTAGGCGCAGGGAGCAGGTACGCAGGGGTTTTGTTGATTCGCACGCCCAGTTCCCACGCCAGCAGGAAAAACAGGATGATGCTCCAGGCGATCAGAATGGACCGGGCATTATTTGCCAGGGTGGAGGGCTGTTCGAGCAGTTCTGCATCGCTTTTGCCCGCACCCCAGGCAGGCTGTATGCGAAGCTTGTGGGCGCGCTTCTCCAGGCTTTTATCCATCTTCAAGCGCCTTTCTCAGCTGCTTAAGCCGCGCGGCGAACGCCAGCGAGCCTTCGTCGCGCGGGCGGGGCAGGTCTACCGTCAGGTCGGCGGCGAGGCGAGCCGGGCGCCGCGTGAACACCAGGATCCTGTCAGCAAGGCGCAGGGCTTCGTACAAGTTATGGGTCACCCATAAAACGGTTGGGCGCTGCGGTTTCCAGAGCTCCAGCAGCTCGTCCGACAGGCGCTCGCGGGTCAGTTCATCCAGCGAGGCAAACGGCTCATCCATCAACCACAGATCGGATTGCAAGGAGAGCGTGCGGGCCAGGGCAAGCCGCTGCTGCATTCCGCCCGAAAGGGTAAATGGATAAGCGCCGGCTTCTTCAGCCAGCCCAACCCGCTCGAGGGTTTGCTCAGGGGTCAGCACGGCTGCTGCGGATCCACGTGCCTGCCCGTTCTTGCCGGCTGCCGTCAGCTTAAGCGCCAGGGCGACATTTTCTCGCGCCGTGAGCCACGGCAGCAGGGCCGGTGACTGCGACATCCAGGCCACGCGGTGCTGCGAAGCAGCCTGCGCAGGCGTCAGCCCATCCAGGAGGATTTTTCCGCCGGTGGGTTGGAGCAGGTTGGCGATTAAGCGCAGCAGGGTCGATTTTCCGCACCCGCTCGGCCCGACAATCGCGACAAACTGCCCTGTTTCTACCTGAAAGCTCAGCCCGTCTACGGCCTTTCGCGGGGGGCTGCCGGGAAAAATGTGCGTAACAGATTCAATTATAAGATTCATGCCTGCTTTTTACAGATAAACATTAAGTTAAAGGAAAGGTGCCGCCAGATGTTTCCACGCAGATATTTGCAGTGGTTTCGCCCGATGGTCACCTCGCCAAAGAGGATGATCTGGCGAAACCCTGCGTGCTCGAACAGCCGCCGCCAGACCTCAGGTTTGAAGGTTGAGACGTGCGTGCGGTCGAAGAAGTTCGTGAGAAGGGTCGCCACGCTGCCGACAAGACTCTGGTTGTTTGGCACCGAACCGATCAAGACGCCGCCGGGATTGAGGGCCGCGCTTAATTTATCGATCACTTTGTGCGGGCGGCGCAGGTGTTCCAGAATGTTGAACACCGCAATCGCATCGTAACGGCAGCGCGGCAGCGGGCGCTGTTCCACATTCACCACGCTCACGCGAGAGCCAAAATACGGGCGAATGGCATTCACTGCGTCGCTTGAAACATCCATCCCTTCCACGTCGAAAAATGCTTCAGCAAGGCGCAGGAACCCGCCCTGGCCGAAGCCGATCTCGAGCAGCCGGCCCGAAGGCTGGTGTTCGCGCAGCACGGTCAGGCGCGATTGGTTGCGCTGCGAATTTTCGCTCTCGCGATAGATAGGGTTGTCGTAATACTCTTTTTCGTATTGGCGTTTGATCAGTTTCATGAGTCTCCTGCGGCGGACGCCGGGCGGCTGACCGGTAAGCCAGACCAGCCGCGGATGGAATCAGGATGGATGCGAAAAGCGCGCTGCAGCTGCTCTCTGAAGCCGCTGGGGTTGGCCTGGCCCAGATAGCGGCGAGTCATACGCTCGAGAAGCTGGTCGAGATCTGCCGGGGACGCATCGAATGAAGAGATGCATCCCTGGACAACAACCCGGCGCAGCGGAACCCACGGCTCGTCAATGGTGAGCGAGACGTTGGGATTTTGCTCTACATATTCGGCCCACTGCGAACCGCGCCAGGCGAACACGTAGAAATCACGCCCGTCCCATTCATGCCAGACCGGGATGACGTGCGGCTTGCCATCCGGGCGGATACATGCCAGGCTGGCAGCCCACGGTCCACGAAGGAACGCCGTGATCTCATCAGGGCTGAGTGCGGTTGTTTTGCGCAGGCTGCCGCGCGGTCTCGGCTGGTAAGGCGTGTAAAACAGCGCGCCAAGCCGGTAGGATAAATGCGCTGCGGCTGCGCGCAGTTCTTCCAGAAACGCCGTTTGCAGGGATTCCGCGGTCCAGCGGTATGACGGTGCGCTGAGCACCAGCGCTGCCTCAGGTGTGCGCCCGTCGCGGCAGATGGGAAGGGCCAGTTCAATGGTATCCCCCTGCACCGACAGCGCGTATCCGTTTATAGCAACCGGATCGGGGGGCTGCAGCGATAGCACCTGCGAAGGGGCTGCGAGCCCGGTATAGACCTGCCCGGTCGTGTAAGCGCTGCGAACCTGCTGCGTGCTTTCTGCCTGTGCTACAATTAAGCAGCCTGATCCTGCCGGGACCGCCAGAGCCAGCGTCTCTTTGGAGGAGAGAGCTAACTGCTCGATCTCCTGATAAAAGGCAGTGAGCATATCCTGGGCGGTGGGGGACTGTGGAGCACGCCAGGCCAGCAGGCGCGGCCCAGGGAGATACCGGCCGCGTTTACCAGCCTGTTCTACATAACCGTGCGACTTCAGCGTGCGCAGCAGCACGAATAACGAACTGCGCGAAAGATCCAGCTCAAGCAAAAGCTCTTGCGGAGTCCACCCTTCAGGCCGGGCCAGCAGCAGCTCGATCAGCCGCAGGGTTCGTTCAGCAGCAGGGGTATACGAGTCTGTCATGGCGTATCGTCCAGTTTTCTATACATAAGAACAGTATAGCGGACGATGTTTCGATTGGCAAGTGGTGAAAAGGGGATTTTATAAAATAGGGGCTGTCCTTGTCGTCAGGACAGCCCCTGTGATGTATTTATGACCGGTCCGGTCTATGGGTTCTGAACAACCGGAAGGTATACCCGATTCTCGAACTGCTGGACAACCGGCTGTGGCGCGAGATCGACGACAAATACATCTGAACGCTCATTGGCGTCGCCGGGTACCAGGTCGTTGGCGGAGGAGGTGAAGGCGATTGCTTTGCCATCGTCGGAGATCACCGGGTGATGTGAGTTGCCGCTGCCGGGGTTCCCATCTGCTGTGGACGAGATGAGCATGGTTGTGCCCTCGACCCGGTCGCGCAGGTAGATATCGATCAGCCCGTTCTGGTCTTGCGGCACGAGGTTGTCCGCTTCTGTCTCGAAGACCACAAACCGGCCGTCAGCGGTGATATCCGGCGCGCTGTGGAGATAATGCTCTGGCACCTCATCGCCCTGGCTGGTGACCGACACCCTTTCAAAAGCGCCGCTGTTCAGGTCATACACATAGACATCGGTGCTGGAATTCTGGTCATCACTTACCAGAGGTCGATCAGAGACGAACGCCAGAAAATTTCCATTCGATGAGAGGGCCGGATACTCTCCTTCTGCGATGTAGCGCGTGGTCCCGGCCTGCTGATCTCGCAAGAATACTTTTGATTCGTGATTGACCGGCGCGCCGTCTACTACCAGCCAGTTGTAAGAAAAGGCGATATAACGGCCATCGGCAGATATGGACACGCTCGAATAACCGTACAGGCTGGTATGGGTTCCCTGCTCGCCGAAATCATTCACAGAAACCAGCGTGGTTTGCCCGGTCTGGCGGTCGCGGACGAAGACATCAATCGCTCCGTTGTTATCGCCCTCAACAAGGTCGGTTGCTAAGGACTGGAAGGCTACATAGCGGCCGTCTTCTGAGACGGCGGGGTTGAATGAACCGTCATTTGCGCCCTCTCCATCCAGGTTCACCGAAATCAATTCGGTTTGCCCGGTCTCGCGGTCGTGGAGGAAGATGTCGGGCATTCCGTTATTGTCATTTTCGGTCAGGCCGGTGGCGCGAGACATAAAGGCCACGTAGCGCCCAGACGCGGAGACGACCGGCGGGGCGGTGTAATCACCGGGGTTGTAAGCCGGCGTGCCGTCAGAACTGGTCGAAGCGCGCTCAAGCGCGCTGCTGACCCGGTCAAGGACAAACGTGTCGCGCGAGTC
>Ga0134094_1001388_pt1 | contig 23779 bp, 17 predicted proteins | sample 5_1taG_FD_94458 | JGI IMG/M metagenome (GOLD analysis project Ga0134094, IMG submission 94458) | Switchgrass degrading microbial communities from high solid loading bioreactors in New Hampshire, USA - 5_19_20_110_A1 metaG | ecosystem: Engineered > Bioreactor > Semi-continuous > Anaerobic >... | reverse complement strand
GTCCATGATGGCGCAGTAGGTCGCGCCGGGCTGGCCGGCAGCCGCGTGCAAAATGTAATCGTACGGGCCAGATTCGTTGGTGAAGCGCTCGCCCAGCAGGTTGACCTTCAGCCAGGGCTGCGAGCCAAGCCAGAAGAAACCGGGGACGGTCATATTGGCAGGCGTTTCATTCGGCAGCAGGCCCATGCGGTCGAAGATCAGGCTGAAATGGGTTTCATCCATTGCAGCGCCCATCCACAGGCAGGCTTTGATGCCGTCGCCGGAAACAGGGCCTTCCATTGGCGGGGTCATGATCATGACGTCGGCGGGCTGGAGCGCGCGCATCATGGCCGGGTTGTTCTGGTAGCCGCCGGTCGAAAGGATAATGCCCTTCTTGCCGACGAAGCGGATATATTTACCGTCCTTGTTCTTCGCAATTGCGGCAGTGACCTTTTTCCCTTCGTGTTCGAACTTAACGAATGGAGTCTGGAAGCGAATATCGCCGCCCAGCTCGGTGATGTAATCCTGCATGATCTTCGCGCCGTCAACGCCCTCGGGGAATTCAGCGCTGTGCCCGGTGGGGAACTTCGGGTAGACGGCGGGCGAAAATTCGGGCTCGTAGCCGCCCTCATAGTGGAATTTCGCGCCCTTGCTTTCGAGCAGCTCGCCGATCCAGGTCACTGCTGCGCCGCTCTCGTCAGCCCAAATGCGCGGCAGGCGCATGTCGAGCCGGTTGGCGCAGGTTTGGGCGTGGTGGTGGAGGATGGCTGCTTTATCGAGCTTGACGCCCTCAGCGACCTGCCATTTTGAGTCGACCGCGCCCCAGTCGTTGCGGAGCACGCCAAACTGGTTGTTCTTCTCAAGCACGATCACTTTCAGGCCTTTTTCGAGGCAGGAAGCCGCGGCATACTGCCCGCCGGTGCCCGCGCCGATGACGATGACGTCGCTTTCGACGGTTTCGGCGATATCGTCGATCACGGGTTCTTCGCCCAGCCAGTCTTCATTTGCTGCGGTGCTGGCGCCGCCCACAGCTGCCGGCTCTTCTTCGACGACTTTCGGCTTGCACCCGGCGATGATGCTGGCCCCTGCGGCAAAGGCTGCGCCTTTCATAAATCCGCGCCGGCTCAACTCTAACCTCTTTAACTTCTTCTCAGACATTCTCCTACTCCTATATTAATCTGACTATTCCATCCGGCAAGCGCATTGCAACGCCAGATGGCTGATCGATACGAAGCATTGATCGCAACCCAAAGCCTGAGCCTCAGGTTTTTCTTGTGCAATTTTTCACACAAGGGACCTAGTCCCAGTATACCCCCTGACCGGATGATACAAAGACCCCCAGGTGGGTTAATTGGGATAGTTTGAGGGTTAGTCCAAATGGATGAGCGGGGCGGGTCTTCCCGGGTTCAGGCGCGTATCACGGCCGGACGGCGAATGGCAGGTAGACGGCATTTACGACGGTTAACCTGGCAGGTTGGCTGTGAGAAATACATCCGATGAGGCCAACGAGGAGAAGGGGGAGTGTCTTCATGAGCAGCAGCCTTTGAGTATGCGGTTGAAGAAGTGTCGGTGAGACAATTATAGATCAGGTTTTACTTACCTGCGTTTATTGAACAACCGGCGCATCAAATCTGATGCGCCGGTTGTTATACGCTAGCGTAGCAGCCTATGGTAAATCGGTTTGGATCGAGCAGAGCTACAAAGAGTTGAAAGCCTTCCCTATTGCTATTGTTCGGGCAGCGGCAGGGAACAGCATTCTTATTTAAGATACTCGCAAAGACCCAACCTCACATATTGATCTTCAGGAGCGTCACTTTGCTTTAAGAGTTCAACCATCTTCTTGCACATGGCAGCCTCTAAAGCCTCGTCATGGATTGAATGTTCCTGGCCAGGGTCTTCGCGTAGATTAAACAGCAGATCTTCTTTTTGATATTCGTTCAGATTTCGCGACAACATGGGGACTTTTGGCACAGGCAGCCCCTTTGAGAAGGGAAAGGTCACGAAACCAAATTCGCCGTTCAGGTCTACGCCGGCGGTATTGTGCAGCATGAAGGTGTATCTGTTCAAAGGAAGATTATCAGGCGTCTTGGGCGCGCGCATATAGACGTAATCACCGTAGACCATGCAGGTCATCTGACCAAAATACCCGTATAGGCCGCTGTCGCGCACAGGTGTGTCATCGCGGATGACCGGTCCAAGACTCCGTCCCTGCATATGTTCAGGTCGCTCAACATTAAAATAGTCAAGAATCGTGGCAGGAATGTCGATTGTCTGGACAAGAGAGGATCGCTTTTCTCCCTTCACTTTGCTGCGCGGATCCCAAATAAACAGCGGTGTATTCGCCAGTTCATTATAGACCGGCATATAGTTCTTAGCCCAGAAGCCTTTCTCAGATAAGAAATGCCCATGATCGGTGCACACGATCAGCATCGTGTCATCCCACATCTGGTGTTCATCCATAAATGACATGATCCGCCCTAACTGCTCATCGCAGTAGGTGACAAGGGCCTGATAGCAGGCTCGAAGATGGGCTACTTCTTCGGGTGTTTCTGTGACCGGGCCGTAGGTATCCCAGTCATATAAAGGTCCCTCATAGTCATCCGGATAGAGATCTTTCAGCCGCTGAGGAGCGTCAAACGGCTCATGCGGGTCAAATGTCTCAATGGTGAGGAACCAGTTGTCCTGGTCTTTGTTGTCTGCGAGAAACTCCAGCCCCTTGGTGAAGGTGCGGTGCATCGGGCGCATTTCTTCGTTATCGTTCCAAACAGTCCGGTTGATCACATCTTGCTCCGCCAGGTCAAGATGCGGGCTTAATTTGCGGTGATTGCGGCGGGGAATATCCAATCCACCTACTTTTGCAATCCACGGATCGCCTTCCTGACCGCGCACGGCGTCCCAGGTTTTATAACGGCAGTGATAATTTGATCCACTATTTTCCCAGTAGTGATAATGGTCTGAGACCAGGTGGGTGTGAATGCCGTTTCGTTTCAACAAATCGGGAACAGAGTCATCAAACGGTTCCATGCATCCCCATGGAGTATGCAGGAAGTTGTACCGCCCGGTATGCAGCTCGCGGCGCGCGGGCATGCAGGGCATTGATCCTACGTAGCAATTCTCGAATTGGACAGACCGCCTGGCCAGCTCTAAAAAGTTAGGTGTGCGGGTATTCGTCGTCGTGCCATACGGCTCTAAAAAGTGCCGGTTCAAACTGTCATACATCACCATGATCGCTTTCATGTCTTTTGTCTCCTTGAGGGTTTAGTGTCCTACCGTTACTTTATTGCAGGGGCGTACTCAATACCGCGCAGTGATAGTTCCTGGGACCGGTGGCAGCTTACAAAATGACCTGGTTTTATCTCCTGTAAAACCGGTTTTTCGGTTGAGCAGATAGGCTGTGCGTAGCGACATCGCGGGTGAAAATGGCAGCCGCTGGGTGGGTTACCAGGGTTTGCAACCTCGCCTGTCAGCAGAATTCGATCTGATTTCATTCGAGGGTTGGGTTTTGGCGCTGCTGAAAGCAGGGCTTCGGTATAGGGGTGATGCGGTTGGTTAAAAATTTCTTCGGTAGGTGCGGTTTCAACAATGCGCCCAACGTACATCACCGCAACCTGATCTGAGATGTGCTCAATTACGCTCAGGTCATGCGCAATAAACAGATAAGTCAGGCCCAGCCTTTGCTGCAAATCTTCCATCAGGTTCAGGACCTGGGCTTGAACGGATACATCGAGCGCGGAAACCGGTTCATCAGCGACAATCAGGCTTGGGTTGACCGCCAGGGCGCGCGCAATTCCGATGCGCTGGCGCTGGCCGCCGCTAAAGGCGTAGGGATAGCGGTCCATTAAAGAGGAATTCAAACCAACCGCTTCCAGCAGTTCTGCGACCCGGTCAGTGACATCTTTCCCATTTGCCAGTTTATTGACCACCAGCGGTTCGCCGACAATCTGTTTTACGGTCAGGCGCGGGTTCAGCGAAGCAAAAGGATCTTGAAATACGATCTGCATATGCCGGCGCATGGCGCGCATCTCGCTGCTGTCAAGCGCGTTTACATCGACCGGAGTCCCGTCAGGCGGCGTAAAAAACACATTACCCTGGGTAGGTTCGATCAACCGCAGGATGCAGCGACCGGTAGTTGTCTTGCCGCAGCCGCTCTCGCCCACCAGCCCAAAGGTATGGCCTTTACGTACGGTGAAGCTGACGTCATCAACGGCTTTCACTTGCCCAACCGTTTTTCGCAGCAGTCCGCGCTTGATTGGGAAATACTTACGCAGATTTTTTACATCTAAAATAATCTCATCATTGATTGCGGTCATCTTATCCTACCTGGTTCCTTAATAAAGATGGCAGCGGACCTCATGCGTGGAGGAGATCACCCGGTTCGCGGGTTCAATGACATCGCACACCTCGGGGATAAATTGTTCACAACGCGGCCAGAAAGGGCATCCTTTGAGGTTGTGGTATGGGTCAGGCACTGAGCCGCGAATAGGCTGGAGCCGTTGCTTGCGCTGCTTTCCATACTGAGGGATTGAATTGAGCAGCGCACGTGTATAGGGGTGTTTCGGTTCAAAAAAGAGCGAATCAACATCCGCGTACTCTACCACCTTCCCCAGATACATTACAGCCACATCCTGGCACATCTCAGCTACGACTCCAAGATTGTGCGTGATGAATAAAATTGCAGTACCCAGTTCTTCCTGCAATTTGCGCATCAGGTCAAGGATCTGCGCTTCGGTGGTTACATCCAGCGCGGTCGTCGGCTCGTCAGCGATGAGCAGATTCGGGTGGCAGCTAATGGCAATCGCGATCATTGCCCGCTGGCGCATCCCGCCGCTCATTTGGTGAGGGTACATGTCGATACTGCGTTCAGGGTGCGGGATACCCACCCGTCTCAGCACGTCGATCCCCAGGACGCGTGCTTTTTGGGGGTTCGGTTCCTGGTGAAGTGTTATGGCTTCTAACAACTGCTCACCAATTGTGTACACGGGGTCGAGGGAGGTCATCGGCTCCTGAAATACCATCGAGATTTCACTGCCGCGGATTTTTCGCATTTCTTTGCCGCGGCTGTCCAGTTGGAGCAGGTCAACAGGATTGCCGGGCGTATTAGATTGGTTCAATTTTGAGGACGAATATAGGATCTGTCCGCTCACAATTTTGCCGGCAGGCGGCACTATCCGGAGAATGGACTGCGCAATCACACTCTTACCGCAGCCGCTTTCACCTACCATTCCGAGGACTTGACCCTTTTTCACCGAAAAGCTCGCTCCATTTACGGCTTTGACAATGCCTTCGGTGGTGTAAAAATAGGTGTGCAGATTCTCAACCTGTAGGACCAGGTTATTGCACTCGGGCGAGGCGGCCTGAAGGTTATTTGGAGATTCGTTCATATCAATATCCTTGATTGACTAAATCGCGAAGGGATCTGCCGCATCACGTAACCCATCCCCAACAAAGTTAAACGCAAGAACAGCGATGATCACAAAAATCGTGGGTATTAACAGCCAGGTGCTGTTTAGTAATACCGATACGTCTTGTGCGTCGCGCAGAAGCGCTCCCCAACTGGTGGCTGGGGGAAGAATACCCAACCCCAGGAAGCTTAACGAGGTTTCGGTCAGGATCATGCCTGGAATACTGAGCGTCGCCACAATAATGATATGGCTGAAGGCATTTGGCAACATATGGTAGAAAATAATGCGCGAGTCGGTTGCCCCGATGGCTTTAGCAGAGGATGCGAAATCCATTTCCCGGTACGAGAGTACTTTCGCGCGCACTTGCCGCGCCAGCCCCGTCCATCCCACCAACGATAGAATCAATGAGATTGCGAAGTAACGTTGAACAGGGCTCCAATCCTGAGGAAAAATCGCCGCGAGCGCTGCCCACAGCGGCACTGTGGGGAAGGACATCAGCAGCTCGATACCGCGCTGCATTAATGTATCTACGATACCCCCGTAGTACCCAGAAACCGTCCCCAGCGAAGCGCCCATAATAATTGTGATGAACACCCCGACCAGACCCATGGTCATCGAAATTCTACTGCCCGCCAGGATGCGCGAGTAAAGATCACGCCCATTGCTATCCGTCCCAAAGATGAAGAGTTTCGCAGGCTCATCCACGCCGAAAAGGTGGATATCGGTGGGAATGAAGCCCAACAACTTATATGGATAGCCATGCACGAACAGTTTTATGTAATACTTTTGTGAAGTATCCTCTTTGTGGATATACCTGAAGGTATTTGTATCTAACACAGGTGTCGTTGCGTACACAAACGGGCGCAGGCTAAATTTCCCAAATTCATCAATGAAGTACGGAGTCTGTGGGGCTTTGAGAATGTCGAATTCTGACCGGTGATTATATTCATAGGGAGCAAGAAAATCGGCAAAAATGGCCATCAGGTACATGCAGATCAGGACAACGCTGCTCATCACGGCCATACGGTTCCGCAGAAAACGCCGGAACATGAGCTGCCCTAAGGATAATCGGCCTACTTCAGTTTTTTCAGACATCTCTTTGGTTTGGCCTAAAACCACAGACGGAGTTGCAGCACCACCGGGTTCAACAGCATTCTTTAAACTCATAATTTCGGGTTTCCTTAAATTTGATTTTGGCTCAATCGAGGCGGATACGCGGATCGATCCATGCAAGCATCAGGTCGGCCAGCAGGTTGCCGATTACCAGCATGATGGCGAGGAAAACCAGGAAGGTAACCGATAAATACATATCGCGTGTTAAGAGCGAGTGGAAGTACAACGGCCCGACTGTGGGAAGGTTGAGAACAATTGAAACCACCGTTGCGCCGGATATGATATTCGGCAGGCTCATTCCGAGCAGCATCACCAATGGCTGGATGGCGTTGCGCACACCGTGCTTCAGGATTACTTTTTCTTCTGGAAGCCCCCTGGCCCGCGCCGCCTGAATGTACTGCATATTCAGTACATCGAGCAGGTTGCCGCGCATCATGCGCATCAAACCTGCCAGACCACCAAATGCAATCACAAACAGGGGAATCCAGAGGTGCTTAGCGAGATCTAACAATTTGTCCCAGCTCATCGGCGCATCGATGTACTGGCTGGAATACAACCCACCGACCTCCTGACCGAACCCTCGCGCCATCAGGACCATTAAGACCAGGGCCAGTGAAAAGTTTGGGATTGAGACCCCGGATAAGCCGATCAGCGTGGCAAAGTTGTCGCCTAATGAATATTGGTGGGTGGCGGAATAGATGCCGATGGGTATGGCGATCAACCAGGTGAGAAGCAGAGCGGCAGTCGATAATACAACGGTAAACCCAAGCCGGTCCCAGATTAATTCGGATACGGGCTGATTGTATTCAAACGACTCACCAAAATCTCCCCGTATAAAGCCCGAAGCCCAAATAAAATAGCGCTCATGGGCTGGTTTGTCCAGGCCATAGCGCCGCTTTATCGACTCGATGATTTCTTCGTTCGTAGTCGTGCCTTGCTGTTCGAGCTGCATGATTTTTACTTCCAGGTATGAACCGGGCGAGATTTCGATGATGGTAAAACCGATCACAGAAATGAGAAAGATCGTGACGATTGCGTACAGGAACCGGCGGATAAGAAAAGAGAGCATACTTCGGTCTCCTATAACCTGGTAAGACAAGACTAATAGCAAGTAGGCGTGTTCGGCCACTTACAAAACTGGCCGAACACGCTTGCTATATTTGGTAAACCCACACGCTGCTTCTGAAAGATGTCTCTTGAGGAGCAGCATGTGGTAAGCGGTTAGCTATCAAAGTAGTATTGTTCCGGGTAAGTGATTGCGCCGGGTTCGCATACTACCCAAGGGCCAAACCAGCCACCGCCTGGGATTTGATCTTGATTCGGGACGTTCTTGAGGTTGTTCTTTACAATTATAATATTGGGCAGGTTTGAAATCATCCCAAACAGGAACGGACCTTCATCGATATGGATGCGAGTCATTTCAAAGACAATGGCATCGCGTTTCGCCTGATCGGGTTCCTTAATGGCTTTTTTGTGCAATTCCCAAAGGCGGTACATGGGATCATCGGCGGGAGGTTCTTCCCAGCGCGGGTTGCGCTCTGTGACCGGCTTGTCCGCATCTTTGCCTTCGTTTGGCGTGCCTTGCATCGCCATCCACTGCCCGTAAAGCGGCGCCCAACGGCCCATGTTGCTGTATGAAACAAACCAAGCAGGCGCCATGAGGATGTCAGGGCCATCCGGCGCGCCGCCGACCCAGGTATAAGCATCGAATTCTCCGTTGCGGAAGTTGGTCGCACCGGTACCGCCCTCGATAGGAGTTGCGACGGCATTAATACCAACGGCTTTCCAACTTTCAGCCAGGATATCGATTGCTTCGTTCCAATTAGGCGCGTTATTGTAAATGACGATCTTAAGTGGCGTGCCGGCGGGCGTTTCGCGCCATCCGTCGCCATTCACGTCAATTGCACCGGCTTTGTCGAGCAGCGCATTCGCCTTCTCAGGGTCATAGGTCACGGCTAATTCACGCCATTCCTGGAACAGTTTTCTGCCCTCTTCAGACCGGTTGAAATTGCCCGTGTTGGGAGAAACGGTACCGGTGCTGGCAGGACCGCCCAGGCCAAAGAGCAGCAGTGAGCGAACCCGTTCGCGGTCAAGCGCATGTGAGAGCGCCAGGCGGGCATCGCGGTTGCGGATGAACTCGCGCATGTTCGGATCGAGGTGGTTCCAGTTCAGGGTGAAAGCCGGAGCTGCGCCTGCGCCGTTGTTCCAGAGGTATACCGAATACTTGCCCTGAGCTTCAGACTGTTTCAATGTTGTCAGGCTGCTGAGCGGCAGGTTGGGATATGCCAGAAAATCAACCTGGCCGTTCGTAATCTGCAGCTTGAGGGCTTCGAGGTCGGTGACAATGGTCAGATCTACTTTGTCAATGTACGGCAGCTGGCGGCCTTCTTTATCGACCATATAATAATAAGGGTTGCGCTCTAACTGTAATCGCTGGCCTTTTTCCAGTGCTACAGGCCGCCAGGCGGTAAGTACCGGGCGCTCCGGGTTTTCCCACCAGTTTTGCTTTTGGTAAAAGGTCTCAAAATCGGCATATTCGCTGTTGTACTTTGGGTGGAACTGCGACATATATGCTTTGGGTAACGGACAAAGTGTGGTCCCGAATTGAGCATCGTTGGCGAGTTCAAAGTCCAACAGGGGAGCGGGTCCCTGGAAGGAGAATTTGACCGTCGTATCGTCAATCTTTGTGACAGTCATGGGACCGCCGCCAATCATTGCCCAGTTCGGTATTTGCTCCGAATGGTCGGGGTCATTTGCCACATCCTCCCACCAGAAAAGGATGTCGTCCACTGTAAAGGGTGTGCCATCTGACCATTTCAACCCTTCGCGGAAATGGAAGGTCCACTCGGAAGCATCATCATTGACTTCCCACGAATCGGCCAGACCAGGGCCGGTGGAGGATGCGCCATTGGTCCAGTGCAGTGGAGAAGCCCCATACATATACTGGGTGAAGGTTTTGGCGCTGGTGTCAGACAGGTATGTGCGGAGCGTTCCACCGTATTTGCCGGGCGTAGACCAGGGTAAATCAATGACCATCGGGTTGGCAGGGAGGCGTTCGCTCAGTGGGGGCAATTTCCCAGCGTTGACCAATTCTTCAAGCATCGGAGCTTCCTTGGCGACCTCGACTGCGGCCTCCTCAGGAGCAGTAGTCGTGGTGGCTTCGGCGGCGGGCTTAGGCGCCGTTTCAGCGGTGGTTGCGGTGGGTTCAGCCGGCTGCTCACCAGCCGGAACCGGGGTGGCGGCAGGAGCACAGGAGGCAATCACAGTTGATGCAGTCACTGTGACGACTCCAGCTAAGAACTTCCTGCGTGATAGACGCTTCTTTTCCATGTTTACTCCTTGAATGGTATACAGTGATTACTATGGTTGATAAAAGAGTGCCTCTCACCTGCATTACCGATAAGGAATTTCTAAGGTTATCAGGGGGAATCTAACCCTGAAATACCATAGCCACAGTGAATACATCGAATGGCAAGCATATCGCATGTAATAAAGGAAATGATCCGAGAAAGCTCCGGTGATTTAAGAGCCCATCTGAGTTTTATCCATTCCCGATTGCGAGTGGGATTGTGTTGTTATAATGATATAATAATAAAAAATAAAAGTCAACCCCCTCTATTGGGGATATTTTAGAAGAAAACGAATGCGGGATAATTAAGTACTGAATATTTGGAAAATATGCTTAAATAGTCGTTATATTGTACAAATATATTGTGATTATTACACCTTGAATCCATGAGGAGATTCATAAAAAGAACCCGGGAAATTCGAGGGGCTGTAAAAGTTATAATATGTTCACCGGTTTTGCTAATTGACATTATAACGTTATAACGCTATAATGATTCCGATGAGAAGTAGTTTGCGAATAGAGACCACTTATATTTAAAATATATTGCGCAAATTTCCTTCAACACAGGATTTATATATGGCCAGTTCATCTCAGACAAAAACTGTTTCACTTCATGCTCACTTACTCGATCGCAATTCTTCTGAGCCGATGTATCATCAGCTCTTTCTCTTGCTGCGAGACAAAATCTTAAGCGGGCAGCTAAAAGCCGGCGACCTCCTTCCCCCAGAATCGGAACTGATGGAAATGTATCAGATCAGCCGTATTACCGTCAGGCAGGCTGTTGACCGTCTGGCGGCGGAAAATCTGGTTTCAAAGCAGCGAGGGAAGGGAACCTTTGTATTAAAGCCAGATGTTCGAAGTGAAGCGACCGTCCTGATTGAATTTGAGAAAGAAATGAGGCTGCGCGGGTATAACCCACAGGCAAAAGTGCTGCAGCGGAGAATAGTAACCGTATCTCGTGTGACGGCTGAAAAGCTGAAAATCAGAGATGGCGACGACCTCACGCATATCTCGCGATTGTGGTATGTTGACGACCAGCCGATCACAGTAGAGGATATTTTCCTGGTGACGGCTTATTGCCCGGATATTTTGACCGGACATAATTTTTCAAAAGAGAGCATTCACGATATATGGGAGCAGCAGTATGGGGTGCGTATCGAGCGGGCTGAACAGACTGTTTCAGCTATGATGGCGCCCAAAGAAATCGGTGATCTGCTAGAGCAAAAGGGCCAGCCCTTGCTGTATATTGAGCGGATCTCCTACTCGCAGTTAAATATTCCTGTTGAAATGCGCCATATCTATTTCCGCGCAGACCGCTATTCACTTCACATGAACTTAGTTAAGTAAGGAATTATCCTTTTTTATATCGACATGATGGAGAATCTAAAAACGATGGACTTTCAAGTGCATCGCGATGGTTCAACGCGCCTTGAAGGGTTGGTTACTGTTGCACTCGATCTGCCTCAGGAGTTTCCGGTTCACACGCAACTGGTTGAATTGGATGGTTTTGGGTCTGTAATGCATGATCAGGTGCCTTTTCAGATTGATCCTGCTTATCCACCCATCACACCAACCCTCCTTCATTTCTGGATGCTTCCGAACCCTGCAAAGCCGGCGGTGCGCTTTTTCAGGTTATATCTGGACGCCTGCCCATTTGAAGGGAAGGAACAACCCTCTCAGGTGATTCTGGATGAAGCAATTGTCGCCGGTCAGGCCGCCTATCGCATTCATACGCCCTGCGCAGATTATGCGATTCAGCTCGAGAATGGCGGCCTGGCGAGCCTGGTGGACCCCGAAGGCCAGGATTGGATCTCCTATAATACCGCAGCCGGGTCCGCCGGCGAGTATCGCGGTATCCCGAATATTAAATATCCAGACGGATACCTTCACCCGGGCAAAAAGAATGCTCAATGTTTTCTCCTTTCTGATGGCCCACTTAGCTGCCATATTTATGTACGCTCGCTCGATGGGCAGTGTGACGCACTGTGGCTGTTCACGCCCCAATATGCTCAGCTCACCCTGTTGAGCGTACCCACACCTTACTGGTTTTTATACGAAGGGACTCCTGGCGGCGCAGTAGATGAAGATGATGGTTATGTTGTCCGCTCGAACGGCGTGAAGACTCCCGTGGGTATGTCTTGGGAGGACGTGCTAGACCCGGGTTGGTTATATTTTGGCTCTTCTTGCAGCCCCCGCGTGTTGTGTTTGTCACAGCTAGAAATTGAGCACAAAACTTCTTCATACTGGCTGATGGAAAAGAATATGACCGTTTTTGGTTTTGGCCGTAGAAAACTCGAGCATTATCTAGAGAAGTGCCCGGCGCAGTTTCGGATTGGGCTGCTTGAGGCTGGAGATTTTCAATATGTACAAGATCAGGTGCAAAACGTGATGGGACCTTTGTTCGTCAAACAAACCACGGGAGACCAGGAGCAATTATGATCAACAGACCAAAAGTAAAAGTTGGGGTTGTGGGCTGCGGTGTTGTGGCAACCGCCTATTACCTGCCGTATCTTTTGAAAATGGATACTGTAGAGATAACTGCGGTATGCGATATCTACCCGGAACGGACCGAGGCTTGCATGCGCTTATTTGGCGCTAAGCAAGCTTTTACCGATTACGCCGAGATGATCGAAAAAGCGGATCTGGACGCGGTTTTTATCTTAACCGGCCCGGGCACGCATGTACCGTTTACACTGATGGCGCTGGAGCGCAAGAAGCATGTTTTACTGCAAAAACCAATGGCGCTCAACCTGGATGGCGCTCGAGCGATTGCCCAGGCTGCACATGAAAGCGGCCTGGTCGTGTTGGTGGAGCCGAGCGGAAACTCAATCCTCGATCCGCATGTGCGCCAGCTACGCGCGCTGGTAGATCGCGGAGTTCTGGGGAAACCGTACTGGTTTTCCTTCTTTGAACCTCGCCCTGAAAAGCCGCATCCTGGTCTCGGAGGAAACCCCTACGGGATGGGCGCATTTTATAGTGAGGACAGCGGCGGCGTGTTATTTGACTACCCTTATGCGCCCATGCTGATTGTCTCGCTGCTGGGAAGCTGCAAGGCTGTCACCGGCGTAGCCAAATTATCCGTTCCTGAACGGTATATCGTTCCAGAAGAAGCTTATAACGAATACCTCCGGAAGGCAACCGATCCCTTCAATTCCAATTATTGGGATGTGGTTGTGGATTTACCCCGTTCAGAGAAAATCATCATGGGTGCGCCGGACAACGTATTCTCCATTTACGAGATGGAAAATGGGTTCACCGGGATCTTTCATGTCGGACGGCCATTTATGCCCGTACCGGCAGGTACTGGGGCAGGGGGTCTCATGATCTTTGGCTCGGAAGGCAACCTGATCGGAAATTCAGTCATTACCAAGAGAACAGATCTGCTGCCTGAAGCAGGCCCAGACGGCTGGTTCACTGTGAAACCTGAGGGGGATTTTAGCAAGGCAAAGTGGCCGATCCCGGCTCCGGGCTCATTCAACTATTACCACGAGTCAACCAAACACTTCATCGACTGCATATTAAACGATCGCAAGCCGCTTCTGGATGTCGAAGTGGGCTTACATATTACCGAGATGCTGTATGGGGCGATTGAATCGTCGAAAACCGGAAAGCGTTATGAAATGACCACTCGCCTGCCTGAGACTTATCAACGAGGTTGCTGATATGAATCCGCTTCGAATTGGAGTTGTTGGATTAGGCTTTGGCCAGCTGCACGTTTATACACTGGCAAACATGCATGATGTGCGGATTACTGCACTTGCCGATAAGCAGGGTAATGTACCTGGTGGAATGGATGCTTTTGCTGCCCGTTATGGCGCGAAAGCCTACGCTTCTGCTGAGGAGATGATCGAGCGAGAAGAACTCGATGCCATAAGCATCTGTACTTCTCCCCGCTACCGCGAGGAGGTGATCCGCGCCGCAGCGGCGAAGGGCATTCCAATGTTTGTGGAAAAGCCCTGGGCTGCCAACCTGGAGCACGCACGGCATTTGGCAAACTTATGCCGTGAGCTGTCCGCGAAGGTGATGATGGGCTTTAGTTTCCGCTTTCATCCGGTGGTCACTAACCTGCGCCAGCTGATGGACAGCGACCTTGGAGAAGGTTGGATCCTTTCAGGGGAGTACATATTTTCCTGGGTGCCGCCCGATGAGCATTGGCTGTGGCAGCCGGATAATGGGAATGGGTTCTTTAATGAAAATTCCTGCCATCTAATTGACGTGGTGTGCTACCTGATGGGCGAACCATTGACGGTGAGCGCCGAAGGCATCAACCCGCTGCGGAAGCCCAGCGAAACCGGCGCGGTGGTGAATTTGACGTTTGAGGGAGGCCGCGTGGCTTCTTTGATGATCGGCTGCCTGGGAACCACGGCTGTGAACCAGTACCCGCGAATTCACCTGATCACCCAGAATGGACAGGCACAACTGCTGGGGCGCGAGCATTATTGGGAAACGTTATTGTGGAACAAACGCGGCGACACCGCGGTTCACCAAAAAACGATCCCGCCAGAGTCGCTCCAGAGTATGCGCTATACCCATGCCTTCCAGCACTTTTTCGACTGTATCCGCAGTGGCAAGCAGCCTTGCTCCACCATTGAAGATGGCGTTCGCGCTGTTGCACTTGCCGATGCTATATACCGATCCATCCGCACCGGGCAAAAAGTACCAGTCCAGAGATAGTTATCGCACGAAAAAACTAGAGAAATGCGCACTGGCATTGGACGGATAGGATCTTTTGCTGTGAATCCGGATGCAATGACAAGAGGAGGATTGAAAATGCGTTTGGGAATCGAAGCTGGTTCACATACATTTACTGTCGCTGCTGCGCACGGGGTAAAAGGCGTGCCGGTGTCTGCTGATCAACTGGTTGAGCATGGAGTGGATGAGGTTATGGCTCCGCTGCGCGAGCGCGGGCTGCAAGCCTGCCAGATAGGCGCCTTTGGCTTCAATCCACTCTCTCCGGATTCCGCGTCTCTAGAAAAGCAAAAAGAAACCCTGGCTCGTGCCATTCCGCTGGCGCAAGCTGTGGGCTGCCGGTACCTGGTGATAAATGGAGGGAATTATCATCCATCAAGCTTCGGCGGCGCTGATCCGCGGAATTTTACACCCGAAGCATTGGATCAAGTGGCGGCGGTTCTTGAACCGTTTGTTTCGCTGGCTGAAAAACATGATGTTTGCCTGAGCATTGAGCCTTATCTTAAAACCGCGATTTGCTCGCCTGAGAGCTTCCTGGCATTAAAAGAAAGACTGCCTTCTGATGCACTGCGGGTGAATATTGATGTGACGAGCCTGTTCGGGTTCAACGAAATGATGAACCCTGACCCGGCAGTGGAGCATATCTGCAAAACGCTCGCGGGGCATTACGGCCTGGTGCATATTAAAGATATCGCCCTAAAAGATGGCTTTCACATTCATATGGATTTGGGGCCGTTGGGCTCATCTATGACCAACTGGTCGCAGGTGTTGTGCCTGGTAAATGATCACCTGCCGGATGATAGTTGGGTGATCCTGGAACACGTCCTGACTGCTGAAGAAGCAGCCGCAAGCCTGTCGATGCTGCGCAAAGCGGCAGAGCATGCTGGTGTATTCCTGGCGTAACTGCTGGTCAAACGACGAGGCGATTATGCAGCAGGCACAATGCGATTGGGGACAGATCGTAATTGATCAGGCGGAGGATGGTTCCATTCGCCTCACCGGCGAAAACGATCAGCTACTTTGCTGTTATGAGCTGGCTGATTTTGGCAGTGATGAGAAGTTCGAATCGCCCATTCGCCACTTTGTGATCAAGTCCACCGGGCAGGACCAGGTGCAGCCTCCTGAAGGGGATCAGCGAGGGCGGATCGATGCCGCCGCATTCCGCGGTCCGCTGGTGAAGGCCTACCTGGTCGATCATAAGCAGCCGGACTCACTCTCAGCCCATATGGCCTGGCAGCCTATTCGGGGCAAGGTGGCGGAGCAGCAGTTCACCCTTTACCGGGACAGGCCGTGGGTTCGGATTGATTACCTGGAGTGGTTTGTCAATATTGTCGATATTGCGCTGCCCGGCGGAACGGACAACGGCGATTATTGTATCTACGGCGCGGAAAACTGGCACAGAGACTATACCTATTATGAAGACATTTACTTTTGCCGGTATCCGGGCGACGTGGGGTATCGAAATATCACTGAAGTAGAAGACCCTGCACCCCTCCTGTACAAGGACCATTTTATCCTGGGGATCTATAACCCCGCAAACGGGTGCGGGTATGGGCGCGTCTTGCCTGTAGAGCCCGTTGACATACTCAAGCTGCTGTCAGCGCGCGAGAAACGCGGTTTTGAGGTTTTCCCGTGTTATCAGCGCGAGCATAAGCCATTTTACAGTTACCTGTTCATTGTGGATGGCGGCAAAGAAAGTGTGTTGGCGACGGGGAAGCAAATCATTGATGAAATGGAGGGGTAATATGCCTGCAAGTTCCTTTCCGGGTCCTGGTGATGTCTTCCGTGAGTTCTTCTACCGCTACCCTGCCTGGTCTGAGCCGGCCATGCCGTACCATTCTGCCATCGTAGATCCTCATGCGGGCGGGATCACCGGCTCAGAGCTGCGCGAGCAGCTGCGGTTTGAACGCCCGCTTTATTTGATGATCCCTGACCTGAAGGATGCAGTCAGGGCTGAACTGGTGGTTGAGTATTGGGGAGGACACATCGGGTCTTCAATTCCGGGCTTTCGGGTAAATGGCTCGGACTATCTTCCGATGCCGGATGTTTTCAACACTCCAACCCAAAAAGAAGCCTATTACCGGTGTGTAATGGGCAGCCCGACCACGCCCATCCCCCTGGAACTCCTGCGTGAAGGGTTGAACGAATTTCGTTTTGCTGCCGGTCCGCAGATTAAGTATGATTTTAAAGCCGGGTTCTATTGGTTGTACTGCTTTGGCGTCAGGGTTTATTACGATCCGGCCGTCGTTCATCCTGAGGTGGAAGTCATCTCGCCACGGGCTGGTCAGAAGCTTGGCGACGGGAGCGTTTTTGAAGCCGCAGTAAAGCCGGGTCAGTACCCGGTTACCCAGGTGGATTTCGTGAGTAATCATCTTGATTTCAACTGGTCAGGGAATGGGCTGTGGCGAGACTGGCATTTTCGATACCGCTATGGAACGCTTGAGCGCCATATCGGCTCCGCTTTCGCGTTCCCCTGGCGGGTATGCTGGCACAGTTCGTGGGTCCCTGACCAGGTGGAATCATTCAGCCTGTTGGCGCGAGTCGTGGACGCATCGGGTCTGTGTTCGATATCTCCACTGGTAGATGGGTTAAAGCTGCAGCGCGAGGACCGTTCTGTGCGTATGTATACCTCAGCAGATGTGCCTGAGAAGTTCGGGTCACGCATCGGTCAGCGAGTATCCTGCACCATTCAGATTCAAGACCGGTTGGAAGACGTCTACAGCGCCCGGCTTGCGCTTTCCACATGGTGCGGCGGTCATGAGGGGCACATCTATTTAAACGATCATCTGATCGTTCCGGTGCTGGGGAAAATACACGATGTTGCGTTTGATAGCCTTGTTGTGCCGCCGGAGATTCTGCGACAAGGAGAGAATGTCTTTAGCGTGCAGTCGGATACTGAAGAGCATGCGGTGGAAATTAATTGGCCTGGACCAGCTCTACTGGTCCAATACAACGGGCGTATGCCCGGACTATCATCCATGAAGGAGCAATAGATGTCGAAGAAACCGGTCATCACTATTATTGGTGCTGCGAGCACAACCTTTGGCCCGAAAGTGCTCCGCGACATTCGCAACCACCCAGATCTGGGCGGCAGCACGTTTCACTTCGTAGATATTAATGAAGAACGCCTGTCAGTTTATACGCGGATCGCCAACCGGATGAATGAACATTTGGAAAACCCGGTGACGATACGCTGCTCAACCGACCGGCGCGAGCTTCTGCCCGGCAGCGATTATGTAATCATCACGGTAGATACCGGGCACTACAATACATGGAGAGAGGACTTCGATACTCCAGTAAAGTTCAACATTCGCCAGATCTATGGTGAGCTGGGCGGACCCGGCGGTCTGTTCCATTCCCTGCGGCAGATTCCACTGCATCTTGAAATCGCTGCGGATATTGCTGAACTTTGCCCGAATGCAATGGTTCTGGTGACTTCGAACCCGCTTAACCGGATTTGCCTGGCGCTGCAGCGCTATTCAAACGTGGGACAGGTTGTGGGTTTGTGCCACGGGGCTGAGATGGCAACGCACCTGTATTTGAACGACCTGCTGGGGATCAGCGGCGATGATATGGATATTCTGGCTGCCGGCATTAACCACTTCACATGGATTTTGGACTTCCGGCGGAAATCTACAGGCGAAGATCTGTACCCTCTGCTAAAAGAGACCCTGGCTAAAGCGCCGCCTGATAATCAGATGCTCTCCCGAAAAATGTTGGAAATCTTTGGTTACTTCCCCGGTACGCTGGACACACACTTTGGTGAATATCTGCAGTTTGCTTACGAGTTTGGCTACCGCGGACTGGACTTCGATGCTTATCTGCGTGAAGAACGTATGCGCTGGGAATATATGCAGAAATTGGCCTTCGACGATGCGGAGTGGGATAGCTATGAAAAGACAAGCGACCAGTCAGCCATTTCGCAAGAACTCCGGCTTGGTAGTTTCTTCGCGCCCCGCAGTTGGGCTGATACGCTGGCCTTCCCAATCATAAATGGCCTGGTCACCAATCACCGTACCTATATGCCTGCAATCAATGTGCTTAACCAGGGGGCGATTGAAAATCTGCCTGCGGATGTCTTTGTGGAGGTCCCCGGCATGGTAGATGGGGCTGGAATCCATCCCTTTAATGTTGGCCCACTTCCCAAACCGCTGGCAGCATTCCTGCGCCGCGACATCGATCAGATGGAGATGATCGTAGAAGCAGCAGTCAAGGGAGACCGGAAACTGGTGCTTCAGGCCATGCTGCTTGACCCGGTTGTTGATCATATTGGCAACGCAGAGCGGCTGCTGGACGAAATGATGCGGATCAATGCCGATTACCTGCCGCAGTTTGCTTAATCTATGATTTTTAGCCGTCAAAAGCGCACCACATAAGTAATCCAAAAGTCGAAGGTTCTCTAAGACGATCTCTTCAAGAGAACCTTCGACTTTTAATAACTTTAGTAAGGCAGAATGACACGATGCACTGCTGCACCTGGTAGAAACCCAAAGACTCTTAACGTGAAAACGTGCGTTTTTCCCATCCTTAATGTGATGTTATTCCATTGATTTGCGCCTGCCTGGGCGGGTAGAATCGGCGTTGTATTTGTTATATTAGATCTAAATTCTTCGATATATTGATTGCTGTTTGGCTGGCAGGGATGATGGGCAGTCGATGATCTATTACTTTTTATACGGGCTATCTTTCTTTGGAGTGGGTCTGGCTGCTTATTTGCAGTTGCGGCGCGGTGGTGATTTCCCGCTGCGCAAAGCGCTGCCCTGGCTGGCTGCTTTTGGCTTGACCTGCGGCGCAGACGGCTGGGTTGAGATGTTCCTCAACTATGAGACGAACGCAGAACTGCTGCAGGTGCTTGAGGTGCTGCGTGTGGGGCTGCAGCCGCTTTCGGGCCTGTTCCTGTTCATCTTCGGCTGGAGCACGTTCTCGAAGCTGCAGCCGCTGCCCAAATGGATGATATTTGTGCCGGGGATCTTAATCGTCCCGCTGGCTTATATCTTAACATACGCGCTGTCGACCTTTGTCACCTCCTCGCCAATTGAGATCCCCATTGATATCTGGTCTCGCTATTTGCTTTACCTGCCGGGCAGTATCATGTCGGGGGTGGGGTTCCTTTACCAGTGGTACACACAGCGCAAATTAGGGCATTCGGATGTGGCGAAATTGATGTTGGGTGCGGGTGCGGCTTTTCTGATCGAAGCCCTTGTGATGGGGATGGTTGTACCGGCTGCGCCGTACGGCCCGGCTTCGTTTTACAACTATGACCGCACGCTGGTCGACGCCCTGACCGGCGAAACGACGCAAACTACGACACAGTACGGCTTAACGGCATGGCTGGATGATGCGCGCGTTCTGGATGTGACCGGGCTGCCGATCGTTTTCTGGCGGATGCTGTCGGCGCTGGCGGTGGTGGGTTTTGTGGTGCGCGGGCTGGATGTGTTTGAGACGGTGCAGCGTCACCAGATGGAACTGCTGCAAACCGAGCGCGACCGCGCCCAGCAGGAAGCCTTCAACGCGCAGATCGCCGCCCGCCGCACCGCCGAAAACTGGTCGAATGCACTGATCCGCATCAGCAGCCGCATTGCCGAACTGGAAGATGTCGATAAGACCCTGATTTATATTGTCGACAGCGCCTGCCAGTTGTTGAACGCCGATTTTACCGGGCTGGCGCTGCTCAATGAGGATTCAAGTCATCTCAACCTGAAGTATTATGCTCGCGCCGGGCAGGCTGCGCTGGTCAGCGAACCGGTTCCGGTGAGCAGCCCGCTGTTGCACCAGGTGCTGGAACTGCGGATGCACTGCCGTACGACTGAGGAAGAACCCTTCAGCCAGTTACACGACACATGCTTCTTTGGCCCCGGCACGCCGTTGTATCTTGAGGCGGTGCCGATCAGTCTCGATACACAGGCGATTGGCGTGCTGTGGGCGGTGCGCTTTATGCCGCAGCCCTTCACGGAGACAGACCTGATCTGGCTGGACTGCCTCGCCGATCAGGTGGTGATTGCCGTCAAGCACGGCTTTATGACCTCGCAGCTTCAGACGCTGGCAGTCACTGAGGAGCGCGGGCGCATTGCGCGTGAGATGCACGACGGGCTGGCGCAAATTCTGGGCTATATGAACTTGCAGCTGCAAACGGTGGTTAGCTTTCTGCAGCAGGGCAAATTGGAGCGGGCGCAGGAGAAGCTTGACCAGATGCACGAGGCAGTGCGGGCAGCGCATGCCGATGTGCGCGAGAACATCCTTAGCCTGCGCACCACGCTGGCAGATGGCAAAGAGGGCGTGCAGGCCATTCAGGAATATCTGGAAGAATTTGGCGTACAGACTAGCATCATAACGCAGTTTGACAACCAGATCAGCGGCGAACTGGATCTGCCGTCGCTGGCTGAGGTGCAGTTGGTGTGTATCTTGCAGGAGGCACTGGCAAATGTGCGCAAACATGCACATGCACGCAGCGTGACAGTCAGCCTGGCGCGAGAAGCGAATGGCTCGAGCATCTGCCTGCGCGTAATTGACGATGGGATGGGGTTTGAGTCGGGTGCTCAGTCTCGCAGCTTTGGGCTGCAGACCATGCGCGAGCGCGCCGAAAGCGTGGGCGGCTCGCTGCGCGTCATTTCAGCGCTGGGCCAGGGAACTCGCGTGGAATGCCGGATGCCCTGCCTGCGCCAGGAAAAGGTGCACCGGCCTGGATTCATTGCGACAACAGGGATGCTATGAACTTACGCGAATGGGCCTTACCCGTCTATACCATTCTGATGCAGTTGGCGACCGGTATGCTGCTGATTTTGTGGCTGCTGCGCTCGACAATTCTCAAGCAGACCGCCGCTGATGTAGTGGATAAAATTCTGCGCAAGCCGGTGGCGATTGCCCTGATCACCGTTGCGGCGGCCCTCGTCGGCTCGCACTTCCACCTGTCGAACCCGTGGATCTCCTTCCTGGCGGTGATGAATCTCGGGCGCTCGTGGTTAAGCCGCGAGGTGTTCTTCTCGGTGCTGTCCCTGTTGGGAACTGCCATGCTGGTGTACTTGACCTGGGTTCATCCGGGAGAAAGACCGCGCATAAAATTCTGGCTGGGTTGGGCGGTGGTAGCGCTGGGAGCTGCTACCATTTTCAGCATGTCGCGCTGTTACCTGCTGCCCACGCAGCCTGCCTGGAACCACCCTACGACGATGGCGCTGTTTTTCTGCTCAGCGCTGATCCTGGGTGCGGTGTCGGTTTTTACCATCCTGGTGATGGATGCCATTTTCTCCCGCGATTATGAGCCGGATCTGGCTGAGGAGCGCGACGCGATCCTCAAGTGGGCAGGCAGGCGCCTGGTATGGGTCGCGCTGATCGTGGCGGCGGCGATTATGGCGATGAACATCGGGCGCGTGTTGGAGATGCGCGCTGCCCCGGAGGATGCCATGGCGCAGGCAGCCCTGGCGCTGCAGTTAGAACTGTACCGCCTGCTGTTTGATCTGCGCTTCGTGACCTTGATTATCGGTACAGGGATGTTTGCATTAGTGGTGCACTGGCTGACAGCCCAGAAAAAGACATTGGATCAACTGGTGACGCCGGCTTACGTCACCTGCCTGTTGATATTGATGGCTGAAATTTTAGGACGCTTCTTGTTCTATGCAGCCCATGTGCGCCTGGGAACTTAGTGGATGAGTGGAGGATCGAATGACAAGGGTGTTGATTGCGGATGACCATAAATTGTTCCGCCAGGGATTGATTGGCATTTTCGAAACGCGCGAAGAGCAGTTCGAGGTGGTCGGAGAGGCGTCTTCGGGGCGCGAGGCGCTTGAGATGGTGGAACGCTTGCTGCCCGATATTGTGCTGATGGATATCTATATGCCTGACGGCGACGGACTGCAAGCCCTGCGCCAGATCCGCGAGCGCTTCCCGCAGGTCAAGGTGGTTATGCTGACTTCCTCTGAGAAAGATGAGCACCTCTATCAGGCGGTGCAGTACGGCGCGGCGGGTTATCTGCTGAAAAATCTGGACGCCGGTGAGCTGTTTGACCTGATCGACAGCGCCACGCAGGGTGAGGCTGCCATGACTCGCGAGATGGCTGCCCGGCTGCTGAAGAATGTCGCCAAACGTGCTGTTGATCCCGAGCGCGGTGAGGAGGTTCTGACGGAGCGCGAACTGGCTGTGCTGCGGCTGGTCGCCGTTGGCGCGAGCAATCAGGAGATCGCCAGTAAGCTGACCATCTCAATCAACACCGTCAAGACGCACATCCGCAGCATTTTGGATAAATTACAGTTGGAAAACCGCACCCAGGCAGCCAACTACGCCATCCAGCGCGGGCTGGTCTATCCCAACGTCGATTAAGATCATCCTTTCGGATTAGATGAGATGCTCCCCTAGCATGATGATCTCATCCTCCTGATCTCGTATATTTCCTTTGTGAAATATTCCACAATTTTTCAATCAGGAGGTGCTGTGCAGCGTAGCCAGTTCCAGAGCGAAGATTTTCGTTTTTACCCCGACAGCAGAGATTGTCATTGCAGTCATCGGATTGGAGAGGATTAATAAATACCTGAAAGGGTGATGTATGAGTGAACAGAATTTTCTTAAAAAGGCCCTGACTGATAACATCCTCAGCCGCCGCAGCTTCATGAAGTGGAGCGCGGCGCTGGGTGGTGCGGCAGCCCTGGCTGGTGGTGTGGGCTACGGGCTGCGTGCCGCGGGTGCTGCTGCTGCCGAAACGCAATCCACAGCAAAGTGGGTGCCGGCAGCGTGCTGGCATAACTGCGGCGGCCGCTGCCATATCAAGGCGCAGGTGGTTGACGGCGTCGTTACCCGTGTAAAGACCGACGATACGCATGCGGATGATCCCGACTACCCGCAGCAGCGCGGCTGCGCGCGCGGCCGTTCGCAGCGCATGCAGACCTTCTCCGCCGACCGCCTCAAGTACCCAATGAAGCGCAAGCACTGGGAACCGGGCGGCGGTGATAAATCGCTGCGCGGGCGCGATGAGTGGGTACGCATTTCATGGGACGAAGCGCTGGATATTGTTGCCAGCGAATTCCAGCGGATTAAGGATACCTACGGTAACAAGTCTATTCTTTCCAAGAATAACCCTAGCTGGCTGGCTGCATTTGGCGGCAACATGACCATCTGGGGGACGACGTCCTCTGGTTCATGGCCTCAGGTATCGAAGAAGATGCTGGGCGAGACCGGTTATTGGGGCGCTTCCAATAATGACCGCATGGATTTCCGCAATTCGAAGTTGATCGTATTGTGGGGCACGAATCCTGCCTGGTCG
>Ga0134094_1001386_pt1 | contig 23816 bp, 13 predicted proteins | sample 5_1taG_FD_94458 | JGI IMG/M metagenome (GOLD analysis project Ga0134094, IMG submission 94458) | Switchgrass degrading microbial communities from high solid loading bioreactors in New Hampshire, USA - 5_19_20_110_A1 metaG | ecosystem: Engineered > Bioreactor > Semi-continuous > Anaerobic >... | reverse complement strand
TTCTTTTTATAGGCCTGACCACCTATGCGGGAACTCGCATGGCTGCTGCACTGGCTTCACCGCTCGAGCGTTTATCGGCTGCGGCCCACGCAATGGCTGAGGGCGACACAAGCGCTCCACTGCCCTCCAGCACAATTACAGAAATTAACCGGCTTTCAAGTTCGTTTGCATTAATGCGCGACCGCCTTGCCGCGCGGACCGTTGAATCACAACGCGCGCACCGCGCGCTGGAAGAATACCAGGCGCTGCTGGAGCAGCGAGTCATTGAGCGGACTTCAGCCCTGGAACAGGCCAACCAGATCGCAAAAGAATCCGCTCGCCTCGCGAATGAGGCTGCCCGGCAGATCAGCGCAATCTTCGACTCGCTCACGGATGCGGTTGTGGTTTATGACAAAAATGGCGTCATTCAGTCTGCGAACCCGCGGGCTGTTACATTGTTCGGGTTCGACCCGGTTGGGCTGCCGAAAGAACAGGTTGACAGCCAGATATCGCTGCGTTCGCCTGACGGTTTGAAAGTGAAACGCTTGCCATCAACCCGCGTCTTTGATGGGGAGAAGCTGGCAAACGAGCGTTTTCTGCTGATCAATAAGCAGGGCGTCATCTGGCATGAGATGGTCTCGGCTTCGCCGGTTTATGTGAATGGAGAGATGACAGGGGTTGTGGTTGTCTGGCATGATGTGACCGAGCTGGAGCGCCTTTTGGTTGAAAACCGCCGCCAGCGCGAGCTGTTAGAGCGTTTGTTAAATGATGTGCCCGTCGGAATTGCCTTTTTAGAAGTGCCTGATTTTCGCTTTTCGCTGATTAATTCGGCCTATGCCGAAATGGCACGGGATCGGGGAGAATTGATCGGGAGACCGATCGCAGAAGTCTTGCCAGAATTGGCTGACAGGGTGATTCCGCCGCTTGAATATGTGGTTGAATCCGGGCAGCAGTATTCCGAGAAAGAAGTACTATTCCGGGCGGATGAAGACTCTCCATACCAAGACGTTTATGTTTCTGTCTCGATTGCGCCGATACCAGATATAGAGGGCCGTGTCGAAGGAGTGCTTTTATTGGTGTTCGACGTGACCGATCAGGTCATCACCCGGCATGCAATTGAAGAGGAGCGCGCGAGGTTAGAAGGAATTATCAATAACGCGCCAGTGGGCATCACGCTGATTGATCTCAACGGGCGCGTACAGCTGGCAAACCCAACCTCGGAATATATTTACGGCTTCAAGCTCGAAGGGATTAATCTATCTGAGCCAGAATTGGATTTGCATACTTTCAGCCCAGAAGGAGCCCCGTTATCGTATGATGAGCTTCCAATTGCTCAAGCGTTTCGATCTGGGCAGCCGGTTCGCAATGCGGAAGTCGTATTCCAGCAGCCGTCCGGAGTCTCTATTCATGTTCTGGCAAATGCCGCGCCGCTGTTTGATACCAGCGGCGAGATCTTCGGTGGTGTCGTCATCTTTCAGGATGTAACCGAGATCAAAAAGGTCGAGGCGGAACTACGCAGGAGCGAAGCCCATGAGAGGGCCCGCGCTGAGGAACTGGAGGTATTGATGGATGCTGTCCCGGCGGCGGTATGGATTGCGCACGATCCGCAGTGCCATTCCATCACCGGGAACCGGGCGGCATATGAACTGCATGATATGCCGCCTGGGGTAAACCCAACACAGACTCCGGCTGGGGGATTACCTGACTTCCCGTTCCGCACTTTGAAAGATGGGGTAGAAGTTCCGCCTGGAGAACTGCCGATGCAGGTCTCGGCGCGAGAAGGGATTGAACTGAAAGATATTGAGCTGACAATCGTCTTGCAGAACGGCATGGCGCATCATCTCTATGGAAATGTATCGCCGCTGCTCGACGAAAGGGGGAATCCTCGCGGCTCTGTCGGCGCATTTCTGGACATCAGTAAACTCGTTCAGGTTGAACAATCTCTTCGCCAGAGTGAGGCCCAACTGCGCGAAAGTGAAGCGCGATTCCGCGGGCTTGTGGAATCGATGAATGATGTTGTTTTCACGGCAGATAAGAATCTGGTTATCACCGGAGTATACGGCGGCGTAGCGAGGGAGCCGTTTGATGCCTACGACATGGATACTGTGATTGGCAGATCGCTCCGGGAGATCTGGAGCGAAGTGGGGCAGATCCATATAGAGCCCGTTGCACGGGCCGTAAGCGGTGAGAATGTTTTATATAATTGGTCTATAGAGACAAAGGAGGGGCTGAGCTTCTTTCAGACGAACCTCTCGCCCCTTTATGATGACGCGGGCCGGGTCACCGGCGCAGTTGGCGTTATTCATGAAGTATCGGCAATCAAGCGAGCCGAGAAGGCGCTTGAAGAATATGCCGAACAGCTTCAGCGCAGCAATCAGGAACTAGAACAATTCGCGTTCATTGCTTCACATGATCTCCAGGAACCGCTGCGGAAAATCCAGGCATTTAGCGAGCGCCTTAACGAACGGTACGCTGAAATCATCGAGCCAGACGCACGGGATTATCTCAACCGGATTGCAAGGGCATCATACCGGATGCAGCGGATGATTGATGCTCTGCTGGCATTTTCCAGAGTCACTACCAAAGGCCAGCCGTTTGTCAGGGTAAACCTGAACGAACTGTTGAATGAGGTTCTATATGACCTCGAAATCCGGATTGACCGGGAGGGCGGTGAGGTTATTGTAGAGGAACTGCCTGAACTTGAGGCAGACCCGGTTCAGATGCACCAACTGCTGCAGAATCTAATCAGCAATGGGCTGAAATACCACCGGAAAGATGTCCCACCTGTGGTTAAGATCTCCGGCGAAATTCTTCCATCTGGCCAGCGCGGGGCCGCCGGCCAGGTTCGCCTGGTCGTTGAGGATAATGGGATTGGTTTTGATGAGCAGCATCTATCGCGGATTTTCCAGCCTTTTGAACGGCTGCACGGGCGCAGCGAATATGAAGGCACGGGGATGGGGCTGGCGATTTGCCGTAAAATTGTAGAACGGCATCACGGCTCAATCACAGCAACCAGCCGGCCTGGAGAAGGTTCGAGATTCATTATTACGCTTCCGATGATCCAGCGGAGTGAGCAGGGATAAATAACAACCTGAATTTTTATCCCATGGTTTTATCTGCGGTTGGGGCGAGCTGCCTGACCGCAGTTACGCGGCTTAACCGGTTTGAAAGAAGAGGATTGTGCGTTTCATTTTCTGTAAAATCCAGGTCGTCGACTCGCACTTTACAGAAAACTTAAAGCTTAATCGGAGCACCGTATGGAGAAGCTAAAAACCTGGAAACTCTTATTGATTGATGACGATGAAGATGATTACATCATTACACGTGAAATGCTGGCTGATGCAAAAGGCGCTCGGTCAGAACTCACCTGGGCGCCGAACTTTGAAGAGGGCCGCCAGAAGCTGCTGAGTAATAATAATTATGACGCGGTGCTGATCGATTATGATCTCGGGCTTCACACAGGGATTGAGATTATCCGTGAAGCATCCACTTCTGGATATTCCACGCCGTTGATCTTGCTGACGGGCCGGGGAAATTATGAGATCGACGTCGAGGCGATGGAAGCAGGTGCGAGCGTATATTTGTCGAAATCAGAAGTGACGGCCCTGCTGCTGGAGCGAACCATCCGTTACGCGATTGAGCGCAGGCGAACAGAAGAGGCGCTGCGGGCAAGCGAGGAGCGCTTTCGGACGCTGGCTTCAGTGCTTCCGCTCGCGGTTTATACGATCGACGCGAATGGATTGATTACTTATTACAATCAACACGCGGTGGCCTTGTGGGGCCGCGAGCCAAAGCTGAACGATCCTGCATTTCGCTACTTAGGCGCTTACCGGCTGCACCGGATCGATGGGTCGCTGATGCCGGTCGATGAGACGCCGATATTTTCAGCGCTTCACCATGGGGAGTCCTTTCGCGATTTGAAGGTTATTATTGAGCGCCCTGATTCCACAAGAAACCTTGTTGCATATAATGTGGATCCTATTCGCAACCGGGGAGACCAGATCGTTGGGGTCATCATTGTATTTAGAGATCTCACCGAGCACATCCGGCTTGAAGAAGAGAATCGCAAGCTGCAGGCAGAACTTGAGGAGAAGAACCGGGAGCTTGAAGCGGCTATTTCGCGCCTGCGCGAGATCGACCAGTCGTAAATGGAACTAGTCAATCGTCAGGCTGCTGCCGTTGTGTTTCAACCATTCACGGTACATTTTATATTCGGGCATCATCGCGCGAACTTTGCTCCAAAAGCGGTCGGAGTGGTTGCGGATGAGCGTGTGGGCCAGCTCATGGACAACGATGTAATCGATCACCGGCAGGGGAGCCATGACCAGCCGCCATGTGAAGCTGATTGTGCCGGTTGTGCTGTAGGATCCCCAACGGGTGCGGGCTGAAGAGATGCGGATTTTTTTGTAAGAGAGGCCGTACCGCGCGGCGTAATCTTGCAGCCGTTTTGAGAAGATCAGCCGGGCCTGCTCTTTATACCATCGAGTGAAAGTGTCTTTCGCTTGAGGTAGGGCGGCGCGCGACAGGTAGAAACCATCCTTCTGCAGCACCAGCGCCGGGTGGAGACGGCTTGTCAGATGCAGCGGGTAGGCCTGGCCCAGAAAAAGAAACGATTCTCCCTCGACGAACCGCCTGGCTATGATCTGCGCGCTGCGCTGCTGCGCTTCTTCCTGCTTCTGGCGAATCCATCCCGCCTTTTGATTGACAAAGCGCATAATCTCGCGGTCGGGCAGGTTTAACGGCGCGCGAATCACCAACCTGCCGTCTCCACGCACGATCAGGGCAATGGTTTTCCGCCGGGAACGAATAATCTCATCGATCTGCATTCGATTTTACTGGGGCTTCTCACGTTTGAAGTAATACACCGGGTCTGCCATGGAGGATTCATTCCTTCGCCATATCACGGTGACAAGCTCCCAGCCCTGTTCGCCCAGTTCACTTAGTGCATCCCGGACAGACCAGTTTCGCCGTTTCCAGTCCTCAATCTCCCGATCGTTATAATACTTGACGATTCCAAGACTGTCGCCGCCTGAATATGCGGCTGTAAGGGTCAAATATTCCCATTTTGGCATATAAGGCTTTTCCTTAATTGAATATTTTGATCGAAAGCAGGAGTTCGACTCGTACCGGTCTGGTGCGGTCGGGATTAATTATAAGGGCGATTGGGACCGCTTCACGTCCCAATCGCCCGTTGAAACCCGATGAGACGGAACGCTAAACGGTTCCCTCGATCTTTGTCCTCGCAGCAGCGCTGGGATCTTGCCCAGGCGTGATGGGCCGCAGCCGCAGCGAGTAGGCGTACCGGCCAGGATAGATCAGGTATTCAGGATGCACCTGAGCCATCCAGCCGTCATCACCGCCGACGCCCATATGGCAGGCGTCCAGGTGGAGGATGGTTTCGGGGCAGCGAGTCAGCTCATAGGGATGGCGGGCTTTTTCCAGGTCTTGAATGGTGTAATGCAGTGCATCGATGTGGAGGGGATCAAGGCCGATGATCATCAGCCCGACGCCTTCATCGTTGGTCAGGGTCAGCCAGCGCACATCCTCTTTGCCGCCCGACTCGCTGGGGAAAACGTAGGGCGTGAACTGCTCGTCAACGCTGCTGGAATACAGCCCGAACGCCGCGCCTTTCTTGCGGTCGGCGTAGTTTTCGTGCGGACCGCGCCCGAACCAGGTCAGCGTTTCATATCCGGCAGGCAAAATGAGCTCAACGCCCACGCGCGGGATATAAGGCAGGCGCTCATTGACCAGCACGTGATTATCGACGACGATGTCGCCGCTGCCGTAAATGCGGTAGATCAGCTCACTCTCGATGCCGTCCGGTTTGCCGGGGCCTTGCAAATGGGCTGCCGCGCGGACCTCGACCAGCCTGGGGCTAATCTGCGCGACCTGGAAGCTGACCAACTGCCGTTCCAGGCAGTCAATCCCAGCAGCGCGCCATTTATAGTAAGAAGCAGGCGGATTGCCCATCAACAGGTCGAAGTCGGTCGGGGCGCGGTAGTAGTTCTCGACCGGCCCTTTTTGCATGATTAATTGCCCGTTTGCCTGATAGGACGTGATGGTCCCGGTGCTTTTGTCGAAGACCACCTGGAACCCTGCGCCGTCGATGGTCAGCGTTTGATCGCCGTCAACCAGTGAAAGCTCGGGCATTTCTTGAATGGCAATCACCGGGCGTTCGGGGACCGGGAACGGCAGCTTGAACTGCTCCCAATAAACCTCGTGGCCCTTGTCCGCCCAGGCGGTTGGCTGCGCGAGCAAGAAGCGCACGTTTAGGAAGTAGGTCGCACCTGGGGTCAGCGTCTCCGGCTGTTTGTAAGGGATCTCGATCAACTGCTTTTCACCTGCCGGCAGATCAACCGGCGGCAGGCTGCCGGATTGGATGACCTTGCCGTCCTCGAGAAGCTCCCAAATAATGTTGAGATGCGACAGGCTGAGGACGAGATATTTATTCCAGAGCAAATACTTGCCGCTGCAAAGCTGCTGCAGGGTGACGCGCCCTTCAAGCAGATCATCGAGGGTGTATTGATCGCCCAGAGCTTTCTCCAGGGGTATTTGCCCGAAGATAAAATCGTCCTGGGTTAATTCGCGCAGCGAAAGCGGCGCCTGGACTTTCTTCACCTCGTAAGCGCCGGGGTGGGGCGTCAGGTCAGGGCCGACAATGCCGTTGCAGCACATTTGCGGGTCTTCATTATTGCCCCTGTAGCGCTGGTAGTCGAAATCAGGGCCGAAATCGCCGCCGTAAGCATAGAACGGCGTGCCGTCGGGCGTTGTGTGGAGGATGGCCTTGTCGCTCCAGTCCCAAATGCAGCCGCCCTGGAAGCGCGGAAACCGGTCGACCATATCCCAGAATTTGAAGAAATTGCCGGTGGCGTTTCCCTTCGCATAGGCATACTCGCACATCATCATCGGGCGCTTTTCGTTGGGATCGGTGAGAAGATCCTGTATCCAATCGAGAGGTGGATACATCGGCGAAAAGACATCCGAGATTTCAGGACCGGGCATTCCGCTTTCATAGTGGATGAAGCGAGTCGGGTCATAAGCGCGGATCCAGTTTGCCATGGCGGCATGATGCGGCCCGGAGCCTGATTCGTTGCCCAGCGACCAGAGGATGATGCAGGGGTGGTTTTTATCGCGCATGACCATGCGAGCTGCCCGTTCGAGGTAAGCGTGAGCCCACATGGGATCGTGCGACAGCCGGCCCTCAAGCCCGTGCGTCTCGATGTTGGTCTCGTCAATGATGTAAATGCCGTATTCGTCACACAGGTCATACCAGAGCGGGTCGTTTGGATAATGGCTGGTGCGAACGGTATTGAAGTTGAGCTGTTTCATCAGGATGATATCGCGGCGCATGTCTTCTTCGGTCAGCGCGCGCCCGCGGATGGGGTGGTGCTCGTGCCGGTCAACGCCGCGGATGATTAGGCGTTTTCCGTTGACAAGCAGGATTCCATCCTTAATTTCGATCTGGCGAAAACCAACTTTGCATGATTCGAAATCAACCGCCTGCCCGCTCGGGTCGATCAGAGTCAGGACGAGCCGGTAGAGGTCGGGGGTTTCAGCCGTCCACTTTTTCGGGCTGCTCACCAGGGCATCGAAGATGGCGCAGGCGGTGCGAGCCCGCGGATGGATATTCCAATCCGTGCGGCTGCTGGGATGCGCGCGGACCGGCTCGCTGAAGACCGGTGTTCCGTCCGCGTCGTAAAGCATCGCCTCGACCGTCCAGGATTTCATGTCGGAGGTTGGGGTGATATAGGCTTCGACGTGCAGCGTCGCGTCTTCATAGCGGCTGTCGAGCAGGGTACGGACCGTGAAATCCTCCAGGTGGACCTTTGGTTTGCTATAAAGGATCACGTCACGCTGAATCCCGCTCATCCGCCAGAAGTCCTGGCATTCGAGATATGTGCCGTCACAATAGCGCATGACCTGGACTGCCAGGCTGTTTTCGCCTGGATGGACTACCTCAGTGACGTCAAACTCCGCAGGCAGGCGGCTGTCCTGGCTGTAGCCGATCTCCTGCCCGTTGACCCACACGGTGCAGTTCGAGTCGACGGATTCAAACAAGAGATAGATGTTTCGCCCGATCCATGAGGGGTCAACCGTAAACGTTGTGCGGTAGCAGCCGGTGGGGTTAGCGTCGGGCACAAAAGGCGGGTTGGGCTCGAATGGGTAGTGGGTGTTGATATAGATCGGGTTGTCCTTAAACCCGGTCAGGCGCACATGCGGCAGCTGCCAGTTGCTCGGAACCGGAATTTCATCCCAACCTGCATCGTCAAAGGCAGGGTTCCAGAAGCCCTCAGCGACATCCGCCGGGCTGGGGACGAGTTGAAATTTCCAGTTTCCATTGAGCAGCCGTACGAAGGGCGATCCTTTTCGATTGCCTTCCAGGGCTGCTGCGGCATTGGGGTATGCGCCCATTGGCACGTGCATTTGCCGCCGGTTGCGCCCAACAACCAGCGGATTTTCCCAATCACGAGTAAGTTGCATAGTGATCTCCAGAGATATTCTTGCGAGTATCATAACAAATTTTCTGCAGGTGTACAGGGTATCCCTGAAACCGGGACTCGAGCACATCTACAGAAAATTTTTAGCCTTAATCTATTGCACCGTTTCCGGGTCATTGGGGAGTCATTAATCCCCAATGACCCGAAATTGGCGTTATATACTTTGGGCTGCCTGGTTTTTCATGATATCCACAGCGCCGGTCAGGTGCAGATCGTGGGCGCGGTGGCATTTGGCAAAGTGCCCGGGTTTCACTTCCTCAAATTTTGGTTCCTCGGTCCGGCAGATGTCGATGCAGTAGTTGCAGCGCGGGTGGAAATAGCAGCCGGACGGCGGATTGGCCGGGTTGGCAACTTCGCCGGTGAGCAAAATTCGCTTCTCGCGCGGCCGCGGATCGGGCCGGGGAATGGCTGACATGAGCGCTTCGGTATAGGGGTGCAGCGGGTTGGTGAAGAGCTCGCTGGTGGGGGCCAGCTCGACCATCTTGCCGACATACATCACCGCCACGCGGTTGCTGATGTGCGCGACTACGCTCAGGTCGTGCGCGACGAACAGGTAGGTCAGGCCCATTGATTTTTGCAGGTCTTGCAGCAGGTTGAGGATCTGCGCCTGCACCGAAACATCGAGGGCTGATACGGGTTCATCACAGACAAGGAATTTCGGGTTCGGAGCCAGCGCGCGGGCGATGCCAATGCGCTGCCGTTGACCGCCGGAGAAGGCGTGCGGGTAGCGGCGCATATATTCAGGGCGCAGCCCCACAACCCGCAGCATTTCAGCGACGCGGTCTTCCAGCTCTTTGCCTCTGGCGATCCCGAGCGCACGCAGCGGCGCGCCGACGATATCCAGCAGAGTCATGCGCGGGTTCAATGAGGCGTATGGGTCTTGAAAGATCATGCGCATGTTCCGGCGGACGGCGATCAACTGCTCTTTCTCCAGCTCAGGCACATTCACTTTCCCCAAAACGGGGTCGCGGAATATGACCCTTCCGCTGCTCGGGTTAATCGCCCTCAGAATAGAGCGGCCGGCGGTCGTCTTGCCGCACCCGCTCTCTCCGACCAGCCCCAGCGTTTCGCCTTCCATGATGCGGAAGCTCAGATCATCAACAGCTTTTACGTGACCGACCACTCTCTTCAAGAATCCCCGCTTGATGGGGAAGTACTTTTTAAGAGCGTCAACTTCTAATAGAGGTTCGGCCTGATTAACTTGATTGGTCATCGTTAAGCTACCTCTTTTTCCACGGGGTTGGGATCATAGAGATGACAGCGGACGAAGTGATCTTGATCCGTCTGGACGTACTTTGGTTCGAATTTGTCGCACACGCCGGTGATGAAATCAGGGCAGCGCGGGTGGAACGGGCAGCCCTGCAGCCGGGTGTAGGGATCGGGCACCATTCCTTTGATCACATTGAGCCGCTTGGATTTGTCTACAGCCGTAACCGCGTCATCAAGCTGCGGGATGGAGGAAAGCAGTCCTCGGGTATACGGGTGCTGGGGGTTGAAGAAGATCGACCGGATATCGGTCTGCTCGACGACTTTACCCATATACATCACCGCCACTTCTTCCGCCATTTCGGCGATCACACCCAGGTTATGGGTGATGTACATAATCGCCATGCCGAACTCATTCTGCAGATTGCGCATCAGGTCGAGGATTTGCGCTTCGGTGGTCACATCCAGCGCGGTGGTCGGTTCGTCGGCGATGAGCAGGCTGGGGCGGCAGCTCAACGCCATAGCGATGACCGCTCGCTGGCGCATGCCGCCGGAAAGCTGGAAGGGATAGTCGTCAAAAACCCTGTCTGGTTTTGGCATTCGAACGCGGGCCAGCATTTCAATTGCCACCTGGCGGGCTTCCTTTTTATCCAGCCCCTGGTGGAGTTGAATTGCTTCTGAAATTTGCCGCCCAACCGTTAACACGGGGCTCATTGCCGTCATCGGCTCCTGAAAAACCATGGAGATCTGGTTCCCGCGGATGGAGCGCATTTCGCGCCCATTGGGGTCCAGCTTGGCAATATTGATCACCTCGGTGGTCGCGCCGGACGAGACGGTGTTTTTACCGGTGTTGTAAAAGAGCATATCGCCGCCGACGATTTTTCCCGGCGGAGAGATCAGCCGCATCAGCGAATAGGCGGTCATGCTTTTGCCGCATCCGCTCTCGCCGACGATGCCCAGGGTTCTACCGCGTTTAATCGTCAGATTGCAGCCGTCAACTGCCCGGACAACGCCTTCCGCAAGGTAGAAATAGGTGCGCAGGTCTTTGATTTCAACCAGGATATCGTTATTCTGTTTCTCATTCATATTGCGCCTTCCTAACCTGTCACGTAAGGATCCGCGGCGTCGCGCATGCCGTCACCCAGGAAGTTGAACATTAAAACGGCGATCACGACGAACGCGCACGGCCAGAGCAGCCACGGCAGCTGCGCAACCGTCTGCAAGTTCTGCGCGTCCTGGAGCATCACCCCCCAACTGATGGTCGGCGCGCGAAGGCCGATGCCCAGGAAGCTGAGGGAGGTCTCTCCCAGGATCATTCCGGGGATTGAAATGGTCAGTGAGACGATGATATAGCTGGCAAACCCAGGCAGCATATAGCGCGTGATGATGCTCCACTCGTTCTCACCGTCGAGCCGTGCTGCCATCACATAGTCTTCTTCGCGCATGCTCAGCATCTTCCCGCGAATGGTGCGCGCCAGGCTTGTCCAGCCGAAGATCGAGAGGATGATCGTCACAAAGAAGTAGGTGCGCAGTTGGGGCCAGTCCTGCGGCAGCGCCGCAGCCAGCGACATCCACAGGGGGATCTGCGGCAGCGAAATCAACACGTCGATGATGCGCATGATGATTTCGTCAGTCACGCCGCCAAAAAAGCCCGCAATCCCGCCTAACAATAGGCCAAAGATGAAGGACAGCGCCACACCGATCAAACCGACGGTGAGCGAGATACGCGAACCGTGGAAGATGCGCGAGAGCATGTCGCGGCCCAGACTGTCGGTCCCCAGGAGGAAGAATGGAGTGATCTGTTCTCCCTGCTGTTCGACAGAAAATAGATGGCGGTCCCATGAAATCAGGCCCCACAGCTTATATGGATCGCCGCGGGCAAAAAACCGCAGCGGGTGGATTTCCTCAACGTTTTCGGTATATACAGGCCGCAGGGTTACAGGGTCGCGCGTGCGTTCAACGCCGTAAACAAAGGGCATGCGCAGTCTACCGGTTGAGTCAATCAGGTGGATTTTCGTCGGCCGCATTGCCGCATATTCTTTCATACGGTGCTGCGGATCGAAAGGCGAGACCACTTCAGCGAAGAGCGCGATGATATAAAAAATGGTCAGGGTGACCATCGCAAGCTGGGCCAGCTTATGCCGGCGGAATTTCCACCAGACGAGCTTCCACTGACCGGCCCTGTAAAATGCCTCATCCTGGGTCTGGCCCTTTTTCGCGCGGGGTTCGGCGATGACAGCCTGGGATTCGGTTGCACTACTCATGACGCCTCCAATCCACCAAAGCGAACGCGCGGGTCAATGGCAGCCAGGAGTAAATCTGAGACAAGGCTGCCAACTGCCGTCAAGGTTCCAATGATAAGAATATACGCGCCTGCTGTGTACATATCCTGAGACATTAAAGCGCGCCAGAGAATCGGCCCGGCAGTATCGAGGTTTAATACGATTTCAACGACTGTGCCGCCTGAGAAGAACCACACCAGCAGCCAGCCGAAGGTGCTGACAATGGGGTTGATCGCAATTCGTACCGGGTAGTTGAGCAGGACTTTCATCTCAGACAGGCCTTTTGCCCGGGCAACGGTCACATACTGCTTGCGGAGTTCGTCCAGCATCGTGGCTCTTAAGGTGCGGATCAGGTTCGCCGTGCCGCCAATGGCTAAAATGATGACCGGCAGCCAGATGTGCTGCAAGAAATCAACGAACTTTGCCCAACTCCAGGGGGCCATTTCCATTTCTGGGGAGAAAAGTCCGCCTACCCGCAGGCCGAAAACAGAGAAGGATATGTACATCAATACCAGCGCAAGGAGAAAGCCCGGCACAGCCAGGCCGATAAATCCAAGGAAGGTAAAGAAGTAGTCGATAAATGTATACTGCTTCACCGCAACCAATACCCCGACCGGGATGGCAAATGACCAGCAGACGACGAACGCCAGGAAGGAGATGAAGAAGGTCATGCCCATGCGGTTGCCGATAATCTCGTTGACATCCCTTGAAAATGCAAAGGAGTAACCGAAATCACCTTTAGTGACGATGTTTGTGATCCACTTGAGATACTGCATGTGCGGCGGCTTATCCAGACCGTACATACGAGTCAGGCGGTCGACCTCAGCCTGGTCGACGGAATAACCGGTCGCTCTCAAGGCGTTAATGCGTTCGGTTAAATAATCGCCCGGCGGAAGCTGGATAATGATGAACGCCAATATTGAGATGATTAAGATTTGGGGGATCAGGCGTAAAATGCGCAAGATGAGATAATTAAGCATTGCCACCTCCATTTCTATACCAGTATCCTGATACTCAGGACGCTCCAAACCATCTACCGGATGCAAGCACCATCTGGGCTTGCATCCGGTAATTCTGGCTTATGGGTTCAACAAGCCTCAGGCTCGCACCCCGCCCTCATAGAAGAAGGCGCTGGGCTGATAGGTTGAGAGACCATAGGAATCCCAACCGATATAGCTCTTCGGCTTCGGCAGGTTGCGCATGTTCTTGTTGAACAGCAGCGGAGCGGGGCATTCGAGAACCAGGCCAATTTCAAGCGGGTTCTCGGCGAGGTAATCGAAGATCTGCTGTCCAAGGCGGACGCGCTCTTCTTCGTCCACGACGGCGGTCATCTGGTCGAAGATGTCAAGGAGTCTCTTGATCTCATCCGGCGGCTCAATCAAACCTTCCGCAGTCCTATCCGGGGCTACATACCAGTCAGCCCATTTCGGGGCAGGCCCGCCCTGACCCTGGTGGCCAACGGGGATGAACCAGTCAGGCTCGATATGCAGGAGCATGTCGGTGCAGCGGTCAGCGTGCCAGACGGCGCACTGAACCTGGGCATTGACCTTGCGTTCCACCAGGAGCGAATCCTGGATTTCTTTGGTGGTGGCGTCAATACCGAGGTATTCGCGCCAGTAACCGGCGACCATCTCGGTGATCTTCGCGACTGCCGGGCCTACGCGGACGCCTGAGTGCTCGATATTGTATGTGAGTTTGGAGCCGTCAAGGCGCGTGCGCATGCCGTCCGGTCCCCTCTTGAGGCCCATCTCATCTAACATGGCGTTGGCGGCGTCAGGATCAAACTGCGCCCATGCCTGGCCGTATTCCTCTTTGTAGTACTTGGATGCCGGCATCGGGCTCATTGCGCCCATTCGAGCTGTGCCGTAGAAGATGACCTCGTTGATCTCTTCGCGATCAATCGCCATCGAAAGCGCTTTGACCCAGCGGTGATCGTTCACAATCTGGTACAGCCCTTCGTCTAACACGCCTTCTTCAGTGAAGGGGACATGGTTGGGGAACAGTGTGACGCGGTCGCCCATCGAGGAGATGTAATCGCCCACGACGTAGTTGGCTTTTGGCTCGTTCTCTTTGTAGAACGGGTACTCCATCATGGTCACGTCGTGCTGCCCGACGATGTCGAGCTCGCTCTGGACGATCTTCAACTTGGTCACTTCGGTGTTTGCCGCGTAATCGAAGCGCAGCTTGTCGATGTAGGGCAGTTGGTTGCCTTCAGCGTCAACCTTGTAGTAGTAGGGGTTGCGCTCCCACAGGTAGAGCCCTTCGGTGGGATTATCGACTACGTACCAGGCTGAGAGGACGGGGAATCCGACAGTGTGCGGAGGACCGCCCCAGGTGATGTTGATGTTGTAGGCATTGAATAACTGCACCCAGGTCTCGAGCTTCTCTGCTTTGGCCATTTCCTCAAGTTTTGCCTGGTCGGTGTATTTTGCATGGTACTGCTTGAGGTATTTGCTGGGGAACAGGAAGGCGTCGTTTTGCGCCCAGCGGGTGAGGTGCGCGGCGAAGTTGCCAAATGGAGCAGCGAAGGTCACTTTGAAGTTGAAATCGTCAATGATTTCGAGCTTCATCGGTTCGCCGCCAAAGCGGAACTGCCACCAGGGCGCTGACATGACCTCTGTGTTCAACTGGTAATCTTCCCACCAGAAGCGGGTGTCTTCTGTGGTGACCGGATCGCCGTTTGACCATTTCATGCCCTTGCGCAGCCGGATGCTCCATGTCTTACCGTCTGGCGTGACCTCCCAGCTCTCGAAAATGTTGGGGATAATGGTCTTTCCGTCCAGATCCGAATATGTTAGCATGCGCTCAACGATGATGTCGTAGCAGCTCGTCCACCACACCGGGTCGAACATGATCATGCGGATTTCTCCGCCGTAAACACCGATGGCGTCGCGCTGGGCTACGACCGCGGGGTTCTCAGGGATGCGCTCGTCGATGGGAGGAAGCTTGCCAGATTTTACAAGCTCTTCTAGCATCGGCGGTTCTTTGCGCGTTGTGGGCATCTCAGGCGTGATCACTGGACGCTCTTCGGCTACGGCGGCAGTTGGTTCAGCCTGTTCGGCCGGCGCTTCCGGCTCGGCTGGAACGGCGGTCGGCTGAGGCTGCGGCGCGCAGGCGGCGGCGACGACACCCGCTGCGGCAACAGAACTCAGCTTCAGAAAGTCTCGGCGTTTCAATTTACGATCCACCATTTTTTCCTCCTGGCTGGATATTCGGAAAATAAAGAAAGGGATGCGTTGGGAAACGGATATAAGGCATTGTTGGGAGCCAGCCCTAACGAACTGACTGCCCATCCAATGCCTAGAGTAGCAAACCTTCTCTTATGATTCTTTCACTTTTGGGACAAGATTGTGAACGATTGGGACAAATATCCCTTATTCGAGCTCGCCGAAATCCAGTCTCAGGAGGTAATCTGCGGTTCGGATTTCAATTTCACTGCACGGGAAAGGCGCTGTGCAGTATGGGTTTTCATAGTGCGGGAAGCCGCTCAATGCCTGTTCCTGGTCGTTCACCAGGAAGGGCCCTTCCCAGGCAAAGGAGAGCCTATCGCCGCGCAGCGTTTCCATTGTCACACTCAGCCCGTCAATGGAGACCGGCATGTTGAGGATTTTCTCCTGGAAAGCGGCAAAATCGCCGTCCTGGGCTGCAGAGCCCATATGGCAGATCCAGGCGTTTTCGGTTCCATAGGAGCGCAGCTCGCGGAAGGCGCGGATGCCCTGCGTGATTTTCGATAGGCCGTTTGCTGCCTTCAACGCCAGATAGCCGCCGCCGACCTTTGCAAATGCCCAGCCGTCCTTGATGACAGAGGATTCGAAATTGGCTTCAGGGAAGTAAGCGTGCGTGAAGCCCATCCAGTCATCCGCAGGAAGGTTGTAAATCGCGATCAGCACATCTTTCCACTGCGCCACACGCGGCAGGGACCGGTTGCCCGTCCAAAAGCCCGGTTGGAGGCCCGGTTCATCGCTGCTGTACGCCGGGTGATTGACAAAGACCGCGGCGTTTGGCCCGAGCGTCGCCTGCCAGATGTGCTCCTGGTCGCCAATCTGGCCCGGGTTGTAGCTCTGCGCAGAACAGAGCATGTAATCTTTCGTCCGGTAGGTGACTTTGTTGACTTCAGGGCTGCCGGCATGGCGCTCGCGGTTCCAGAGCTCGTCGTCTGATGCGGCAATCTGCCCAATGATTGGCGGGAATTCGTAATTCTGCAGCATGGCAAGGGCGATCGGCGCTGCCAGGTGGATGTTGTAAATGCCCAGGCCCCACATCAGGCGGCTGATGCCAGAAGTTTCTTCGATTAAGCCGGACCTGACGGTGATGTCATTGGCCCGCCGGTGTGCTGAGCCGAAGGTTCCTTTGTAGGAATTGAGGGCGATCGAGAGGAGAATTTTATCCAGCAGCACGGAAGCCAGCTCAAAGAGGCTGTCATTTTCGGCGTGATCAATCAGCAGGGCGAGTGCCAGCACCGTCTCAGACAGCCCTTCGGGAGAATCCCAATCGGTGAAACCGGCTTTGCCGCGCTCAGCCAGCCAGTTCGCTGCCCTGTGCTCGGCATCTTCGCGCAGCTGCTGCCCGGTAATGTCGCCGGGGAACACGTGCTCAGGGTAAAGCTGCCCGGCGAGGACCGCACAGGCATAGAAAAGGATCTGGCGGCTCTCGATAGCCCAATCTGGGGAGGCGTCAGGCCGGTAGTTCTGGACGGCCTGTTCAATCGCGGACTTGAATTCGGCCGGGAAATTCGGGTTGGCGCTCAGGCGTAGATAGACGCCGAGCAGGCTCGCCAGCCGGACGATGCTGCCCTGTTTCTGTTCTGCTGCCAGGGCGACCTCGTTCAGCAGCGGCTTCAGCTCAACTGAGCCCCAGTTCCCCATCAACATGCGGGCAACTTCTCCGAAATAATCGTGGAGGAAGCGGGAGGCATAAAGGATAAGCTCTGATTTGCGATGATTGATGTCGCCAAAGGGCGTTTGAGAAGGGCGGAGTGTTGCAGCGATCCAAACGGGGATCGAGTGGGTAATGCGCACGTGCCTGTCGTACATTTCCCAGGGGCGGGGCATCAGGTAATACTGGTAGCGCCCGTCGCGGAGCTGCGAGGCCTGCGCGTAAGCAATTTCCTCGCCGGGCTTGCCGGATGCTTCGGTTTCACCGTAGATGCGCCTGTCAACCGTTTGCAGGCGCACTGTGGTCGCCGATTCGTTCGGCATATCGTCAGGCCATTTCATGCGCACCGTTTCACCCCAGCCGAACACATCCCGCTCTGTATAAGCAGCCATCATGACCGGTTCGATCTCACTGCGGCGTTCAGGCGCTCGAGCCATTGTTGGGATGCGAATGACGACCTTTTCAGGCTCGGGGTCAACCTTTACCGCCATCACCAGCGGTAAATTCCATTTGCTGACATTGGCAAAGCGCACCCAAATTTCATTCTTCCCTTTGCGAAGATGGACGGGGAAACTGCGCGACTGCGGAATCTTGCCGGAAAAGGCATCATCCTGGAAGACAGCATTCTTGTTGATCCACACATTGACCGGGCCAAGGGCCGTCACGATGAGGTTGACGTCTTGCTCAACCCTGGCCTGGAGCTGCGTATAGGCCCATGCCTGTGTAAAAGCCGCAGACTCGCAAACGGAAGACCGGTGAACAAAATGATCGTCTCCGCAGGCGACATACGACCAGACGCCTTCATAACTGCCGATTTGAGCAATGCCTTCGGTGAGCGGTCCCTGTTCGACCGGTTTCTTGTGGATATTATGCTCGGGGGTTAAGTGCTGCTGAGCGACCTGGCGTTTTACCGCGTCAGTAAGCTCATCTGTGATATCTACCGTGGCGCTGTCAACCATTATTTGCTGAGGTCCGGTTACCAGCCAGTGATCAATGAAACCATTGTTAAGCTCATATTCGATATGGGAAATGGGCATGCCGGTTTGACTCCTTATAATATGAATAGATGGTGCTGCTGTTTGGGATTAATCTAGACAGCCGGTTCAAGATTATCCTATTGAAACGTCAGGCTGCGGGGTGGCCGGTTTGGGTTTCCACCGGTATGAATAGATCACAAGCAAGATCCCCAGCGCGATTTCGACGAGCAGAAGCAGATACTGCACCCACTGGTTGAACGGCGATCCGTTGGTCAACGTTAGTGCGAGGTTCGCCACGAAAACCAGGATGAGCTGGAACCCAATCAGGCGAGCGGCGCGGTACCAGAGCCGTCCCTTCTTGACGCTGGATCGAAAATCGTTCTCAGCGTAAACCATCAGCACCAGCCAGTAAATCCCCGCGAGCACAGTAAAGGCGCGATCGACCATGATGGCTGTATACCCTGTTTGAAACTTGGGTGTATCAAGGGCGGCTGTGATGAGAATTGGAAAGCTGCTCCTACCCATCAGCAGGAATGCCAGGCTGAGCGCCATCGATACCAGCCAGAGTAGATAGGCAGCCAGATAATGTAACCAGAGCTTTTTAGCCATCCTAATCCTGCTCCTGATCAGGGTGCGTGTCTTTGCGTGATGAGAACGGTGCATTCTCACCATCGAAAGGACACTTACCCAATTGCGAAAACTTTGCTATGAGATTGTTATCAGAATTATATTACGAAACCGGGATCTTTTTTCTCAGAGGTCTGAGATTACATGTACGGCTTTGAGCGCTTCGAAATAATCTTCAAAAAGGATCGGCTTGCGGAGATATTTTTGCGCTCCTGCTTCAATCCCGCGTTTTTCTTCATCCAACCATCCACACAAGATGATTGGGATCTTGCATGTAACAGGGTTTTCTTTTAGCACCCGAAGGATCGACCATCCGTTTGGTTGATCCACCTCGAGGATGATTGCTGCTGGCATTTCGCGTTGGGCGAGAGCCAGGGCATCCTCACCACTATAAGAGAAGACAATTTTTCGCTCGCTCTTTTTTACATAGCGGCGCAACAGGTAGCAAAAATGTGAATCAGCCCCGATTACCATAATGGATGAGTCCTCAGTTTTGCCCATATTCCCTCTTTCGAACAGGTGCAGATTCCTGAGCTGCGGGTATCGCCGAAAAGACGACACAATCTGCAGTCGCGAACACGACGCTTTACTGAAGCAATTTACTGCTGCCCAAACGCCTTCTTGTGGGGCGCTTTTGGCGAACTGCCAGGCTGTCTTGATTAACAGTAGCGAGCTCGCGTGAGGAATGCTTCCATTATTGGGACGGATTTAATCAATTTTGGGACAATCTGAGCAAATATTCTCGGGGTGACACGCCGACTTCATCACGAAAAACGCGCGTGAAGTACCCGCTGGTAGAGAACCCGACATTCATGGCAATCTCGGTGATGTTGGTCTTGCCCGACTCGAGCATCACCCGGGCCTGCCGCACCCTGTAGCGGTTCAGGTAGGTCATGGGGGTGAGGCCGACCTCCTGGCGGAAGCAGCGCGTCAGGTGGCGCTCGCTTAGCCCGGAGAACGCGGCAATATCGGCGCGTGATATCGGGTCGGCGTAATGTTCGTGGATGAACCCCATTGCCTTCATCACCAGGCGCTGCGTTTCTGATCCACCTCTGCGCCTGCGCGAAAGCGTGGCTGTGAGGTGATCGAGCGTTTCACTGGCCGTGAAAATCCCTTTTGCCAGTACATTGACCACTCCGCAGTTCAACCGCTCCATATCTTGGCAAGTCAAAACCTGGCCGGTCAGCACGATCACCGGGATGCTGCGGATCAGGTCTTCTGCCTGCATCGTCTCCAGAACTTCGAACCCGTCAATTTCAGGCATCATCAGGTCAAGCAGCACCAGCGCCGGGTGTTCTTTGCGGATATAAGCGAGCGCTTCACGCCCGTTCCGCGCCTGGATAATGCGGTAGCCAGACGCCAGGGTTTCGACGATGCGCGTGTGCAGGTCGAGAATGCCAGGGTCGTCATCAACGATGAGGATGCTCTGATTCGAACTTCGTTTATCTTTCTCGGTCACCAGCCCGTTGGTCAGCAGGGCGTTTGCGAGGTCTGGAGCGCTGAGCGGCTTGGTCAGGTAGTTGAGGTCGAGCAGCGATCCACTGTCAGCATCTTTCTCGAGTGAATAGAACAGGACGGAAATTCCGCGAGTTGCCGGGTTTTCTTTTAACGTTTTCAAGATCTCCCACCCGCGCTCGGCGGTGACATCCAGATCCAGCACGACTTTATCGGGGATGTTGGGGGTGAGCAGAGAAAGCCAATCCATGTCGTGCTGCAAAACATGCGCCTCAACATGGAAGCCCTGGCGGGTGAGGTGTTTGTAGAGCAGTTGGCCGTTTTCCTCTTTTTTAATCAGCAGCAGCACATGCTGCATTTCAGCATCTGGAGAAGGCGCCGGTACGGGCTGCTGGACCTCTGGAATGGCAGGCAGCTTGAAGTAAAAGGTAGAGCCTGCTCCGACCTCGCCTGAGGAATAAACGCCGATCTGCCCGCCTTGCATTTCAATCAGGCGTTTACAGATTGCAAGACCCAGCCCGAGACCGCCAAACCCGCGCGCAGTCGTCCGCTTTGACTGGCGAAATTCGTCAAAAATAGCTGCCTGTTCATCCGGCGGGATGCCCAGCCCTGTGTCGCGAACAGACACTGTGATAACCCCCTGGTTCACCTGGGCGGAGAGCGTGATGCTCCCGTGTGCGGTAAACTTCACCGCATTGGTGATCAGGTTGATGAGCACCTGGCGCAGGCGGGTGCGGTCGCAGCGGACTCGCGGCAGAACCGGCGGAATTTCGGTCTGCCAGGTCAGTTCCTTATCGCGCGCAAGCTGCTCGCCGATGGCAGAAACCGCTTCAAGCACTTCGCGCAGGTCGAGCGGCTCGCAAACGAGCTGCAGCTGCCCGACGTCGCTGCTGGCGAGGTCGAGCACGTCGCGGATCAGGCTTTCAAGATGCTGCGCGCCGACAAAGATGCGTTCAAGGTCGCTGCGGTTGACCCGGCTCTCTTTCTCGTTCACCGCTTTGCTTTCTTCAAGCATCATGTGAGTCAGGCCGAAGATCAGGTTCAGCGGGGTGCGCAGCTCGTGGCTGACAATTGAAAGGAAGCGGCTCTTCAGGTAGTTCGCCTCTTCGGCCATCTGCTGCGCTTTCACAGCCTTGCCGTAAAGATCCACGCTGCGGAGCGCCGCTGTAATCTGCCGGACGATGTGACCAAGCGGCTCAAAAAGCTGCGTGTTGAACGCTGCGTAGCCCATCTGGCCATCCATATTGCCCAGCGGCAGCATGATGAGATGAAACGGTTTGTCTTCTGGATAGAGACCTGACGGTGGAAACTGGCGCGTAGCAAATTGCAGCGGCTCACCGGTCTTCACCTGTGGATTTTTGAGCAAACTCCAGGCATAGGGTTCGTCACCTTCGGGCACAAAGCGAATCACCGCTGCGCTCTCAATGCCAAGAGCAGGCAAAGACCGGTTGAGTTCATCAAAGACTTGCGCTTCGGTCTTTGCGGCGAACAGGCGCGTGGTCATCATGCTGATCTGGCCGGCGATGTCCGAGTTGGCAAGCAGCGTGCGTGAATACTGCCCGCGCGCGATCTCACTGACGGCAATCCGCGCCTGGTGGAGCATATTGTCAATCTGTGCGGAAGGGAGGATGTAGGGAAGTGATTCGAGCAGGGCGGGCGCCCATTCTTTCAGCACGGTGATTGCGCCTTGCCAGGCGTACAGATCATCACCGACGACATCGATATGTTCGAGAATTTGTTGGATTTCGTGGCGGAAGGACGCCGGGCTGCCGTGCATCAGGCTGTGGATGAAGGCATTTAACAGGCGGCGGCAAAGCTGTTCAACCTCAACAAAGTTCAGACGCCACATCTCTTTATAGACTACCCGTGCCATCGCCTGTGACGCCTGGGTTTCGAGGTCGCTGAACGTCCCGCCGGTCGGGGTTTCTCTGGTGGGTGTGTTGTGTAAATGCTCGCAGCCTGCTCCGGGCAGGCAGCCGCATGATTCTCGGATGATGAGCTCTGTTGGGATGCAGCGCCGCGTGTCGGGCGGGACTTTTCCATCGATGATTTGCAGAAGCAGATTAACCGACTGGTAGCCCAACTCGAACATTGGAAATCGAACGGTTGTCAGCAGCGGAATCTGCGCGCGCTACTCCATTCGATCGTCAAATCCAATCACGGCGACATCCTGGGGGATGCTCAATCCGGCTTCGCGCAGCCCCTGCATCGCGCCGACAGCCGATTCATCATTGCTGCAGATGACCGCCGTAAAGGGCTCATCCCGCTGCAGAATCTGCTTGATTGCCTGGTATCCTCCCTCAATGGAGTGGAATCCCTGCGCGATCAGCGCGCGATTTTCGGGGATTCGGTGCTTCTTCAGGCTGTTGAAATATCCGCGCAGGCGGCTTGAGCTGTCGCCCTGCGGCTGTGAAATGCCGGAGATAAATGCAATCTGGTGGTGACCGTGCTGGACGAGATGATCAAAAGCCTGCTCGATGCCGCCCTCGTTATCGACGGTTACAGCAGGCCCGCTTTCATTATTGCCCCCATAAACAAACGGAAAACCGCCGTCGATCAATCCTTGAAAATAGGGAGCGCCCTGTTCAATGATCGTAGGTGGAAGCAAAATCAGGCCGTCCGTGTTCCAGGGGCCGATCGGGATGAAATCTGCGCTGTCACAGGCGAACGGTAAAGCCGGGCGGTCTACCTCTGAGACGGGCGATGAGACGCCGCAGCCGATCATCAGGTTGCAGCCGGCATCCTGCGCAGCAGCCTGAATCCCGCGATATACGGTAGCCAGATAACTGTGAACTGTGCCGGTGTACGCCTGCCATCCGGAAAGAACGCCTATGGTTGGTCGGTTCCGTTTTAGTTTTCGCATGCCTCGATTGTTTGGAGCGAAATAACCGATTTTTACACGTATAGTATATATCAGAAACCAAAGAATCAATACCTCGGCTGCATCCACAATCTGTCCCTGGACCGACAATATCGATATTGACGATCCATTTCCATTATGTTAGAACTACAGAACGTTAAGACCGCGCGGGTCTTCGAAAAGCAGGGGGAAAATGTTAAAGGAGCTTGAATTTCATGACCAGAACAGTGGTGGGTTTGTTCGAAGCGTTCAACACAGCCCAGAAAGTTGTGCGCGAGCTGGTTGAGAGCGGTTTCGCTCGCGAGACCATTAGCCTGATTGCCAGTGATGCTGAGGGCCGTTTTTCCAGCCAGCTTCTTGAGGGGCCGGAAATTGAGGGGGAAGGGACGAGCGATTCGGTCACCGAGGGGGCGGAGATGGGCGTTAATTTGGGCGGTGTTTCGGGGCTGCTCTCCGGAATCACCACCTTCACCATAACGGATCTCGGACCGGTGATTGCAGCCGGTCCGCTTATTGCTGCATTGAGAGGCAGGAGAGACGGAGGTATGACTGCCGCGCTGACCAGATCGGGAGTCCCGGAGAAAGATGCGGATATTTTTGTCGAAGGGATTCGCAAAGGCGGGACGCTTGTCATAATCTATACCGGTAATGAAGCCTCGGATCGGGCGGCGGCAGTGATGAACCGCCATTCACCAATGGATCTGGACCAGATCAAATCAGAGCAGTCAAAGCGGCGCGAGGATGATGAACACCTGGACACTTTCTCCTTTCAGAAATATGAGCCGCCTGAACCCCTGCGAGAGGCTTCAAGCCGGCTTGACTACGGTCCAGGGGCGCGAAGTTTCCTACCCGGGCAGGCGGTCAGCGCTTATGACCGCGAAAAGGCCGACATGGGGCGTTATCAAGACTTCACCACCGGCGACTGGTCCGTATATGAATCGCGATTTCGTGAGGACTTCAATCGCCGGATGGGATCGCGGCTCGAGCGCTGGGAAGACTTCCGCGATATTTACCGCTATGGATTTGAGCGCGGTGCTGACACGCGCTATGCCGGACA
>Ga0134094_1001379_pt1 | contig 23861 bp, 21 predicted proteins | sample 5_1taG_FD_94458 | JGI IMG/M metagenome (GOLD analysis project Ga0134094, IMG submission 94458) | Switchgrass degrading microbial communities from high solid loading bioreactors in New Hampshire, USA - 5_19_20_110_A1 metaG | ecosystem: Engineered > Bioreactor > Semi-continuous > Anaerobic >... | reverse complement strand
CTTTCTGCACGTTGAACCACAGCAGCGGATCGCTGTCGTCACCTACGGTTAACGTCTTCGGTTCAGACGCACCTGGCTCCAGAACCGTCATGCTTTCGATGTTGTTAGCTACTAAGTCAATCCGCTTTCCTTCAGCGTCCAACAGCTCAAAGCCCTGGAATACATAGGCTTTACCGTCTATGGTGTTGGTGCCTACTTTGCCGGTGTCCTTCCACTCGGCTTCTTTTACTTCTGGCTCTTCATCCTTGAACTCAAAACTAACCACATTGATCTTGGCTTCGATCACTCTGCCGTCTTTCAAGGTATAACGCATGGTGTATTCGCCTGGACCACCCCAGCCGTCATGGACAAACTGGTAGATGTTGTCCGCGGTCACTTGCGGTTCGACCTCGTTACCCTCAGGGTCTATTCTTACAACGCTCTCTAGCTTGTCAGAGTTCAGTTCAATCGTATCATCGCCGACCTTCAGGTACATCGCAATTCCGTAGTAATCAGGATCGGCAATACCCATCTTGATCGCTTGCGCTTGGGTGATCTGGCCGAAGTCAATGCCTTCTTCTGTGATGGCATCTTTCCAGCTATCGTAGCCCGGGTAGTCTGTAGCTGGTACCAGTTCACCTGTGACTGCTACTACCGGTCCCACCGGTTTACTTTCTACCGTACCCTTGTAGTCACCTGTTCCTGTTGCTTTTACTTTAATGTATTTACCTACATCGGCAGCAACAAGTTTATAAGTCTTTTCTGTTGCTCCGCTAATGTTGGTATATGTGCCATCTTTATCTTCGCTATCGCTTCTCATCCACTGATATGAAGCTGTTGCCCCACTTGGTGTTATTGTTGCCGTCAGGGTCTCCCCAACTTTAGCAACACCTGTCACACTAATAGCACTTACCGCAGTGGAAGAACTTCCTCCACCACCGCCTCCGGCGGGGGGAGCAGTTACTCTACCGGGCTCAGTTGCAAAGCTGGATTCTTTGGCTTTGCTGCCGCTGGCTTCTTTTATTTTGCCCTTGCCCTGGACAGCGACGGCTGAGTACAGCACCATTTCGTCTACGATGGTACCTTCATCTAAATAAATATCTACATCATCCAGACCGCTCTGTACTCTAATCTCATTTATATTGGTATCCGCCTGGGTGGTTACCTTTATGTCGTCAGCTCTGACGGAAACAAAATCTATATCTCCTTTGAGGATGATTTCCTTGCCTGCTGCTTCTTTGGCAATGGTTATCTTTAAGCCTTTAACATCCTCAGCTACAATGCGAACAGCTTTGGTGGCAATCTTTTCGACAATGACTTCATTGTACTGACCGCCATTAATATAAATACTGTCCTTTCCGCCGCCGCGGATATAGGTCTTGCCTTTTACGGTTACATTATCGAGAGTAACGTCTCCATCGCCTACTTCTTCGGCAATGATTAGAGCACCCGTGATAATTAAGTTGCGTAGGGTTACATCAGGTGACTTTACGGTTACGTTACCTTCAACAGTCTTAGTCCCTGTAGCGGGTCCATAGGTGCCAGCCTTATCGATGAGGCTGTAGTTTTCCTCCACGGGTGTGAGTTTTTCCTTGTCGGACGCTTTGAGATGCAGAGCTTTGCTGAGGACAACGGCTGCTTCTGCCCGGGTGGTATTGCCTTTAGGACGGAAAGTATTATCGGGATATCCGGTTAGGAGGTCATTGCCGGTGGCTGATTTGACTGCTTCCTCTGCCCAGCCGGCTATACTGCCGTTATCTGCGAAGGTCTTGCCCTCTGCTGCGGTATTGGGCTTAACAGCTTTGACAATCATAACTGCCATTTGTTCTCGAGTAATGGGATCGTCGGGTCCAAATACGGTTTCACTGTAACCGCTGATAATTCCTTGAGAGTAAGCAGCGGCAATAAAGTCTTTTGCCCAGTGGTTAACTGTATCGCTGAACACTTTACTGCCTCCGGCAGGCAGCTTAAATCCTTTTACTAATAAGGTAGCAAATTCAGCCCGGGTAATTTTCCCATCTGGCCCGAAAGTTCCATCGGGATAACCGCTTATAATACCTTGATCCACCATCTCTGCTATGTAGTCTTTAGCCCAATGGTTGCTAATATCACCAAAAGAAGCAGCTAAGCAAGCCGGATTAAAACAAGCCAGTATTAAAAACATCAAGGTTATAACAGCAACAGCTTTACTCTTTTGCAATACCCTCTCCCCCTTTGTTTTTTAACCTTTTATTCTCGGTGTGGAAAGTTATCTCCCAAAAATACCTCCTTTCTCTGGCGTTATACCGTAGATCTCGGAGTACAAATTAAAATATCTATTGACACGTATTGTGTCAATCAGGCGCAAAATAAGTCCCATCTTGAGCCGAAATACTCAATTATATAGTTATAGCACAGTGTGAATCACTGGATTGCGGTGGGGGACGTCTGATGACTAGAGCGATGCGGTCAGAGATGATGATTTTAGCTTCAATATCTTTTTCCAGGTCCTTTGTTATAACTCCCTCCCAGATTCCCTGATCATTAAGCCAAAAGCAAGCCAGAATTATATCAAAATCATAGGTATCCACCCGGATTTCCAACTATCTCCCCCCTTGGTTTAGATATTAGCAACAGGCTATGACAATAGGATGTCATCAGGGGATACTTTTGTTATAATTAACTTATGACAAATTACGCCAATATTTTAAGAAATCTCCGCCTACAAGCCAATTTAAGCCAGGCCGAGTTAGCCCAGAAGCTAGGTATTTCTCGTTCAGCAATATCCAGCTATGAGAATGGTACTCGCCGTCCCAATCATAACATGTTAATCAAGATGGCTAGCTTTTTTGACGTATCCGTTGACTATCTGTTGGGTAAGGAATTGCAGTCAGTACATCATCCGGTAGAACAATTACTGTTGGAAGTCAAGGATTTGTTGGATTCCTCAAATCTGGACGACAAGAGGAAAATTGAAATAATGGCGGAGCTTAAAGACTATTTACAATATAAAATCAGCAAATCAACTTCCACCACTTAAAATCTCCATCTGAATGCCATGCTTAATTGTCACATATTGTGTCACTTTTAGCAAGAGTTGGCTTTTGTCATTCTATTCTTCTGTTCATTAGTAATGTTGAGTTATAAGCCCCTAAATGGGAATCACGACCCATAATCAATTTAATTGCTTGTTTTCTAAAGTCCTAGTCTTATGTTCCTAAAAATGCAATCAATAAATTCCTTTCCAGCTTTTAATCGCGAAATCTCCCTTTTTGTTGACAGGCGACTACTATACCACTTGGTTTACGCTGCAGATTAAAAACCTCAGGAATTATTTGTTGTGAATTTTTTGTTGAGGTCATAAGGGGGGTCTACTAACAGGAGGTCCACCGATTTTTTTGGTATGCAGTGGACAGCTTCAAAGAGGGGTATTTCATCTTTATGTATAGTTAATTTTTGTACTTTAATGAGTCATGTAGTCGAGAGCAGAAAAGGATTTTTCAATTTTTCCCCTATGTTTATTTGTCCCGGGGCTGGTAACGAAACATGATTACTCCTATTACAATAATAACCAGGTAAATGGCCACTGCTATCCATATATTGTGAGTTAATACCTGGTATTGTCCCAATATGGGAACTTGAGACAGGCAATACTGCAAGTGCCGCAGAAAGGTATCTAAATGGGCAATTATCAGCCACAGACCCGATAACTTGATTCCCATAGTAAGCATCTGCCGGCTGCCCCACTCCCCTATTTGCGGGCGAGGATAGGCGAAGGCAGTTATGGGCGCCGGCCGGAGCAAAAACACCAATCCCAGCAGGGCGTATGCTATGGGGCTGATCAGAAGCAACCAGTTAATATGGGCACCATATGTAAAAGGAGAAAAAAAGAATATACTTAACCCGGATTGAAGGGCCATGTATAATCCGTAAACTAACAAGGCCAGGCCTACCAGGCGGATAACTTCTCTAAATACATCTCTTTCCTGCAGCATGTTAAAAACCTCCCCGGTTAGTTTCCCCTTTGGGCCGGCAGCGCAACAAGAACAAGCCTGCAGCAAGAATTGCCAGGGCCACCACCATCTGAACGCCCCAATAGGGTATGTCTATAGGAGGCGCCGTTTCCGGCAAAAGATTCATTCTCCAGTGGTCAGCGAGATTAGCTAGAATTATCAGTTCCCGGTAAATAAGCCACAAACCCAATAGCTTGATTCCCATTGGCACAATTGACGCCAGAGACCATTGGCTGCAACTGCTGCCATAAGCGAAGCTCGTTATAACAGACGAGCCAAGCAGCAGCAAAACCCCCGTTAATATATAAACGGTGGGGCTTAGCCAGTCGGGGTATCTGTCACCCTGGTATACCAGAGAATCCAAAAACCCCAGGCTTTGCACATATATACCCTCAACCAAAAGAAAAACCCCCAGCGCCTGAATCAAGCCCTGGAAGAGCTGGCGTTCCTGCAATATTGGTTCCCTCCCCCTTGGCAGCATACTCTCAGGCTTGCCAAAGCCAGAGCCGTTGCTGCTTTTCTTTCCAGAAACCTCGCTTTGCCTTATGAATTTTCCAAATGGGTTCTACTTATTAGGAGATATTTCCTGCCATAGGAACACAATGTTCCTGGGGTCAGCTTTCCTTAAACACCTGCTTGTTCTGATAAACAGCTAAGTAAAAGTTGCTCCTGCAAATATCATTATGAGCAAGAAAACAACCGGCTGATCCCTTTGAGACCCTCCGGCGTCTCAGCATAGCTGCACTACAGCCTGGATTTTTACCTCTGCTCCCTAAAGGTGTTTCTTTCCCAGAACACACCGTCACTGTAGCCTTGAATGGAAGGGTCCTGTTCAGCCATCAGCAGCCGTTTCGCAGCCAGGCAGCAGTATTCTTCCTCCAATTCAATGCCGTAAAAATTGCGTCCGAGTTTTTTGGCCACTACAGCGGTAGTACCCGAACCAAGAAAGGGATCGAAAACTACGTCCTGGGGACGGGTACTGGCCAGGATCACTTTGGCCAGAAGTTTTTCAGGTTTTTGGGTGGGATGATCAGTATTTTCAGGCATGGACCAGAAGGGAACGGTGAGATCGGTCCACAGGTTGGAAGGGTAAGTGAGGCGAAAATTGCCTTCCCTGCTTTCATTCCAATCTTTGGGCTTGCCGTCGGCATCCCGGTAGGGAGCTATTACCCGGCGCTTTAGCTTCACTGCTTCCACATTAAAGTAATAGTCCCTGCTTACCGTGGCAAACCATATGTCTTCCGAGGCATTCTTCCAGTTTTTTGAGGATCCCCGGCCTTTTTCCCTCTCCCAGGTTATGCGGTTATGGACGTACAGGTAGCTGGAAAGTACTTCATATATAGCGGGGGAACTGCGCCAGTCACCGCAGACATAAACTGAAGCCTTCGGTTTTAAGGTGGGCAAAAGGAGCTTAAACCAGGAATCCATCCAATGAGCATATTGGTCCAGGTCCATCTTATTGAACCGGTTGTTATTAAACTTTTTGCTCAGGTTATAGGGAGGATCTACAAAGAGTAAATCCACCGATTGCCTGGGTATATACTGGATAGCCTCAAACATGTCCGCACAGACAATCCGGTTTAGTAAGTCGGTACCTGCCTCGACGGGCATATATACCAGCTGCTGGCGAAGCACCTCGCGTTCACTGTCTGTCAGGGTAATAGTTCTATTCAGTTTGGCTCGCTGCTTGTTTTGCAAGGACACTGACCCCTTACATAACTCCAGGCATGCTTAGCGGATAGAAGCATCATACATTGCAAAGTTATATTTTTCTTTTATAGTACCATAAGGAGTCAGGGAAATGTTGGAAAGCCTGAGCTTACCTTGCCTGCTTGTCCAGCCATTCCTCCCACCTGGCTAAAACTACAGCCAAGTTGGCTCGCCCAAAACCAATGCGAAAATGGCGGTCTCCATAGTCGTAGCAGCTGCCCGGCAGCAGGAGGATGCCTGCCTGCTCCACCAGCTTTTCAGCATAACCGGTGGCGGAGGTTGACTCTTTAAAAGCAGGAAAAGCTATAGGACCGGCAGAAGGGCGCAGCCAGGAAAAATGCTCCTCATGGCGCTGGAAGAATTCATCTAACAACCGCAGGTTCCCAGTTATCAGATTGCGGTTGCGCTCCAGGATGGCAGCCCGGTTTCTTATGGCCAGGGTGGCCAGATACTCAGAAGGAGCACTGTTGCAGATAGTAGTATAGTCTTTTTGCCTGGCCATAGCCTGGTAAATGTTGTGGTTGCGGGTGGCTATCCAGCCAATGCGCAGCCCGGGCAGACCGAAAGACTTGGACAGCACCCCTAAAGATACTGCATGGTCATTTAAGTCGCAAGCCCAGGGCAGGGGCTGCTGATTATACTCCAGGTACTTGTACACTTCATCAGCAAACAAAAGGATATCCTGGCCAGCCGCCAGGCGCATTATCTCCTGCCACTGGTCCAGGCTGAACATGTGACCGGTGGGATTGTGGGGGCTGTTGATTATTATCAGCCGGGTGTTTTTGTTTATGAGGTTTTTTAGCTCACCCAAGTCAGCTTCCCAACCATCAGCAGTGGGATGCAGTGGCCACGGGCTTACTATACCGCCGCAGGCTCTGGGCAGTTCCAGGAGCGACTGGTAACAGGGAGTCTGAACGATGACATGATCACCGGCCTGCAGCTGAGAGAGGACAAAATTATGTATAGCTTCTTCGGCTCCTGTGTGAACCAGTACCTGGTCGGGAGCTATGTTTTGATAGAGGGAGGCTACCTGCTCTCGCAGTTCAGGGCTGCCGGTAGACTCGGTGTAGCCCAGCCAGGTCTGCAGGAATTCTTCCTGACTGCCTTCCTGCAGGTTAAGCAGGTCTTGGATGGTCATGGCCTCACAGTCTGAACAGCACAGCAGATAAGGTGCCTTGAATTCGTAGCGGGCAAAAAAGCGTTCTAATTTAAAGTCGTTAAGCTGCATATTAACCTCCGGAAGTTACAGCGATTTTTAACCTCAAAAACTAATCTTTAGGAAAAAACATCACTCGGGGTGTTTATCCACTCCCCGGGCCCGGGGTTGGTAACGAAACATGAATATACCTATTATTATAATGACCAGGTAAATAGCCACAGCCGGCCATATAGTGTTGGTAAATACCTGGTAGCGTCCCAGCATGGCAATTTCGGACAGGCAACGCTGCAAGTCCTGCTGGAAAGTGCCTAAATGGGCAAGTATCAGCCACAGACCTGACAGTTTGATTCCTGTGGCAAGAATCTGGCGATGCCCCCACTCTCCTGTTTGACTGCGGGGATAAGCAAAAGCAGCTATAGCTGATGGAGCCAACAAGAACCACAAGCCCAGCAGGGTGTAAGACAGAGGGCGGATAAGCACTAACCAGTTAGTATTGATACTAGAAAGAGGAGTGAAATACAACACACTAATTGCGGACTGCAGCGCCATATACAGTCCATATATCAATAATGCCAAGCCCAACAGACGGATAATTTCTCTAAACACATCTCTTTCCTGCAGCATATCAAACCCCTCCCCGGTTAATTGCCACTCTCGGCTGGCAGCGTATTAAGACCAAGCCTACAGCCAGAGCCGCTATGCTTATAACTATTTCACTAATCCAAAATGATATTGTCAGAGACTGGGTCAACCCTGGTACCAGACGGCTCATTCTCAGGTATTCAAATAGAGAGACCAGTGATATAAGCCCAAGATAAACAATCCACCCACCCAATAACTTGAGTCCCATGTGCATAATTGATGAAAGAGACAACTGGCCATAATCATCGCTATAAGCGAAACGGGTAATTGCACCCGAACCTACCAGCAGCACAATACCCATCATTATGAAAAGGGATGGTGTGAGCCAGTCAGAGGCATAAAAGCCTTTATAAACCAAAGTATTGACAATCCACAAACAGTGTACGTATATTCCTTTAACCAGCAGAAAAACTCCCCCGGCCATTATCAATCCCTGAAATAGCTGGCGTTCCTGCAATACCAATTCTCCCCTTGGGCAGTATACTTTAATACTAGCAAAATCAAGCAGCCTAAAAATGTTGAATTGTGCTTAATTTTAGCACAGGCCTGATCTCAACCAGTTAAAACCGAAAAAAGTGAATTGCTCGCTTCATCTGCCGTGCTCCCAAGGTACCCACCACAGTGCTGCCGTATCTTATATCGTATGGAAATTATAACCAGAAACTGTCTCCCTGCTGTTATATAATAAAAGCCGGCCCTAGTCTCTTTGAGAGCAGGGCCGGCTTGCCGGCTGTACATTTGGTTTTGATTATTTTGCGGCTAGAGGATGACTTTCGGGTAAGAACAGTACAGCTTCACGTTTTGCCAGGTTTTCCGGCCAAACAGTTACGAGAGTTCCATCAAAGTACTGGTTGATGAATGCCCGTGCTTTGAAGTTTTGGCCAGTATGCTGGTTACCGAGCCAGGGATCCGTCCAAGGCTGTTCAGGTGTGGAGAATTTGGCTCCATGGCCCATTAGGCTGTTTTCAGCCGGTACATCTACTGATCTGATAGCATCAGCAACGGCTTCAGCTGTAAAGGCACCATGTTTTTCAATGGCTACAGGAACGATTTCCTTGAAGAAAAGCATAGTCTGTGCAAATTGCCGGTACTCAACATGATGATAAGGAGGCACGCCGAATTTATCGGTCCAGCGTTTTACAAATTCTTCGAGGATAGCTTTGTACTCGTCAGAGAATCCATCCGGATTGGGGTTACAGGGCACAGGATCAACTGTCAACATGTAATCTGCATCTTTTCCGACTCCATCAACAAATGCCTGCACACTGTGACCACCACTGTGGGTAATTAAAATCGGCACGGTGAAGTTAAGCTCTTTAGCCTGTCTGTTAAACATAATGCCGTCGTTTACATAACTGGTTAACAGCAGAACATCGGGCTGAGCAGCTTTGATTTTCATGATGATGTTGGACAGGTCAACTGCTTTGGCAGAATAGGCCTCTTTAAGCACTATGTTCATGCCATATTTCTTGGCTGTAGCTTCGTTGCCATCAGCAACTGCAGTACCATAAGGTCCGTCCTCATGAACAATGGCAATCCTCAAATCTTTAGCACTCTTGCCTAATTTCTCCTGGATTTTGTCATCATTGCCCATAAGGAATTCTACTGATTCAGCTCCCCAGGCAGAAGCGTTAGCTTCGCTTCTGAAGCTCCACTGGTAGCCCTTGACGAGCAGGGAGTCAGCGGCACCGGACATTTCCCAAAGTACAACCTTGTGTCTTTCACAAACTTCACTGACTGCCGCCGCTATAGCTGAAGAATAGGACCCCATAATTACTGGTACGTTTTTGGTGGTAATTAATCTTTCAGCTTCAGAGGCACCGACAGCCGGGTCACTCTGGGAGTCAGCAAAATCATAGGTTATCGGGTATTTACCCATGACTCCGCCCTGCTCATTGATCATTTCGACAGCCATCTTGAAGCCCTCATATTCGGCCTGCCCCAGTGAAGCCTGGGCGCCGGTTATTGGCTCAGTTATACCAACATGGATTTTAATTTCGCCATCTGAGGTCTGACCGCTTTCACCTTGTTGGGTGTTGGCACATCCAACTACTGCCACCATCATGAACACAGATAACAATAGAATACTGATGACTTTCTTCAAGACCCTTACCTCCTCTTTCCCCTAGGCTATGCCCAAATATACTTGGCGCACATAATCGTTATTCAACATCTTTTGGCTCTCTTCGTGCAGTACTATTCGCCCCCCTTCCAATAGATATCCTCTAGCAGCAATTTTTAGCGATTGCTCAACAAACTGTTCTACAAAGAAAACAGTAATGCCGCGGCTCTGGAGTTTTTGAATCAGCTCAAAAACTTGCTCAACTATAATTGGTGCAAGGCCTAAAGAAGGCTCGTCCAACATCAAAAGTTTAGGTTGGGCCATAATCCCCCGGGCAATAGCACACATCTGCTGCTCACCGCCGCTTAACGTGCCTGCCAGTTGTTTTTTGCGTTCAGCAAGCCTGGGCAAGGTATCATAGATCCATTCCAGGGTTTCTTTTTTACCCTCTTCTTTCCAGGCTGCTATATTGAGGTTTTCTTCCACAGTCATTTTGGGAAACAGCTTGCGCCCTTCAGGAATAAGGACCACACCTTTTTTTGGTCTGTCCCAGGGTTTAATGCTTAGCAGGTCTTCACCCATAAAGGTGATCTTGCCGGATTTGGCTGGTACCAAACCACATATGGTTTTCATTATGGTGGTTTTTCCAGCTCCGTTTGGTCCCAGCAGGGTTACAATTTCTCCCTCATTTACTTCCAAATTGACATCCCATATTACCTGGGTATCGCCGTAAGCTACATTCAAGTTTTCAATTTTAAGCATCCTTTTTTGCCCCCCTTCCCAGATAAGCCTCAATCACTATGGGGTTCTCAGCAATTTCTTGCGGCAATCCTTCGGCGATTTTCTGTCCGTGATCCAGCACAATAATACGATCGCTTATATTCATGATGACTCTCATAACATGTTCCACTACCACAATGGTTTTGGTCTTTCTTAATTCTTTAATTAGTTCCATCATCTCGTCCATTTCCTGGGGTTTCAAACCGGTCATTACTTCGTCCAATAGCAGCACTTCAGGATTGGTAGCCAGTGCTTTACCTAGTTCCAGGCGTTTGCGTTCCAAAGTCGTTAAATCCGCTCCCAGTGAATCGGCCTTTTTATCCAATCCAACCATTTCCAGTACATCATGAACCCGGTCGCGCGCCTCGCTTACCTTTTTTGCTTTAGGCAGGCAGGCTACCAGAATATTATCGGCAACCGACAGGCCTCCAAAGGGTCGGGCAACCTGAAAGGTTCTGGTTATACCCTTATGGCAGATCTTGTCCGGTGTCAGTCCGTCAATCCGCTCCCCTTTGTAGGTAATAGACCCACTGTCTATGAAGTAAAAACCTGTGATGAGATTGAATAAGGTGGATTTTCCTGCTCCGTTCGGACCTATAATTCCCAGAATCTCGTTTTTATTAACGTGGAAAGAAACTTGATTTGTAGCTTGGAGCCCACCAAATCTTTTGGAAATGTTATCAACAATTAATACCTTTTCAGTCATCTACAGCACCCCCTCGGCACCCTGATTTAACTGGCCATCTTTTTTGGCCTTCCTGGCTCTTATTACTCCTGGGAGGCTGACAATTCCCTTGGGCAGGAAGATAATACATAGAATCAGGAGTATACCGTACAGGAACAGGTGCAGACCCGGCATAGACGCCCCCAGGGTCATGCGCAGGATTTCGGTTATAGGGATTATGAGGAAAGATCCTATGGTTGGTCCCAGAATAGTACCGCTGCCACCAATGACCACTACCAAAGCGATATTCAATGAAAGCGTGAAACCAGCTATTGAATAAGGATCTATATAGCGGTAGTACTGCACATAGAAAGTTCCGCCGATGGCTACTAGAAAAGCACTGATGCAAGCTGCAATTATCAGGTTTCTATTAACCGAGATGCCTAAAGCGGCTGCTGCATCATCGTCTTCGCGAATGGCTTCCAGATAGTAACGGGTTCTTTCCATTTTCCATGTAAGGAAAACTGCTGCCAGCCAGAACACCAGTATAACGATGTAATAAGGTTCTTTACCGTCGAATTGAAACAAAGCCAGCGAGGTGGGTTTGTAAGGAAGTGACATCCCCAGGGATCCACCAGTGTATTCTCTGAAGTAGATAAGCAAGTTATGCACTATTTCAGCCAGGGCTATACTACCCAAAGTAAAGTAGGGCCCCTTAACTCCGAATCTAAAGCTGGGATAAGCAATCAGCAGCATGACGATTACAGCAATAACACCGCCCACCAGCATTCCAAGCCAAGGAGTAATGCCAAAATCCTTGAATAACAATAGGGTGGTATATGCTCCCACAGCTACGAAGGCTGAATGTCCCAGAGAAAGCCTACCGGCATAACCACACATGAGATTCCATCCGGTTCCTAAGAAAGCATAGAGCAAAGTCAGTATTAGAATATGCCGCACATATATCTGTAAGGGTAAGAAGTATACCAAGGCTAAAACTATTGCCAATATACCCAAAATCAAAGGTGTTTTATCTGGTTTCATACTAATTTCACTTCCTCTCTATTAAACTCGGGCACCTTTCCCCATGATTCCTTCCGGTCTGATGAACAGAATGATCAGGAATATCAACAGGGAGAACACCTGAGCTAACTCAGCACTGGCTAAAACTCCGGCAAATGCTTCTACCAGTCCGATGATTAAGCCACCTATTAGTGCACCAGTAAAACTACCCAGTCCGCCTAAAACAACAATTATGAATGCCATGGTGTTGAAATAAAGCCCGATGGTAGGATACATGTTGTAGGTGGGAGCAATGATAGCACCTGCTACTCCGACCAGACCTATACCAATGGCAAAAGTAAGGGTATATATCTTGTCTACATTGATGCCCATCAAAGTAGCAGCATCCGTATCCTGGGAAACCGCTCTGATATGCGTTCCAATCTTGGTGTACATAAGTACATAGTAGAGAAGCAAGGCTACGATAAGGCAGACTACGAAGGCCCAAGTTCTACCCGAGCTCAGCATGACTCCAAAGAATTCATAACTCTGCCCGGTCATACTGGTTTCCATAGCTCTGATATCTGATTTCCACAACATTAAAGCCAGGTTTTGTAATACGAATCCTAATCCAGCAGTGGCAATAATGGTATTGACTTCCGTTTCAGCTGTCCCAAGCAAAGGTTTGATCATAACTCTGAATATAAATACACCGAACAGCACGAAGGCAGGAAAGATAATAAAAACACTTACGAAGGGATCAACACCTTGCAATGTAAACAGGAAGAAGGCTGCATACATGGCCATCATAAGGAAGTCACCGTGGGCAAGATTGACTATTTTGATAACGCCAAAAATAATGTTCAAGCCGATGCTTATAAGAGCATATATACCCCCTAAAAGCAAACCGCTGATTACAATCTGCAGAAATATATCCATCCCTTTTCACTTCCAATCCTTGTTGGTTTTTAGCTAAAATCACACTGATTTATCACTTAGCGAAGTAAATTGTTGCTGATAACCACTCGCTGAATTTCGCTGGTGCCTTCATACAGCTCAGTGATTTTAGCATCTCGCATCATTCTTTCCACTGGGAACTCCCGGGTATAACCATACCCACCATGTATCTGAACCGCCTGATTAGTAACCCACATAGCTGTTTCCGAAGCTTTAAGTTTGGCCATAGCAGCATCCATAGAATAAGGAAGCCCCTGCTGCTTTTTCCAGGCGGCGCGGTAAGTCAACAATCGAGCTGCATCGATTTCCACTGCCATATCAGCTAACTTGAAGGCAATGGCCTGTTGCTTGGCGATGGGTTTGCCAAATTGGACTCTGGTTTTGGCATACTCCAAAGCTTTCTCCATCGCTCCTTGCGCAATTCCCACCGCTTGAGCAGCAATGCCAATGCGTCCTCCATCCAGAGTCTGCATGGCAATCTTAAAACCTTCTCCTTCTTTACCCAATAAGTTTTCCGCAGGTACGCGGCAATCTTCAAAGATCAAGTCGCAGTTTTGGGTACCGCGCAGGCCCATTTTCCGTTCGTATTTTCCAAAGCTGAATCCTGGGGTTCCCTTTTCGACTATGAAAGCACTAAAGGCTTTGCTGCCCAGCTCTTTGGGGCCTGTCCGGGCAAACACGATGTAAACATCAGCAGCAGCACCATTGGTAATAAATATTTTCCGTCCGTTCAAAACATATTGATTGCCATCCAGTTCTGCTTTAGTAGTCATTCCTAGAGCATCCGAACCAGCATTAGGTTCAGTTAAGGCAAAAGCTCCATGTTTTTCACCAGTTGCCATAGGAATCAGGTACTTTTCCTTCTGGTGCTCAGTACCAAACATCCTAATTGGGAAAGCCGCCAGACTTACATGTGCAGAAAGGGTGTCTGCTGCCGATGGGTCAACACGGGCAATCTCTTCAACAGCCAGTGCGTAAGCTATCATGCCCATATCTGCTCCTCCCCATTTTTCTTCAAAGGGGATACCCATCAATCCCAAGTCGGCCATGGCTTTAAAGGTAGCAGGGTCGTAGTATTCCTTTTCATCCCGGTCTACCACGCCAGGCCCAAGGACATTTTCCGCGAAGTCGCGTACTGACTGTCGAAGCATCTCATGGTCACTGGAAAACGCAAATTCCATATAAACCTCTCCTTTACTTGCCCTGAAAAACAGGCTTTCTCTTTTGGAGGAAGGCTCCCATTCCTTCTTTTTGATCCTGAGTGGCAAAGCATAATCCGAATAATCCCGCTTCAAGTGTTGTTGATATATCGTTGTTTATCTGCATGCTTTGATTGATTAAAGTTTTGGCGTAGCGAACTGCCATGGGAGCATTAGAGGCTATAAGTTGAGCCATTTTTATGGCTTCTTCCAGGAGGGTCTCATGAGGAAAGACTTCATCAACTAATCCGATGCGATGTGCTTCAGCAGCGGTAATTCTTTGGCCGGTAAGTACCAGTTCTTTGGCTTTGCCTGGTCCTACCAGTCTGCTAAGCCGTTGGGTGCCGCCATATCCAGGAGTTATTCCCAAAGTTACTTCCGGCTGCCCAAGTTGAGCTTTTTCCGAAGCGAGGCGGATATCACAGGCCATAGCCAGTTCACACCCACCCCCTAAAGCGTAACCATTGATAGCGGCGATAACTGGTTTTTCCAGGTTTTCAATCAGACTAAAAACCCGGTGCCCCAGCAATCCCCATTTTCTGCCCTGCTCAGCATCCAGAGGATATTGAGCTTCAATATCTGCTCCAGCAACAAAAGCTCGGTCACCGCTACCGGTAATAATCAACACTGACAGGCTGGTATCCTCGGCAAAGTTCTTAACCGCCGCTTCTATTTCTAACAAGGTCTGCTCATTAAGAGCATTTAAGACCTTGGGACGGTTAATATATAAGACTTGTACATTTTCCCGATTCTCAACAACGACGTTCTCGTAAGCCATATACTCTCCTCCCGTTGATTACTCCTGTGCAATTAACATCTTGCAAGTTGCATGCCATTTTGCTTACGAGACTTTCAATTTCTGACAAATACCCTTTTTAACCGACCCCAAGACAACAAACATCTTTTCATGTTGCCAGCATCATTTCTTATATAATGACGCAGTTATGAAACAAGCGACACAATCCTGTGTCATAGGGGCATATCATTAAGTTCCCTCACCTTTTTCGTTTAATTCGATGTTGTATTGCTTGGCTTTTCGCCAAATAGTAGCCTGGCTGACACCAAGAGCCGCAGCAGCTTTGCGGGTGGTACCGTGCATGGACAGGGCTTCTTTGATGATTTTGCTTTCATACTGGTTGAGGGCATCTTTAAGAGACAAGCTGGCAGGATGTGAACCATTGGTTTCCTTACTCACGCGGAGTTCCTGTTGCGGCCCTAATTTAATATCGGTTATGATGGCTCCTGGTGACGTCACATAGGCTTGTTCCAAAGCATTACGCAGTTCACGAATGTTGCCTGGCCAATCATAAGCCATCAATCCATCAATTAACTCAGGACTGATTTTTTTGCTTAATTTATACTTTTTGTTAAGCATGCCAATAAAGTATTCCACAAAAACCGGTATCTCTTCTTTTCTCTCCCGCAAGGGGGGTATACGAACCTGGACCACATTTAACCGGTAGTAAAGATCTTCGCGAAACTGCCGCTCACTTACCATCTTCCATAAGTCACGGTTGGTGGCGGTAATCAAGCGCACATCTATACGGATCGGTGTAGTGCCGCCTACACGTAGAATCTCATTTTCCTGAATAACTCTCAGTAATTTGGCCTGCAGGTAAAAGGGCAGTTCCCCTATTTCATCAAGGAAAAGAGTACCGCCATTAGCTAATTCGAAAATCCCCACCTTACCATGTTTGTTGGCACCGGTAAAAGCACCGGGTTCATATCCAAACAGCTCTGATTCCAGCAAATTATCGGGGATAGCAGCACAGTTAATACATATATAGGGTCGTTCGCTTCTCAGACTGTTGCGGTGAATTTCCCGGGCTACTATTTCCTTGCCGACTCCAGACTCACCGTTGATTAGCACAGTTGAGTCCACCTTGGCTATTCTTTGAATCAAATCTGAAATCTCGGCCATTTTAGGGGAAGCTACAATATAATCCCCATCGGTATCCAGCTGGAACTTCAGCAGTTGTTTCTGGTAATGCTTGGTCAATCCCTGGGCTAATTTCACTTCTTGCTTTAGGCGATTAAGTTCGGTAATATCCCGTCCGTTGGTAACCACACCGATGAACTCACCGGTATCAGAAAACAGCGGATTACCTGTAACCAAAACAGTTTTGCCTGATTTTAATGTCTGGGTGAGAGTTTGCGTCTTTTGGGACTCGATAACATCAATAGAAACAGCCCGGTCAAAGTAGCCCCTTGCTGCCAGGTCATATATATTTTGGCCGACTATCTCCTCCCGCTTATATCCGGTTATACGACAATAGGCGTCGTTGATTCGCTTAACATTGCCTTTGGCATCAGTGACAAAAATATAGTCATAGGAACCATCAATTACTTTTTCCAGTTCCTCTTTTATCGCCGACACTTCTGACAACTGGTCGCGAAGAACTTTGGCTTCGATGACTTCGGTTAGAAGAATGATCATACCTTTGAAATCATCGGTATTAACAGCAATGGAACGCAATTCATAATTGATTCCCTTGATCTGAATAGATTTTACTTGTACTTTTTTGGATGTTTGGAGCTTTTTGTCAGGTAGTTTGAGAGGAAGTAGGTCTTTGAGGGATTTGTTGCCAACCTCTTCAGACAAGCCGAATAATTTGCGGGCAGGATTGTTGAAGTAACGAATTTCTCCTTGTTGGTCTGCCACAATGACTGCACTGGGTATCAAATCCAGAAATGCCTTCAGCAAGTGACCGTTGTTACCCATATTTTTTAACCACCAGCTTTCCTGACCGAATTTTGTCAATGCAATCAAGAATAGAGCTTGACTCAATTATAAATCAATTCGACAATAATATACACCATTTGCGAAAATAAATGGTCAGACCCTGCTGCCAAGGTCTGACCATCTGGAGGAGGAACAATTGAAAGAAGCTCTATTCCAGCGGGGCATAAAGCTTTTCGTACTCAAAGCGCAGCTGGTCTCGGTATTCAGGAGCAGCGATGTTAATCAATGCTTTGGCTCGCTGGCGGTTAGTCTTCCATCGCAAATGAGCGACTCCATATTCGGTTACGACATAATCAACATCGTATCGACTGGTAGTAACTGCCTGTCCAGGGGCCAAAGTTGATACGATACGCGATACGGTTCCGTTAACAGCTGTGGCAGGAAGTGCAATTATAGCGCGTCCGTTTTTGGCGTCATGAGTTCCGCGCACAAAATCCACCTGGCCCCCTACCCCGCTGAACTGAATACCAGGAAGGGTGTCAGCAGCCACCTGCCCTAATAAATCGACGGATAAAGCAGAATTGATAGCTACCATATTATCGTTTTTGGCTATGTTAGCGGGTATATTGGTTATGTCTACTGGCAATGCTTCGATCATGGGGTTATTGTCCAACCATTTATAGAAGGTACTGGTACCCATAGCAAAAGCAATAACTATCTTATTGGGATAGTAATTCTTGCGGGAACAATTTATTACTCCACTATTTACTAGATTCATAACTCCGTCAGAGATCATTTCCGAATGTATACCCAAATCTTTTTTATCACCCAGGCAGGATAATATTGCATCTGGTATCGCCCCAATACCTAATTGCAGGCAGTCCCCGTCCTTAATTAACTCGGCAATGTTTTCACCAATGGCTTTCTCCACAGGTCCAATAGCCGGAGGTTGAAGCTCAATAAGCGGTAGATCTACTTCAACAAAATAGTCAAATTCCTGTACCGGCAGCATGGAAGTTGGTCCAGTTCTAGGCATATTAGGGTTTACTTCTGCTATAACCGTTTTGGCACTTTTAACAGCCTGCAGGGTATAATCTACCGATATCCCAAGGCTGACCATACCTTTATCATCAGGTGGAGATACGGTTACCATGGCAACGTCAATAGGAAATCTGCCGCTTTTAAATAAAGCCGGCAGTTCATGAAGATATATAGGGGTATAATCAGCTCGTCCTTCCTTTATCGCCTGGCGGCTAGGTTTACCTGAAAACAAGGCATTATGACGGAAGCTTTTAGCATACTGCGGTTGACAATACAAACCTTTTCCCATTGGTACTTCATGTGCTATCTCCACATCTCTCAACTCAGATGCTCTGTTCACTAGTGCGTCTACTATTACTTGAGGCTCGCCGCAAGCATGGCCAAGTACCACACGATCCCCCGATTTCACTGCCTTAACTGCTTCCTCAGCGGTGGTTGTTCTACTTCGATAATAGTCCTGCCAATTCATAGCCCAGCTTCCCTCCTAAAACAATACTTACTTTCATTGCTTTATTGGCCAGGAGCCATGACAAGTGATTTAATGAGATACTTGTTCTTAGCCATTGCAAAATTTGTACCAACCCACTTTGGGACCAAAAAAAAGGAGCTGTATAATTGCTTTACTCGTACAAGAACAGGGCTGTTACCGGGTTGACGGTTTTGATTATAAAGCTCTTAGAAAACGGCTATGTCTGCCAGGCTCACACGGCAGACAAAATGCCGACACAATTCTGTGTCATCCTTATCAACACAAGCAAGCTTTTCAAAATGGTACAATGGCTTATAACGATTACTGGCACGGGGACGGCCATGATATAGACTGGCATTCGGTAGGAAAGAGTTTTTACAAAACTTACTTAATACAGAAGACAAGGGTATTTAAGAATGTTGAATAATGTAAAATGTTTGGATATTATGAAGTCAAAGGCTGGTGATTTGGCATGAGAATTAGTGATATTATGACAAGAAATCCATATACCTTGTTTCCCCATCAGACTATTGCTGAGTCGGCAGCACTATTTTTTAAGCACCACATTGATGGGGCTCCAGTGGTTAATAATGGTAAGCTAATAGGTTTCTTTACCAAGAATCAGCTTTTTAAGGCTGTGGCGGAATGCATTTCTTTCGACTCAACCATAGACAAATTAATGATCAAGGACGTAATCATCTGTCATCCCGATGATGATGTCAAAACTATACTAAACAAACCAGTAAGCCGCTTTCCCGTAGTACAGAATGGTGCTGTGGTGGGAATTGTCACCCGCTCTGACGTAGTTCGCTATTTGAATATTGAGTTAACTGATCTGCAGGAGGCAAAACATCTCAAGGAGCAGATGGATGCCATTTTTGAAGCATCTTTTGATTACCTGTTTGTAACAGACGCGGAGGGACGAGTGACAAAAGTAAGCCCATCTTATTACCGCATCTCTGGTATAAAACCGGAGGAAGTACTGGGGAAAACCATGTATGAACTGGTTGCTCAGGGCTTTTATGATCGCTCGTGCAGCATCGAGGTTATAGAAACCTTAAAGCCGGTAACTTTCGTGCAGAAAATTAAAACCGGCCGTACGGTTTTGGTTACTGGCAATCCTGTCTTTGATGACAAGGGAAATCTTATCGGCGTTGTTACTAATGGGCGGGATATAACGGAGCTCAATGAATTAAAAAGAGCGGTTGAACAAAAAGAGGAATTAAGTCAGCATTACAAAACTGAGTACTTCAATTTGAAAGGCTATTCTGATTATGTGGTGGCTTCACCGGTTATGGCGGACCTTATGAAAACTGTGCGTCAAATTGCCCAGTTTGATTCAGCAGTATTGATAACCGGAGAATCGGGTGTGGGCAAAGAGATAATTGCTCACCAGATACACCTGGCCAGTCCCCGCAAGGACAAGCCCTACATTCGCATTAATTGTGCTTCCATACCGGAATCCTTGCTGGAGTCGGAGTTATTTGGTTATGTGGAAGGGGCTTTCACCGGAGCCAAAAAGGGTGGCAAACTAGGCATATTTGAATTGGCTGACGGAGGTACCCTATTATTAGATGAAATAGCAGAACTTCCGCTTAGTGTTCAAGCCAAATTGCTAAGAGTAATACAGGAAAACGAGGTTACTCGTATCGGCAGTACCAAAACCAACAAAATCGATGTTCGAATCATTGCAGCTACTAACCGTAATCTAAAAGAAATGGTTGATAAAAACCAATTCAGAACTGATCTGTACTATCGTCTAAATGTAATCCCTGTCGCAGTCCCCCCTCTGCGGGATAGGCGTGAAGAAATTCCGGCTTTAGTTCACCACTTCCTGAAAAAGTTCAATGAGAAGTATGGGTTGAATAAACAAATAGCTCCTCAGGTAATTGATAGACTGGTTAACTATGATTGGCCGGGCAACGTTCGCGAACTAAAGAATGTGATCGAAAGAGCCGTGGTAACTAATCCTGGCGATATTATCCTCAGCTTGGATATCGACAGCAAATCTGCGGCAGATCCTTCCAGCGAGCCAGTGGTCAACCTGAGGGAACTGGTGGAGAACCTGGAGAAGCATTATATTCATGCTTATTTGGCCAAGTACGGCAGCACTCGCAAAGCAGCTGCTGCCTTGGGGATCAGTCAGTCCACCCTTTGCCGCAAGGTAGCAAGTTATGGCATCAATTAATTTGATATCTTGATATATCCATAAAAATCATTGTTTTAGCGAGTGAACCGTTTTCGGTTCACTCTATTTAAATATGATAGTTCCTAAAATTCCTCTCCAAGCGGCATTAAGCCTGGTTAGTCTCCAAAAACCGAACCGGTTTTGGTTCGACCTGGCTTTCTTGGCAACCGGTAAAAAGCCCGAAATTCCTTACTTCCTGCCCATTGTTTACATTGGCAAGCTTATTGCATTGATTGAGTTTATTAGTTTTTAATATCCAAAAGGAGGGGAAGCTAGACTTAGTCATGTAAAAACCGGCAGGAACATCTCCGTCACAATATCCCGATTCCCAGGAGCAACCCGTCAGGTTATTCATGAAAGACGAGCTAATCATTCACCCCCTAGATTTCTAGAAATACCCTCCTTAGTTTTTAGAAGGGCATGAAGCTGTAATCCTGATAACGAGCACCATAGGAGGTTGTAAGTATGAGTTACGAAAGCAAAATCAGAAAATGGGAAGACATGCAGGTAGGGGACACCGTCAGTTTTACCAAAACCATGACGGAAACCGATGTTATCCAATGGGTGGGTCTTACCGGTGATCTCAATCCCATTCATATCGACCGGGAATATGCTAAAACCACCCGCTTTGGCAAGGTTTTAGTTCCTGGGGTTTTGGTTTTAGGTTTAATTTCCAAGTGCATGACCGATTTAACCTTTGGCCATGTCTATGCCAGCCAGACTATTAAGTTCATCAAACCGGTTTATATTGGTGACACCATCACCGCCACCGGCACCATAGTAGAAAAAATCGAAGAAAAGAACCTGGTTAAAGTGGAGACCAAATGTGTTAATCAAGACGGGGCATTAGTAATGATTGGCGAAGGTATGGAATATATCCTGCGGGATAAAAATCGATAATCGTAATTAAATTACAACTACCTTGCGATCGAAACTAATCCTTTCTATTAACAACTCAATTCCCCTCCTCCTCATATAGAGCCGGTTATTAAACATAACGGCTCTCTTTCTTTTTTTAAAGAGATTATTTAATATAGTAAATTACAGGCATCTCCTACAACAAAATGTGATATGCTATAATTTGAAATAACAATTTTACCGTCTAATAATATACTTTTCTGAAAACTTTGCGCATTCAGGGGGGTGATGAAGGAACGCGCGGGGTTTAGAAACCTTTCGTTGATAAAATATTAAGAGGGAATCGAGAAGAATCTCATTTCCTGGATTTGGGGGTAATGTGAAATGTCGGCTAATTTTGCGTATGCGAACACTCGTGATTTTGAATTTATCATTCAAGAATGGCTTCCCACTGACATAGTTTTCAACTACGAACAGTTCAAAGACTATTATTCCAAAGAAGAAGTTAAATCCATCCTGGAACCCTTCCGCAAAATGTGCAAGGAAGTAGTAGAGCCCACCAATGAAGATGGTGATAAAATTGGCTGCACTTTTGCCAATGGCAAGGTAACTACACCTCCTAGCTTTGGTCCTCTGTTCAAGCAACTGCAGCAAGACGGCTGGGGCACTGCCAATATTGATGACAGCGAAGATGCCATGACCATGCCCAATATAATCTTTGCTGCGTGCCAGGAAATGTTAGCAGCAGCCAACCCTGCATTTATGCCCTACATAGGTTTAACCACCGGTGCTGCAGAATTGATTCAGGCTTTTGCCGATGAAGATTTGAAAGAAATCTTCCTCCCCAAGATGATGGACGGAACTTGGGCCGGTACCATGTGCCTGACTGAGCCCACCGCCGGTTCTGACGTAGGCGACATTTTATCCAAAGCTTATCCCACCGATGATCCCCGGATATATAAGATCAAGGGTCAAAAGATCTTTATAACCGGTGGCGACAACGACTTTACCGAGAACATTATCCATTTGTATCTGGCAAGAGTAGAAGGTGCCCGTCCGGGAACTGCCGGTATTTCCCTGTTTATAGTTCCCAAGTACTGGGTCAATCCTGACGGAACTCTGGAGGACAACGATGTTCAGACCACTGGTATTGAACATAAACTGGGACAGTACGGTTCAGTCACCGCTTCCCTGTCCTTTGGTGAAAACGGCAAGTGCCGCGGCTGGTTAATAGGCAATCCCCCCGATGAGAATGGTAAAGCCGAGGGTATGGCCCAGATGTTCAAGATGATGAACTATGCCCGCTTGGGTACTGGCTTACTGGGTCTGGCGGTTACCGCTAATGCTGTTTACAATGCTCGTGAATATGCCAAAGAACGTGTACAGGGCCGTCCGCTGACCAATATGAAAGGCGACCGGGTAACTATCATAAATCATGAAGATATCCGCCGCTCCCTGTTACAGGGCAAAGCCCATGTTGATGTATTCCGGGCAATGATAATGAAGACCTATTTCATGTTCGACATCCGCGCCAAGGATCCTGATCCCGAAAAGAGACAGGAAGCCAACGATTTTATAGAAGTAGTAACACCTCTCTGCAAAGCCTATCCCACTGACGAAGCCTGGTGGCTGATCGGCGAAGCCATTCAGTGCTATGGCGGATACGGCTACTGCGAAGAATATCCGGTTGCCCAGATTGCCCGCGATTCCAAGATCTACTCCATCTGGGAAGGCACCAACTATATCCAGGCTCTGGACCTGGTTGGCCGGAAATGGACCATGAAGAAGGGCACTGTCTATGCTAAATGGTTCAAGCAGGTTCAGGACTTCTATGAGGCCAACAAGAACGCAGCCGGATTCGAAAAAGAATTTGAGATCTTCGGCAAAGCCGTCCAAGCCATACAGGAAATTCAAATGACGATCGGCGGATACTTCGGCCAGGGCAAGATCAGCATGCTGCCCCTGTATGCCCGCCGCATCCTGACTGCCACCGCTATGGTTTATGGTGCCTGGTGTATACTGGAGCAGGCCATGATTGCCAAGAGAAGAGCCGAAGAAGTTGGACCGGATCACTACGACTATGATTTCTATTTTGGTAAGGTATGCTCCGCCCGTTACTACCTGAACAACGTAGTGCCTCAGGTAATGACCATTGCCGATATCATCAAGGGCGGCGACACTTCTGCTCTGGATATCCCGCTGACTGCATTCGATTACTAAAAATAACGCAGCCGCAAAACCAAAAGCAGCTGGCCAATCCGGTCAGCTGCTTTTTCTTGCCCATTGCAAAACACAAAGGCGACCAAGTGGTCGCCCCTGCAGAGTGTTCAAAAAGGCTACTAACAATTTTGCGTTCGAGATTGCCACGCGCTACGCGCTCGCAATGACACAATGGGGAGCTATTTTTCACAGCAATGACCCATATGATGGCTTTCGGTTGTGTCATCGCGAGGAGCGAAGCGACGTGGCGATCTCT
>Ga0134094_1001378_pt1 | contig 23864 bp, 19 predicted proteins | sample 5_1taG_FD_94458 | JGI IMG/M metagenome (GOLD analysis project Ga0134094, IMG submission 94458) | Switchgrass degrading microbial communities from high solid loading bioreactors in New Hampshire, USA - 5_19_20_110_A1 metaG | ecosystem: Engineered > Bioreactor > Semi-continuous > Anaerobic >... | reverse complement strand
TTGTCCAGATGTCACCTACCGAATACAGAGCCATAAAGAAAGGCTGATAAAAGAACAATAATGAAGGCATGCTGATGGAATTTCTGCACGCCTTCATTGTTGTGACACCTGCAATGAAACTAACAGCAATTTCATTTTTAATATCTTATGCCTTAACGCAGACGCCATATGATGTCGTTCAGTCTCAGATTGTTCCTGAATTCCAACATATTCGTATTTTTATTGATAAGCACGCACTCAATATCTGCCATCTCGGCCCAGTCCAGCATATGTTCGGCAGTCAGGTCGAAGGAGAATGCTGTATGGTGCGCCCCTCCTGCCAAGATCCACGCTTCGGCGGCTTCATGCAGCGACGGCTGAGGCTTCCAGAGTACCCGGGCAACCGGTAACCTGGGCATATCCTTTTCCACATTTACGGCATCCACATCATTGACCAGCAGTCGGAAACGATCTCCAAGATCGATCAGTGACGCGGCTATAGCCTTCCCGGCTTTTCCGTTGAAGACCATACGCGCCGGATCGGCTTTACCGCCTATACCGAGGGGATGCACTTCAATCCTGGGACGCGCTTCTGCAACAGTAGGGCATACTTCCAGCATATGAGCACCGAGTATCATGCTGTTGCCAGGCTCAAAGTGATATGTGTAATCCTCCATGAATGAAGTACCGCCTTCAAGCCCCGCAGACATCAGCTTCATTATTCTGACAAGACCGGCGGTTTTCCAGTCGCCTTCCGCCCCGAAACCATAACCTGATTCCATCAGTCTCTGGACAGCAAGACCAGGAAGCTGCTCCAGGCCATGCAGATTTTCAAAGGTAGTTGTGAAAGCGCCAAATCCGCCTTCCTCAAGGAAGGTTTTTAGTGCTATTTCCAATTTTGCCTGGTATCTGATGGCGTCTCTTACCGGACCCTCCTCAAGTCCATCGGGAACAATATCATATTTCTCCTCATATTCTTTCATAAGTTCTTCGGCGCTCTGGTCAGTGACATCGTCAAGCACTTTGGCAAGATCCCCAAGCCCATATCCATTTATTGACCAGCCAAACTTAATCTGGGCCTCGACCTTATCTCCCTCGGTTACCGCAACTTCCCTCATGTTATCGCCAAAACGGGCAATTTTAAGGTTCCTGCCTTCGACATAACCGACAGCGGCACGCATCCAGACAGCAATCCGGCGGGAAACCTCGGGATCTTCCCAATGGCCGACAACCACTTTACGTGAAATTCTCATGCGCGCGCCGATAAAACCGTACTCGCGGTCACCATGGGCGGCCTGGTTAAGGTTCATAAAGTCCATGTCTATGCTGCCCCAGGGAATATCGCGGTTAAACTGGGTATGCAGGTGCAGCAATGGTTTTTGGAGCATCGATAGGCCTGTTATCCACATTTTCGCTGGTGAAAATGTATGCATCCAGGTTATAATTCCGGTACATTCAGGATCAGCATTTGCCTCCCCGATGATTTTCCTGATTTCATCAGGAGTTGTGACAACTGCCTTGAAAATGATTTTGCAGGGAATGGCTTCAATCATGTCAAGTGACTGGGCTATGACTTTTGCGTTCTCCTCTGCCTGCTTCAGGGTTTCAGGTCCGTAAAGGTGCTGGCTTCCAGTTACAAACCAGAATACATACTTCTTAAGATCCAACATATGTGTACCTCCTGGGATTTATATCAATCTTTCCGGAATAAAATAAATCACGTTTTTATTTCTGCCCGTAATAGGCCCCGGGTCCATGCTTTCTCAGGAAATGCTTATCAAGAAGTGTCCCAGGCATGGTCACAAGTCCCGGATTCAGGAGACGGCTGTACATTGCCATCATTGCAACCTGTTCAAGAACCACCGCATTATGTACTGCTTCGGCAGGAGTTTTCCCCCAGGTAAAAGGAGCGTGGTTTTTTACAAGAACAGCAGGCATATCATTGGGATCAATGCCTTTGAAAGTTTCAATTATTACAGCTCCTGTGTTGGCTTCATAACTGGCCCTGATTTCCTCTTCAGTCATATCCCGTGTGCATGGTATCTCTCCATGGAAGTAATCGGCATGGGTTGTGCCGTAGGCAGGTATTCCCATACCCGCCTGAGCCCATATTGTGGCGTAAGGGGAATGGGTATGGCATATTCCCCCTATCTCGGGAAAAGCATTGTACAGTGCTACATGTGTAGGTGCGTCCGATGAAGGTTTCAGTTTTCCTTCCACGACATTTCCCTTCAGATCGAGCAAAACTATATCATCTTCCCGCATGGCGTCATATTCGACACCACTTGGCTTGATGGCTATAATACCGTTTTCCCTGTCTATCCCGCTGACATTACCCCAGGTATAAATCACAAGCCCCCTTCGGGTAAGTTCCAGGTTTGCCTCGAGAACAGCCTGTTTCAAACTCTCCAACATTGTTTGCCTCCTTCCTGTCTTCCTCACACATACCAGTCATCCCGGTTTATTTCAGATTGTCCACTGCCGCCCTTTCAATGGCCAGACCTTTGACATACCGTTCAATGAAAAGGTCAAAGCCCGCGACATCACTGGGATCCGGGTTAACGGTTACCTTTTTGTTTTCCCTGAAAACCCTGTTATTCAGATAATCCTCCAGCGATTCATTTTCTGAGCGGTTAGCCATATATGAGGCGAGCAGCGCAATCCCCCAGGCTCCGCCTTCCCCCGCGGTCTCCATTACGCTTATGGGGACCCGGGTGGCTGCAGCCATAATTCTTTGTCCAGCCTCTCTTGTTTTAAAAAAGCCGCCATGGCCCAAAATCTCGTCCACCTTTACCGACTCTTTCTCAAAGAGGATGTTCAGGCCAATTCGCAAAGCTCCCAATGCGCCAAATAAATGGGATCTGAAAAAGTTTGCAAGAGTAAACCTGCTGTCGGGCTTCCGCACGAACAAGGGACGACCTTCTTCAAAATTGGTGATATGTTCACCCGATATGTAACCATATGAGAGCAAACCGCCGCAATCAGGTTCTCCCTCCAGAGCACTGAGAAGGAAAGTATCATAAAGCCTGGCCTTGCTTACCTCAAACCCCAAAGCCCTTACAGCCTCGCCAAACAATGATATCCATGCATCATAATCTGAAGTACAGTTATTGGAATGCACCATTGCCACCAGTTTCCCGGCAGGGGTGGTAACAAGGTCAATTTCGTGGTATGCCCTGGATAATTCCTTTTCAAGTACTATCATGGCAAAGACCGATGTTCCTGCGGAAACATTGCCGGTACGTTCAGCAATGCAGTTCGTGGCTACCATGCCGGTGCCTGCATCGCCTTCGGGGGGACAAAAAGCAATTCCCGGCTGCAAACGTCCGGTTACGTCCAGAAGCCTTGCCCCTTCTGACGTAAGTTCCCCTGCCTTTTCACCCGCTTCAAGAACCTCAGGAAGAATATCTTCCAGCTTCCATGGGATATTTTTTTCACAGAGTATCCCGTTGAACTGTCCCAGCATTTTTTTATTGTAATCCTTGGTGTTGATGTCGATGGGGAACATTCCTGAAGCATCATCAATGCCAAGCACTTTTCTCCCTGTAAGCTTCCAGTGCACATAACCTGCCAGGGTGGTCATGAAACTTATCTCGGGTACATGTTCTTCATTGTTGAGAATTGCCTGGTAAAGATGTGCTATGCTCCATCTTTGAGGGATCGGGTAATTGAACAGTTCAGTAAGTATCCCGGAAGCCTGGCCGGTGATGTTATTGCGCCATGTCCTGAAGGGCGTCAGAAGATCCCCGTTTTTATCGAAGACCAGATATCCATGCATCATCGCACTTATGCCAATGGCCTTTGTGGTTTCAAGAACCACACCGTATTGGCTTTCCACGGCATCCGCCATTTTCTTATAGCTGTCCTGGATGCCTCTCCAGATGTCTTCCAGGCTGTAGGTCCAAATTCCGTTTATGTTTTTGTTTTCCCAGTCATGGTTCCCCGTAGCAAGAATCTCATGGTCGGGTCCGATCAGGACCGTTTTGATGCGTGTCGAACCAAGCTCAATACCAATGGTTGTGTTGCCGCTTAAAATGTGGTTTTTGGCTTCATTGATGCTCATATTGCATTCCTCCTTTAATAATGTCATCTCTCAATGCATGATCCCCTGATGACAAGCTCGGGAACTATTACTTCATGTACCGGGTTTCTGAGATAATCGTCATCCCTGAGCATCTGCAGCAGGATTTGTGCAGCCAGCTCTCCGAGCTTCTCCTTGGGATGGGTAACAGTGGTAAGTTCGACTGAACCGCTGACAGACAGGAAGGAATCATCAAATCCGGTTACGGAAATATCTTCCGGAACTTTGACACCAAGGTCACTTAACTGTTTTAAAATGCTGACGGCTATCTGGTCATTGTAGCATGCGATGGCATCCATTTCATGCCTGTTCTCAATCATGCATTTTATGGCCTGGGCGGGCTTTGTCTCCCTGTCCTCCGTATGGAACCAGATGATATTATCCGGATTATAGGGCAATCCGGCATCATTCAGGGCCTTTGCATAGCCTTTATGCCTGTTTATTCCCTGTATATCATCAGCCTTGAAGACCCCGACAATATTCCTGTGGCCAAGTTTGATCAGATATTCCACTGCGGCGTGCATGCCTTTGGCATCATCCAGAATAATATAGGATCTGTCCTCAAGCTGCTGGTAATATCCGTGAATGAACAAATACGGGATGCGGTGGTTGTCAAGAGCCTTGTAATACTTAAGGTTATTTGAATACAATGCGCTTTTTGTAGGCTCCACTATAAGCCCTTCAATATCCTTTGTGAGGATATCCTTCAGGCATTGAGCTTCGTTTTCGGTATTGTTTCCTGTATTTTTCAGTATGATACTGTAGCCGTTTTCTGAAAGAACACTGTCAATGCCTTGTATGACTCTCGGGAAAATGTACTCTGAGATATATGTAGTAATCACTCCAATGTTACCGGAACTGCTTCTCAATGAACTTCTGTCCACGCAGTATGTGCCCTGTCCGTGCCTGGTGACAAGATATCCTTCGTTTACAAGTACGGATATGGCTTTTCTGACTGTATGCCGGCTCATGGAATACATTTCGGCCAGGGCATTTTCTGAAGGTATTTTCTCACCCGGTTTTATTTTTCCCATCAGTATATCTTCTCTCAGTGCTTCCACAAGGGCATTGTATTTTGCGTGGTTGTTGTTTTCCATAGCTCACCATCCATACTTGTATATACAACTCAACATTATTATACAACCAATAGTATTCAATAACAATAAAAATTATGACAAGTCCTTATTTCACAGGTATTCTGAAGGATAAAAAAGTACTCAACAACTTATCGGATAAAACCTTTTGATTTTATTCATCCGGAACAAAATTAACATAAAAAATGTGGCAAAGAGTTCTGAAACCTTTGCCACATTTCCGCAGTAAACTTTCCCTTGTCCGACGAAATTTCCGGATCCTGCTTATAAAAAATCCGGATCTTCTTCCAGTTGCCTGATTGTTTCCAATATGCCCTCCATTTTTTCATCGGAAAACTTTATGGCATAAATTCCTGCGTTTCTTGCGCCTTCCACGTTTGTATCAAGATCGTCAAAGAAAACTATTTTATCCGGAACTGCCCCAATCTGGCGAATGGCTTCGATGTATATTTCCGGCTCGGGTTTGTAATATCCAAGCTCATACGACAAGAATCTCTTGTCAAACAGGTCGAAGAGACCGGGAATTCTTTTTTCAACAGCTATTTTCTGAAACTCCGCAAGATTGCTCAGGATATATACCTCGCGCCCCCTTTGCTTAAGTTTGCGGACCAGTTCCACAACCGGAATGTTAGGAACAAAATGCTCCGCAAAGGCATCTATCAGATCATCGTAAGAAAATCCGGGCAAAGCTTTTTTTACATAACGCGAATAGAAATCCCGGGAACTTATCTTCCCGCTTTCTACAGGATAAAGGCTTTCAAAGGCAAAAAGCCTGTTTATGGATTCACGGTCACCCTTCGTGATGGCACAAAGCCTGTCAGCAAGCTGGTTATAGTTATATTTGACCAATACTCCTCCGAGGTCAAACATGTATTTGTATTTGTACAAAAAATCCACCCCTGGTACAGTATTTATGCGACCCATGCGGCCATTCACATAATCTGAATCGCCAATGCATGAGATAAAAACAATTATTTAATTTTTGTCCCTTTCAATTTTACCTATTCTGCCCTCAGGATGACAACTGCTTCTTTCATGCCTTCAGAGAAAAACTTTACCCGTATTTCACCCCTGCCGTCGGCCATTATCATGGCCAAAAGCCTTCCTGCGAGCATCTTGCGTTCAGGTGAGCAGTAGAGCGTGTGGTCAAACGGATCCCCTGAATCCATTCCCACCAGGTGCGCTGGTCCTTCCACCTCGCAGCGCACAACCGGGGTTGAATCTGGAACAAGCAACCCATTTTCGTCTATAGCCGAAACCTCAATATGGGAAACCACGTCCACCCTGATTACCTCCCTGTCGGCTTCTGCCTTTAAGGCTGCCGGCTTTCCTGTCGTCCTTACCACAGTTTCAGCCACAACCTTTCCATCCATATAGCCGACAGCTTTCAGCTCGCCCGGTTCATACGGAACATCCCACACCAGGTGCAGGTCATGGGTCGTATAATAACGTATCTTTCTGTCATTCCATACATGCCTGCTTCCGTAGTTCGGGCACTGATACCCCCTGATTCCTACCAGGCGGCCGTTTATATATAATTCAACCTCCTCGCAGTTGGTATAGGCCACTACCTGCTTAAAAACTCCTTCTTCGCCTTCCCAGTTCCAATGTGGCAGAAGATGAAGGGTTATTTCATTCTGATTCCAGATGCTCTTGAAATAATAATAGGTATCTTTACGAAAACCGGCGGTATCAATCGGTCCGGTCAACGCGCCCCTGCTGGGCCACATCGCCTCACCCAGATGGTCTATACCTGTCCAGAGATAATCCCCGGCAACAAAATCCCGGCTTACTGTATAACGCCACAGCCATTCATGATCAAGGGTAGCCCCAATGTAATTCCTTTCAGGCCTGTAATCACCGCGGATGGAACTCCAGGCCGACGGGTTTTCCGATCCGCAGAAGCGGCGATCAGGAAATAGCTTTCTGTCTTCTTCATAAAGGGTTTCGGCTCTCTCGCGCCAGCGGCCGACATAATTGTACCCCACCACATCCAGTTGGTTCTCGAATTCACGATATGCTTCGGCAGTAGTACCGGATGCAATGTTGTCACAGGCACATGTGACCATTCGGCTCGGATCTTCACGGTGGCAGATATCCCGGAGGAATTGCGCTATTTCGACGCCGTTCTTTGCTGACTGCTCAGGTATTTCATTGCCTATGCTCCACAGAATGACCGAAGGGTGATTGCGGTCCCGGCGAATCATCGTTACCAGATCTTTTTCCGCGTCCGTGCTGAAAAACTGGGAATATCCGTATGCAAACTCCTCACTGTAATAGTTTAATAGTTTGTGCTTGGTAAGGAGCCATTCATCAAAGGCCTCATCCATAACAAGGAAACCTAACTCGTCGCAAAGATCCAGGAATTCCGGTGAAGGAGGATTGTGTGCGCAGCGTATTCCGTTGCATCCCATCTCCTTCAGGGCACGCAGCCTTCTTTCCCAGGTATCCTTGTAGCCCACTGCGCCTGTCAGGCCGCAGTCATGGTGCACGCACATGCCTTTGATCTTTACAGGTTTGCCATTCAGAAGAAAGCCCTTGTCGCTGTCGAATGTGGCAGTACGGATACCTATCCTTGTTGTCAGCGTATCAACCGGTTTGCCGTCTGCCACAACAGTGCTTTCAAGGGTGTACAGATAAGGATCGGTATCTGTCCAGAGACGGGGATTCTGAATTGTGGGGCCAACCATTGTGATTCCCCTGGTACCAGGCTTAAGTGAGAGAGGCGCTCCCGAATAGCTTACCTGCCTTCCCTCGTGATCATAAATCCGGTGTATGACTCCCGCATTGACCGGAAAATCACCCTCATTGACTACTTCTGCACTGATTTCGAGAACCGCGCTGTTGGAATCCTCATGAAGCCGGTTGGTAAAACAAAAGACGCCCCACTGTGCGAAATGGATCTTCTCATATATATCCAGCCAGACATTGCGGTATATGCCCGAACCTGAGTACCAGCGGGAATTTGGCTGCAGGGAATTGTCAACCCTGACCGCTATGACATTTTCCCCCTCCTTCAGGTGTTCAGTCAGGTCAACAGAAAATGTGGTATAGCCATATCCGCATCCTCCTATCAGTTTACCGTTAAGGTAAACTGTGGAATCCATATATATACCGTCAAACATCAGCGACACTTTTTTCCCTTTCATATCCTCAGTATAGTCAAAATGCTTCCGGTACCACCCAATCCCTGTCAGAACATAACCACCGCCCCTTCCCGACGGATGATTTTCATCCACGGGATGTTCAATGCTCCAGTCATGAGGAACATTAAGCCGTCGCCAGTCGTCATCATTCAGTTCAGGCCTGCTGTACTCGGGATTATCCCCCAGTTGAAACAGCCAGTCGTGGTTAAAACAGATACGTTTACGCAAAAAACTCTTAATGGCATATCCCTCCAGTCAGTTGATCTTAAACATTTTAATTGATTCATTGAGGTTATTTGCTGTTTCATTAAGCTGCTTTGCATATGAAGCAAGTTCTTCGATAGCGCTTAGCTGTTCTTCGGTAGATGCAGACACTTCCTGGGTTGATGTGGCTATCTGCTGCGATACCGCAGAAATATTGAATATTGCTGAAAGAGTGCTTTCCTTGTATTTTTCCATGTCTCCAACACTTGCCGTGATTTCATCCAGCTTATTTGCCAGTTCAATCATTGAAGCCGATATCTTCCTGAATACAGATAATGTGTTTTCTACAGCAATATTATGCAGTTTAAGAATATTCTCCGATGCTTCGGCGCTCTCTACCACCCGTGCTGTCTGGTTCTGAGCGTTCCTGATTATTGCGGCTATTTCCCTGGTGGCCGATGCCGACTGTTCGGCAAGTTTTCTGATTTCATCGGCAACAACGGCAAAACCTCTTCCCGCATCTCCTGCCCTTGCCGCCTCAATGGCAGCATTAAGCGCCAATAAATTGGTTTGTTCCGCAATATCGCTTATTACCTTGACAATATTGCCAATTGACTTTGAATGCACATTGAGTTCCTGTGCATCTGCCATGATTGTCCTCGCTATGTCAGTGGTTTCCTTTGCCCTGTCCTCCAGATCCTCAACAGATTTCAGTCCTTCTTCAGTCAACCTTATGGTTTCACTGGAATAGTCTTCAATCACCTTCACGTTCTCGGAGACATTATTGATTTTCAATGCAAGTTCCTGCATTCTTGCAACGCCCTGCTCAGAATCAACGGCCTGTGCAGAGGCTCCTTCAGCTATTTCCTGGACGGTCCTTGCAACCTCATTGGATACTGTTGAAATCTGGCCTGTGGTTGATGCAACCGTCTGGGCTGATTGAATTACGGTAAGAGCCGTATCTGTTGCAATTGAAATCAGTTTCCGCATGCTCTCAACCATCGAATTTATACTGCACGACAGGATTCCAAGCTCATCCTTGCCGATCTTATCAAGGGTTACCGTCAAATCGCCTGAAGCTACTTTCTTCATAAGATTTACTATCCCGTTGATGGCTCTGGATATTCCTATCGCAAGTACGATGCCTATTACCAGAGCGATGAATATTGCCAATAAAGTGAGCAAAGCTGTCACGGTGAAAATACTACCTGCTTCTGTCCTGAAATTTGATGTCGGAACAAGGCCCACAAGAATATAGCCTGTGTCCCCGATAGAAGTAATTATCTTTTTGTATAATATCAAATACTCCTGACCGTTATAGTCATCAAACAGGAAGCCTTCATCATCAAGCATGTTCAGATAATAATCCATGTCTGTTAATGAAGCACCCGCTTCAACAGTGTCAATAGGTTCATTATCCCCTTCATACATTCTGAAACCTATGTCTACATTATCAGGGCTTATTAGATGAAGTTCACTGTTATTCCCGAGATCTATTTCCTTAAGTATGTCTCCAATAAGTTCCGCATTGAAATCAATGATAAGCAGGCTTGCCTCCTCGCCTGCCTTCTGAGGGTTCAGTTTTCTGACCAATGACAGGCCATAACTGTAATTCTGGTTTGTACGCAAAGCATCAAGCTCCTCATGTCTTCCTATCCAAAATGCTTTGCCCGGTGTTTCATTGGCCTTGGTCAACAGTTTGCTCCCCAGCAATGCCTCATAAGGATCAGCTGAGAAATTGCTCGATGTGTCAATTGTTTTGTTATCTTTTGTGAGCAGTGTGATGTTTGCAATCTCAGAATTGAAATATGTGTGATTTTTCAGCAAAATAATTGCACTCTGCATTGTCTCCATATGCACTGCGGTCATCTCTGACAAATCAGCCATCATATATTGCTGAATACTGTCATCGAGCATTATCTGCGTTGATAACTCCTCATAATCGCTGAATTTAAGTCCAATATTGCTTCCCACCTGTTTCAGTGTCTGGAATGAGGCCCTTGTCGCTGTATTCTTTATAGAATTGAATGCTTTGTTATATGAAATATATCCAAGTAATAAAATGGGAATTACTGTGATCAGGAAACCGGCTATCAATTTTGTCCGTATGCTGTGGAAATAAGACGATTTGTTGGCATCTCTCCTATTATTGCCGGTTTGCATTCCGATCATACTGTTGATGGTTTTTGCCTTTTTGCCGGACTTATTTTTCGCTTTAAAGATACCCATAACAGTGATTCCCCCTGTGCAGCAATAATAAAGTTCTGCAATGGAATAAACAGATTAATTAATCAGTCCTGTAAAGATTCTTCAATATCTTCTAATTCAGTCCATATAATAGCATAGTATGGATATAATATCCATTTACTGACACAAAGACAGTTATTTTTTACTGTAAGACATTAATTTATGACTAATTACATTGCCATAATTTGAACTTTATGGATTTTATCTGCAAATGACAAAAAAATATCACCCTGATGGGTGATATGGATATTTTTATAATTCATCTTTTCGGACATGCAGTGAAAAAGAATCTCGGAAACTTAAAAATAATACATCCGTTTTTCTGTCTGGGATATCTTTGTATCAGCTTTTCCATTATCTCGCTTTCAAATTCGGTTTTTTTACTGTCCGGCAGAACACTCAGGTAAGGCCGGAGACCCGTCCCCCGGTACCATTCCAGGATATCGTAATGGGATTTCATGACATGGTAATAGACTGTCTCCCAAACATCAAACTCTTCAGACAGTTCGGACAAAACATCGAAATATTCACCGGGACTTAGTGTATAAAAAGTCCGTATTTCGGCAAAATAATCCTTCCACCTGTCTGAGGACGCAAGTTCCCTGACGATTACATGTATCGGTTCATTGTAATTCATCGGGACCTGGACTGCAAGAACGCCGTTGTCTTTCAATAAGCCCATCAAATTCCTCAAAAGGTTTCTGTGGTCAGGGATCCATTGGATGCAGGCATTTGAGAAAACAATATCAAAATCATTGTCCAGCTGTGACAGCTCACTCGCTGCATCACACATCCTGAAATCCAGGTCTGGATGATTCTTTTTTGCAGCGCTGATCATGTCTCCGGAATTATCTATTCCAATAATATAGGCATCCGGAAATCTGCATGCCAGAACGTGGGTACTGTTCCCCGGCCCGCAGCCTACATCGAGTATTTTTCCGGGAGAGGCAAGATTGATGCGGTTTGCCAGATCAACAGCCGGCTGTGTGCGTTCATTCCTGAATTTCAGGTATTGTTCAGAGCTCCAGTCCATATGGATTGTTCCCCCTTTTCAAATATCTTCGGTAAGCATCTGAAAGCTTAAGCAAGTTTCAAGAATTTACCATTTGTTTATAAGTATATCATTTCTGCAGGCTAATTTTCATTATTCCAAATGCTCAAATTTTGCCTGGCTTACGACACACCTTATTCTCAAGCCAGTAACTGACCTGTACCATATATGCCATGAGCTGCGGTCCTGCCATCAGTTGCCCGAACCAGGGCCTGCCATATCCGGCAGGAGCCCTGGCAAAAGAAAGCGCTTTCTTCCTGTCTATCAATGAAGCAATCGGGGAATTTGGACTGTTCAGGATGTCAATGAAATTTTGAGCAACAAGCCGCTCATAGTTTGGATTATATGTTTTAGGATAAGGGCTTTTCTTACGCATCAGAAGCTGCTTCGGCAAAAGATCCCTGCACGCTTCCCTCAGCAGGGATTTTGCCGTGCCGTTCCTGGATTTCATGTCCCATGGGACATTAAAAACATACTCGACAATCCTGTGGTCGGCAAAGGGGACCCTTGCTTCCAGTCCAGAGAACATGCTTGCCCTGTCCATCCTGTCCAGCAGGGTTTGCATGAACCATTTTATATTAAGGTAGGTTATTTCTCTGCGCCTTCTTTGGGCAGGATTCTCGCCATCCAGGCAGGGAACCGAATTAATGGTCTCTGTATATCTCGCCCGGATATACTCTTCAAGGTCAAGTTCCCTTATAAAATCATCTGAAAGCAGCAATGTCCTTGCCTGTATATCCCTGGACCACGGAAAACCGTCTGCCCACATAAGCTCATCCCTGAAAAACCAGGGATACCCGCCAAAAACTTCGTCGGCGCATTCCCCTGTCAGGGCAACCTTGTTATTCTTTTTTACCAGCGAACAGAAATAAAGAAGCGAAGCATCAATGTCCGCCATACCCGGCAGGTCCCTGGCATCGACGACTGCAGTGAGCAGGTCGGCCAGAACATATTCATCGCACTCCAGGTAGGTATGGTTTAAATTGCTGTATCTTGCAAGCATTATGTCCACAAAAGGCCTGTCCCTCTCCGGCTGGAAATTGTTTGACCTGAAATAAATACTGTTGTCCCTGAAATCAAAGGAAAATGTATTGAGAACACCCCCCTCATCCTGCAGCACTTTTGAGGCAACGGCGGTTACTATGCTTGAATCGATTCCCCCTGACAGGAATGTGCATACAGGGACATCTGAGACCATCTGCCTTTTGATGGCATCACAAACCAGATATCTTACCTTTTCCAACGTTTCTTCATAGCTGTCGGTATGAAAGTTGCTTTTGATGTCCCAATATTCTGACATTTTCAGGCCTTCTTCGGAAAACACGGCACAGTGCCCGGGCCTTATTTCGTAAATATCCTTAAAAACACCGCATCCCGGAGTCCTGGCCGGACCCAATCCGAAGATTTCCCTGTAACTGTTGATGTCTATCTCCGGCTCTATGCCGGGGTAACAAAACAGGGCCTTTATTTCGGAGCCGAAAACCAGGGTATTATCCTTAACTGTATAAAAGAGAGGCTTTACTCCCAGACGGTCGCGGTATAAAACAAGCTGTTTTCTCCCGCTGTCCCATATGGCGAATGCAAAGATCCCGTTGAGCCTGCTTACACATCCAATCCCATAATGGATATATGCGTAAAGAATAACTTCGGTATCTGTGGTTGTTTCAAAGCCATATCCCGCTGTTTTGAGCTCCGGCACCAGTTCGTCGGTGTTATAAATCTCCCCGTTATAGACAATAACGTATTCAATACCGTCCATGCTTCTTACGATTGGTTGTCTGCCATGGCTCAGATCCCTTATGGACAGACGGGTATGGCCAAGGCCTACATGTTTTCTCAAAAACTCGCCCGTATTGTCACTTCCCCGATGCGACAGGGATTTTCTCATATTTATCAGGACTCTGGTCCACTCTCCCTTGTTTTCCGTATAATCCATGCTGAAATTGCAAAATCCGGCTATTCCGCACATACAGGCACCCCATCATAAAAATAAAGGCGCCACCAGGTACACCCGGTGAACGCCTTTGTTCACATATTATTGTATATGCTGGTTTGTCGGAAATGTCACCAAATAACGTTTATGCATTTTTACCTTTTTTTAGGATGAGGGCGTCCGTATTTTTTATATATAGTGCATTGACATCACAGAATCAGATTTCTATAATTGTTTTCATGCGAGGAAAGAAGCAGTTTTTATGCTTTTTTTAAATTTACATAAAATAATACTGAACAGGGAAGAATGGCGGGAAAAAATATAATATTTTTTCCGCCAATTCAATTTGTCGGGGAAGAAAACCTGAAGGCAAAGAAGGTTGCTCATATGTTCAAAAACAGGAATAACAAAGTAATAATCATATGGACATGCGTGATTGTACTCCTGCTGGCAGGAGTTCTGCTTACAGGACCTCAGGGTGAGGAACACGAATCCATCAAGGAAGTAATGCGGGATGCAGTAATGCATGATATAAACAAAATCAGCCTTTTTGGAATTAAGGAAGTAAATCCTGCACTTATATCAGCAATGGCTGTTTCAGCAGTTTTGCTGACTGCCTCAGCCTTTATAAGGATATTCTGTATCCCGAGATTCAAATACATTCCCGGCAAATTTCAACTGCTGCTTGAACAACTGGTAGGTTTTTTTGCCAAATTCGCAAGGGAAAACAGTCCCCATAGAAATAAGTTCCTGGGGGCTTACATTTTTGGTGCAGGTATATATATCTTCTTTGGAACAATATTTGAACTTTTCGGATTTCAGGCCGTCACCACCGCAGGTCACCCTGTATCCCTTCCCGCTCCCCTGTCGGATATAAACGGCGCTGTCGCGATGGGATGCCTTTCTTTTCTTGTTGTTGTATCGGGGGGTCTGGCGGCAAACGGTCTTGGCGGTGTCAGATCGGCGCTTAAAGATTTCTCAATGCCGCTCTCCATGAGTTTCCGTCTGTTTGGCGCCCTGCTCAGCGGAGTTTTGGTGACCGAACTGATTTACCACTATTTCTTTCTCAGTTTCGGATTGCCCATTGTAGCCGGAGTGCTGTTCACTTTATTGCACGCTCTGGTTCAGACATATGTCCTTATAATGCTTACTTCTTCTTCTTACGGAGAAGTTTCAGAAACGCATAAAAAACAATAGCAGGCTGTGCCTGTTCAAGGAGGTCGTTTACTATTAACAAGGTTATATTTCGGATATCACTGTGTATTATGGCAATACTGCTGATTGTATCCCAATTCGGTTTATATGTACATGCCGAACAACCGGCTGATGTGGCTGCAGAAGAAGCCGCTGCTGAAAACGCAAAGGCTGATTCAACCGACTCAAAGGCCCTCGCCGCCGCTCTGGTCATTGGTATTCCTGCCGCAGTCGGCGCATTCAGTATGGGTCTTGCAATTTCAAAATCCACGGAGAGCATTGCCCGCCAGCCTGAAGCAGAGGGCAAAATCCGCGGAACTTTGCTTCTCGGACTTGTTTTCGTGGAAACAGCCATAATTTACGCCCTGGTTGTTGCAATAATGATCATATTTGTCCTGTAAGGGGTGTTGCCGAATGAATCTACCATTGAATATAGACTGGCAGCAAATATTACTGCACCTCTTCAACTTCTCGGTTTTGTCCCTGGGTTTGTACCTGCTTTTATACAAACCCGTCAAAAATTTTATGGACAAAAGGGAAGATCATTACCAAAGTCTGCACAATCAGGCTGAAGAAAAGCTGAAGCAGGCTGAAGAACTGAAGTTATCCTATGAGAAGCGCCTGGAAAGTGTTGAGGCAGAACTTGAGGAAAAAAGAGCGCAGATTTTACAGCAGGCAAATAAAGAGGCTGACGAGCTGCTTAAAAATGCCAGGGAGCAGGCTTCAAGGATAATCCTGGAGGCTAAGGCGGCTGCTCAGCGCGAACGCGAAAAAATACTGGAAGAAGCTCAGAAAGAAATAACTTCCATGGCTGTTGCGGCTACCGAAAAATTGCTTGCCCAATCGGTTTCTGACGCGCTGGACCAATTTTTATATTCTGTTAAGAAGGGGTAACTTCATGACAAGGAACAATCAGACTGAAGCAATATTGTATTGCGCCAGTCCTCCAAGCGAAGATCAGGAAAAACGGCTGATCGAATTCTTAAAAAATAAATATAACAGCGAAATCATACTTACCTGGAAAGAGGACAAGAGTTTAAAAGACGGCTTCCGCCTTGAAGTGGAGAGTCAAAATCAGAAATCGGTTTTCGACTGGAGCCTGGCCGGCAGACTGCAGCAGCTCAAGGAGGACCTAAGCCATCTTTCTGCCTCTTCGGATAATATTGTCCCGCTTATAAAAGAAACCATCAGGAACTGGACTCCTAGGGCATTGGAACAGGAAGTCGGCAAGGTGCTCACGGTCGGTGATGGTATTGCCACGGTAAGCGGGCTGCCCAATGCAACCTACAATGAAATCCTGATTTTCGAATCAGGCGTCCGCGGAATGGTTCAGGAGCTTAAACGAAATGAAATCGGCTGTATTCTTTTTGATGAAGGTTCCGAAGTCACTGAAGGAAGCATTGTCAAAAGAACAGGAAAGACTGCCGGCGTTCCGGTAGGTGACAATTTTATAGGTCGTATAATTGACGCGCTGGGTAACCCCATCGACGGCAAAGGGCCCATTGAGGCCGACGGATACCGGCCTGTCGAATCTCCTGCTCCGGGTATCATTGACCGCCAGGCAGTCTACAGGCCATTGGAAACCGGTATTCTGGCAATTGACTCAATGTTTCCTATCGGACATGGCCAGAGGGAACTCATCATCGGTGACCGCCAGACCGGAAAAACCTCGATCGCAATAGATGCCATACTAAACCAGAAAGGCAAAAATGTAATCTGCATTTATGTAGCCATCGGGCAGAAGGCAAGCTCTGTGGCGCAAACGGTAAATATCCTTCGCAAGTATGGCGCAATGGAATATTCAATAGTTGTCAATGCATCTGCAAGCGATCCCGCTCCTCTCCAGTATATTGCACCCTATTCGGGATGCGCTCTTGGTGAATACTTCATGAATAAAGGCCAGTCCGTGCTGATTGTTTATGACGACCTGACAAAACATGCCATTGCATACCGTTCATTAAGCCTGCTGCTTGAACGTTCCCCGGGACGTGAGGCTTATCCCGGTGATATCTTCTATCTTCATTCCCGGCTGCTGGAGCGGTCAGCCCAGCTTTCCAGTGAAAAAGGCGGCGGAAGCATGACAGCCCTTCCCATTGTCGAAACACAGGCCGGGAATGTCTCGGCATATATACCGACGAATATTATCTCGATCACAGACGGGCAGATTTATCTGGAAAGCGATTTGTTCATCGCAGGCCAGCGCCCCGCAATAAATGTCGGTCTTTCTGTTTCCCGTGTAGGCGGAGACGCACAGTCGAAAGCAATGAAATCAGCCGTCGGGTCACTGCGCCTGGACCTGGCACAGTTCCATGAGATGGAAGTTTTCATGCAGTTTGCAAGTGACCTCGATGAAAAGACCAGGAGACAGCTTGCATACGGACAGGGACTTATGTATCTTCTCAGGCAGGAAAACCATAAGCCCCTGAAGCTGGCTGAGCAGGTAATCCTCCTGATTGCCGCACTGAACCGTGTCATGCAGGATATCCCTCCTGAAAAAATAAATGAATTTAAGTACGGTTTGCTGGATTATATTGAAAAACAGGCACCCTATATACATCAGGAAATAAACCAGACCGGCGAACTCAGCGATAAGGTTAAGGAGGATATAATAACTCTGGCGCGGAAATATCTGAGTCTGGTAAATCATAGCGAGGCGGTCAAATAAAATGTTAAGCGCAAAAGAGATCAGATCCAGAATAAAAAGCATCAGGGACACGGCTAAAATTACAAATGCCATGTACCTGATTGCCTCCAGCAAGCTCAGAAAGGCCAAAAAAGACCTTAACAGAACAAGACCGTATTTCGATGCCCTGCACAGGGAGATCAAGCGTGTTTTCAGGACAGTTGAGGGCATTGAGAACAGATATTTTTACCCTGCCGACGGGAGCGAAGCTCCTGACGGAACATACGGGCTGCTGGTAATAACTACCGACAAGGGGCTTGCCGGCTCATACAACAAAAGCGTAATAAAGGAAGCCCAGAGACTTATATCCGAACATCCGGACACCAAGCTCTTTGTCGTCGGAGAGTACGGAAGACGCTTTTTCTCGAAGCACAATTATCCTGTTGAGAAAAGCTTTATATATACTACACAGAATTTCACCATGGACCGGGCAAGGGAAATCAGCTATCTTCTTCTGGATTTGTTCGACAAGGGCGAGCTGGATAAAATATTTGTGGTATACAGTGACATGAGAAGCGGACTGACTTCAAAAGCAGTCTCCACCCGCCTCCTTCCCTTCCACCGGACAAAATCACTGTCCCATATACAGAAAGATGAAGCTGAAGTCACAAAGCCATTTGAGTTTTATCCGTCGGTTGAGTCGGTTGTAAAGAGCGTGGTGAGAATCTGGTTGTCCGGATTTATATACAGCGCGCTGGTGGACAGTTTCTGCAGCGAGCAAAGTGCCCGTATGACAGCCATGAGCATAGCAAACAAGAATGCTGAAAAACTTATCCAGTATCTCACCGTTCAGTATAACCTGCTGCGCCAGGAGGCTATTACTGAAGAAATAACAGAAGTGATTTCCGGGCTTAAAGCCCAGAAAAGAAAACGCAATAAGGAGATGCTTCAGCCTTGAATATCGGGAAAATTGTCCAGATATCCGGTTCAGTTATAGACGTGGAATTCAGCAGCGGGCAACTGCCCAAAATCAGGGAAGCCCTCACCGTCACTGTGAACGGCAGAACGAGGGTTATGGAAGTGGCGCAGCATGTTGGCAACAATACGGTCCGCTGCATTATCCTTGACGACAGCAAAGACCTTGCGCGAAATATGGAAGTGGTTGCCACAGGCAGCGGTATCCGTGTCCCTGTGGGCAGATGCACATTGGGACGGGTATTCAATGTATTGGGAGAACCGATTGACGGCGGTCCTTCCATACCACCTGAAAAAACAAGGTGGGAAATTCACAGAAAACCGCCTTCATTCGCAAGCCAGCGTATTGCTTCCGAAGTCCTTGAGACGGGTATCAAGGTCATAGATCTCCTGGAACCCTATCCCAAAGGAGGAAAAATCGGTCTGTTCGGAGGCGCCGGTGTAGGCAAGACCGTCCTGATCCAGGAATTGATCCATAATGTTGCCATGAAGCATGGCGGTTATTCCATCTTTACCGGTGTCGGAGAACGAAGCCGTGAAGGCAACGATCTTTGGAAAGAAATGAAGGAAAGCGGTGTTCTGGAAAGGACGGCACTGGTTTTCGGCCAAATGAACGAAGCCCCCGGCGTGCGTATGCGCGTAGCCCTTTCGGGATTGACCATGGCCGAGTATTTCAGGGACTTCGAACACAAGGATGTACTCCTCTTTATAGACAACATTTACAGGTTTGTGCAGGCAGGTAGCGAGGTTTCCACCTTATTGGGACGCATGCCTTCAGCAGTCGGTTATCAGCCCACCCTTGCCGGGGAAATGGGAGAATTGCAGGAGCGGATAACTTCAACAGAAAATGGCTCCATTACATCTGTTCAGGCAGTATATGTGCCTGCCGACGACCTGACCGATCCGGCTCCGGCAACAACCTTCACCCACCTGGACGCCACAACGGTCCTGAGCCGTAAAATTGCTGAACAGGGAATTTATCCTGCCGTTGACCCGCTCGAATCCACATCCCGTATTCTGGAGCCCGACATTGTCGGAAAAGAGCATGTTGAAATTGCAAGAAAGGTCCAGGAAATACTCCAGAAGTATAATGACCTTCAGGATATTATTGCAATCCTGGGTATTGATGAACTGAGCGACGAGGATAAGCAGGTTGTTACAAGGGCAAGAAGATTGCAGAGGTTTTTGTCCCAGCCCCTTCATGTGGCCGAGAGATTTACCGGGATCCCCGGAGTTTATGTGCCGCTGCATGAAACACTGAGGGGATGCAAAGCCATTATAGAGGGCGAGATGGATTCTTATCCCGAGGCTGCCTTCTTCAATGTCGGGACCATTGATGACGTTATTGAAAAAGCCAGAAAGATGGGGTCTGATGAACAGTCATGAATACCTTCAGTTTGACCATTTTGGCTGCTGACAATCCTTTCTACAGCGGTCCCTGCGAGTCCCTGGTGGTCCCCTCGCTGGACGGAAAATACGGAATACTGGCCAATCACAGCAACATGATCATTGCAGTTGTTCCGGGAACAATGATCTATCGCCCGCCAGGAAAGGAAGACCAGATTATTGCGGTTTCCCACGGAGTTGTAAAGATGGAAAACAACGATGTCTTAGTTCTGGTTGATTCTGCAGAACGTGTGGAAGATATAGATGCCAACCGCGCAAAAAAAGCTGCCGCCGCCGCAAGGGAAGCCATGCTGCAAAGCAGAAGTGCCCGGGAATACCGTCTGGCAAGAGCCCAGATGGAAAGGGCATTGAACCGGCTTCGCGTCAAAGGAAATTACGACCTGTTCAAAGGCCGTGAAAGATAAACCCAGCATTATTTTAATGAAGCATTCTTAAGCCGCCGGTAATAAAATACACTGAAAAGGCTGTGATAAATCCTCCCAGGAATATTATGAGCCATCGGTATGCTCTGTCACTCAGCAGCTTCTTTCCTTTTGAAAACGCTGCTGAAACTGCGAAATACCATGTAAAGTCCGAAAGAATGTGTCCGGTGAAAAAAGCAATTATTCCCATTAATCCAAAGGCCTGGGAACGGCGGACTGATTCCATCCCTGTGGATGACCACCAAATTATGAAATACGGATTAGTGATACTCACGAGCGCTCCTGAAAGGATAAGATTATCTAAGCCAGTTCTTTTCCCTGCACTTTGATTTTCCAGGGAAACCGACTTTTTGATGCCGGATTTTATCATTCCATATCCCATCCACGCGAGAAAAGCGCCGCCAAACAATCCAACCAGTCCGGCAACTGTCGGATTGGAAAAGAAGTCTTTCAGGCCAAAAGCCATTAAAACAACCAATGCAAGCTCCAGAAGACCATGGCCCGTTACCGTCAACGGACCTGCTTTCCAACCTTTTTTCAGACTTCCGTTAATCACGATTCCAAGCATGGGTCCGGGCATAATTGCTCCCGAAAACCCAATCAGGAACGAACCAAAGAAAACTCCCCACAAATTCATAATCATATCCTCACAATTGGATGCCGTATTACTGTCTTTAGCTTCTCCGGCGCGGTCTTGCGCGGATCGCTGATATAGATTTCATGGTGCTGCCGCATTCCGGACATCACCGTACGGTATCCCTGTGATTCTATAAACTCTTCCAACGCCGCAACGGTAGGTCCTTCATCGTCGTAGGAACCGATATGCATTACCTGGGCGCATAAACCCTCCTTAAAATCCTGAAGCCTTGCTCTTGACAGGTTTAGCTCCGGTTTTTTCCTTGCCAGAACTTCTTTTGCAGTTTCAAAAACCTCCTGAGTCACAAACTCCGGCTGGCGTATCATCATTATCCAGACAAATTCGTCCTTTCTTCCAATGACATTTCCGTCGAAATAGTTGTTTTCGAACCACCAAAGTCCTTCCAGCGGCGGAACCACATAGTCAAAATACCCTTCAGGCACCTTGTCGCCCTTTTTGCTCATCTTTATGCTGTAGGACAATCCATACAGGATTTCCACAGCCTCTTTATATGATTCCGAAGTGTTGGGATTCCCTTTCCCTTCAACCATGATAAAACGCATTTCAGGTACATCTACGATCTGAGGTTGGCCGGTTGGCAGATATAATTCCCTGTATTCCTTTTTAAAATCAAAGGCAGCCATGCAAATTCCTCCGTAACTTGATAAATTCTTTAATTTTCATATTAGCATTGCCCGCTTTTATTTACAATTGGTGTTTTTCCGGAAATAAGTCCTGTCCCTTTACCGGCAAAGGCTGCCCCGGCTGCTGCCGGAAGCTGCAGCCAGAGGTTTATGTCTATATTGTATTTGTTATTTTACCTGCTCATATGATATTCTTTAAGTAATATCAGTCAATTTTTACGGCAATTGCAAAAGCAAATATCCTGACCGCAAGCTTGTTCTAATTCAGTAAATGCAGCAAATAAAATATTATTAATCGTTTTCCGGTTTAAGAATCAAGGAAGGGAGTAAACCGGGGAAAAGGAGTAAAAGCATGGACAGGCTGAAAATGCACTCTTTAAACAAGGTTGAGGAGAACATCAAAAAAATTGCGGAACTGTTTCCCAATACCCTGACCGAGGTCATCAAAGGCTATGATAAAGACGGCAGGCCCGTTATCGGATACGCCATTGATTTCGATGTGTTAAGACAGGAGCTGTCGGATATTATTGTGGAAGGTCCTGAAGAACGCTACCAGTTCACATGGCCTGACAAAAGAAAGTCCATCCTGCTTGCCAACACCCCTGTTACAAAAACCCTTCGTCCATGCCGTGAAGAAAGCGTCAACTTTGACATGACCTCGAACCTGTATATCGAAGGGGACAACCTGGATGTACTGAAACTTCTGCAGGAAAGCTATCGTGGCAGGATTAAGCTGATATACATCGACCCCCCTTACAATACCGGAAATGACTTCGTATATGATGACAACTTCGTCCAGAGTGAAAACGAATATCTTGCGAAAAGCGGGAAAACGGTTGCGGAAGGCAGCCTCCTGGCAAATAATCCTGACAGCGGCGGCAGGTTCCATACAGACTGGCTGAATATGATGTATCCCAGGCTAATGCTTGCCAGGGATCTTCTTTCAGAGGAAGGCGCCATTTTTGTAAGCATTGATTATAATGAGGCGGAAAATCTGAAAAAAATAATGGATGAGATATTCGGCAGGGAAAATTTCCAAAGGGAAATCATCTGGCGGATAGGCTGGCTTTCCGGGTTCAAAACAGCCGCTTCAAATTTCATAAGAAATCACGACACTCTCCTGTTCTATTCGAAAGATCATACCAGGCTGAAATTTATAAAAAAATATATCGAAAACAAGGACTTCAAGCCACTTGTAAGGAAAACCCCCAAACTGGTCAGCAGATTGACGGAGCTTGGACTTACCAGGGCACAGCAAAAAAAACTGCTTCATTTCATAAACCACGAAAACCGTCCTAAGCGCTACCCAATTGAAGATACCTGGAACTGCAACGAATACGATGATCTCAACAGCATTGCCATAGTATCCTACTCAGGTGAAAAGATCTCAAAAATATTGGGCATAGACCAGGACTTCAAAGGGCAGAAACCGGTCAGAATGCTAAAGCGCATCCTGGAAGCCATAACTTCCGGCGATGACATTGTCATGGATTTCTTCAGCGGCACTGCCTCCACCGCCCATGCTGTCATGCAGCTCAACGCAGAAGACGGCGGAAAACGCAAATTCATTATGGTGCAGATTCCAGAACCCTGCGACGAAAAATCCGAAGCCTATAAGGCAGGATACAGGACAATTTCAGATATAGGCAAGGAGCGGCTGCGCAGGGTGGGTAAAAAGATTATGAAGGATTTCCCTCATACGGCAGAAAAACTGGACACAGGGTTTCGTGTCCTGAAATTGGATACCGGCAACATGGAGGAGTTTTACTACAATACTGATTTCGCAAAAAATCCCAATTCATTGCCAACAGACTGTGTCAAAGCCGGCCGCACACATGAAGACCTGCTCTTCCAGGTCATGCTTGATCTGGGAGTACCTCTTTCCGCCAAAATAGAAGAACTCACGATATATGGCAACAAGGTATATAATGTGGCAGACCGGTACCTGATGGCATGTTTCGAAAAATGCCTCACAGATGAGGCCGTCACTGAGATTGCAAAAAAACATCCATATTACGCTGTTTTTCGCGAGAATCCCATGTCAAATGGCAGTAACGCGTCAGATTTCAAGAAAATTTTCGAGACCTTCAGCCCTTCAACCATCATTAAAGTTCTTTAACAATCAGACTGGAACATCCCTGTTTTCTTTGCCAAATTTCACTTCTTTATGTCGAATACCATATTATATAATAGTATAATAATCGACTATAAAGGAGGGAAACACAGC
>Ga0134094_1001375_pt1 | contig 23887 bp, 21 predicted proteins | sample 5_1taG_FD_94458 | JGI IMG/M metagenome (GOLD analysis project Ga0134094, IMG submission 94458) | Switchgrass degrading microbial communities from high solid loading bioreactors in New Hampshire, USA - 5_19_20_110_A1 metaG | ecosystem: Engineered > Bioreactor > Semi-continuous > Anaerobic >... | reverse complement strand
TTGCACCGACCAGCAGCTCGTCTGGCAGTTCCATCGACCGGTTGTAAAACGTCTCAGACATAAAATTCCTCCACAGACTTGATCAACCATCATTCAACTTATACAAATCAGGGGAGCCATCCCCTCATTCATAAAGAAGCACAAAGACCTTATCGGGCTATTCAAGCATCCAACAGGACGCGCGGTGCCCCTGTTCAAGGTCAAACATCGGCGGCCTGGTTTTGCATTTATCATGCGCGTGCAGGCAGCGCGGCAGCAGCGGGCAGACCTCTGGGGTGACGTCGCTCATGATTAGCTCACCGCGCAGCTTATCGGCCGACCGGTCCACCTGGCTCAGGCGCGGCACAGCAGCCAGCAGCGCGCGCGTATACGGGTGGCGCGGCGAAGTGAACACCAGGTCGGCTGGACCTTCTTCGACAATCACGCCCAGGTACATGACCATCACCCGCGAACACATATAGCGGATGACCGCGACATCGTGGCTGATAAACAGGAAGCCGGTTTGCACGTCGCGCTGCAGTTCCTTGAGCGTCTTCAGCACCTGCGCCTGAACCGACACATCCAGCGCGGAGGTAGGTTCGTCGAGGATAATCACCGATGGGTCGCATGCCAGGGCACGCATAATTGCGACGCGCTGTTTTTCACCACCGCTCAGTTGGTGGGGATAGTAATCGACCGCATCTTCTTTCAGACCGACCATGCGCGAGAACTGGATGATTTTGTCTCGCTCGCCGCCCCGCTCGCAGGTGTGGAAGTTGCGGAAGGCTTCATTGATAAATTGATAGACCGACATGCGCGGGTTCAGGCAGGTCTCAGGCCGCTGAAAAACAACCTGCACGTGCTTGCGGTACATGCGCAGGGTTTCGCCACTCATAGCGCCGAAATCTTTGCCGTTCACGATAATTTGCCCTGAATCGGGATTTATCAGGCGGGCAATGCAGCGCCCAAGCGTGGTCTTTCCACAGCCGCTTTCACCGATCAGCCCAACGACCTCGCCCCTGGATACCTCAAGATTCACGCCGCGTACGCCGGCTCGCAAAGCCTTTGGGTTGAGTTTATTTGGAAACTCTTTATAGAGATTTCTTACAGACAGAACGACGTCGCTCATCAATTATTCCCTCCATAGCGCAGGCAGCGGACAGCGTGATTGCTAGCAATTTGAACCATCGGCGGAATGCCTTCATTACAGCCATCCTGCGCGCAGCTGCACCGGTGAGAGAACCGGCAGCGGTTGACCAGAGAAGGCCCACCCCAGACACTTCCATCCAGGGGGACGAGTTCGTGCGGGTTGTCCACGTCAGGAATTGCAGTCAGAAGCCCTTGGGTATATGGGTGCAGGGGATTTTGGAACACCTCGGCAACGTCGCCCGATTCGACCACGTGACCGGCGTGCAGAATGCTGATTCTGGAACAGTTCTCAGAAACCAGGGCCAGGTTGTGAGCGATTAAAATCATCGCCATATTGCGGCGAACACACAGATCCTTTAGGAATTCCAGCACTTCGCGTTCTGTCGTCACATCCAGTGCGGTCGTCGGTTCGTCGGCGATGAGCAGCTGCGGGTTGGTCGCCAGCGAGCAGGCCATTGCAACGCGCTGCGCCTGACCGCCGCTAATCTCATGCGCGTACTTGTGTTTAATCCCATCGGGGTCAAGCCCTACAGCAACCAGCAGTTCTTGCACCCGCCGGCTGCGCTCTTTTTTTGAAACCCGCTGGAGATTCAAGACGCGGTGAATCTGGCTCTCGACCGTAAGGAATGGATTCAGCGCACCCTTAGCGTTTTGAAACAGCAGCGAAACACCAGCAGCCAGGTTGCCGCGCAGCACCTTCTGGCGCGACGCCTCGACTGCCTTTCCGTTAAACTCGACGGTTCCCGCTGACACCTCCAGGCCATTGGCTGTCAGGCCAACGCTCGCCATCATCGAAATGCTCTTGCCAGAGCCGGTTTCGCCGACAACGCCGTAAATTTCTCCGCGTTTTACCTCCAGGTCAAACGACTCGACAATTCTCTTGCGACTGATGGTGGTAACCGCGTCAATCGATAATCCACTGATTTTTAGAATCGTATCATCCACCATTGCCCTATCCTCGCGCTCTTCTTGGATCGAGACGATCCTGCAACCCATCACCGACCAGGTTGAAGCAGAAGATTGTGATCGCCAGGATCAAACCTGGATAAATGCTCATCCACCAGCAGCCCTGCGCCAGGTACTGCGTGCCCTCTGAAACCATCAGTCCCAGGTCGGGCGTAGGCGGCTGGATGCCGACACCTAGAAACGACATCGCTGCGACGTTTCCGACCGCCCAGGCCAGGTTCATGCTCCCCTGAACGATCAGCGGGCTGAGCGTGTTGGGCACGAGGTGACGAAAAAGAATACGGGCTTCGGATGCCCCCGAACAGCGGGCGGCGTCGATATACTCAAGGCGTTTCTTGCTTAACGTTTCGCCGCGAATCAGCCGCGCATAGGACGGGATATTAATCAAAATGGTCACCACGACCACGCTGCGAACACCCGGCCCCATAACCATGACCAGTACCATCGCCAGAATCAGCATTGGGAATGATTGAATAAAATCAATCAGGCGCATGACAATATCGTCAAACAAACCACCAATGTAACCACACAACGCCCCAATGATCATTCCGATGATGATTGCCCCGGATACACCCATAACCGCGATAGAGAAATCTAACTGCAGTGAAGTGACTGTCCGGGAGAAGATATCCCGCCCAAACTGGTCTGTGCCGAACCAGTACTGGTCTGAGGGCGGCAGTAAAATCTCCGAAGAGGTCTTAATCGGATCATACCGGACCATCATCGGGCCGAAAATGGCAACAATTACCAGAAACACGAGCATGACCACGCCCGTAAGCGCGAGTGGGTCGCCGGCAAACAGTTTCACGTAATAGTATTGGAAATTCTTTTTCTTATTCTCCAGCACTAACTCAGCCATTAATCCACCTGTTTCCTAGTTAGCTTCTTGCGTATTCGTCACGGATGCGCGGATCGATGAACGCATACGAGATATCAACCAGCAGATTGGCGAGAGCAACGCCCGTGGCGATCAGCAAGATGCAAGTATTGACCGGGGCCATATCGCTGGTGGTAATCGCGGTGACGGCGTAACGACCCAACCCGGGCCAGGCGAATACGGTTTCTACAATTGCTGAACCGGCAAATATTCCGCCCACGCTAAAACCAATTACGGTCACAATGGAGACTAACGACCCCCGAAACGCATCACCCAGGACCACCTTCCGCTCGGGCAAACCCAATGCGCGTCCAAAGATAATGTAATCTTCCTGCAGCGATTCGCTCATCGCCGAGCGAGTGATGCGGGCAATAGGAGCGATCATGCCAAGGCCCATCACAAAGGCCGGCATCGCCAGCTGTTTCAGGGCAGCTAGCGCAGTTTCCCAGTTGCCTAAAAGGATTGAATCCAAAACAAGGAAACCCGTGACAGTTTCTGGAGTCGAGAAACTCATCCCTAATCGCCCGACCGGCATGGGCGCGATATGCCATTGAAAATACAGGAAAAAGATTAAAACTACCCCAATCCAAAAACCGGGGATAGACTGCGAACCGATGCTGATCAAACGCATGGCGTTATCCCAGAACTTGTTCCGGTGCACAGCCGAAATGATACCGGTGGGAATTCCCAGGATAATTCCCATTCCCAGTCCCCAGAATGCCAGTTCTAATGTCGCGGGAATGCGGTCTTTCAAATCGTCGATGACCATATTTCCGGTGTTATACGACACGCCAAACTCACCGCGGAAGACAGATTGGATATAACGCGCGTACTGTACAGGCAGCGGCTGATCCAGCCCCATCTGCCGGCGGATTTCCTCTCGCTGCTCTGGGGTAATATCCGGATAGCGGCTGGTGACCGGATCGCTCGGCAGCAAGTAACTGATGGTGAAAGCGATAAAGCTGATCCCTACCAAAACTAACCCGCTAATCAATATCCTTCGAAGAATATACGTTACGATAGGGGATAAGCGCATTGAGTACCTCATCATTTCAAGGGTGAACCCCTGCTGCCGATCTGTTTGCTTCACAGCAAGGGTGTATGCTTGCAGCGCGAGGGGAAGGAGGCAAAACCTCCTTCCCCTCGCAAGTCTTACTTAGTCACAGCTGCGCAGATATTCAAGGCCAATCTGCGCCCAAGGGAAGTAGTTCATATTGCAAATGTTATTCGACTGCGCGACGGTCCAGTTGGTCTGGTACAGCGGGGTCGCCAGGCGTTCATTAATCAGAAGGTCAAGCACAGGGGTCTGGAGCGCCATGTATTCATCCACATTTTCCTGCGGGATCAGCATGGCCTGCATGACCGACTTGTCAAGCATTTCGTTCGAGAACTGAATGTGGTTGGTGGCTGAATTGGTGTGGTACATCCAGTAAGCCCAGTACATAAAGTCGTTCCACCAGGGCTGCATCGAATGGATAGAAACTTCCAGGCTGCGTTTATCCCAGGCAAGCTCGTCAAAGGCTGCTGATGTGATGGGCTTGATCTTCATATCAAGGCCAATCTCACGCAGCGCGTCCTGAATAATGACTGCCGTATTGACGTGCATGGACTGTTCAGACAGTGGAACTTCAAAGGAAGGAATTTGCTTGCCGGCATAAGATGATTCGGCGACGAGCTGCTTGGCTGCTTCGATGTCGGTTTCGAACAGGGGCTCTTCGTAATAACCAAGCGTGTTGACGCCGACCAGGTTCTTGACCGGGGTGCAGAAGCCCAGGCACACTTCGTTGACAATGCGCTCGTATGGGATCGCCTTAATCACAGCCTCGCGGATCTTGATATCGTCAAACGGCGGGACATCGGTTCTCCAGCGCATGACAGTTGTATCTTGCTGCTGCGGCACGGTGAAGACTGTCACGTTCGAGTCATTCTTCAACGCCGCGTATTCCTTAATCCCCATGAAAGCGATATCAGCTTCGCCGCCCTGCATCAGCATCATGCGGGTCTGCGGATCAGGGACAACCTGAAAGACAATTTCTGAGAAATACGGCTTGACGGGTCCCCAGTAATCTTTATTGGCCTTCACGACCATATACTCACCGTCTTTATAGTCGCCTAGCATATAGGGGCCAGAACCCATCACGTTCTTCTTAATCCACTCGACACACCAGGGGTCAGAGTCTGTGCGGTTTTCTTCGCAAGCCTTCTTCGACATCACCGTGAGCGACATCGACGCAAAATTGCGCAGCGAATAGCGGCCCAGGCCGTTCGGGTAAGTGACGCGGAAGGTATACGGATCAACTACTTCCATCTGGCTCACTTCATAAATACCGCCGGTTTCAATCTGGGTGGTGCCCCAGCCCATGCGGCCTTCCAGCGCGCGCTGGATCGACCAGTAAACGTCTTCGGCAGTCACCGGCGTGCCGTCCCAGAATTTGGCATTCTTATTCAGATGGAAGGTCAGGACTTTGTTATCGTCCGAGATTTCCCATGATTCGGCCAGCTCGGGCACGATCTTGGTCTGGTCCGCGATCCCGGTCTCAGGATTCACTTCATAAGTCACCAGCGTGTCAAAGAACTGCAGCGACAGAACGCCTGCGAACGATGATGTGTTCTGAGGATCCAGTGTCCAGGGGTAATCTGCGTAAAGATTAATAATTCGTGGACCAGAACCCACTTCATCGGGGGCGAGGTCCAGCGATACCCAGCTGCCTGCCGGTTTGGAAGCCGCAGGTTGTTCAGCCGCGGGCTGTTCGTCCACAGGCTGCTCACCGGAAGCGGCTTCATTCGGTTCAGCCACAGGCTCCTGCTGGCTGCCTTCCACAACAGTCGGCTCTGTCTCCTGACCAGGGGCCGGCTTGGCGGTGGTGCAGGATGCGAGAATCAGCACCAACACCATCAACAACATCGTGATCTTACGCTTCATTGTTTCTCTCCTTTGCAAGAGATGATTGAGGGTTCGCCAGCGCCGGCTGCAATTTCGGGGTGACCAGAGCAACCGGATCACCGGCACAGACAGCAGCGCGTTTCAGCTTTTTTGCCAAAAGCTGAGGGAACAGATGCACGAGTACCAATAAAGGGGGAATGTAAAGTTTTCCGGTCGGCTGCATTTTGACTATAGCACAGGCGTTATAAAGAACGCATAAGGATCAAATAAAGATGACCATTACGAAAATCTTCACAAAATACTGATAACAAGCGCCCTGCCCTCAATCCATTTCATCAATGCAACGCCTAAAGCCTGGCTTAACAGGCTAATCATTCAAAACAAGGACAAGAATAAGCTTTAGAAGCTCTTTGCCGCGGGGAATTGCCTAATTGTAACATAATGTTGACGTACCCTACTTTTATGAGCCGGATTACAAAATAACCGCCACGGCTCTCTAAAGAAAATCTTTATCTTATCCTTACACCTCCCTTATTCGTTCTTGACTTAAAGCAGCTTTAATCAAAAAGGAGTTCTTGTCCGGGCATGTTCCTGCAAAATCCAAAATCATCTGAAACCAAAAACAGGCATATGAAAAATAACTCTTCTATTCAATCGTTAAGTTCAATCGTCCGGTCGATAAATTTTGAGGGCTGCAGCCTGCTCTCCATTAATGACCTGTCTAATGATCAAATTTATGGTCTCTTCGAATTGGCCCGCCTGCTTGAGCCCTGGAACCGCGGTCAGATCAACCTGCTGAGCGGGCAGGTGCTGGCGACCCTGTTCTTCCAGCCGAGCACGCGCACCCGCATGAGCTTTGAAACAGCCATGCACCGCCTCGGCGGATCAGTGATCACCGAAACGACACCTCTCATTTCCTCATCAGCGGCAAAAGAAGAGAGCCTGAGCGACATGCTCCGCGTAGTTTCGAAATACGCGAATTTAATGGTTTTGCGGCACTTTGACGACGTAGCGGCCCGCAGCGCGGTTCCTTATTCGGAATCACCCATCATCAACGGTGGGTTCGGACATTGGGAACACCCCACCCAGGCCTTGCTGGATCTGTACACCCTCTGGCGCGTATTTGGGCGCATCGAAGGGCTGAAGGTCTGCATCGCCAGCGCGAACCTGATCGAAGCGCGCACCGGTCATTCGATGGCTCATGGTCTATGCCGACTAGGCGCAAAAGTCACCCTGGCCTCTCCCAAGGTCCACCGCACGCCCAAATCAGTGATGGAAAAACTCAACGGCGCGCATACCAATGTCACCGAAGTGTTCGACCTGGATCAGGACAGCTTTAATGAGCTCGTCTCCGATATGGACATGATTTACCTGCCCGGGTGCAGCGCGCCGAAAGGCCCTGAAGCCGAGGCGTTCAAGAAAATCATGGACAACTACTATGTGCGCTATGAAACGCTCAACAAGGTTGATCGCGACACAGGACGCAAAATATACATCACGCACACCTTACCGCGGCGCGAGGGCGAGATGGATTTGCGCATCGACAACACGTGCCATCAGCTGTACTTCGAAGCTATCAGCTACAGCGTTTCAATCCGAATGGCGCTGATCGCCAGCATCCTGGGTGTATAGATCGTGGAAAAAAGAATGAACGTGTCAAAAGGCGTTGCCGTGGTCGCCGTCGGAGGGAATTCACTGATCCGGGATGAGAAGCGAAAGTCGATCCCAGATCAGGCTGAAGCAGCCGCGATATCCATGCACCATATCGTAGACATGATCCGGCAAGGCTGGGAAGTCGTCATCACCCACGGAAACGGGCCGCAGGTGGGGTATATTCTACGCCGCTCCGAGCTGGCCCGCACAGAGCTGCACGAAGTCCCGCTCGATTACTGCGGCGCTGACACGCAGGGTGCCATTGGCTATATGTTCCAGCAGGCCCTGTACAACGAGTTCCTGCGCAGGAACATGGATAAGCAGACCGTGTCTGTCATCACCCGCACGGTGGTCGACCGGCAGGACCCGGCTTTTACACACCCAACCAAGCCAATCGGCTCATTCATGAGCGAAGCCGAAGCAAAGACCCGGGCCGAGGAAGACGGCTGGACGGTGATTGAGGACGCCGGTCGAGGCTGGCGCAGGGTTGTCCCATCGCCGGACCCCCTGCGCATTGTCGAAGCCGGGCCGATCCAGACACTTGTGCAGGCCGGGTTTGTCGTAGTCAGCGTGGGCGGCGGCGGGATCCCCGTCGTCGAGGCTGAAGACGGCTACTTGAGCGGCGTGGACGCCGTGATCGATAAAGACTTGGGCTCATCGCTGCTGGCTTCGATGATTAACGCCGATCTTTTTGTAATCACGACGGCTGTTGAGAAGGTGGCCCTGAATTTCAATAAACCCGCCCAGCAGTGGCTAGACTGCATCACCCTGCAAGAGGCGAAGCAGTATCTAGCCGAAGGCCATTTTGCGAAAGGAAGCATGGGGCCAAAAATTTCAGCTGTGATTCGCTTCCTTGAGAACGGTGGGAAACAGGCGGTGATCACCAACCCTGAGAATATTGCAAACGCGCTCAATCACAGAACAGGGACCTGGATCATCCGGGAATGAAAAGCAGGTATTATGGAGCACTTTGACGTCATTATCATCGGCGCAGGACCAGCTGGCTCAGTCGCGGGTTATCTTCTGGCGAAAGCCGGGCTGAACGTGATCCTCATCGAACGCGGGCAGGCTCCAGGCTGTAAGAACGTATCCGGCGGCCTGCTCTACACCAAACCCGTAAAGAAACTGCTTGCGGGTTTCTCCGGAGATATGCCCGTCGAACGCGCCATCACAAGTCACAAAGTGGTCATGCTGGGCGAGGGCGCCTCCGTCTCGCTCGATTATCACAGCGGGGCAGATTCTCCATCTGAATACAACGCTTACAGCGTGCTGCGGGCGAAGTTCGATCCATGGCTGGCACAGCAGGCCGAAGCGGCAGGCGCAGCGCTGATCACCGGAGTCACGGTCGATGAGCTGCTGGTAGAAGATGGGCGTGTAACGGGGATCAAAGCCGGCGAGGACGCGCTTTCGGCGGATGTGGTCGTGATCGCCGAAGGGACTCGCTCGATGCTGCTTAAACAAGCCGGGCTGCGCGGCGATTACAACGCCCGCGACGTTTCGCTGGGCATTAAAGAAGTGATCGCCCTGCAGGAAAACACGCTTCAAGAGCGGTTTCAATGCGGCCCTGGCACAGGAGCAGCATATACGTTTGCCGGCCACACGGCGGGCGTCGAAGGCGGCGGCTTTCTTTACACCAATTCGGCTTCGATCTCGCTGGGCGTAGTCGTCAAAATTGACTCGCTGGCGAAAAGTGGTCTGCAGCCGCACCAGGTACTGGACGCCTTCAAAGCGCACCCGCTCGTCCGGCGGCTGGTTGAAGGCGGCGAAGTTGTCGAATATTCAGCACAGACCGTCCACCGCGGCGGGTTCCATCTGCCCTGCCAGCTGTACGGCGATGGTTATGTGACCACCGGCAGCGCAGCGCGCCTGACGCTAAACAATATCTTCACCCTGCGCGGCATGGATTTCGCCATGCTCTCTGCTGAAGCTGCCGCGAAGGCCATCCTGTCAGCCAGAGAGAAGGGATCATTCGACGCTGCGACGCTCTCTACTTACGAAACACACCTGCAAGAGACCGCGATCTATCAGGATTGGAAAACCTTTAAAGACGTGTATCCGCTGCTCGAAAATGAGCGCCTATTTGAAACCTACCCCAACCTGGCCTGTAGCGTTCTCGAATCGCTCTTCAGCCCGACAGACCAGCCTGGGAAGAAAATCATCGGCGCGCTCCAACAGGAAATGCAGGGAAAGGTCTCTCCGCTAACGCTGGTGAAAGACGGCATGCAAATTGGCCGAGGGATGGTCTTATGACAGATAAGCCGCTAAACCTGGATGCCCGGCTGGGCTTCAATTATTACGAAATTGACACCGAAAACAATCATATCCACCTGGATATGGAAAAGTGCCAGGCGTGCGCAGCCAGGCCTTGCCTGACCGTCTGCCCGGCGCAGGTTTATTTATGGGTAGAAGGACAGATTTCCGTCCGTTATGAGAACTGCCTGGAGTGCGGCACCTGTCAGGTCGCCTGCGACCAGGTCGGTAACCGCGGGCTGACCTGGCGAAACCCCACCAACGGGCTGGGCATCCAGTTCCGCTGGGGATAACGAACGAAAAGGACTGCTATGAACATTCTCGTCCTGATTAAGTATTCTCTTGATATTGCAGAAATAAAGGTAGACCCGAAGACTTGCGACCTGAGGCTTGAAGGGGTTCCGGAGAAATTCGGAAATATCGACAAGAACGCCGTCGAAGCCGCCGTGCGCCTCAAAGAAAAAACCGGCGGAACGGTCAAGGCGCTGACGCTTGGTCCTGCCCGCGCACGCGACGGATTTAAAGACATCCTGGCAATGGGCGCGGACGAAGCCATCCTGGTCGAAGACCCGGCTCAGGGCAACGCTGACGCGGTTGTGTGCGTCCGCGTTCTAGAAGCAGCCATCCGCAAGCTCGGCGTATTTGACCTGATCGTGTGCGGATTTGCCAGCGACGACGGCTATACATACCAGGTTGCCCCACGTCTAGCCGAACGGCTTGGGCTGCCGCTGGTTTCATACGCGCGCAGCCTTGAAGCGCGGGACGGCAAAATCAGCGCCGAACGTGACCTGGAGAGCAATTTACAGCAGGTTGAAGCGCCACTGCCCTGCATCGTCAGCATCGCTGAAGAGGCCTTCCCTCCCCGCCGCACGACGCTGATGGACGCGATTAAGGCCAAGAAGAAGCCCGTCACAGTCTGGACAGCGCAGGATACCCCCGAGATTGAACAGGTTCTCAGCGAAAACCAGACCTTCAGCCGCTGCGTCGGCCAGAAAGGTATTGTGGTTCAGCGTAAACAACAGATCCTGAAAGGACAGAGCATGGCAGAGATCGCTGACCAGTTGATTGACTCACTCATTCACGAGAACATTCTCAAGGAGGGAGAATAATGACTGCAGCGCCTGCACAGATACTGGTTTTCAGCGAAAATACCGCGCTGCTGGCTGAGTTGATCGGGAAAGCTCAGCAGGCGGCCCGCCCGCTTGGTTGGGAAGTAACTGCACTGTTGTGCGACGAGCCCGCGCCTGGCACAGATCAGGCGCTTGCCGGAGCCAGCGTTGTCTACCGACCGTCTCAACCTGTTTCATCGTTTGATCCAGTCGCGGTCACCGGGCTGCTCTGCCGGGTAATTGCAGAAAAATGCCCCGCACTGGTTCTGATCGGGGCGACTCGCCTGGGCCTAGAAGCAGCGCCCCGCGCCGCCGAACGCATCCAGGCAGACTACGCTGCCTGGGTGACCGGTTTTGATATCTCGCCAGACGATTCTTCCATCAGCGCATCGACCATGTTATACAGCGGCGTCGGATCAGCCGATTATCATTTCCAAAGCCCTACAGTGATCCTCACAGCCGCACAGGGCGTCTTTGAAGCACATGCCGGTGAGGGAAACCCACCTGCCTGTGTAACGGTCGATTACCAGCCAGAAGCATCGCCGGTTAAAGTCACCGGGTACAGCGACAAACCGGCTGGAGGCGCCAGCCTGGAGCAGGCGGAAATTGTGATTGACCTCGGGCAAGGCGTGAAGCCAGATGACGACCGCGCGCTGATCAATGAACTGGCCGGCCTGCTGGGCGGTCAGCTCGCCTGCACCCGCCCGGTCGCATCCGAACGGAACTGGTTCCCCGATTGGTTAGGGCTTTCTGGGATGAAGGTCTCGCCGAAACTGTGCCTGACGCTGGGCGTATCCGGCGCGATCCAGCACATCATCGGCATCCGCAGCGCGCAGCAAATCGTGTCTGTCAACAACGATGAAGGGTCCGCGATCTTCTCACAGAGTGATTACGGAATCACCGCCGACCTGTATGAGTTCTTACCGGTATTGGTCGAGCGAATCAAGGCGCGGGGCGTCCGCCCCTGCTAATTTCCTGTTAATGGGCTGATTGAGGCGCAGCGTGATTCAATCAGCCCAGATAAACGAGATCATCAAGGAGAAAAATCTATGAAAAAGAAAATTGGCATCATCGGTGGTGGAGTCCTTGGCGTTTCAATTGCCCATTTTTTGAGTCAGTATCCTGAAGCGGATGTGACGGTTTTTGAAAAGAACACCATCGGCTCAGGCACAACCGCAAAATCAGCCGGAACGCACTGCCTGATCGACGATTCGGTCGCGCACGAGTTCTGGTCTGTGCGCCTGTTCGGGTTTAACTTCTACAAGAGCCTTGAAGCAGAGAAACCCGGCTCGGCAGGGTTCGAACAGACCGGTACGCTCGTCGTCGCACCTTATAAAGAATATGAGATGTACGTGCTCCAGGCCATTGACTTGGCGCTTGCTTCTGGCTATCAGGCTGAATACCTGCGCGACCCTGAGAAGATCCGCAAGATCAACCCGGATTTGAACCTGGACGGCATTCTTGGCGCGGGCTATTGCCCAGATGATGGTTTCTTTGACGCGACAATGATCACGAACACGCTGGCGCGCAAAGCGCGCGAAGCCGGCGTGCGGATTCTGATCGGCACGCAGGTCACCAGCGTGTGCATGCAGGGCGGGCGCGTGACCGGCGTCGAGACGAACAAAGGCCATTTTGATGTCGACGTCCTGGTCGACGCATCCGGCCCGTGGGCACGCTACACCGGGCGAATGGTCGGCCTGGAACTGCCCATCTGGCACACAAAGGCAGAGGTGTTCATCCTTGAACCGTCTGAGAAGCTGAGCTATCCCTTCCCCATCCTCAAATACCCGAAGTACTACGCTCGCAAAGATAAAGAGAACATCTTCATCTGCAAAGCGCACCTGACCATGGACCTGAACGATCCCATGCACGCCGGAATCTGGGACCCCGACAAGCTGCCGATGACCGGCGGGACCGACGACTACTTCTGGGAATTCCTGACTGAGCAGCTAGCGGAAACCTATCCGCGCCTGCTGGAATCCTCGCTAGTCAACGAGTGGGTCGGCTACCGCGCTGAGCCACCGGATTTCCTGCCGATCTTGGGTGAAACTCCCGTCGAAGGCTATTTACTGGCGGTAGGCGCGGGCGGAAACGGCGTGATTGAAGGTCCAACGATTGGCCGTGATATGGCAAAATTCATTATGACCGGCGAAAAGTCCTGGTACATGGAGAGACTGCCGTACTCGCGCTTCGAAAAGGCGTAGACTCAATTAATCAAAAAAGAGGTTGTCCAAAAAGAATGTTCGGACAACCTCTTTTTTATAAAAAGGCAGAAACCTACCCAAGGTATTCGAGAATTGCTTCTGAGTAGATCCGTGCGCACGTTTCCAGGCAGGCGACCTCGACATACTCGTTCGGCTGGTGTGCCAATTCATCTTTCCCTGGGCCACAGATCAGCATCGGCACGTTCAATGCCGGGGTCAGCACGGCTGAGTCGGTAAAGAAATTGACCCCGGCAACCGCAGGCTGGCTGCCTGTCACGCGCGATGCTGCCCGGCAAAATGCACTGACAATCGGGTGGTCTGCCGGCGTCGTCACAGCGTCAAAGTTGTTCAGCACGCGCACTACTGAAGAAGCGCCTGGGGTCTCGCCGGTGATCTCGTTAACCAGCCGCCCGACCTGATCCAGGATTGCATCACTGCTCTGCCCCGGCACGGTCCGCATGTCGATCGTAACGCTGCAAGAATCGGGGATAACGTTGGTCTTCATACCACCTTTGATCATGGTTGGCGCGAGGGTGAACTCGCCCAGCAGCGGGTGAGCCGTGAAGGGAATCGCAAGCTGGTGAAGCCGGTTCAGAAACTCCACAGCCAGCAGTACGGCATTAACCCCATGCAGGGGCATTGACCCATGAGCCGTCTTGCCAAAAAAGGTCACTTCAAGCCAGAGCGCGCCTTTTTGCGCGATATAGACTTTATTATCGCTGGGTTCCGGCAGCAGAATGGCCTGCAGCGGGAGAAGCTCATCCCGGTACCGGGCGATTTCGCGCGCTCCTAGAAAATCGACCTCTTCACCAGCAGTCATGCCCATCCACAAATCGCCCTTCAGCGGCTCTGGGCGGTTCACGATGGTTTTTACGGCTGCCAGCGCGGCGCTTAGCCCACCTTTCATATCCGACGCGCCGCGCCCGTACAACTTTCCGTCCACAATCTCGCCACCAAACGGGTCATGCTGCCACGCTTCCACCCCAACCGGAACGGTATCAATGTGCGAGCAGATCAGCAGGCCCGGTTTTTCGCCGGTTCCGGGCAGGCGAGCCAGCACGCTGGCGCGTGTATCCGAATGGGACAGGCAGCGAACTTCGAACCCCAACCCCTCGAGATACTGCGCGCAGTAATTTGCGACCTGTGCTTCGTCTCCAGGTGGGTTAAAGCTGCGAATGCGCACAAGATCGCTGCACAGGCGGACGGCGTCACTGGCGCCTGCGCCCGCAGTTTCAGGGTTCGCTTGCAGAGCCATTTTCAGATTCCTTCGACGTAATCGCGGTTGACATCTTTATACAGCAGGTAAGCGGACTTCGTCCAACCGGTCGAATAGAAAAACTGCGGGCAGAAAGGCGCCATATAGATAAAGTCGTTTTCTTTGACTTCGATAAAATCGCGGTTCAACCAGTATAAGCCGCGACCTTTGGTCATATACAGGCCATGTTCCATGATGTGGGATTCTACAAAGCTGAAATAAACACCCGGGTCGAATACCTGAAGGTTAATCCCCATATCAAACGCGGGATCTTCGTAAGGCGTCAGATGCTGTTCCATGTAGGTATCGGTCGGTTTCGCCGGAACGTCGCTCTCGTGCGCGACGATTGGAGAGGGCATGCTGGCATCTGGCGACTCGACGTAGCGCCTGCGAATCCAGATGACCCGCGCCAGATCGCCGTCGGGGTTCGCCAGTTCAAAGGGCATGTGCGGTGGGAGCCAGGAGAACCCACCTTCGATTAACTTGTGCTTCTTTCCGCACAGGTCCAGCCCAATGCTTCCCTGCTGCACGTATAAGAAATGCTCAAAATCTTCGTCAATCGGGCGAACCGTTTTCCCACCGGTTTCAAAGAACAGCTCGTGCTCCACAAAACGCGCGCCGACCTGCGGCGTGGCCAGCACCTGCGCCTGCACGCCCTCAAAGCCTGGGAGCTTCGAAAATACCCGGTTGTCGCCCGGAAGAATGGTATAAATGCCTGGCTTGCTAATCGCCCGGCAGCGGGTCGTCACGTCTGCGTCGTTCACAATCAACATTTCGGTCTGCATTTGGTTTCCTCACAATTAATGATTGGCATGGTTTGGGATTGCCCTTTAAGAACATTTGGACAATCCCTTCGCTAAACTTTCGAATGATTTATTTACGTTTCAGCAGTCTTCCCCAGCCTGGGCTTACGGTGATCTCTCCGCAGTCATAGACGCGCCTCCCGCGGACATATGTCTGCCGGATGCGTCCCTTGAACTTATAACCGAGATAAGCACTGTGGCGGTTTTTGGTCAAAAGGTCGTCCGCGGTGAGCGTCCACACTTCATCCGGGTCAACAAGGACGAAGTCGGCGTCTGCGCCAGGGCGGATTGCGCCTTTCTGCGGATACAGCCCAAAGATCTTCGCCGGGTTGGTCGCGGTCAGCCGCGCCAGCTGCTCGAGCGGCAGCCCGCGCTTGTGCACCCCTTCGGTGAAGAGGACCGGCAGGGTCAATTGAATCCCCGAAATGCCGCCCCATGCCTGCCAGATGTCCTCCATCCCGGCGGCTTTTTCTTGCCACAGGCAGGGCGAGTGATCGGAACCGATGGTATCGACCAGCCCGGCTTTTACCTGCGCCCACAGGTCTTCGACAACCGCCCGCGAGCGGATGGGCGGGGCGCACTTGGCTGCGGGACCAATTCGTTCAAAGTCCTCCGTATCAAAGAACAAGTAATGCGGACAGGTTTCAACCGTTATTCTTGCGCCCTGCTCGCGGATTTCCTGTGCTGCCCGGACGCCCTCGCCAATGGTAACGTGCACCAGATGCAGCCTGCCGCCCGACTGTTTGGCCCAGAAACAGGCCCGCCAGACGGCTTCCAGTTCGGCTGCCTCTGGGCGTGATTCCGACCAGGCTGCACGGTCCGTGCGTCCCTGGCGCTTCATCGAATCAGCCAGCCAGCGCGTAACGGCGTCATTTTCAGCATGTAGGCCGATAATGCTGCCGGTCTCTGCGGTAAACTTCAGGCCTTCGTACAACAGGTCATCGTCAATTCGAGCGAACTCGGTCCCGCTCTCGCTTAAAAAGGCTTTAAAACCGACCACCCCGGCATCGTGCAGAGGCCGGAGGTCTGCCAGGTTGTTATTCACCAGGCCGCCCCATTGAGCGTAATCGACAACGCATTTGTCTCGAACGATCTCTCGCTTGCGGTTCAGGTCATCCAGTGTGATAGTAGGCGGGTTCGCATTAAGGGGCATCTCCAGAACAGTAGTGATGCCGCCGGCAGCCGCGGCTTTACAGCCCGTCTCATAGCCCTCCCAGTGCTCGCGACCGGGCTCGCTGAAATGAATATGCCCGTCTACCAACCCCGGTAGAACGACCATCCCGCCGGCATCAAGGGTCTCATCGGCTTTCACGGTATCACTGGCATTGACAAATGAGGCAAACCGGCCCTCGTGAACGGCCAGCCCACCTTTGAACACACCCGACTCGGAGGCAATGACTGCATTTTTAATGAATAAGTCCATTTTTACGCCTTCTTTTAGCAAGCTCAACCGATTAGGTATCTGAGAAAAACCGGTAGCCAATGCCCGGCTCGGTGAGGATGTAGACGGGTTTGTATGGGTCTGTTTCAATTTTGCGTCTAAGCTGCGAGATGTAAACCCGGATGTATTCTTTCTCATCACCGTATTCCGGGCCCCAAATGGCACGCAGCAGTTCGCGGTGTGGAACGACCTTTCCCCGCCGTTTTGCGAAATAAACAAGAATCTCGTATTCGGTTGGGGTCAGCTTGACCGTTTCACCGCGCACCTGCACCTGGTGACTCTCTGTGTTGATGACCAATTCACCGGCCAGGATGATGGTCTCGTTTCGCGTAATGCCGGTCTTATACTTCTGCCAACGCCGAATGAGATTCCGGACACGCGCCAGAAATTCATCCATGTTAAACGGCATCACAAGATAATCATCCGCGCCGATATCAAACGCAGCGATTTTCTTGTTCTCCGAAACATCTGATGACATGACAATCATCGGCGCTTCGGTCATCTCAACCAGTTTTCCACACATCTCCAGCCCATCAATATCTGATGAAACAAAATCGATAATCAGCACAAGCAGGTCGATGGAATAGCGACCAATTAACGAGTAAGTTTCTTCATCGTCTAGAGCCAGGTAAACATCATACCCACGGCCAAAAAGGTTTCGCCGGAGCACGCGTAGAATATTGGGATCATCTCCAACTAACAAGATCTTTGCCTGGTCCATGAAATCCACTAAGAAAATACTAATAGAAAGAATTCGAAATCAGTTAATCGGGTCCGCCAAACGGAATTTCAACTCGAATTCCTTTTGAGCGCGACGGATCAAGTATCAGGCGGATCCCCTGGTATTCGAGCAGCCTGATCACAAGAAGAAGCTCATAAATTTTTTCAGGCGGCAGCTCGCGGTACAATGATTTCGCAGCCCACTGCTCACTCAAAATCGATTGAATGACCGTATGGACTGACTCTGCGATGCGAGACAGAGACAGCACATATGCAGCCGACCTTGGATCTTGCGTCAGTTGGAGCGGCTCGTCGGAATCAATCACTGTGAACAGAGTCGAAAAAGCGTAAACAAAGTAACGGTAATCGACGTACGCCAGGCTGCCAAGTGCAACGTTATCTTGATAATACAGTTCTTTCCCGCTCAGCGCCGCGGCCTTCTCCTGAACAACGCGCATCAACTCATGAAGCTCATAAAATTTTCGATTGACCTCCAGGCTGCCAGCCTGCAGGAGATTGGCGACAGCCATTTGATGCATCCGGTCCGCGATTTGATCGATGCTCTGCTGGATCGTTTCAAGGAACTCCTGCTGCGACGCAACATCCCAAAAAATATCGCGGTCGAGCAGGCTCGACACAGCAGCTTTGATGGAGGTCGAACTGAGCTGGAGCTTGGTGTTTATTGTAGTCAATAAATGCCAGTTCAGACGGTCAAAGTCCAGGCATCGTTGGAGCTGTGCCTTTAGCTGTTCATTCTCCTCGCGCAGTCGTTCGATCTCGGAGTTCGGGTCAGGATTCTGGTTCGTCATCGTGATCCATCCGCCTCAATCCAGAGACCGTTTGACCCGCTGAGTGTGTCTTTCAGTTTGCGCAGAGTCGTGATCGCCACCCGTTTCCCGCCGGCTTTCAAGAAATCATCAGCAGCTCTCAGCTTTGAAGAAACCGTCGTCGACTCGAAATGGTTCCCAGTGATAACCGCTTCAAGGTCGGCAAGCGACAACACCGTTTTCGATTCCAGAGACAGGCCGCTCAAGATAAATTTATGGTCATTTTCTACGACCATCAGAAGCATTTGAGCCTGGAGCTCTGCAGCCATCTTGCAGGCGACCTCTTCCGTATCGATCACCGCTTCGATCCCTATCAGTTCGCCCCGGTTATCCGGCACAACCGGAATCCCCCCACCACCGGCTGCGATAACAACAACGCCGCGGTTGACCAGTTCGCGAATCACATCTTTCTCAACGACCTCGACCGCGCGGAATGATGGAACGGACCGCCTGTACCCACGGCCTGGGTCTTCAACAATGTTCCACCCGCGAGTCTGCTGGTAGAGCTCAGCTTTACCGCGGTCGAACCAGGGCCCAATGGCCTTTTGCAAGGAATGCCCACTTTCAGGATTCGCATCGACCAGGGTTTGGGTCATTATGCTCACGACCGCACGCTTGCCATTGAAGCGGCTGATCGTATTTTTAATTGCCTGCGTCAGCATATAGCCCGTTGCGCCCTGGGTGTCAGCTCCGCACACGTCTAACGGGATCGGGTAAAGAATAGAACTGGCTATCTCTGCGCGGTAGAGAACGGAGCCAATCTGCGGTTTATTGCCATGCATTATAAACAGGTTACCAGGCCCGGTCAGCAGTGAGGCCAGCCCTTCAGCCAGGCGAATCGCATTTTCTTTCTGCATGTCAATACTTGGTGACGGCATCCCTGCCAATACTTCACCATTTACCAGCACGATTGTTGTTTCAGTCATCGAATTACCTCATAAATCAGGAGGAGATGTCCGCAGCGGCTTCCTTACACCGCAGCCGTCAAATACACAAGAGGAAAATACACCGCTTAAACCATAAAAGTCTTATTAAGCCATATCCATAAACTGTACCTTCTATAACAAGGTGCTCCGGACATTGGTGTTGGGGTATCCGCTGCGGATAAATCGTATGATACTCGATTACAATTAGGAACCCATAAGGAAGTTATAAAGAAAATCTTAATTAAGTTTTTGTTTATCTACGTTATCTCATTGTGAGACTAAAATAAACAAATAAACAGCGAGGCCATCCAGAAAGCAAATTTGGGACGGCTCTAGCACCGGCTGCCGATGCAGGCGTCAGGGCGCTTTTTCTCCGTATGCATAAAGCTGGTGAACCGGCAAAGCTGTCAAGTTAAGAATAAGTGTATCTGGTTAATACAATTCTGGGAATAAGCCGGCGCGTCCTGAAAAACGCTATAATCTGATAAATAATTCTTACAGGAGGGCCAAGCATGGGCGAAGAATTGTCTCCACTCGGCTTCCCGCCGAACCCGCTCGAAAAACCCGGCTATGTTTTGGAATTCCACGATGAGTTCGACGGGCCGGAACTGGATACCCGCAAATGGGTCCCCTATTATCTGCCGCAGTGGAGCTCGCGGGCGCAGTCGGCGCCGCGCTACGAGATCCGCCAGGGGCAGCTGCGGCTGCAGATCACCCGCGACCAGCCGCCCTGGTGCCCCGAGTTTGACGGTGAAATCCGCTGCTCCTCCATTCAGACCGGCCTTTTTGCCGGCCTGCCTGGCAGCCCGGCAGGCCAGCACCGCTTCAACCCGGCGCTGGTCGTCCGCGAGGCACAGGAAAACGCAGCCACCTACACCCCGCAGTACGGTTATTTCGAAACCCGGGTGAAGGCCATCAAAAGCAGCGCAAACCATGTGGCGGTGTGGATGATCGGGTATGAAGACGCGCCGGAGCGCTCAGGCGAAATTGCGATCTGCGAGATCATGGGGGATGAGATTGCTAACGAGACCTCAAAGGTAGGCCTGGGCGTGCACCCGTGGGGCGACCCGGCGCTCGAAGACGCTTTTTACCGGCAGCCGATCGGGATTGACGCAAGCCGGTTTCACATCTACGCCGTGGAGTGGCTGCCCGACCGGCTGGATTTCTACGTCGATAATGTCAAAGTCCGCAGCATCGACCAGTCGCCCAATTACCCGATGCAGTTCATGGTGAGCATTTACGAGAACCCCAGCAAGCCGGATTCCGGCGCGCCCTACCCGCGCGAGTTTGCGATTGATTATTTCCGCGCCTACCAGCCAGAAGGGGGTTACCGCTAGCGGCGTCCGGGCCGTTCCCGGCCTTACAGCTCCGGGAGGAACATCGCGCGGGCGAAGTTCGAGGCAAAGCCCGGGTGGGCCATCAATTCAAGATAGCGGATCTTGCGAGCAACTGCGACGGCGCGCTCGCGCTGCGGGGCTGAGACCAGCGCCATCCGCGCGCCTGCGCCTGCGGCGTTGCCCACCTGGCGGATCTTTTCCGGCGAGACCGCGGGCAGCATGCCTATGCCTGCAGCCCCGGCGGCGTCAATGTGGGTTCCAAAGGCGCCGGCAATGACTATACCGTCCAGGTCATCAACCGCTACACCGGCCTCGCGCATCAGCGCGTCGATGCCTGTGCGGATGGCAGCTTTCGCCAGCAGGATCTCGCTGATATCGTGCTCGCTGATGGTGATTTCGCGGCACGTCCCGCTTTGCTCTGCAGGGACCAGGACAAACTCACGCCCGCCCTCCCCTTCGCGCACGCGCGGGTTTGCCAGTAAGCGGCCCCGGCGGTTGAGCACGCCCGCGCGGCGCAGCTGATCGATCGCATCGAGCACGCCTGAGCCACAGATTCCAATCGGAAGGCCGCCGTTAATCGTGCGCACACGCACAGCGCCGCCGTCCAGCCGCACCTTTTCAATTGCACCGTCCACGGCGCGCATACCGTGCCGGATATGCGCGCCCTCAAACGCAGGCCCTGATGCCGTCGAACAGCTAAACAGCTGCCCGTTATGGGCAAGAACGACCTCGGTATTGGTGCCGATATCCAGGCCCAGGAAGGTTCCTTCCATCTGGTCCAGTCCCGCGCCCAGCACCATGGCGACGTGATCCGCGCCGATAAACCCTGCCACGTTGGGCAGCAGGTGAATATAGGCCCCAGGCGCAAGGCTCAAGCCCAGGTCTCTGGCTTTCACGTCGACCGGGTCGCTCACAACGGCATTGTACGGCGCAAGGCCAAGCTGGCTAACCGGAAGCCCCAGGAAGAGATGGTGCATGGCGGTGTTGCCGACAACGACGGCATCCACAATGCGGCGCGGTTCCGGGCACATGCGCAGAATCAGGTCGTCGAGCCCGTTCAGGAGCGCGGTCGTCAGGCGGCCCGTCTCATCCTTCATCGCGAAGGTGATGCGGCTCATCACGTCTTCGCCGTAGGCAATCTGCGGGTTGGTAATGCCATCAACAGCCAGGGTTTCACCGGTCTCCAGGTCTACCAGATAAGCGGCGATCTTGGTCGAGCCGATATCCACGGCAAGGCCCAGCGGCGATTGGTCCGGCGGGCGGACGTCGATGATCTCGGTTTCGCGCAGGCTGGCTCGCACGCGCCAGCCGCAGTCGCGCAGCAGCCCTGGCAGGCGCTGCAAGGTGGCGAAATCAACCATCTCAGCCGGGCAGCCGTACTGCTCTAAGAGTGCAGCACGCACCAGCGACGCATCGGAAGCGGGGTTTTGCACCGTCGGGCGGGCCGGCTCGATGGTGAAGTCGCGAACAACCGGCTGCAGCGGCACATTGGCTCCGGCACCTTCCAGCTGCAAGCGCTGCCGGGCCGCCCGCGAAGTGACCGGCACATCGACCTTCACGTCCCCCAGGACGCGGGTGTGGCAGGCCAGGCGGTATCCTTCGGCAATCTGCCGCTCGCCAAGCCTGGCACGTTCGGTCTCAGTTAATTCAGAGACAGCGCCGCTCATCACGCGCACGATGCACTGCCCGCAGGTGCCTGCGCCCCCGCACACCGAGTTAAGCTGCAGCCCGGCGGCGCGGGCTGCCTCTAAGAGCGTCGCGCCTGGGTCGCAATGAACGCGGCAGCCGACCGGCTCAAAATCGACCTGGGGATGATTGTGGGCCAGGTTCATTAAATTCATACCTCCTGAACAGGGCCGGCTGCCGGCCAAAAGGCAAACCAACAGGCGAGCAGCCGGTCTCTGGTTGATAATTCCTTCCGGGCAGCAGAAACGGACCTGCCGTCCGGCAGTTCCATCTAGAAGATGCGATAAAGCGGGTGGTCTTCGGTCGCCGGGCGCACGCCGGTCACACGCCCTGCGTAAGCGGTCATCGCGTCAACCGTCGCAGCCGCCTGATATACCCACGGCGCGCTGCGAATGGGGCCGTAATGGACAAAGTCCGCGCCCTGGGTCTGGGTCAGCGTGAATGCAGCGGCTGCCGCGGCCTCAAAGACCGGTTTGCCCTGCGCGCGCAGTTTTTCCCAGGTAAACAACGCGTTCGAAGGCGCGCAACCGCACGGGTAGCCCATTTGATCTTTAATCTCGCGGATGGCAAGCGCGGTCCAACCGATGCTGGCAATATCCAGCACGCCCGGATCAACCAGGATGTTCTCAATGCCAGCCCGCTTCGCAGCCGGGAGCAGCTTTTCTTCCAGCAGTTTAATGCGCTGTTTGGGCCGGGGGGTAGCGGTGCTGAACGCCATGATCACGCTGCTTTTAATGCCGCATTCGCGCAGCGTGTCGATCTCTTCATCGGTGTAATCTTCGGCAATTGAATTGTAAACCAGGCGCGGGGCGATTTCGCTCCCGGCGAAATGCCTGACAGCTTCGATGCGCGCCTGCGTCGAAAACGAGTCGACCAGCATCGGGGCGTCGGTATGCTGCGCCACAAACTCCAGATAATTGATCAGCGCCGGCCCGGTGTCGCCGATCACATCGATAAACCGCGGGTTGCCCGTCCGGGCCGAAGCCTCGGCGTCGGCATCCAGCAGCGCTTTTGCCTTATCCTTATCAAAAACCCCTTTCAGGGGGTCCTTGACGATCTTATGACCACTAAAGAAAATGCTGCCGATCAACAGGGTCGGGTATTGGCCCGGCTGACCGCCTACCTTGACACCGGCAATCGTATAGGTTTTTTGCTCGGCTGCGAATTTAATCATAAATAACCTCTCGAAATTCAGAAGTGAGACTCTGACCTGTGGTTGCGATTTCAGCGAAAAGACAAAACGGGCTCAGGCAGCTGGCCGCGAGCGGCTTAATTACAGCGCCTGCCGGGAGAGCGATGCCGCCTGGGAAGGAAAAGGATCGCTCAGCAGCATGCTCAGAAATGCTTCATACGAAAGACAGCTGCCTGGGGGGACCACGATGAAATCCTCGTCCCAGTCCCCCGTCAGGAGCCGCTCCAGCAATCTCGTATCGCCCGACACTTCTTCAAAATTTAAAGAGAAACGCCCGGCAGCCTTCAGCGCGTAATCGCGGTACGGGTCAAGCGGGTACTGCCCGGTATTAATCAACGCCAGCCGCCGGTAAGCCCCCATCAGGTAGCGGAAAATCCGCTCTGCCCTGCGGGGACCGTACTGTGCAGTCCACTGCTCATACTCGGCAAAGGGCGTGATGCCCTCTTCAATCCAGCCGCGGGTCAGGAAGTACGAGCCGGGATGGCTGCGCGCCTGCCGGCGGTATGCGCCGCAAGAGCCGAGAAACAGCGCAATGCAGTCATCGACGCGCGGGATGACCAGCGTATGCGAGCCGGCGTGCAGCCCGACCACCGCCTGCGCGCAAAGGCCATACCCCAGCAGAATGGTTT
>Ga0134094_1001371_pt1 | contig 23929 bp, 20 predicted proteins | sample 5_1taG_FD_94458 | JGI IMG/M metagenome (GOLD analysis project Ga0134094, IMG submission 94458) | Switchgrass degrading microbial communities from high solid loading bioreactors in New Hampshire, USA - 5_19_20_110_A1 metaG | ecosystem: Engineered > Bioreactor > Semi-continuous > Anaerobic >... | reverse complement strand
GTACGGGCGCGTCCGCAGGGCGTACCTGGGAATCCGCAGCCAGGAAGTGGAGCTTCCGCCCGGCGCGAGCGAGCTGCTGGGCCGCGAACAGCGCACCGGGCTGCTGCTGGTCGGCGTAGAGCGCGGGCAGCCTGCCGAACGTGCAGGATTGATCGTTGGCGATATTCTGACCGGCATGGACGGCCAGCCAATCACCGATCACGACTCGCTGCTTGCCCGGCTGTCAGGCGACGCGGCTGAAAAGACGCTGTTGGTCGAGGCGCTGCGCGGCGGGCGGCTGGTGACGGCCAGCGTCACCCCAGGCGAGCGCTCCGCGGCGGAAGGGAGGTCGGGATGAGCACACAGCCTGCCGCTTCTTTGCTCTCAACCGGGCTCGCCCAACAGAGCGCGGAGATGATCCGGCGCGTGCAGCGCAGCCTGGTGCAGGTTCGCAACGGCTCGCAAGGCGCAGGGGCGGGCATCGCGTGGCGCGCCGACGGGATCATTCTGACCAACCATCACGTGATTATGGACTTTCGCCCGGGCTTCCGGCGGCGCAGCGATCCGGACCATTACCGTGTGCAGCTTTCCACCGGAGAGCAGTACACCGCGCGAGTCCTGGTCCGCCATCCCGAAGTCGATCTGGCCGTCTTGAAGATCGAGGCGCATAACATTCCCACCGCGCTGGTCGCCGATTCGCGCGATTTGCACGTCGGGCAGCTTGTTTTTGCCGTGGGCCACCCGTGGGGGCAGCCGAACGTGGTCACCATGGGCATTGTCAGCGCGCTGAGCACCGCTCGCACGCGGTCGGGCAATGAAATCCCGATCATCCGCTCAGACGCGCTGCTCGCACCGGGCAACTCAGGCGGCCCGCTGGTCAACGCAGCCGGCGGCGTGATCGGGATTAACACCATGATCGTCGGCGGCGACCAGGGCGTCGCCATCCCCAGCCGCCTGGCGCAGGAGTTTGTCGAGCAGGTTAAATAACCTCATCCTCCCCTAGGCAACTCGGTTGCCGGGCAACCGAGTTGCCCCTCTTCATCCTGATCCCAGGAGAAGGAGGTGACTGCTGGTTCATGGATCGTTTTCAACCCCGCACCGCCCGCGGTCAGTGATGGTGGTGGTGACCAATCTCCACGTCGGTGGAGAAGCTGTCTTTCAGGCGCAGTTCGGTTTTAATCCCGTCTTCGACGATGCGGTGAACCGGGCACTGGTGTGAGATCGCCAGCAGCCGCTGCTTTTCTTGCTCGCTCAGGCGGCCCTTCAGCGCAATGTCAATCAGGATGATTTCTTCATAGCGTTCGATCTCTTCGCAGTTGTCGCAGTCTTCCTTAAAGCTGCGCTGGTACTCGAGCCGCATTTCCACTTCATCCAGCTTCATCCCGAGATTTTGGGCGTAGGAGTGCAGCAGAATGGTCGTGCACGAGCCGATGCTCGCCAGCAGCATGCCGTAGGGCGACAGCTCATGGATATATGCCACCGGCGCGAGCAGCGCATCACCCGACTCGTCTTCAGGGTCGGCGGCAAAAAACGAGATTTCATAGGTCGACTTCTGGCGGACGATTACTTTCTCAGCCACTTTATCACCACCTTCAATTGAGACTACCTGAGGATGGGATGCTGCGAAGCAGCATCCCATCCCCCGATTTACTCCTCTTCCGACTCGTTCGGCTCGATGCTGGTATCCTGGCCCTCGTAATACATCGCAGAGGTCGAGTGGTCTTCGACGTTGCCGCGCAGGTAGGTATTTTCCTCGCGGTATTCGTCGTCATCGTCCATGTCGTCGTAACTCTTGATCGACTCGATCTCCTCGGCCCGGATGGTGTCCTCCGGCTCGCCTGTCTCAATCAGGTCGCCCGCGCCGGGCTGGTCAAGCTGCTGAAAAGCGGCGTAGTACCCCTTCAGGCGAAGGGTCAGCTCGGGGTTCACCTCTTCCATCACTTCCAAAACGCCAATTAATTCAGCCTCGTTATCGGCAGGGTTGGCTTTATATTCAGCCCACAACTGCCCGTAAGGCGAATCTTCCTCAAGCTGTTCTTCCAGCATGTCCCCGACCTCAGCCGCCAGCGAAGGCCCCTGGTCGCCGTATCTTTCGGCAATCTCTCTGCCGCCGTCCATGTAATAACGGGTAAGGATGGTGACAATTGCCTCAATTCCTTCTTCAAAAGCCATGACAGGCTCCTTTCTTCACCCCTGTAAAACGCCGCTATCCGCGAACCCCCTTCGTTGGCGTCTCAATTTCAGGCTCAAAAACCGGTAATTTCTGGCGCTGTTCGGCGCGCTGATCGAGCGCCGCGACGAAATGCGCGCCGAGCAGCACGATCAGGTTGCTGACATAGATCCAGATCATCAGCGCGATCAGCGATTCTAAAGGCCCGTAGACGATATAGAACCGCGCCAGCCCGCTGCTGAGAAACAGCGAGAAAACATGCTTCGCCAGTTCCCAGACTACCGTCACCACCGCAGCGCCGGTTAAAACGGACCGCCAGGTGACCACTTTATTGGGCACCCAGCGGTACAGCCCCATAAAAAAGAGAAAGGTGAACAGCGCCGGAACCAGTCCCAGCAGCGGACGCAGCCCTGATGCGTCGATGACCGACAGGTCGCCGCCGAGGGCGCGCACCACCACCGGCAGCAGGCGCAGCAGCGTGGTCGAGAGCAGCGAAAGCGCCAGCAGCGCCACCAGAACGCCGATGATGGCGATGGCGACCAGCCGGCTCTGGACGACGCCGCGCAGCTTTACGCTGGGCCAGGCGCGGTTGATATGGTTCACCAGGATATTAAAGAACGTCGAAGCGGCCCACATCAGGCCGATTAAGCCAAACAGCCCAAAGGCAGAGCGCCTTTCAATCACTTCGCGCAGGGCATCGTCGATAATCCCCGCGGAAAACGGGAGGACAGATTGGAGGAAGAAAAGCGCCTGCGTATACGCCGCCTGGCGTTCAAACACATACCCCATGATGCCAACCAGAAACAGGGTGAGCGGAAACAGCGCGAACAGGCCGTAATAGGCAAGGCTGGCAGCCGCCTCACTGGCGCGCATCTCGACAAAATGCTCGCCGCTCTGGCGCATTACACTTAACCAACCTCCGCTCCGCAGATCCGCTCGCTCATAGATCGCCCTGATCTTCTGGATCCATTCAGTCATACTTTCCCCGGCGATTTTCCTCCTCTGCCGTGCCAGATCGGGCAGCCGCCCCAAAACCAAAACACACCCTCGGGCAGCAGTTTCATTGTACTCGCCCGAAAAAAGCGTTATCAATGGGAATAAGCCCTTGCTGGGTTGGGGTTATTCCCCCAAAAATAGAGGTGTTTGGGAGCGGACTGGTGTTTCTGGGGATAAAGGTTATCGGGCGTTACTGTTTCGAATAAATACCTTTTTCAACTGCATATAGTGCAGCCTGAGTCCGGTTAGCCAGATGCAGTTTATCGAGAATATTGCGGATATGCGTTGTGACCGTCCGTACCGAAACCGTCAGCAGCGCAGCAATATCTTGATTGGATAAGCCTTGCGCCAAACACCTTAATACTTCGACCTCTCGTGGGGTGAGGGTTTCACCATCCTGAGTGATCGAGCTGTGATTTTTTACTTCCTGCATCAATTTGAGTGTTACATGCGGGTGCAGCGCGATCTCCCCTCTGTGCAGCGCGCGGATCGATTCTACAAGTTGTTGTGGAGGAGATTCCTTCAAGTGAACCCCCATCGCACCGGCTTTGATTGCATCGATGATTTTGTCATCCTCTAAAAAGCTGGTCAAAACAAGGATCCGGGCATCAGGATTTGCCTGGGTGATCTCTCGAGTGGCGGTTATGCCATCTTTCACCGGCATAACGATATCGATGATGAGAACATCGGGTTGAAGCTCGTTCGCCAGGCGCACAGTCTCATCACCGTCTTCAGCCTCAGCGATCACTTCAAGGTCTGGATATGCCGCCAACATCGACCTGAGCCCCTGGCGAACAATGGGGTGATCATCCGCGAATACAACCCGGATTGGCGGGGTCATCGCTTCAATTAAGTCCATATCGGATCCTCCACTGTTATCAATGGATGAAATCCCAGGGATACATCCCTTGCATGGAAGTCAGTTCAGACGCTGACCATCACTTCGACCGCTGTTCCCCCCCCTAAAACAATTCACACAAACAATATCATATTGCCCCATTGTTACAGTACCATATTGGTTTCTATGGAACAAGGCGTATACGTAGAATTGCGTAACAGCCTTTCCAGATCAGGCAGTCTCTTTTTTCTGATATTGGAAGGGTGAAATCAGATTTTCTACGGGTGGGAAGAGGATCGCATTTGTCTAGAATTAAGTCATCGCGGAAAAACCGATCGATTGAAAGGAGGGAAACCATGACCAATCGGCCTAAACCACAGAATACCGTCAATAAGGAGTCGCGAACCGCGACCACCGGCGCGGCGGCTTCGACCGCAAAAGACGCCGAAAAGCTGTTGAAAGAGAAAAAAATCGAAAGGCAGGGCAGGGGGCCGGCTGTGCAGCAGGGCAGCCGGCGGTTTCCGGACGGTTTCTACTGGGGCGTCGCCACTTCAGCGTACCAGATCGAAGGCGCGTGGAACGAGGACGGCAAAGGCCTTTCTATCTGGGATACCTACGCTCACACACCGGGCAACATCAAGAACGATGAAAACGGCGACGTCGCCAACGACCACTACCACCGCTACAAGGAAGACGTCGCGCTGATGCAGGACATCGGCGCCAACGCCTACCGCTTTTCGATCGCCTGGCCGCGCATCTTCCCGGAGGGAACAGGCACGCCGAACCCAAAGGGTGTCGATTTCTACAAACGGCTGGTCGACGAGCTGCTCGATGCCGGCATCGAGCCTTTCGCCACGCTCTACCACTGGGACCTGCCCCAGGCGCTCATGGACAAATACGGCGGCTGGCAGTCGAAGGATACTGCGAAGGCGTTTGCCGACTACGCCGGCTATACAGCCGGGCAGCTCGGCAGCCGGGTCAAGTACTACTTCACGATTAACGAGTTTGCGTCCTTCGTCGAGACCGGATACCAGGGAGTCGACGCGAAGGTAGGCGGTGGGAAGATCGTGCATCTCGGCTCTGCCCCAGGGCTCCGGCTCTCCGACGCCGAGCTGAAGCAGGTCCGGCATCATGCCGTGCTCGGCCACGGTCTCTCGGTCCAGGCAATCCGCGCCAGCGCGCCCGCGGGCACGAAGGTCGGTTTCGCCGAGAACATCCGCGTCGCGGTGCCGGTCATCGATACCCCGGAATACATCGCGGCGGCTGAGAGAGCAACGCGCGAGCGCAACGCCGGCTTCATGACCGTCTTGCTTGAGGGACGCTATACCGACGAGTACCTTGCTTCGGCAGGCGGGCAGACGCCGAAATTCACCGATGACGAACTCAAAACGATCGCCTCGCCGCTCGATTTCGTTGGCATCAACGTCTATAAGCCCGGATGGTATATCGAGCCGTATGACGAGCCGCCCGGCTACCGGGAAATCCCGATTAATGCCTCGCACCCCAAAATGCAGGCGGCATGGCATGTGCTCGATCCTGAGGTCATGTACTGGGCGCCGCGACAGATGCAGTCGATCTGGGATGCGAAATCGATCTTCATCACCGAGAACGGCTGCGGGGCGTCAAACGCCGTTGCTGAAGATGGAAAGGTATACGATTCCGACCGGGTGATGTTCATGCGCGCCTGCCTCGGGCAGCTCCAGCGGGCAGCGGCGGAGGGTGTGCCGGTCGACGGCTACTTCTACTGGAGTTCTCAGGACAACTTCGAGTGGATGGACGGCTACGGCACCCGCTTCGGGTTGATCCACGTTGACTTCGATACACTGAAGCGCACGCCGAAGCTCAGCGCCGAGTGGTTCCGCGAGGCGGTTCGTCAAAACGCAGTGGTATAAAAATGCCCGCGGCTGGAGCGCCGTCGTCAGCACTGAAAGCCGCGTTCAACCGGCGGGCTAAATAAGGGTATGGTTGGATAACCGTACAGCTTCATCTATCCATAAGGCGGGCAGTACGGTACGCCCGGTCTTGGATGAAAAAACCAACCAGGGCCAGAGCCAACCAGACGATCAGCCATCCCCATGATGATCGCAGGACCGGCTCGACGGGGTTGCCGGTGCTTCGCAGGTTGGCAAGCGATACCTGGCCGAAGGGCAGCAAGACCGCCAGGAGGATCGCATTCGCGCCAGCCACCGATGATGCCGCCATGGCCATGATCGTCTTGACATCAAGCTTATGAAACAGGGCAGCCACGATCAGGGCAAGGGCCAGGCCTCCCAGGGCCGAAATTACCCCGGGTCCCAATCCAAGCGCGGAAAGCAGGCCAGAACCGATCATGTAACCGATCACTGCGCCAATGAGCCCAACGTACAACGCGTGGATAAAATGCGACAGAGACGCGAGAATTACCCCGACGACCAGGCCGGCGATCCAGCCCGCGATATTCCCCAGGAAACCGGAACCAAAGATCAGGCCTGCGACATCCGCGCCCAGCCAGAATCCGGCAGCGAACCCCCAGATCGGTCGCAGCCTGTGGATCACCCGGTGACCGGACAATAACAATACCAACCCGATCAAAAACACGATGATCGAAATCAATATGTCTTGCATTGCATCATCCTTTCATAGAGTCTAGATCTTCCTTGATTCAGGGGTGTATCCGCCTGACTGTCTCCCCAATAAACATCTACGAAGGATTGTAACAAACCTCATTGATCATTCATCCTCTAAAAATCGCAACTTTTCCGGCCAATGACGGGATGCGGGTTTTCCGTTAAGTGATATCGCCCTACGCGACTTTACGTAGGGCGATTTTGCGCTTCCATTTGATTTTGACCCTTATCCCTGCTTGCATCGCCAGCCCCAGCGCGGATGATACGCTGCTGCAATGAGCTCAAAAAATTCATAATTGAAATGTTGAGCAAATAAGCGTAGAATAGTGGGTCTGGGGATTATCGCCGCCGCAAAATTCACCGATCGTAGTTCAATTTCAGAAGAGCAGTTTTCCCAGGGGAGATTTTTCCTTTATAACTGTTATATAATGATCGCGATTACGGGGTCATTTATTCCTGCTGCCCCAATCGCCAGACAGGGAGAGAAAGTAAAGGGTATATGAGTTTCGAAAAAGAATTAGACACCTACCTGCGCGCGCGCTTCACGCTGATTGTGCTGGTGACGCACGAGGAAGAGCGCGCAATCCAGATGATTACACGCATGTGCGAGGACACCCACCGGGCCTGCATTAGCTGGGACGCCGCCGAAGGATTCCAGTGGATCACGCAGGAACGCAGCGCCCTGCCCACTGCGCGCGACCCGCTCTCAGCGCTTGAGCAGATCGATAAGCTGGACGGGAATCTGGCCTCCCTGTTTGTCCTCAAGGACTTCCACGATTTCTGGTCAAATGCCCAGGTGCGCCGCAAGCTGCGCAGCCTGGCGCAGGAGATGAAGTTCAGCAAGAAGTCGGTGGTCATCATCACCCCATCCACGCGCATCCCCGACGAGTTGAAGGACGAAGTCGTGCTGGAAGCCATGCCGCTCCCGGATGCCGAAGAGCTGGAAGAAGTCCTCAACCAGCTCACCCAGGTTTCGGGCGTGCGCATCAACCTCACCCCGCTCGGCAAGGAGAAGCTGGTCAAAGCCGCGGTCGGGCTGACCGCTTCGCAGGCCCAGCGCGTGTTCGCCAAAGCCATTGTGCGCGACGGCATGCTGGACGATACCGACATCGACCTGATCACCAACGAGAAAAAACAGATTATCCGCGAGAGCCAGGCGCTTGAGTTCTTCCCCTTCACCGAGACGATGGACAACGTGGGCGGGCTGAAGGTGCTGAAAGACTGGCTGCGCCTGCGCGACAGGGCCTTTTCAGACCGCGCGCGCGAATACGGGCTGCCCATGCCCAAGGGAATCGCCCTGCTGGGGATCCCCGGCACGGGCAAGAGCCTGACGGCCAAGATGATCGGCGGGCTGTGGCGCATGCCCCTGCTGCGGCTGGACGTCGGCGCGCTGTTTGGCAGCCTGATCGGTGAATCAGAGGAGCGCACCCGCCGCGCGCTGCACCTGGCGGAGACGATCGCGCCGTGCGTGCTGTGGATCGACGAGATGGAAAAGGCGCTGGCCCACGGCGGGCTGGACAGCGGAACCAGCACGCGCGTGTTCGGCACGATCCTGACCTGGATGCAGGAGAAGAAAGCGCCGGTCTTTGTGGTGGCGACGGCAAACGACATCTCAGCCATGCCGCCCGAGCTGCTGCGCAAAGGCCGTTTTGACGAGATTTTCTTCCTCGACCTGCCGACCTATGACGAACGCCGCGATATCTTCGCCGTGCACCTGCGCAAGCGCCGCCGCCTTCCACAAGACTTCGACCTCGACCGGCTGGCTGCTGCCTCTGAGGGATACGTGGGCGCTGAGATCGAGCAGGCGATCATCGACGCTATGTACATCGGGTTTAACGACAACGAGCGCGAGTTCACCACAGCAGACGTGCTGGCGGCGCTGTCGCGGCAGGTCCCGCTTTCGGTTTCGCAGCGCGAGACGATCGGCTACCTGCGCGAATGGCTGCGCGAAGGGCGCGCCCAGTCGGCGTCTTTCACCGAAGCCCACGACGCCGAAGACCAGTTCGTCCGCCTGGAGATTGGACCGCGATCTTAATGGTTGTGAGAATATTATTTTCTACGGATGCAGAAAATCTGGGATGGGGTATGACTTTTGGCGAATAACCGGGTTGCAAAAAACGGGCAAAAACTAGAAGCAGACCGCATCCAGCGCTGGCGCTGGATGCTGGACCAGAACATACCGATTGTGGGCAGCCTGCTCCACCGCCGGATCGCATCGGCTTTAACCGAAGCCGCCCTTTCCGGCAACTGGCTGGCGGCGCAGTCGCTGGCGGTGGTGTATGTCTTCCACACCGAAGCAGACGTGCGTGAAAAAGCCGGGCAGACGCTGCGGCAGATCAACTACACCACCGGCATCGACGCGGTTTGGGGCGTGTGGGCCGAAACGCGCCACGCCGGGCTGCTGGAAATTGCCAGGGGCTACAACCGCATCGCCGGCAACCCTGCCAGCGTGCGCCTGCTCAGCGCGCTGTCCATGAACAACCTCACCGCAATCACCCACGGCAGCGCCGAGCTGGTCACGCCGCTGATTCAGGCGGTCGGCGACGCCGACGAAGTTATCGCCGCACGAGCGCGCGAAGCGGTCAGCAGGCTGCAAAACCCTGCCTCGATCGACGCGCTGTGCTGGGCGTGGCAGAACAACCGCTCGCCCTTCTTGAGCAAGACGATGAAAAAGGCCGGCTATGTGGCGCAAAAACCGCCCATGTCGCGGGTGCTGTCGGCGCTGAAAGTCAACAAACCCGAGGCAATCCTGCACGGCGGCGGCGATATCGTCGAGCCGCTGGTCACCGCCTGTGAAGACCCCGACCCCGAAATCGCCCGGCTGGCGAAGCTGTGCCTGCCGCAGCTGCAGTCTGAGGCGGCGGTGGATGAGTTCTGCCGCCTGTGGGCTGAAACGCGCAGCCCGCTGCTGGAACAGGCGCTGCTCCAGGCAGCCTACCGCCCGCGCGGGCCTGAGCCGGTGCGCCTGCTGGTAGCATTGAAGACCGGGCAGCTCGCCCCGGCGGAGAACGCCAGCCCTGAAGGGCTGCCCTTCCTGCTCCAGGCGCTGGAAGACCCGGATGAGGCCATCCGCAGCAGCGCCGCGCAGGCAGTGGATAACCTGCAGTCCGAGGAGACGATCGAGGCGCTGTGCGTGCGGGTGATCGAGTCTGACGACCCCGTCGCCCGGCGGATCGCGCTGGCGAACGGTTACGCGCCGCGCACCCCCGAGCTGCGCGCCCTGTTCCTGTTCCTGACCAGCCAGTTGGACGAGTATGACGCGCTGGATTTCGACCAGCGCATGCTGCGGGCCGTCTACGAAGCCAGCCAGCCCGCCCTGCGGCGGCGCATCGCTGCGCAGGTGCAGGCTGCCGGGCGAACCGATTACCTGACCATTCTGGCGGGAGTCGATTACCGCTCGCGCGCCGAACAGGTCGACGAAAGCGAAGCCGAGCTGCTGATCCGCGTGCTGGCGGAGAACGGCGAATACGAACGCCTGTGGCGGCTCGCGCCTGAGCTGGCCCTGCCCTTCAGCCTGCGCATCATTCACATTCTGGCGGAGAACAACTGGCAGCCCGCCGACGAACTTGACGCGCAGGTCTACCGCGAGCTGGTGCAGCTCTCGCAGCAGCCTATTCAACTGGCGGGACCTGAGCTTGACCGCATCCTGCCCACGGCAATCCCCAGGGCGACGCTGAAGGTGAAGGGGCGCATCAACGATGTGGCTTTCTCGCCCACCCAACCGGTGCTGGCGATCGGGACCAACCAGCGCAAGGTGATCCTGTGGAACTTCAAAACAGCCCAGGTCGAGCGCGCCATCTCCGATTTCAAGCGCTCGGTCGGCAAGGTCAGCTACACCCCGCAAGGCACGCTGGTCGCCGCCGAACGGACCTCCACCCAGGCGCTTTGCACCATCTACGTCTGCGGTGAGGAGGAAACCTACCGCCTGTGCAGCCATGTGGGCAGCATCTCCGTGCTCGAGCCGGTGCGCGACAACTGGCTGCTGACCGCGGGGCGCGATCAAAAGGTTGTGCTGTGGGACCTGACCCACCACCGCCTGCTGGCAGAGAAGGAGTTCGACTTCTGGGCGCGCGCGGCTGCCATCTCGCCCGACCAGCAGTACGCCGTCCTGATGCACGACCGGCTGCGGCTGATCCGCCTGCCGGATTTAAACGTCGTTCCGGGCTACCCGTTTATCACCCCGCGCGGAACAGGCTTTCAGCGCGGCATGGCCCAAAACGCCGCCTTCTCGCCCGACGGCAAATATATTTTGAGCGGGCAGTATAATGGTCAGGTGGGGCTGTACTTTCACACCTCGATGCACCAGCTTCCGAAAAAAAGCGTCGTCACGCGCCACAACCAGCCGGTGCGCGGCATCCGCTTTCTGCCGGGGCATCCCATCGTGATCACCGCCGGGGCAGAGGGGCAGGTGCGCTTTATCCGCTGGCCCGAGATGACCCTGAAGGGCATGGTCTTCTCGCCTGAGGGGCAGCTCACTTCGCTGCGCGTCTCGAACAACGGCGCGTTTATGGCAACCGGGACCAACGAAGCCTCGCTCGTGCTGTGGGATCTGCGCGTGCTGGATATTCCCAGCCTGTTCACGCAACCGCTTGCCACCGCTACGCACGACCAGGTTACAAACACGCTGGCGCTCGGCGAGTACTATTCGCTGCCCGACCCGGTGCGCAACGGATTGAAGTTCTTGCAGCGCCTGCTGCAGTACCGCTTCCGCTTCGACATTCACGTGGAAGAAGTCCCCATCATACAATACGGAGAATTTGACATCCTGCTGGACGAACTATGAAAAAGTGGCTAGCCGAGTTGTTTAAAGGAAAGCGAGAGGAAAACGCGATCGAGGTTGAAGCCCCGGCTGCTGCTCCGGCAGATACCGCGGTATCTACCGCGGATTCAGCCCTGATCAAATGCCAGAACGAAGCCCAGTCGCTGCGCATCTCGCTGCGCGAGAGCCAGGCGACGATCGAAAACCTCAAGCAGGAGATCGAGCGGCTGCGCGCCGGGCAGCAGCGGCTGGTGGAAGAGACCGCCGCCGCGCAGGTCACTGCGCTGTTCAGCGACCTTGCAGCCCCCGCCAGCCAGATCCGCACCCAGGCCAGCCTGCTGGAGCAGGGCAAGCCGGTGCATGCGCGCGACGTGCTGGCGGTCGCCGCGCGCATGGTCCGCGCGCTGGAGCGCAGCGGCATGCAGTTTGAAGGGCAAATCGGGGCGGAAGAAGCATATGACCCCAACCGCCACACGCCAATGAGCGCCGGGGCCGCCCCGCAGCCGGGGCAGCCGGTCACCGTGCGGTTTTCGGGCGTGCGGCATCGCGACAAAATCATCTACAAAGCCGTGGTGGAACAGGTATGCCAGGACGATTAGCGGTCGATTTCGGAACATCAAACACGGTGGTAGCCCTGTGGGACGAAACCCAGGGACAGGGACTGCCGATTCACATCCCTGAGTTCGGGCAGATCCTGCGGCAGGGCGTGCCTTCCTCTGAACTAAGCGTGCCTGCCGCTGAACCGGGCGTCCCATCGCCGGATCAGGGCGCGGCAGGCTCAATCAACGGCGTCGAGACCATTTCGGTCATCCCGTCGTTGATCCACTACGCCCCTGACAACCGCACCTGGATCGGCAACCAGGTGGTCGAGCGCGGGCTGCGCCAGTCAAACCGCACTTTCCGCTGGATGAAGCGCTACATCAGCCACCGCTCGCCGCTGCGCGTGCGCATTGACGGGAACGAGCTGACGCCTTACACCGCCGGGCAGGACTTTCTCACCTCGGTGCTGGTGTTCGCCGGGCAAGAGATCGGCTTCCGCGATGAAGAAGTGGCCTTCAGCGTGCCGGTCGAGGCGTTCGAACACTACGAGAACTGGCTGACCTCGGTCGCCGAAACGGCGGGCATGCCGCGCTTCCGGCTGATCGACGAGCCTTCCGCCGCCGCGCTGGGCTATGGGGCGCACATTCAGCCGGGCAACGTCTACCTGCTGTTCGATTTTGGCGGCGGGACGATGCACGCCGTCGTGGTGCTGATCGAGGCAGCTGAGACGGCTGCCGGCGGGCGGCGCTGCCGCGTGCTGGGCAAGTCGGGGCGCGACATCGGCGGGACGACCATCGACCAGTGGATTTTCCAAGACGCGCTGCGGCAGAATCACCGCACCGATTCAGACGCCGACGTGCGGCGCATCAGCACGGCGCTGCTGGTCGAGTGCGAGCGGGTCAAGGAAGCGCTGTCGTTTGAAGATTACGCCGACCTTTCGGTGGTCAACCCCGAGACCGGCGCGGCGCTCAGCGCCAGCTTCACCCGCGCGGCATTTGAAGACCTGCTCGACCGCCACGACCTCTACACCGAAATTAACCAGACGGTCCGCGCGGCAGTGAACGCCGCCACCGAACGCGGCTATGACGAACAGAGCATCCAATCGGTGCTGATGGTGGGCGGCAGCAGCCAGATTCCGTCGGTGCAGCGCACGCTGCGGCAGATGTTCGGGCGCGAGCGCGTGCGCTTCAACCGCCCGCTCGACGCCGTGGCGCGCGGCGCGGCGGCGTTCGTCGCCGGGGTCGATTTCTTTGACCACATCCAGCACGATTACGCCATCCGCTACGTCAACCCCTCCAAAGGGACTTACGATTACCGCACCATCATCAAGCGCGGCACAACCTACCCCACCCGTGAGCCGGTGGCAAAACTGGCAATCAAAGCCTCGTATGACGATCAGAAACACCTGGGCATCGCCATTTACGAGCTGAGCGAGCAGCGCCAGCGCGCCAGCACCCAGCCGGTCGAGCTGGTCTTTGACCCCAGCGGCGCGGCGCGGATCACCCGCCTGACGCCTGACGACCAGGAGAAGCGGGCGATGTTCTGGATGAACGAGAACAACCAGACCTTCCTCACCGCCGACCCGCCCGCGCGGCGCGGCGAAGCGCGCTTTGAGGTAGAATTCTCAATTGATGAAAATAAGCGGCTGACCATCACCGCGCGCGACATCAAAACAGGGCGGCTGACACATAAAGATTACCCGGTGGTCAAACTGACCTGATAGGAGAAAAGCATGTCCCATTTTTCCCGAATTGAGACGAAGATGGTGGAGAAGAAATTTGTCCTCAAAGCGCTGGCCGACCTGGGCTTTTCCTACTACGACGAGGGCGAACAGCAGGTGACCGGCTTTGGCGGGCAGAAAACCGCTGTCGATATCCGCATCCCGCTGAAAATGAGCTACGACATTGGGCTGCGCAAAAAAGGCAATGCCTATGAGTTGGTCGCCGACTGGTACGGCGTGCGGGGCGTCAACAAGAATGAATTTACCCAGCGGCTGAACCAGCGCTACGCCTACCACGCCACCCGCGAAAAGCTGGAGCAGCAGGGCTTTGATCTGGTCGAAGAACAGGTCGAAGAGACCGGCCAGATCCGCGTCGTCCTGCGGCGAATGGCATAGAGAGGAGATCCAAATGGACCTGCAAGAGATCGAAGTGGTGATCGGAAAAGACGGAAAAGTCGAGATCCAGGTGCGCGGCGTCAAAGGACTCGCCTGCCTCGAACTGACCAAAGAGCTTGAAGAAGCCCTGGGCGGTCAAATCCTGTCGCGCATTATGACTCCAGAGGCGCTGGAAGAAATCAACCAGGATATCGACCAGGACCTGCATTTGCAGTCGTAACTGGGTGATCCAGTAGGGGCGCGCCTGCACCCCTACTGGATCACAGAATAGAACAGGAACTCCATGCAAAACAAAACTATACGCGTCCACCGGTTTGAAGCCGCCAGCCGGGTGAACGGCCCCGGGCTGCGCGCGGTGCTGTGGGTGCAGGGCTGCGCGCTGGGCTGCCCCGGCTGCTTCAACCCCGAAACCCACCCGGCCAACCGCGGCGAGACCTGGACGGTCGAACAGCTGGTTGAGCGGGTCCTCTCGGTCAAGGACGGGCTGGAAGGGCTGACGCTCAGCGGCGGCGAGCCGCTGCACCAGTACCCGGCCCTGGCGCGCGCGTTGAAAAGGATCCGTAAAGAAACGGACCTTTCAATTCTTGTGTTTAGCGGGTATGATTGGGCCGAGATCAAGCAGATGAAAGGGATCGATGAATTCCTGGCCTGCGTCGACGTGCTGATTGCCGGGCGCTATGATGCTTCTCGCCGGGTGGCGAAGGGGCTGTTCGGCTCAAGTAATAAAACAGCGCATTTCCTCACCGGACGGTATACGCCTGCCGACCTTGAAAACGTCCCCCAGGCGGAAGTGATTATCTCACCGGACGGCGAGATTATTCTCAGCGGGATCGATCCGCTGGTGTGGTAGTTGGTGTTAATTAATTTGTAGATTGAAAGAAAATTGCCTGTCAAATCAGTTTGCGCCTGTTTGAGACGAAAAGCGCCCTAAACGACCAACGATTGACAGACTTATAGGGCCGAGTCTTGTTAACGAAAGAAGAGATCGAAGAATTCATCCAATTGCTGCGCATCCAACCGGCGGCAGGCAGCCTGCCGCCGGAGCGGTTGGGTGAACTCATCCACAGGGGCATCATCGCCGCGTTGGAGGAGGCTGCACAGCAGCCTGTAGAGGTTACTTCACAACCTGAGGCAGCCTGTGCGCTGCGCACTGCTGCTTTAAACAGCCCTTACGAAGGCGCGCGCAGGCAGGCGTTTCAGGCGCTGGCACGGCTGGCGGCGGAGAATAAGGCGGCTGTTGACGCGCTGTACCGGCTGGCGGTGGAAGATGACCTGATGGCAGCCCGCCAGCGCATCCAGGCGGAAGGCTGGCAGCCGTCGCAGCCGAGGCTTGGCGCGCTGTTCGACTGGTTCACCTGCCTGTCAGAAGGAAAGCACTACCCGCAAGACCAGTTGGCCCTGCTCACGCAGGCCTTTTTTGATGATTCCTCGCCCGAACTGCAGCAGCGCCTGCTGGCGACCGCTGCGGCAAACGGCGCGGAAAACTGGGCGCAGATTGTGCGGGCCGTGCAGGGCGATCTGCCGCTGGAATCGCTGGTCGACCGCTACCCGGCGCTGACCCCTGCCGAGCGCGAGCTGGTCCTTTCGCTGCTGGAGGGGCGGGCGGCCTCAAACGCAGAAGCGGCTGACGTGCTGTGCCTGCTGTTCATCCACCACGAAGAAGCGCGGGCGAAGGATATCGTGCTTATGAGCGGCGCGCTGCCGGAGGATGAAGTCCGGCGGGCGTTGTTCCTGTTCCTGGCGGAGGAATGGGAAGCGTATGAAGTCCTCGATTTTAACCACAACCTGCTGATTAACGCTTATGAGCGCGCCGGAAAGCCGCTGCGCAGGCGAATTCTCGAACACAGCCGCTTCACCGGGCGGATGGACTGGCTGCGCGGCGCGAGCCTTTCGGGCGAGGTGCGCTGGCTGAGCGATATGACCGACGCCGACTGGGAGCTGGCCCTGCGCCGCCTGGAAGAACAGGAGAAGTTCGACCAGTTGTGGCAGCTTGCCCAGGCTGCCCCGCCGGTGTGGGCTGCCCCGGCCCTGGCGCAGCTGGCAGGCCGCGGATGGCTGCCGGAACAGGATGCTGACGACTTCACCCGGCTGGCGGAAATGGCGCGCGAATGCCTGGCCGCCCCGCTGAGCCTCAAACCGCTCAAATCCCTGCACGGCGCGGACCGCGAGATCACCTGCCTGGCGGCGCACCCCAACGGAAAGCTGCTGGCAGGCGGCAGCGCGGGCCAGCGCATCTACCAGTGGCGGCTGCCCAACGGCGAGCCCGCCCAGCCCGCGCTGGTCGGGCCTGCGCCGGTCACCCGCGCGTTGGCTTACAGCCCCGACGGTGAGCTGCTCGCCGCGGCGGGCGGCGACCACCGCATTCGCATCTTCCGCTTGCAGACCGGGCAGATCGTCAAGACGCTTGAAGGCCATCAGGCCATGATCCGCTCACTGGCCGTGCACCCCGACGGGCGCACCCTCTACAGCGCGGGGTTTGACGGCTCTGCGCGCTTCTGGCGCTTCCCGCACGGCGCTGAGTTGAAAACACTGCACCCCGCGCCCGGAGAGATCTTTGACCTCGCGCTGGCTTCAGGCGGCGCGCGCCTGGTCTGCGGCGGCGTTGACGGCATCGTCTACGTCTGGTCGCTGCCCGAAGGCGCGAAAGCGCGCGAGCTTCAAGGGCATCAAGACGCGATCACCTACCTGGCTTCCGCGCCCAACAGCGACCTGGCGGCTTCCGCCGGGCGCGATGGGGCCGTCATGGTCTGGAACACCGCCAGCGGCGGGTTGGTCCGCGCCGTCCAATCACAGCCGGGCGGTCCGCTGACCGCGCTGTGCCTGCACCCCAACGAACAGGTGCTGGCCGGCGGGCGCAGCAGCGGCGAAATCACGCTGTGGAACATCTCGACCGGCAGGGTCATCGACCGTCTGCACGCGCACAGGCAGGCAGTCACGGGGCTGGCGCTCAGCCCCGGCGGCGAAACGCTCTACAGCGCCGGGCGCGACGGCACGCTGCAGGTCTGGGACCTGCGCACCTTCCTGACGCTGCGGCTGGCCGGTGAAACAGCGCGCCCCGGCAGCGCCGCCCGGCTGGAAGAACAGTTGAAAAACCCAAATCTTAGCGCGGTAGAGAAGAACTGGCTGGCCTTTGCGCAGGCGCTGGCCCGCCGGCGCGAGCGCTTCGATATCGAGCTGGCTGAAATAGAAGTTATACAGGTTGGAGAATTTGATATTGAATTATGAACCTTATCAAGCGTTTTCTTCGCTGGTTTAGCACTCCGCAAAGCTCTACCAAAATCAACCGGCAGAACTTTATTAATGTACAGATCGACGCAATTGGCGTTGGGCTGGCGAACACGGCAATCCCTTTTCTGCCTGTGTTCCTGACGCGCCTCGGCGCGAGCACCTTCCAGGTCAGTATGCTGACCACCATGCCCGCGCTCACCGGGCTGATCCTGGCAATCCCGCTGGGCCAGTTCCTCCAGTCGCGGCGCAGCATCGTCCCCTGGTACAGCCGGGCGCGCTTGCTGGTGTTCTCGTGCTACGGGCTCACCGGGCTGATCACCCTGTTCGTGCCTGAGGATATCAGCGTAGCCGGAATCCTGACCATCTGGGCGCTGGCAACCGTCCCGCAGACGATCGTCAACATCTGCTTCAACGTCATTATGAGCCTTGTCGCCGGCCCCGAGGGGCGCTTTGAGCTGATGACGCACCGCTGGTCGATCCTCGGCTTTACCAACGCCATCTCAGCGCTGATCGCCGGGCAGTTTCTCGACATCCTGCCCTTCCCATTGAACTACCAGATCGTCTTTATCGCCCTTTCGATCGGCGGTTTGATCAGTTTTTACTTTTCAAGCCAGCTTGTGCTGCCCGAAACCCCGCCGCGGCCTGTGGTCAAAGTCCATTCGCTTAAAGAGCGGGTGCAAAACTACACCAGCCTGATCTGGAGCGAAAAGCCGTTTGTCTCGTTCGTGCTCAAACGCTTCATCTTCCTGAGCGGGTCAGCGCTTGTCGCGCCGATTTTGCCGATCTACTTTGTGCGCGAGCTTCAGGCGACCGACTTCTCGATCGCGCTGATCAACATCGCCGGGAACGTGACCGTCATCCTCGGCTACTTCTTCTGGATGCGGCAGACGCGCGTTCACGGGTCGATGCTCGTGTTGATCGCCACCACGCTGGGCGGTTCGCTCTACCCGATCCTGACCGGGCTGACCCATCCCATCTACCTGATTGTCCTCTATGCCGGGCTCAACGGCATTTTCGCAGCCGGGCTGAACCTGGTTTTCTTTGACGAGCTGATGAAGCGCATCCCGGTGGAACACAGCGCGACGTTCAACGCCGCCGCGCAGAGCATCCAATATATGTCGTCGATCACCGCGCCGATGATCGCCACATGGCTGGCGAACCAGTTCGGCTACTCAGCTGCATTGATTATCGGCGGCGCGGTGGGGCTGGTCGGGTTCGCGCTGTTCCTGACGGAGTATTTGAAAGCGCCTGAGAGAAGGAAGAAGACGCTGGCAGCCTGAGGACAGAGCGAGAGCTGAAAACAATCTATGCACCAACGAATGGATCAACAGTCTCCAGGATGAGGTCGAAATTCCCCTCCATATCGGGTAAAATATATCCCGTTGCTATAATACCGCAGGGTGGATTTTCCGAAAGGAGGGATATGGGAAGAAGAAGCAGAGCAAGAGCAAGAAAACAAAGCTCAATGCTCCCAATGATCTTAATTGGGCTTGGCGTGCTGCTGGTGCTGGGGATGCTGGTCTGGCAGATCGTCCGCTCGGCCCAGACGACCGGCTCGGTGACCGCAGACCCGAACATGCCCTTCCCCGAGATCGAGCGGGTGACGCTGGCAGACTCGAAGGCGGCGTTCGACAGCGGCGAGGCGGTCTTCCTGGATGTGCGCAGCCCGGATGCGTATAACGCGAGCCACATCCCGGGAGCGATCAACATTCCGGTGGCGCAGCTTGAAAGCCGCGCCGCCGAACTTGACCCCAATGAATGGATCATCACGTACTGTACCTGACCAGCTGAAGAATCGAGCGCCCGTGCGGCGTCCATCCTCAAAGGTCTTGGGTTCGAGAATGTGAATCCTATTCTGGGCGGGTTTGCCGCCTGGGCCAACGCGAATTATCCGGTTGAGTAAAAAAAGAAAACGGGGCTGCCCAAAAAAACGGTTGGGCAGCCCCGTTTTTATTTAACAGCAAGTTTAGGGCGTGAAAAAGCGGTAGTACGGACAGCCCGAGCGCACAGCGCGCAGGGCTTTGCCCTCGACGATCTGGTCAAAGCATAAACGCTCAGGGATATATTCTTCTTCGCCGATCCGGAAGACACCGCCGCCCAGCGGAATCAGGTATTCCTCGTCACCGGCGGGCCAGCACAGAATCAACTGCCCTTTGCGCGAGAAGACGCGGAAATTCGTCTCCCAGGGGTTGTGCGAGCGATAGTGACCGGCGTAAGCCTCCCACTCGGGGGGCGTCTCAAAGCTGCGCGGGCCGTCGTAGCGCTCGTTGGTAAACCAGCGCGGCCCATAGCACACCTGCGTGATCGCCCCTGCGGCATTGCGTTCAAAGCGCAGCAGGAACAGGTTCCAGTCAGGGTGATTGGCGTAAAAACAGTCGATGCTGCGCTCTTCCAGCACGACCCGCTCATTTCCGGCCATCAACAGCAGGTGATGGCCCTCAGCCTGCAAAATCAGCGGGCCTTCGCTCGAGTCATACACCCCGGCATATTCCTCCGGGTTGGCAATGTGAGTAAAATCCGGCAGGATGGGGTCAGGCAGAAGCTGGCCCAGGGTGATCGCGCGGAAGAACTCAAGCGCGAGAAAAGAGGCGCGCGGCGTGTAGGGTTGGGTCATCAGCACTACGGCACCGAGCAGATTATCCAGGTCGAGCCACATATAGGATTCATAGCCCGGTATATCGCCCCCGTGACCGGCGTGGTGGTAGCCTTCATCCTCGAACAGGTGCAGCCCGTAGCTGTAGGCCTCGCCCTCATCCTCAATCTGCGGCGTGACCAGCTTCTCGTAAGCGGCTTCGGACAAAATGCGCCCGTCAGGCACGCATCCCTTATTGAGCAGCATGCGGGCAAACTTTGCCATATCACCGGCGGTGGAGATAATCGACCCATCCGCCGAATCGGTCTCGATCCAGGTCGCCTGCACGCGCGGATAGCTCGGGTGGCTTGGGCGGTCGTCAAACAGCGAACGGTAGCCAACCGCCATGCGCGGGCGGATGTGGTGGGTCATCATCGCGAAGGTGTCCTGCATTTCGAGCGGCTTGAAGATATTCTCGTGCAGCAGCACGGGGTAGGGCTTGCCGGTCACCGCCTGCAGCACCAGCCCCAGCACCTTATAGCCCAGGTCGGAATAAAAAAAATGCCGTCCCGGCGGGAAGCCCACCTCCAACTCGCGCAGGGCATACACCTCGCTGCGCGGGTCGGGCGTGCAGTCTGTGCCACGCGGCAGACCTGAGGTATGGGTGAGCAGGTGATGAATGGTGATCGGTTCGTAGGGCGACTTCACCTCGAACCAGGGCAAATACGTCTTGACCGGCGCGTGCAGGTCGATCAGCCCGGCGTCGCTCGCCTGCAAAACGGCGACGCCCGTAAATGCTTTGCCAATCGAGCCGATCGAGAACAGGTGATCAGAGTGCAGCGGCGTCTTCGAGTCGAGGTTCGAATAACCGAGGGCTGACAGGCGGACGGTGCGCTCCTGGGTGGTCAGCGCCAGCGCAAGCCCGGGGTTATGGTAAACCTGCATCCGCATCCGCAGGTGCTGGTCCAGCCTGTTATACGCTTCATGAATATTCGACATCCATTCCCTCCAGATTTGATTTTCGAGGGTCTCCTGGCCCAAGCCTGAATCCAGGCTGACACGCCCCGCTGCGCGAAGACCCCCTTTTCCACCTGAGGAGCCGCTATTTGCGGCGCCGCTATTTGCGCACCGCAAACCGCGACATTTATGGAGAAATTATAGCCCCTTTTTCAAGATCAGGAGAAGGGGCGCCGGTTGGGACGGCTGCGGACCTCACCTGCGCTCGAATCGCAGGTATAATTAAGCCACCGCAAGAGATTGTATGCAAATTGTCAATCTAATTCAGGAGGCAACATGGCAAGCAAGGTATTTTATGGTTCTCCACGGCAGTCACGGCTTGATGCGAAGGAGACACTCCCCGCCAAGCTCGATCTCATTCTCGAGCAGTTGAATCTGCGCGAGCGCGTTAAAGGTGAGACGGTCGCGATTAAACTGCACTCTGGTTCCAATATCGGGTACTCGACCATCCACCCCATTTTTGTGCGCAAGGTCGTCCAGGCGATTAAGGATGGCGGCGGGCAGCCCTTTGTAACCGACATCGAATGGGATGTGCGCGGCGCAGAGTCGCGCGGCTACACCGTTGAGACGCTCGGCTGCCCCATTTATCCCTCCGCAGGCTTGAAAGACCGCTATCACTACGTGCACGAGCACCCGTTTAAGAGCATGCGCGAGTGGAAGGTCGCCGGGATGATTGAAGACGCCAGCTTCCTGGTCGACTTCGCCCACGTCAAGGGCCACCCCTCCTGCGGGTTCGGCGGCGTGATTAAGAACCTGGCGCTGGGCAACATGATCGGTGAGACGCGCAGCGGCATGCACGACGTGATGCACTACGACCAATACTGGTTCCGCGAGAAGTGCACCGACCGCGAGACCTTTGAACGGCTGCTCGCTTCGTGCCCGCACCAGGCGCTCGTTGAAGACAAGCATCACCCCGGCGACATTCACATGCACTTTGAGCAGTGCAACCAGTGCGGTCGCTGCCTGAAGGTAGCCCCCGAGGGCAGCCTGAAGATCGACCCGGTGAACTTCTACGCCTTCCAGGAAGCCTGCGCGATCAGCGCTTCGATCAGCCTGAGCACGTTTGAGCCGGGCAAGGCGGTCTTCCTGGCGCTTGCGACTCACATGACGCCGGTTTGCGACTGCTTCGGCTTCACCAGCATGCCCATCCTGCCCGACGCGGGCATCTTCGGCGGTGACGATATCGTCGCGGTCGAGACCGCCGTGCTGGATATGATCGGCAAAGAAAAGTTGATCGAGGAAAACCTGCCCCGCAGCATGGAAGTCTGGTGCCGCGAAGGGCACCCGTTCGCGCAGCTTCACGGCCCGTACAAAGATCCTTACAAGGTGATCGAGTACGCTGAAAAGCTGGGCATGGGCTGCCGCGAGTATGAACTGATCGACGTTCTGCCGGTAGAAGAAGTCACTTCCGCGGGGATGCAGTACATCCCGGCGCAGTAATAGGTTTCGACCTCATCCTCCCTACGGCAACCCCGCTGCTGGGCAGCGGGGTTGCCCGCCTTCATCCTGATCCCAGGAGAAGGAGGTGTCTTTTAATCCATGCACCGGTGCATGGATCGTTTTCATTCTCGAACGAGCCCTGTTTCTTCATCCTCTTGACATTTTTGACCCTCGTTCGTAGAATGGAAGCACAGACCCTATAATAAGAACGGGGAAGAGACCCTGTATATCAGGCACCGAAGGGGCAACCCAAGCAGGAACATCCGGTTCTGCGCGGAGAATCTCTCAGGTAAAAGGACCCCGTTCTTTGTCTGTCTCTCGAAAGTCACCGGGCGGTGGTGATTGTTTCCAGAGGTCTCCTCCTGCCGTCCTAGATGACACCGACGGGGCAAGCCATTCATGAACGATCCGGTTCTGTGTGGTGAATCTCTCAGGTAACCGTAAGAGGGCGCGTCACTTTTACCGGCGTGTCCCTTTTTACTTAACTCTCGTTCTATCCTAAGGAGCCAACAAATGAAGATTCTTCCTGAACTGGTCTACACTGATACCGACGAATGGGTTAAAGCAGATGGTCAGGTTGCGACAGTCGGCATTACCGATTTCGCGCAGGATCAACTGTCTGATGTCGTTTATGTTGAAATGGTTGTCGCCGTAGGCGATACGGTCAGCAAGGGCGATCAAATCGCCACCGTCGAATCGGTGAAAGCGGCTGCCGACGTCAACTCGCCGGTCTCGGGCACGGTGGTTGAGGTGAATGAAGCCCTGCCCACAACACCTGAGCTGGTCAACAAGGACCCCTACGGGCAGGCCTGGATGGTCAAAATTGAGATGGAGGAACCCGCAGAGCTGTCCGCGTTAATGAATTCGGACGCATACGACAGCTACTGCGCCGAGAGGAGCCATTAATGTACATACCCCATACCGACCCTGAGCGCGACGAGATGCTCAAGGTCATCGGCGTCGACCGGATTGAGGATCTCTTTACCGACGTGCCGGAGAATTATCGCTTCCCCAAGCTCAACCTGCCGGACGGGTTGACCGAGATGGAAGTGATGAGCGACCTGCAAGACATGGCAACCGGAAACGCCTCAACCCGCGACCTGGTGTGCTTTTTGGGTGCGGGGGCCTACAATCACTACATTCCCGCGGCTGTTGACAGCATCCTCCGCCGCGGTGAATTCTTCACTGCATACACGCCCTACCAGCCAGAAGTATCTCAGGGGACGCTGCAGGCCATTTTTGAGTATCAAAGCCTGATCGCTGCCCTGACGGGCATGGATGTCAGCAACGCCTCGCATTATGACGGGGCAACTGCCGCTGCAGAAGCCGTGGTGATGGCTTATCACCACTTCCGCGGCAAGCGCGGCAAAGTTGTCTTATCTCCCGGAGTCAACCCGCAGTACCGCGAGACCATTCGCACGTATATGCAGGGTTATGAGAACTTCACCACAGCCGGCGACACAAACGGGCTCGACCCGCTGTGCAGCCCCGACTGCCTCGAACCGCTGATCGACCAGAACACCTGCCTGGTGATGGTGCAGTACCCCGACTTCTTCGGGCGGCTGTACGACTTCACCGCCCTGGTCGAAAAAGCCCACGCTGAAGGCGCGCTTGTAGCCATTGCCACCAACCCGATGGCCCTGGGCCTGTTGAAGCCCCCCGGCAAGT
>Ga0134094_1001369_pt1 | contig 23942 bp, 16 predicted proteins | sample 5_1taG_FD_94458 | JGI IMG/M metagenome (GOLD analysis project Ga0134094, IMG submission 94458) | Switchgrass degrading microbial communities from high solid loading bioreactors in New Hampshire, USA - 5_19_20_110_A1 metaG | ecosystem: Engineered > Bioreactor > Semi-continuous > Anaerobic >... | reverse complement strand
TAATCTGAATAAAATCCAACAGGCGGAAATAAAATGCGAGAAGGTATAGCCATGAAGGAAGACTTAAAAGAATAACTGAAGTTTACGCGAGAGACGGCCCTTCGCGCCGGTGAAATTACCCTGGTGTATTTTCAAAAGAATGTAAAACCTGACCGTAAAAAGGATGGGTCGCCTGTCACCATTGCGGACCGGAGGGCTGAGGCGTTCATTCGCCAGGAAATCGAAAAACATTACCCGTCTCATGATATTTTGGGCGAGGAAATGGGCGTCCGGGAGGGGTCTTCCGGCCACCGGTGGATTATCGACCCGATTGACGGTACGCAGTCCTTCATCCACGGGGTACCGCTGTACGGCATGCTGATCGGGCTGGAGATTGACGGGCGGGTGGAGGTTGGGGTCGCCAATTTCCCTGCCCTGAACGAAATTGTGTATGCCGCGACTGGCCTTGGCTGCTGGTGGAACGACCAGCGCGCATCGGTCTCTCAGGTCACTCGCCTGCAAGACGCCGTCGTATGCTATACCGATATCGGAAACTTCAAGAAGTACGGTGGGGATGAAGGTTTTCAGCAGCTATCAGAGGCTGCCTGGTACCGCCCCGGTTGGGGCGATGCGTATGGGTATATGCTGGTTGCTACCGGGCGCGCTGAGGTTATGCTCGACCCCATTATGGCGGTCTGGGACTGCGCTCCTTTCCCGCCGATCCTTCGCGAAGCAGGCGGCTTCTTTGGCGACTGGCAGGGCAACGAGACGATCTACGGCGGGCGCTCTGTTGCGACTTCCAAAGCGCTGCTGCCGCAGGTCCTCGCGGCGCTTAATCACCTGGAGGGATGAGCCTTTCCCAAGGCTATTGACCCTGCCGCTGCTTGTATGATAAACTTATCCTGCTTTTATAAACCAGATTATTATGAAAGGAGGTGCGCTTAAATGAAAACGACGAAACTGAAAAACTCCCTGTATCATTTGAGTGCACCGGTTATGTGAACCCAAACGTCCTTTCGTTTTAGGCCAGACTTAAGACCACGGGTGTACTCAGCCCGTGGTTTTTTGTTTATATATGCCATTTATTGAAGAATAACAGGAGAATAACCGATGAGCGATTTACCGCTCAATCAACCCTTTCAGGCTTATCGCAGCATGCTCGCCCGCTACCTGCCGCCGCTGCTCCCAAAAGTGCTGTTGATGGGCGGGCTGCTTCTGCTGGGAATTGGCCTGCAGCTTGCCAGCCCGCAGGTGATCCGCTATTTCATCGACACAGCGCAGGCAGGCGGCTCGCGCCGGTCCCTGCTGTTTGCGGCAGTCCTGTTTATTGCTTTTGCCGTTCTGCAGCAAGGAATGTCCCTCGCTGCCCGTTATACCAGCAAGGATGTCGGTTGGGCGGCGACCAACCGCCTGCGCGCTGACCTGCTCCTGCACTGCCTGCGCCTGGATATGCCGTTTCATAAGCAGCATACACCCGGCGAGTTAATTGAACGGATCGACGGCGATGTGACGCAGCTTGCAAACTTCCTGTCCGCGTTTACGATCCGTATCCTGGGCGATGGGCTGCTCGTCCTCGGCATTCTTGCTGTTCTGTTCTTTGAGAATGCCTGGGTGGGCCTGGGAATGCTGGTCTACACCGCCCTGACCCTGCTGGTTTTACGCCTGATCCATTCGCTGGGCGTCTCGCGTTGGTCTGAATACCGCCAGGTTCAAGCAGAACTGTTCGGCTATCTTGAGGAGCGCATCACCGGGGCGGAAGAAATTCGCGCGGCGGGCGCGGAGCCTTATGCGCTGCGCCGTTTGTATGCCCTGATGCGCTCGCTGCTCGAACGGGGGCGGGCGGCTTTTGTGGTCGGCAGCCTGACCTTTAACCTGACCAACCTGATCCACGTGATTGGCTATGCTGCCGGGCTGGCGCTGGGCGTCTACCTTTACACCCGCGGCGGCGCGACCATTGGCACCGCTTACCTGATCGTCCATTACGTCGGCATGCTTTCAGACCCGCTGCAAAACATCCGCGAGCAGGCCCAGGATTTGCAGCAGGCAGCCGCCGGCATTCAGCGCATTCAGGCGCTGTTTAATCAGTCGCCTCAGGTCGCCGGCCCGCAGCCCGCTGAGGCTCGCTCACTGCCCTCCGGCCCGCTTTCGGTATCGTTCCGCGGCGTGTCCTTTGCCTATGAAGCAAACGACAGCGTGCTGCATGACGTCTCTTTTGAGATCCAGCCGGGGCGCGTGCTGGGGATTCTCGGGCGCACCGGCAGCGGAAAGTCCACGCTGACGCGCCTGCTCTTTCGCCTCTATGACCCCACGCAGGGCTCAGTCTGTCTCGGAGGGATCGATCTGCGAGAAATTGCGCTGCCGCACCTTCGCAGCCGGGTTGGGATGGTCACCCAGGACGTGCAGCTCTTCCAGGCTTCTATACGAGAAAACCTGACCTTTTTCGACGCCGGTCTCACCGGTGAGCACCTTGCCCGCGTGCTGAAAGAACTGCGCCTGTGGGAATGGGTCGAAACGCTGCCGCAGGGGTTGGATACGCCGCTCGCCGGCGGCGGGCAGGGGCTTTCGGCGGGAGAGGCGCAGCTTCTGGCTTTCACGCGCGTGTTTTTACGCGACCCTGGCCTGGTTATTCTCGATGAAGCCTCTTCACGGCTCGACCCTGTGACGGAAAACCTGATGGAACAGGCCGTTGACCGGCTGTTTAAAGACCGCACCGGCGTGGTCATTGCCCACCGCCTGAAGACCGTCCAGCGTGCAGATGATATCCTCATTCTGGAGGCAGGCCGCGTGGTCGAATATGGGCCGCGGCTGGCCCTGGCGTCTGATCCAAATTCACACTTTTACCGCTTGCTGCAAACCGGCATGGAAGAGGCGCTTGCATGACAACTACATCCATTCATCCTGAGAACCAGCCCAGAGAAATGCTCGAAACCTGGGATTTCAACCGCCGCATCATCGGCTACCAGCTCAGCGCTTTTCTCTTGCATTCTCTGTTTACCATTCTTTACTTTGCGCTGCAGGTTGTCCCCGGCCTGGTGGTGAAGTCTGTCTTTGATACCATCAGCGGAGAAGCCGCGGCCCCGTTCGGCAGCCTGTTGGGAATTGACCCGCTGTGGTGGCTGATCCTGCTGTACTTTTTGGTGGAAGTGGGCAGGCTGCTCCTATCGCTGGGTTCAGAATATTACGGCTGGACCTTCCGTCTGGTAGCTGGCGCGCTCCTGCGCAGCAACCTGTTTGCCAGCATCCTCCGCCGCAGAAGCGACAGCGCGCTGCCGGTATCTTCAGGCGAGGCGGTCAACCGCTTCCGCACCGATGTGGGTGAGGTCTCCGACTTTCCGCTCTGGCTGCCCGATCAGGTTGGGAAGTGGGTCGCCGCGGTGGTCGCGGTGGTCATTATGGCGCGGATCAACCTGACCATTACGCTGGTGATTTTCCTGCCGCTGATCAGCATCATCGGCATCACGCGCCTGGCCTGGGGCCGGATCATCGCCTACAGCCGGGCCAGCGGGCGCGCCGAGGACGCGGTCACCGGGTTTATTGGCGAAGCTTTCGGCATGGTGCAGGCGATTAAAGTCGCCGACGCTGAAGAGCGCGTCACCGCTCACCTGGAGAGCCTGAACGACGAGCGGCGCAAGATGCAGCTTCGGCTGGAATTGTTCCGCGGCCTGCTCGATTCGCTTAATTCGAGCGTTGTCACTTTTGGCATTGGCGTGATGCTGCTGATGGCCGGCGCGGCAATCACCGAAGGAACCTTCACCGTTGGCGATTTTGCGCTGTTCGTCAGCTACCTGTGGTTTACCACCCAGGTTCCATCCGAGTTGGGCACTTTTTACGGCGATTACAAGACCCAGGAGGTCTCTATCGACCGCATGCTCGAGATCATTCGCCCTGAACCGGCTGCCGTGCTGGTGGAGCCGCACCCGGTATATGAGCGCGGCCCGCTGCCTGAGCTGGTCTTCCCTGAAAAGACCGCCGCGGACCGGCTGGAGACGCTTGAAGTCCGCGAGCTAACCTATCATTTTGCCGGCAGCAACGGCAGCGAGCCGGGCCGCGGCCTTGAGCGGGTCAGCTTCCGGCTTAACCGCGGTGGTTTTGTGGTCGTCACCGGGCGGGTTGGGTCGGGCAAGTCAACCCTGCTGCGCGTGCTGACCGGCCTGATTCCGGCGCAGTCTGGTGAGATTGTATGGAACGGCAAGCCGGTTAGAGATCCGGCGGCTTTCTTCCGCCCGCCACGCTGCGCCTATACGGCCCAGGTCCCGCGCCTGTTCAGCGACACGCTCCGCGATAATATCCTGCTGGGTTTTCCCGCGGACCGCGATCGCCTCGAGCGGGCCATTCACATGAGCGTTTTAGAGCCGGATATTGCCGGGCTGGAAAAGGGCCTGGATACACTTGTTGGGCCAAAGGGCATTCGCCTGTCGGGCGGCCAGGTGCAGCGCGCGGCGGCGGCGCGCATGTTCGTCCGCGAGCCCGAGCTGCTGGTGTTCGACGATCTCTCCAGCGCGCTGGATGTTGAAACGGAGCGCCTGCTGTGGGACCGCCTGGATGCAAGCCGCATGCAAGGCAGCGGGGTCACCTGCCTGGTCGTTTCGCACCGCCGGGCAGCCCTGCGTCGCGCTGACTGGATTCTCGTCATGAAAGACGGCAGAGTCGAGGCTCAGGGCAGGCTGGACGATCTGCTCGCGTCAAGCGAGGAGATGCGCCGCCTCTGGAAAGGCGCGGAAAATTAGAAAATTAATATACAAGAATAACTTGATAAATATTACCTAATTAGGTTATACTAGGCCTGCGCTAACCACTTTACACATTACAGGAGTGTTTTATCTCAATGAAACGTTGGCAGGTCATCTTCACGACTCTACTGGCAGTCAGCCTGGTTCTTTCCGCATGCGCCCCTGGGGTTGTCTTTGGCAACCGATCGACCCTGGTTATTTATTCCGGGCGCAGTGAAAACCTTGTCGGCCCAATTATCGAGCAGTTTGAAGCAGCTTCAGGAATTGATGTCGAGGTTCGCTACGGCAGCACTTCAGAAATTGCCGCGACGCTGCTTGAAGAAGGGGACCGGACGCCTGCGGACCTGTTTTTCGCGCAGGACCCCGGAGGCCTGGGCGCAGTGATTGATATGCTGGCGCCGCTTCCGCAGGAGACGCTTGATAAGGTTCCGGCTCAGTTCCGCGATCCGGAAGGCCATTGGGTCGGCATTTCAGGGCGGGCGCGCACGCTGGTCTACAACACCGACCGCCTGAGCGAAGCGGATCTTCCGGAGGATATTTTCGGACTGACGGATCCTGAGTGGAAGGGCCGTATCGGCTGGGCCCCGTCCAACGCCTCCTTCCAGACAATGGTCACCGCGATGCGCAGCCTGTGGGGCGAAGAACGCACGCGCGAATGGCTGCAGGGCATGGTCGCCAATGAGCCGGTAGCTTATGACAACAACGCTGCGATCGTTGCAGCCGTTGGCGCCGGAGAGATCGACGCAGGACTGGTTAACCATTACTATCTGTACCGCTTCCTGGCTGAAGAAGGCGAAAGTTTCCCGGCGCGGAACTATTACTTCCCGAGCGGCGGGCCTGAGTCGCTGGTGATGGCTGCGGGCGTGGGCATTTTAAAGACGGCTGACAACCGGGCAGAAGCGGAGAATTTCGTGAACTTCATGCTTTCGCCCGTCGCCCAGCAGTATTTCGCCACAAAGACTTACGAATATCCGCTGGTGGAGGGCGTTACCACCCACCGCGACCTGGTGCCGTTCGATTCACTCAACATGGCCCAGATTGACCTGGCGAATCTCGCCGATCTGCAGGGAACGATTGCGCTTCTGCGCAGTGAAGGGATTCTTCCGTAAGCAAGATGGCTGAAGTTCAGATCGTTTCAGCCGAACAAAGTGCCAGCCGCGCGGGGCGGTTCAGTTATCGCCGCCCCGCGTTTTCTCGGCTTTTGTGGGTCCTGGCGCTGCTCCCGGCAGGGCTTGTTCTCTTACCCGTCCTTTATCTGCTGCTGCGAACCTTTGAATCAGGGATTTCTGGCGCTTCTTTGTTTCTCAACCTGGGAACGCTCCAGACGCTGCTGCGGACGGCGGCGCTTTCGGCTTCGGTCACCTTCGCCGCAGTGGTCGTGGCTGTGCCGATCGCCTGGCTGACAGTCCGCACCGATTTGCCCGGCAGGAAGGTCTGGAGCGTATTGGCGGCCCTTCCGATGGTGATTCCCAGCTATATCGCCGCTTATTTGATGGTCGCCTTTTGGGGCCCGCGCGGCATGTTCGCGCAGTGGCTGGGCCAGTGGGCAGGGATCGAGCGCCTTCCTTCGATTTACGGTTTTCCGGGAGCTTTCTTCATCCTGACGCTTCTCTGTTATCCTTATATCTTGCTGGGGGCCAGGGCGGCGCTGCAGGGAATGGACCCGGCGCTGGAAGAAGCCGCGCGCAGCCTTGGATATTCGCCGCTTCAGGTGTTCCTTCGCGTGACGCTGCCCCAACTGCGCCCGGCGGTCGCTGCCGGTGGCTTGCTGGCGGCGCTGTACGTGCTGCGCGATTTTGGCGCCGTCTCGATCATGCGCTATGATACCTTCACCCGGGTCGTCTATGTTCAATACAAATCGGCATTTGACCGCGCTTCGGCGAGCGGGCTGGCGCTCATTCTGGTCGCGCTGACGCTGCTGCTGCTGGCTGTTGAAAGCCGGACGAGAACCCGGGCCAGGTACCACCGTTCGGCCTCTGGGGCTGCCCGGCAGCCGGCAGTCGCCCGCCTGGGAAAGTGGCGCTGGCCCGCGCTGATCTTTACCGGCGCGGTGGTGACCTTTGGGCTGATCCTGCCGCTCGGCGTTTTGCTGTTCTGGCTGGTCAGGGGCGTGCAGGCAGGCGAGCAGTTGGCCCCGGTCTGGGCGGCGGCGCAAAATTCTATTCTGGCTTCTGTGCTGGCGGCAGTCTTTACCATGGCGGCAGCCTTCCCGATTGCCTTCCTGAGCGCGCGGAACAGCAGCCGCCTGAGCAGCCTGCTTGAGCGGGTCACGTACAGCGGGTATGCGCTGCCGGGCATTGTGGTCGCGCTGGCCCTGGTTTTTATATCCATTAATTATGCCTTCCACCTCTACCAGAGCCTGGTCTTGCTCATTGTGGCTTATATGATCCTCTTTTTGCCCCAGGCAGTGGGTTCTGTGCAGGCTTCGCTTTTGCAGGTGAATGGAAACCTGGAGGAATCCGCGCGCAGCCTGGGCGCATCACCCCTGGCGGCGCTCCGGAAGATCACCCTGCCGCTGGTCAAACCCGGCCTGCTGGCAGGGATGGCAATGGTTTTTCTGACCGCGATGAAGGAGCTGCCGGCAACGTTGATTTTAAGCCCGCTGGGGTTTAAAACCCTCGCGACCGGCGTCTGGTCGGCGGTCTCCGAAGCGTTTTTTGCGCAGGCGGCAGCCCCAGCCTTATTACTGATTATCTTTTCTGCCATCCCGATGGCTTTTCTAACCTTTACAGAGCACTGATGAGTGAAATAGCAGTTCAGACGATTTCATTAAATAAATCCTTTGGAAATGTCCGGGCAGTTCAAGACTTAAACCTGACCGTACACCGGGGCAATATCCTGTCTGTGATCGGGCCGAGCGGATGTGGAAAGACCACGCTGCTGCGCCTGCTGGCCGGTTTTGAGCAGCCCGATTCAGGTGAGATTATGCTGCAAGACCGGCTTGTTGCGGGCAGGGGGACTTATCTCGCGCCGGAGCAGCGCGGCGTTGGAATGGTCTTTCAGGATTACGCGCTCTTTCCGCATTTGACCGTTCTGGAAAATGTTGCTTTTGGCCTGCGAAACGCAGCCCGCCGGCAGCGCGAGCTTGAGGTAGAAGAATGGCTGGCCCTGGTAGGCCTAGACGGGTACGCCAGGCGCTACCCCCACGAGCTTTCAGGGGGCGAGCGGCAGCGCGTTGCGCTTGCGCGAGCGCTTGCTCCGCGCCCTGTGCTGGTGCTGATGGATGAACCGTTCAGCAACCTGGACGCTGACCGCAGGGTTCAAATGCGCGAGGAAGTGCAGGCCATTTTGCGGAAGGCCGGGACGACGGTTATTTTTGTCACACACGATCAGGAGGAGGCGCTTTTTATGGGCGACCGCCTGGCTGTGTTCCGCCAGGGGCGGCTTGAACAGATTGACTGCCCGGACACCGTTTTTCAGCAGCCTGCGACCCGTTTTGTCGCCGAATTTCTCGGGCAAACGGATTTCCTGCCGGGCCGCGTTACGCCGGAGGGCATCCAGACAGAAGCCGGGATCGTCGCGCAAAAGGTCGGGCTTCCGGCTGGCGAACCGGTCGAGTTAGCCGTCCGCGCCGACGATGTGGACTTGAATCTGCCGCGCTATGAGGGGGTTGCGGCGGAAGTGGTCTCGCGTTATTTCAAAGGCACATACAATGTATATCGCCTGAGGCTTCCATCGGGGCAGGTGCTGCATTCGCTCCAGCCGCACACGCGCATTTTCCTGCCGGGGACCGAGGTGAAGGTCAGTATATCGCCCGGGCATGACCTGGCCTGTTATTTCCAGGGGAAGCTGCTTCCGGTCACCTCAACCCGGTTTTGATCGCTCTTGCAATCATGCTGCACAGATTCAAAAAATGCGGGCTCTTCATGCCCGCATTTTTTGAATCTGTTATGCCGATCCTCCTCAATGCACCGCTGAGATTACGGCCCCCGGTGTACCTGCGGGACGAACAGGCGGAAGGGCTCGACTGCGGCGGCCTGGACGTTGATCTTGACGTTGACCTCAACTTCATCCAGCCCGTCGCTGGCAGTAAACCGGATGGTATAGCTAGCTGCCTGTTTCTTGCCGGGCGTCCAGGTGAATTTGCCGGTCGCTGCGTTGAACTGCGCGCCTTCTGGCAGTCCAGCTGCCTTTAAGGTCAGCGGATCTGGGCCGCCGTCAGGGTCGGCTGCGGTCACCTGGAAGGCGACCTGTTCACCGGCGCGCAGATTGTATAGCAGCGTCATATTCTGGAAAACCGGGGGTTGATTGACGGTCCAATCGAACGATGCTTCAGCAGCCAATCCGCCGCCGTCGGTGACCTGGACGGTGATGGTGTGCGTACCTGCCTGGTCTATGGACGGCGTCCAGGAGAATTTGCCGGTTTGCGGGTCAATCGCTGCGCCGTCCGGCGGGTTTACAAGTGAAAATGTCAGCGTGTCAGGGACTCCCCCGATCACGTCGTTGTCGGTCGCACGCGCTGTAAATGCCATCGGCGCGCCGGCGCGGATCCATTCGCCGCTCGCGGGCAGGCTGGCGGTGTCAATTACCGGCGGCTGGTTGACTTCATTGACGGTCAGTGTGATCGTCTCTTCGTCATAGAAGCCCGGATTCCCCACTTCCGACACCCGGAAGGTCAGCGAATAGACTCCATCATCTGCCTCACCCGTTTCCCAGGTGAAGACGCCGGTTTGCGGATTGATCGTCCCGCCGGGGGCGCCGGTCACCTGATACACCAGTTCGTCGCCGTCCGGATCGTTCGCCACAACGGTGAGGGAGACCGTCTGCCCCTCGTCGACGGTTTTCGCGCCGTCAACCGACAGGATGACCGGCGGCTGGATGACATCATTGACCGTCAGGGTGACCGTCTCTTCGTCATATTTATAGGGTTTGTTTGCTTTATATGCCCGGAAGGTGATTGTGTATGTTCCGGGGGTGGGGTTTGGCCAGCTGAAAACGCCTGTGGTCTCATCCATGACTGCGCCTGGCAGCACTGCACCGCCGGCAGCGCGATAACTGTACTTCAACGGATCGCCGTCCGGGTCGGTCGCCACGACCGTGAGGGAAACCGGCGTGCCTTCATCGACGACCCGGCTGCCGTTCACCGCGGTGATCACGGGCGGCTGCGAGACCGGATCGATCACGTCAATGATCACCAGCCCATCAGAGGGGAAATTGTTGGAATTCAGCGTCGCTGTATAAACAAAAGTATCTCTACCGACATAGCCAGCATCCGGAGTGTAAGCAAACGAGCCGTCCTGGTTCAGCGTGACCGTCCCGTGGCGCGGTTTCTCTTTTACAGAGAGCGTCACTTCGCCGGTCTGATTGGGTGTCAGCGAAAAGTCGTTGGCGCGCACGCCGCCGGCAGCGTCTACAATGAGCTCATACCCGGCCTCGACCTGATATGACGGAGCGTAGTTGTATTCGACAACCAGGTTATCCTGAATTTCCCAGATGGGGAAGTTAAGCCCATAACTTCCCGGCAGGTCACCGTCATGTTCAGAATAGATGGGGTCATATTCCAACCCGGCGAAATAGGGCCGGCCGCTGATCGATTTGTAGCGCACCTCGATCCGCCCATTTGGATAAAGAACCACCTGGAAGGTGGACGGCTGATTTTTGGCGTCTACATTGACGAAATCGACATATTGGATCACAAACCGGTTGGGCTGCGTTTTTTCCGCATCATTATAGAAGGTGTGGTAGTAAATATGGGTCTCGGGATAGGTATTCCCGGAAAGTTTATTTGAGTTGACAAATCCTTCGGTGGTGAATGCGTGAATGGCAGAACCCATATCAAACCGCGGGAGCGGCGCCGGCGAATCCCAGACGTTTTCAGGATTATCGGAGAAGCCAATATAGCCGTTTGTGTTGGGGTAGATCTTGTCGAAGTTGACTTCAAAGTAGGGGAACGGAAAACCAATTGGGACTTCGAATACCGTATCGTCAAACGGCATGTCCGGGAAGTCTTCTCCGGGCTCCAGCGTGCTTGCCAGATCGACCGCTTCCGGGATCTCGCTCAATTCGTCCCACGGCAGCGTCTCTGCTGTATATACGGTGCCGGCTGCAGTATACAGGCCGTCTCCAGAGACACTGGTCCCGGTAGTGATATGGGCTGTCAGCGACTGTGTGTTGGACGGAGTAAAGGTCTTTGTTTCGATGTATCCATCATATATGACCGCATCTGCGCCAAGCTCGAACAGGTCCTCAACAATGCAGATAATAAATTCTCCCAGTGCCGAATTGAAGTAAACCGGGATCGCGCCCCCTGGTATTGGGATAGGGTAACCGCCAATGTCAATCGTTTTGGGGGAGATGGCATAGCGGAAGGGCTCTCCTGCGGGGTGATAACCATTCACCTTCCCGATGGTGCAGCCGGTTTCCCAGATATTGACTTCTGTCGTTGTGATCCGCCCTTCGGTCTGGCTGGAATCTGTTACGGTGATGTATACATCTGCTTCCATCCACCGCCCGTCAGACCGGGTGTAAATATAGGTAAATTTATCGACTCCCACAAAGCCTGGGTCCGGCTGATAGTTGAAAGTGCCGTCTGACAAAAGCTCTACCGTGCCGTTTGCAGGCTTGCGGCTGACCCTTCGCTCGCCGGTTCCAGAACCACTGGGATCAAAATCGTTCTGTGAAATTTTCCTGGTAAATGAGGTAAGCCCCGCGTTTTTTTCCAGCTTGTAACGGTAACTCTTGAATGGGGAGTCGGGCGTAAACATGGGGACAAAGGCATAGGCGGTTTCATTCGGGTGCGTGGCGGATCCGGGGTGATAGACCCCCCGGATGTGATTCCCTGCCCGGTTTTGCTGCACGGCTGCCGGTGATGTGAGTCCCATCAACCCGGTAGACCCGCCTGTCTGCAGATATTGAATCGTGATCTTGCCGCTGTCTTCGATTTTCACTTCGAACGTTGAGGGCTGGTCAGGCGCGGCTGCATCGAGTAGATTGACGAACTGGATCACCCACTCGCGGCTCGACAGCTTTTTATAATAGATTTTCGAGACGCTGGTATCGATGTACTTCTGGCCCCCAACGGGGATGATCGCCGCCGACTTGCTGCGGTCGAAACCGGGCCTGTAAGTGTAGCCGACATAATCGACATCCAGCCCGCTCAGGAAGGCAATATTGCCGTTTCCATAAATCTCTATTGCCTCATAGATGGTCCCGTAGTAGGGGACTTTGTTTCCCAATTCGATGATCGCGACAGAGCCGTCGTAGGCGCCTTCGGTCAGCGGATGATCTGAGTTGGCAAGCGCAGCCTGGATTAATTCCTCGCTGCTGCCAGACCGGTCGACCCACTCATAGGTCGTTGAGGTGATCATATAGACGCCGTCGTCGCTCGCCACCGGATAGTCGAGTACGGACTGCAGGGCTTCGCTGCGCGGCGCGTGGGCATATACCCTCTGCGGCGCGATGCCGCCGGCGATGAGCGCGATCACCAGGGCGGCTGCCTGGAATAAACGTAAACTGCTGTGGACGAAGTTTTGTCTCATTGGCATGGTCCCTTACTCTTGCGTTGAAAAGGAGAGCCGCTGGTGGTTGGGTTTAAAGCTGCGCTGAAAACCGGAAAGGGTAGCGGCTAAAGCCTGGAAGGGGAACGTCACCAGGTTCCGGGAATAGACCAATAACCCCTGCTATCACCAACAGGTGCAGAGCAGGCGTGCTGAGATTATTTCATTAAGTGATTAATGGAATTCCGACGCAAAAATCCCCCCTTTAACCAGCCAGCAAACAAGTCTCGTGTTGATTCGATCGCGGTCTGTTGCTATCTATATTTATTCACTACAAATATATGACTATATTTAATATACACGATTTTCCAGAAAATTGCTATTAATAAATCGCTTTCTTTTACCCTTTTTTGAAGATTGTTAAGGTATCTGCTGGAACCATCTCAGGCTGAGCAGCCCTCCGGCAAGAAACAGAACCATCCCCAGGGCGCTGGCGATCACCGTCACTTCGGAATACTCTTCAACCCAGGCAACCCGCGAGCTTAAATCCGTGTAGATTTTTGCCAGCTCCTTTGATTCTGCTGCGTAGAAATACTGCCCGCCTGTGGTCTCTGCGATTGCCTGCAGCGTTGCCTCATCGAGGTGGATATCCTGGTTCCCGATGCGCATGGTCACCCCGCGCTGCCCGATTCCAACCGAGTAAATCGGCACCCCGATCTCCTTTGCTCGTTTCGCAGCATCGATGGGAGGCCGTCCCTGATTGGATTCCCCGTCAGACAGCAGCACAATCAGGCCCACTTCCTCCTGGTCGTACAGCGCAAGCTGGTCGAGCGCGGTGTGAATCGCTTCGCCGATAGCCGTCCCGCCGCGCGCTTCAAGCTGGTTTACCCCGCGCCGGACCAGGTCGTGATCGCGGGTAAGGGGCGTTTTGACGCTCGCGTATTCCTTAAAATAAACCAGTCCAACCTGCAAGTCTTCCGGAAGCCCGTTGATGAACTGGTGCGCTGCCTGTTTCGCCGCATCCATGCGCGTTGGGACCATATCGTTCACCGCCATTGACCCTGAGACGTCGATTGCCAGGATCAGGGCGGCCTGTTCGCGCGGGACTCGGATAACGGCTTGAGGCCGGGCAAGGCTGATCAGCAGGGCGGCTGCGCCTAGCATGTACAGCAGCGGGGGAATGTGGCGGCGAATGCCCGGGCCGCGGCCTGCGACCTGGCTCAAAAGCTCCAGGTTGGTGAAGCGGACCGCATAAGCCTTCCTGCGGCGCTGCGCGCGGATATACAGCAATAACAAAATGGGGATCAGCGCGAGACTCACCAGCAGTTGAGGCCATTGAAATGTCATATTCACCCTCCTGCGATCTTGTTTCGGCTCTGAGGCTGATGACCGCGGTTGAGAAGCTGTGCTTTGGCTTTACGGCTTTCGAGAAAGCGAAACAGCGCGGGGAGCAGGTCTTCGTCCGTGCTCAATTCAAGGAGATCCACACCGCGAGCGCCCAGGTCTGCGCGGATTTTCTCTGCCTGCCGTTCTGCAGCCTGCCGGAAGCGTTCGCGCAGGCGCGAATCGCCTGTGTCGACGGTCAGCTGGCGGCCTGATTCCGGGTCTTCAAATGTGACAACGCCGATATCGGGCAGCGATGCCTCGCGTGGATCACACAGGCGGACGGCGACGACTTCATGCCGCTGAGTCAGGCGGCCAAGCGCGAGCTGCCAGCCGTCTGGGACGAGGAAATCTGAGATGATCAAAATGAACGAGCGCCGCTTGAGCATCATTTCCAGTTGAGCAAGCGCTACCTGTAGATCCGTCTGCCCGTGATTCTTCTGGCGAGGCGCTTTGTACAGCGCTTCAACCAGCCGCCTTTGATGCCTGCGACCGGCTGCAGGCGCAATATACATGAGCGGGCTGCCGGCAAAAAGCAGCGCTCCCACATGGTTGCGCCCGCGGTCAAATAATTCACCGGCGATCGCCGCAAACTCAAGGGCGCGGTCGCGTTTGAGGCATTGAGCTGTTCCCCAGTCGACCGAGGCGCTCACGTCGACGACGAGCCAGGCGTCGATCGCCCGCTGCACAAAAGACTGCCGGACAAAGGGCCTGTCCTCTCGCGCTGTAACATTCCAATCGATCATGCGGACGTCATCGCCGGGCTGGTATTCGCGCAGTTCGACAAATTCAATGCCCGGGCCTCTGAAGAGCGAGCGTTCATCGCCGCCCAGGCGGGTCGCCAGGGGGCGCAGGACCGTCCAGTGCAGCCGGCGCAGCAGTCCTTCTATTTTCTTTTCATGCTGCGGAGAATGATCCATCTGGGGCATCCTGACCTCGCTGCTAAGAACTGCGGTCGCGGTCGCCCAGGTCCATTCGCGGCGGCGGATAGCGGTTGAGCAGGGCTTCGATGATGGTTTCAGCAGTGATCCCGGCTGCCAGCCCATCATAGCTGATGACCAGCCGGTGGCGCAGGACGTCCGGCGCGAGGCTGGCGACATCCTGCGGGAGAACGTAGTCTCGCCCGCGGATGAACGCCAGGGCGCGCGCGCCTGCGATGAGATTGATGGATGCGCGCGGGCTTGCCCCAAACAGGATGGCTTTTGAAAACTGGCCCAGGTCGTGCTTTTCAGGGTAGCGGGTCGCGTCTACCAGGGTCGCAGCATAGGCAATGATCCTGGAATCGGTAAATATATTTGCCGTTGCCTGCTGCATGTCCACCAGGTCTGCCGGAGAGATCAGCGTGCGCAGGTTCACCTGCGGGCCGGTCACCCGCTGGACGACGGTGATTTCATCCAGATAAGTCGGGTAGTCGACCAGCACTTTGAACATAAAGCGGTCGAGCTGCGCCTCAGGCAGTGGATAGGTTCCCTCGGATTCGATCGGGTTTTGGGTCGCCAGCACCAGGAATGGGTCGGGCAGTGAGAAGGTGTTCTTGCCAATGGTGACCTGCCGCTCCTGCATGGCTTCCAGCAGCGCAGACTGCACTTTTGGCGGGGTGCGGTTGATTTCATCTGCCAGAACCAGATTGGCAAAGATTGGGCCAAGCTCTGTGGTGAAGTCGCCGGTTTTTGCGTTGTAAATGCGCGTACCAATCAAGTCGGCAGGCACAAGATCGGGGGTGAATTGGATGCGCCCGAATGTCCCGCCGACAACTGCAGCCAGCGAGCGGATCATCATGGTTTTCGCCAGCCCGGGAACGCCTTCCAGCAAAATGTGCCCGCGGGCCAGCAGCGCGACCAGCAGGCGCTCAAGCACGTAGTCCTGTCCGACGATAATACGCTTAATTTCGAACAGGATATGCTCCATGATCGAAGCGCCGGCGTTGACCTTTCCCTGCGGTTTCGTTTTTGTTTCAACAGGTTTCATATGCGTCATTGCCCTCCTGGTGTCGCTTAACGCCCCTTTAAAGCAGTTTTCCCCCTGTTCATTCTATTATATGTATATCTCAAATGCACACATTACAAAAAAGGTTAACGAAATAGGGGCCGTCCAAACATTCTTTTGAACGGCCCCTAAAAAATGGTCTTCAGCCGGTATCCGGTTAGTTTAGCCGCGCCCGTCCTTCGCCGGTGAGCGTGAACGAGCCGTTTTCCTCGCGCAGCAGGCCGGCTTCGACCAGCTCGCGCAGGCTGCTGCGCACACGGAACAGCGGAAGGTTGGCTGCTTTGGCAATCTCAGTCGGTGAACAGGGCGTTTCAGCTGCTTTCAAAACAGCTTGAGCCGAAGGCGTGAGCGTCCCATCAGGGTTGATGCAGGCCATGACTACTCCAGCACTTTCTTGGCGAGATACCAGTCGACAATCTCCAAATCCGATTCGAAGCGCTGCTCGACCAGCTCGATTGTGTTCGGTGCAGGCAGTACGACTTTATCCCCAGGCTGCCAGTTCGCCGGGGTAGCGACCTGATACTTGTCGCTGGTCTGCAGGGCGTCGATCAGCCGCAGAATCTCCTGCATATTGCGGCCGGTGGTCAGGGGGTAATAAATCATCGCGCGGAGGATGCCCTTCGGGTCGATGATGAATACGGCGCGCACGGCCTCTGTTTTGCTGGCGCCTTCCTGGACCATGCCGTATTTGCTGGCAACCTCTTTATTCAGGTCAGCGATCACGGGGAAGGGAATGTGGACGCCCGTCTTCTCTTCGATATTTCGCAGCCAGGCAATATGCGAATAAACGCTGTCGATGCTCAAGCCCAGCAGCTCGACGCCGCGCTTCTGCAGCTCAGGATAGATCTCGGCGAAAGCGATGAACTCAGTGGTGCAGACCGGCGTGAAATCAGCGGGATGTGAGAACAAAATCAACCACGAATCGCGGTAATCGGAAAGCCGCACGGTTCCCTGGGTGGTAACTGCTTCAAACTCAGGCGCAGGCTCGTTCAGGCGCGGGAATGCAGGGGTATTGGTAAGTTGCTCGGTCATTTGGAAATCTCCTTTAATGAATTCGCTTTTGTGTAGTCTATTGCATGTTTTGATGTTTGTAATCAATATAAGTTACATGCAAATGGGTGACTTTCCCCTGTGATGATTCTCCTGATCCCATCACCCGCGGCGTGAGCAGCCTTTCACCCCCCGGTTGATGTACACTGAGCGGCGAAGGTGGGCCGGTAATTTTAACTTCCCACGATTCTTACAACAAAATGACCGTTTTCCACGTTTGATGGTTTATTGTGCTCAATAAAATCACTAACAATTATCATTTTTGTTAACGTTTTTGGGTAATTTTTCTTTATAATTTTCGTTGCAGTTAAGGTTAGTTTTTCTCACCAAAATCAGACAATTGATTCTGCAGATATTTCAAGCCAATATCTGCCTGGCCGTGCAGCGCCGGGTGCGCAAGCCCGGAACGCAAGGCGATAACAAGGAGTATTGAATGCAGAAGCATCCATGCAGAAGAATCTACATGAGCATTGCAAGGCTTGTTTTGATCATCGTTCTTTTGGGCATCCCCGGTGCAAAAACGGCGATCGCTGACGATGGAAATGTTACTTACCTCCCGGTAATTTCAAATCATAAAGTCGAACAGGCTCCCGCTCCATCTGAACCGCCAGCATCTCAACCGCCGCTGACCGGCGACAATGTCTTCTTTGTCGCGCCGGACGGCAAGTCGGGCAACAAGGGCACCGAATCCAGCCCGTGGGATCTGAAGACAGCCTTTAGCCAGCCCTCGGCGGTCAAACCCGGCGCGACCATCTACCTGCGCGGCGGGAAGTACAAGGGCATGTTCAAGCTCTCCCTGAAAGGCTCCTCCTCGGCTTACATCACCGTGCGCAACTACCCCGGCGAGCGGGCCATCCTGGTCAACGGCGACTCCCCGGCCATCGACATCGTCGGCGCCGCCTATGTCAACCTGTGGGGGCTGGAGATCACCGGTCCGGACACCAAACGCAGCACCAGCCGCTCGCAGTCGGCCTACGGCATCCGGGTCAACCAAGGCAAGGAATCGCACCACATCCGCTTTATCAACATGATCGTCCACGACGTCCAGTCGCAGGGCATCGGCTGGTGGCAGGCCTTGAAAGACACCGAGATCTACGGCAGCCTGTTCTACTTCAACGGCACCGACCACTTTGACCACGGGGTCTACGCCCACAACGTCTCGGGCAACAAGGTGCTGCGCGACAGCCTGATCTTTGACAACGCCAGCCACGGGCTGCATGCCTATGCCGAGAACGCCGACAAGGGCTTGACCAACATCACCGTGGACGGCAACACCTTCTTCAACAACGGCTCGATCGGCTGGACCGAGACCAAGGGCGAGTACGGGATCTTCAAACGCAACATCCTGCTGGGCGGGCTGACACGGGCCAACAACCCGGTGGTGACCAACAACGCCACCTACTACCCGGGCAAGAGCGGGGAAGCGCTCAACCTGGGCTACAAAGCCGCCAGCAAGAACGGCAAGGTGACCGGCAACTACTTTGCCGGTGGCAGCCTGGTGTTTGACTCGCCGTCTTCCTTGACGCTCAAGGACAACACCATCTACGCCCCCGGTGGGGTGAGCGGGGTCAGCAAGTCGTCCTACTCGTCCAACCAGTGGCTGTCGAGCAAGCCCAGCGGGCTGCACTATATCGTGCGTCCTAACCAATACGAGCCCAACCGCGCCCATTTGACGATCTACAACTGGGACAAGAAGGACACGGTCTTCATCCCGGCCAGTGCGTTGGGTGGTGTGGCGCTGCAGCCCGGTCAGAAGTACCAGATGCGCAATGCTCAGGACTACTTTGGCGACGTGCTGGAAGGCACCTATGACGGTAAGGGATTGACGATCAAGATGACCGGTCACTCGGTGGCCCAGCCGATCGGGCTGAAGTTCAAACCCGCTTCGACCTTCCCCGAGTTTGGCGTGTTCGTCCTCATCGGCCTCTAGTAGCCAGGGATGATAGCCTGAGACTGGAAGAAAAATATTGAATGAACAGGATTGAATAAGTCCTGATAACATGGTAAACTGAAAATCACATTGGAGTGATGGACTTCGAAGAGGAGTCCATCACTTCGTTCTTCTAAGCAGGTAGAAATCGATTAACAGAACGGGGGAAAAGTGAAATTGACTCGTAGTCAAAAACTACTGCTTACTTTATCCATTATCGCTGCACTATGTTTGCTGGGCCTGTTGGTCATTGATCTGTTGTTCCGGCCAATCGTCACTCAAATCAGGCCAACACCTTCGTTTGAAGCGACTGAAACATTGGGTATTCCAATTTCAGAAGCTACAACCACGCCAGATCTATCTACCACCAGCCCGACGCCTTCACCTTCCGAAGTGACGCCGTCTGCAACAACAACCGGAACGGAAGAACCCTCCTCGACACTCATAACCCCTACACCGGCTCCCACGACAGAAGAGCCAACCCCAGAGGCAACCTCAACGCCAGAAGAAGCTGAAGCGGATGATGAGGGGACGAACGAGTTCTTTGTCTCGCCCGATGGAAGCAAAGAGAACGATGGCACGAAGGAGGAACCCTGGGAACTGCAGTATGCCCTGAATCATCCTTCACGGGTGAAGCCTGGCGATACCATCTGGCTGCTGGGCGGCGAGTATAATGACTCATATACGCTGCGGTTGGAAGGGGAAGAGGGCAGACCGATTACCGTACGCGCTTATCCTGGCGAACGGGCGATCCTGACGAACGATGATCGAGTGCTTGATATTTCGACTTCGCGGTATGTGAATCTCTGGGGGCTTGAAATCAGGCCCACGGAAAACTCACGCGATCCTGAGGATTATGATGAATCGGCTTACGGCGTCCGCGTGAACCAGGGAAAAGAGTCGCACCATATCAAGTTCATCAATATGATCGTCCACGATATGCCCTCGCAAGGTTTTGGCTGGTGGCAGGCAAACCAGGAGTCAGAAATATATGGCTCCTTGATTTTCTTCAACGGTGTGACTCAATTTGACCACGGAATCTACGTCAACAATGACACAGGCCAGAAGCGAATTGTGGATAACTTCATCTTTGACAACGCCAGCCACGGCATTCATGCTTACGGAGAGAAAGAGCACCACAACCTGAATAACATTCACATCGAGGGCAACACGCTTTTTAATAACGGAAGCATTGGATTTTCAACCACCCAGGGCACTTATGGTATCTATAAGCGGAACATTTTGCTGGGTGGGTTGATGGTTGCAGAAAACCCGGTCATTATCAACAACTATACGTATTATCCGGGTGATGCAGGCGAGGCGCTTAATTTGGGATATAAAGCCGGCAGCAGCGGCGCGATTGTCGAAAATAATTACTTTGCCGGCGGGCAAATTGAAATTGGTGGAGAAAACCCCGGCCTTGCAATTACACAAAATACGATTGCGGGCGGTGGAATTGCCAGCCTGGCTTCAACACTAAGGCTTGGACAAAATCAGGTGCTCCTGGCTCGTCCAAATGGGTTGAAAGTCTTCATCCGCCCGAATCAATATGAAGCCGGTAGAGCCAATATTACGATCTATAACTGGTCTCACCAGGAGACGGTGACATTAACTGCTAATGATCTGGAGGGGGTCGATTTGAAGCCCGGCGACCGGTATGAACTTCATAACGTTCAGGATTACTTTGAAGACGTTATCACCGGAACGTTTGATGGAAATCGTCTGGTGATTCCGATGACCGGGCATACTGTGGCGCAGCCGATTGGCCTTGATTTTAAGCCGAATACAACATTTCCTGAATTTGGCGCGTTTGTGCTGATCAGGATCGATGAAGATAATTCAGACGGTTAGGTTTTCGATCACGGAAAGCGCAGCCCGGTTGCCCTGCTCTCTGGCGATGATCTGATAGATATATGCGAGACTGAGCGCAAGATGGCGGTTGTTAAAATGGCTTTCCACGATCTTTCTTCCATGTTTACCCATTTGCCTGCGCATCTCTTCCGATTGGGAGAGCTGTACCATGCGTTTGGAGAGCAGTTGGAGATCGTCAAACCCGACGAGGTGACCATTCACATTGTCTCGAATAATTGCCGGAGCCTCTCCAGCGGGCGTCGTGATCACAGGCAAAGAAGCCGCCATTGCTTCCAGCAGCACGTTCGGAAAGCCTTCTTGATCTGAAGTCACGACAAACATATCCGCGCGAGCCAGCAGTTGGGGGACATTGCTTCGAGCGCCGAGAAAGCGAATGCCATCTGGCAGCAGCTCGAGCGATTCAGCCAGCTCTTTCAGGAGAAATTCTTCCGGGCCTGATCCAACGATCCAACCCCGGAGCTGCGGCGTTTCGCGGCGAGCCAGGGCAAGTGCCAGCAGAAAGCGCTCGAGGCGTTTCACCGGCATCAGGCGGGCGACTGTCACGACAATGACCTTTTCTTCACTTTCACGCTCCAACACCTGCCAGTCATCGGAAGTGGTTGATAAATCCACATTCATCTGGCTGTCAAACTCATCCAGATCGATCACATTGTGAAGGACGAAAATCTTCTCGGGCCTTACGCCGAACTTAATTGCATTCTCTTTGCCGTGATGTGAGTTCACCAGCAGAACCGAAGGCAGGCGCAGCAGCCACGGGCCAAGGGGTCCCAGGTTGAGCTTCTCGAGATCATAATACAGGTTCGTGCGCACTGCCCCGATCGACGTTATGCCGGCCAACCGGCCTGCTATTCCGGTATAAAAATTCGCGTAGAAGTGTGTCCCCTGAAAAAAGTGCGGGCGGAAATCCTTTATGGCGCGCCGGATATCTAAGATGCGCTGCGCCCGGTTTGCCTTCTTGATATATATGGGAGTGATGCCAAGATCCTGTAAATCGTGCTCGTGAGCCTCGCCCTTCGTTAGAGTCAGGACCTGCGTTGAGACGTCCATCTGGTGCAAGGCGCGCAGCATGTAGAGGAACTGTTTTTCTGCCCCACCAAGCCCCATGCCGGCGGCGAGAAATGAAATCCGCAGGCGGTGATTGCTATCGACGCTTTTTCCCAAAGCGAATCTCCAACAGTCTCAGGCGATGATCGAGATCGGTTGGCTTAAGTTTCCTGGAAAGAAAAGCGATCATGTCGCGGCTATTCAACAGCGCAATGCCCGACGCCGTCAGGAACCAGAGACTCTTTCCCCGAAACTCTTTGGCAACAAATGCTGTGATGAGCGCAAGCGAAATGAATACGCCAAACAACAGCATCCCTTCGCGGTTTTGGCGCAGTCCGTTCAATGCAAAAGATAACGTGAAGGCTGTCATAAAGATGATGCCTGGGATTCCATTTTCTGCCAGTGTCTTAATCCATGCAGAGTGGGCCGGGCGTCTCCGTTCAAGGAGCATGGTTTCCTCTGAAGCCTCGATGAAAGAGCCCGTGCCAATTCCGAGCGGGTTTTCGCGGAAGATGGCAAGACCGGCTTCCATGATGATAGATCTCTGGCTGGTGCGGCGGGCTTCACTCTGGGTAGGATCGAGGAGGAGCTGGATTCTTTGAACGGCGTAAAGGCGCTGTTCGACAAAACTGGTTGAGATCCACACCCCGACGATGATCGCGAAGATGATCATCAGGGAACTCCAGGTGATACTGCGTGTAGCCAAGAATAGATAAGCGATGCAAAGGAGCGCAACCGCAATACTCCCGCGGCTGGCGCTCAAGAAGACCCAGGCAAAATTGATGGCAGCCAGGAGAAGCAGAATGGTTTTGCTCTTGTTCAGGCGTTTTCCATATGGGTATGCGATGCATATGGAGAACAGGGCGGTGAGGTGAAAATAGGTCCAGTCGTTTGGATTCGCGTAGGGAAGGATGTCGAACTGTAAGAAGAAGATCAGCCCGCCAAGCCCGGCGAGAAACCCGTTGACAACACCCAACCAATAATAGGCCTGCGGGTCGCGCAGGCTGCGAGCGAAGTAGACGACCAGTCCAAAGGTCGCGGTGAGATTCAGCACATCCTGCACGCCGCGGTCAAGATCCGTACTTAAAACCAGGTACAGCGCGAGCACAACGATAAGGATTTGCAGCGTGCGCGAGGTGAGGTCACGCAGCCGCAAGACGAAGGGTAGATAGAGCGCGATGACGATGATCAACCAGTAATTGAGGGTATTAAAGCGGAACAGTCCGCCGGTCAGGATGTAAATGTTCGCGACGGCGTCTAAGGCGCACAGCATCCCGATCGCCAGCAGCCCAAGCGCAGGGGAGATCAGCCCGACGGCTGCGAGAACAAGTCCCAGGCCGAACAGAACTGCCAGAGAAGTCTGGTAGCCAACGACCATCCCCGCGCCCCAAACCAGTGTAATAATGATGAGCAGCAGCATACCCCAGAATTGGGCCGGTGAATCTTTCTGGGTTAGAATGCCTTCGTAAATTGTCCCGCCGGTCGATCCCATGCCCGCAGCAGGGATCCCGGTGAATGGGATCTCTCCGTGAGCGCTCTTTGCCACACCGTTCCGGCGGCCGGTCTGGAGAGCAGGCCGTAAAACCGGGGCTGCGCGCTGCTTATAGGTATCCCCCCTGCGTAAGCCCGGACGCAGCCGGCCTTTTCCCGGCGGAATGAGGCGCTTTGGGCCTTCGTCTTCAGGCTGATACGGCTTGTAGCTCATTTTCTTCAAACTCACTTTCTTGTGACCGGCTCATAAAAGCCAGCATCTTTTCAATAAACACCGCCTCTGAAAACTGCTGCACATGAGCCGCCAACCGCTTTCGAATATCATTGAGTTCTTCAGATGAAAGCGCCACCAACCTGGCAAACTTCTCGATAAACTCGTCATCAGTGAAGCGCAGCTCTGGGTCAGGGACAATCTCGCGCTGACCGCCTGAATCGTGGACATAAGGGACTGCGCCGGAGCCGATTGCTTCAGCAGTCGCCATGCCAAAATGCTCGTTGACCCCCGGAAACACATAAAAGCGGGTGCGAGATAGCTCTTCTTTCACGCGCTGATCGTTGGGATTATCCAGAAATACAGCGTTTGCCAGTTTTTTCTGGCGAGCAAGATCCCGGAGCTGTTGATAGTAGGCCCGGTTTTCCGGTTTTACCCCGCCCATTAACAGCACCCGCTGGCCGGGAAAGCGCTCGGCGAGCGAGAGGACCATCTCAGGGCGTTTATAGTCGATGAAGCGTGAGAAGTAGGTGATCGTATCGCGCCGGTGAATATCGTGATCTGAAAAGCTCCGGCCGGATAGATCGATCGGCGGGTTGATCACCGGCAGGCGAACGCCGTGAGCCTCTTCAAACAGGTCAGCGGTATATTGGGCGTTAATCACATAAGGCGAATCCCGGTGATACTCATAGACAGGCAAGCGGTTCTTAAGATAACGGCGGTACAGCGCGCGGATCGCCCGGTACGGCAGGCCGCGCAGGCCGGGACTGACGGCATCCAGTTGGGGCAGGAGGGGCGGTCCGCTCAAGTAGCGCACGTGCGGCGTGCCG
>Ga0134094_1001363_pt1 | contig 24023 bp, 20 predicted proteins | sample 5_1taG_FD_94458 | JGI IMG/M metagenome (GOLD analysis project Ga0134094, IMG submission 94458) | Switchgrass degrading microbial communities from high solid loading bioreactors in New Hampshire, USA - 5_19_20_110_A1 metaG | ecosystem: Engineered > Bioreactor > Semi-continuous > Anaerobic >... | reverse complement strand
TCGATCTCGTTCCGGCTGCACTCGCCGCCGAAACGCACGACCCTGCCCTTGTCCCCCATCAGGGTTTCGGCCAGGCTCACCATGGACTTGGTGGCTACCACCAGCGGCCTGTCTCCATACCCCGCCATCAGCGAGGGCAGAAGCTGGATCGCGCCGTCGCCCTGGATGTACTTGCCGGGGAAGACCATGACTTTCATGTCTTTCAGTTCGCGCATTGGGTTTCCTCCTGGATAATGATGACTAGCTGGGATGCAGCGCACAGCATGATGCCGCATATTTGCTAATCTTTTAACGATATTATTTTAACACATTCCGTTCGTGAATGCAATAACAAAATTGCTGAATTTTCAGAGATATTTGCACGGGATCCCTATAATTGTTATCAATATTATTACATTTATATGGGCATTTTTCACAATCCCTTTCGCGGATTCGCATCCCTTCCTTTCCTGCGGCCCTCCCCCGCGATAATCATTAACGCCAAGCAAAAAGGGACGGGGTTTTCCCGTCCCTTCGGTGTGACTGGGCTTACCTCTTCGCGGCAGCGTTCAGACCGGCGATGCGGCCGAAGGTGAAGATGTCCGCGATGGCGTTGCCGCCCAGGCGGTTGCCGGCGTGGATGCCGCCGGTGACTTCGCCGGCAGCCCACAGGCCTTCGATGATGTTGCCGTTCTTGTCAAGCACGTGGGTCTCGGTGTCGATGCGCACGCCGCCCATGGTGTGGTGCAGGGAAGACTTGCGGGGGCTGATGCAGATGCCCACGCCGGGGGTGGACTCGATGTACTCGAGGTCAATGGCGCCGGTGATGACTTCCTTGCCAAAGTCGTCGTCGTGCTGCTTTTCGACGTAGCTGTTGTACTTTTCGATGACGTTGCGCAGGGCCTCCTCGGTGAAGGCGGGGGCGACGCCGGCCTTCGGGCTCTTGGTGGCCTCGGCCAGCTCGGCGAGGGTCTCGCCGTACCAGATGTGGCCGCCTTCGACCATCGCGGCAACGCGCTCATTGTAATCGGTGCCCTTCAGCTTCGCGGTGGGATCGTTCGGGTCGCCGAAGCCGGCATAGATGATGTAGAAGATGCCGTTCTCCAGCTTCAGGGAAGCCTTGGCGAGGACGTCGCGCTCGGCGTACTCGTTGACGAAGCGGTTGCCCTTGCCGTCGATCCAGATCTGGGCGGAAGCGTCACCCCAGATGCCGTCGGTCATGGTGCCCTTGACAGGAGAGGAGGAGGGCATCATCTGCGCGACTTCCAGACCGGTCACGTCGGCGCCGATGGCCATGGCCATGAGGATGCCGTCGCCCTCGTTGGTGCCCATGTTGGTGGAGAGGGTCCTGTCGGACAGGTCGTCGCCCCAGTACTTGTCGTACTGCTTGACCATGGCGGGGTTCGCGCAGTAGCCGCCGGTGGCCAGCACCACGCCGTTGTTGGTCTTGATGGTGATCTTGGTGCCGTCAGCCTTTTCCGCCTTGGCGCCGACGACCTTGCCGTTCTCCACGATCAGCTCGGTGCCGCGGGTTTCGGTGTAGATTTCCACGCCCACCTCACGGGCGACCTTTTCCAGCTGGGGAATGCGCTCCGCGCCGGACATGAAGCTGTGGGTGCGGGGCCACATGGCGCCGAGCACCGTGCTCAGCCTTGCGCCTTCACCGTAAGCGCAGTTCAGGCCGACGGAGTCCATCCACTTGAAGGAGTCGAGGGCGTTCTCGGCCAGGGCGCGGGCGAGGTCGATGTCGGACGCGATCCAGCTGCCGTCGGTAAGCTGGCGCAGGCCGCCGGTGTAAATGTGCCACATGTGCAGCGCGATGGAGTCAAAACCGGGCATGTCGACGCCGGCGGTCTTGCCCTTGTTCGCAGCGTAGAACTCGTTGATGTCCTTCTTGAGCTGGGTCAGGACTTCCTCCCATTCGGGGAACTGGTCGAACTTCAGCGCGGGATCCTTGGGATCCAGGGCGAGGTAGCTGTCCAGCGTGTCCTTCTGGGCCTTGGAGAGAATGGCGCCCTTCTGGGCTTCGGGGTCCACGGCATTGTAGGCCGCGCCAGCCATCATGGTGTTGCCGCCCAGCACGGAGCCCTTTTCGATCAGGATGACCTTCGCGCCCTGCTGCGCCGCGTTGATGGCGGCCGCAAAGCCAGCGCCGCCGCCGCCCATGACCAGCACGTCGGTGGTCCAGCTCTCATCGGGGCCGGGCTGCGCATGATACGGGTTGGCGCTCAGCGCTTCCACATCCAGTCCGGCGTTCTTGGCGGCGTCCTTGACGGCGTTCATGATGCCGTAGCTCGCTAGTGTGGCGCCGGTGACGGTGTCCACCACCAGGGTCTGGTGCTCGATGATCTGCGCGGGGATGCGCTCGTTCGCCACCTTGGCGACGTTGGGGGTCTCATTGTTCTCGACGAACTCGATCTTCGTCATCTTGCCGTTTTCCACGGTCAAGGAGACGACGATCTTGCCCTGCATGCCGTAGCCCGTGCCTTCAAACACGCCGTTGATGGGCTCGGCTGCGGGAGCCGGGGTCTGCACGGGAGTTTGCGTCGGCTGATCGTCGGTCTTCTCGGGGACATCCGCTTCGTTGCCCGCCGTGGCGCAGGCCGCGAGGCTGAAGACCATCATCAGCGCCAGCAACGCTGCAAGCAGTTTCTTCATGCCAATCTTTCCTCCACTCTTTTTTTCCGGGGCGCGCAATCCGCCCCGTTACATTGATGATATCTGTGAAGCCCAGTTGAATGTCAAGAGATTGTCATGCCGGTTTCGCCATTTTTTTGACAGCCTTTGCCTGTTTTTTCCCTAACATTTTGACTCAAATTTGGTGGAATTAGGTCGTCACGAATGGTGTTTGACACATTTCGTACACAAACCGTGGAGTCAGGTTGACAGTTCACATTATTTGATATACTTGTCATGAGAATTTCGCCATGTTATAGTAACATCAGCATATCACACCGGGTGGATATGCATCTATTTATTTCACGGCATGCTGCCGCGCGATGGGAGGTGTTCCAATGCGATTCAAAATCGGCTCCTTTGAGCACCTGACCGGCATCCCGAGGGGATCCCTCCGGTATTACGACAAGCTGGAACTGCTGCAGCCGCAAAGGGACGATGCCAACAGCTACCGGTATTACGACGAGGAGGATCTCATTCGGCTGGTGCAGATCCGGCAGTACAACGGCTTTGGCATTCAGCTGGACAAGCTTCCGACCTTCCGCCACGAAGTGGACTGTTCCGAGATGCTCAGCATCTTTTCCCAGACCAGGGAGGAACTGGAGCATACCATCGAAATGCTCAGCGACAGGCTGGCCCGCCTCAAGCGCCACGAGATGAAGCTCAGCGCCATCGCCAATTCCGAGAACATTTCGGAACCGTTTCAGATGTGCGGCATTTACCGAATTTTCATCACGGACCCCGAAGTTGCCAATCATAAGAACACGCCGGAGATCGTGCGGCGCTGGATGGGCTATATGCCCTACACCCACTCGACCATCCGCATCAGGCTGGAGGACTTCATGTCCAGCGACGGCGGCCCGCTGCCGGTGGACATCGGGCTGGGGCTGTTGAAGAAGTACTTCGTCGCACTGGGCGAGGAGCTCATTCCGCCCATCCAGTACTCCCCCATCAGCAAGCGCGTCTCCTTCCTCGTCACCACCGACAACCTGCGCGGCATCACGAAGGAAACCTTCAAGCCGCTGATGCAGTACATGGAGGAACGGCATTACGCGCTGCTGGACGACATCTTCGGCTGGATTGTGTTCATCACCACCAAGAACCAGAAGCCCCTTTACCACATCAGCTTCCATGCCGCCATCGGGTAAAAGAAAGGAACGCCAAGTTTGAAACTCGTCATCGCTTCGAACAACGCGCACAAGGTCAGGGAGATCCGGCAGATCCTCACACCGTGGTATCAGGACGTTCTGACCATGAAGGACGCGGGTCTTTCGCTGGACGTGGCGGAAGACGGGCAGACCTTTGAGGAAAACTCGCTGAAGAAGGCGCAGGCGGTCTTTGACGCTTTGGGCGGCAAATGCGCCGTGCTGGCGGACGATTCCGGCCTTTCGGTGGACGCGCTGGGCGGCGCGCCGGGCGTGCTGTCCGCCCGGTACGCCGTGGAACACGACGACGCCGCCAACAACGAAAAACTGCTGAAAGAGATGCAAAACGTGCCGGACAACGAGCGCGGCGCGCGGTTCGTGTGCGTCGTAACGCTGATTCAGCCCGGGAAGGAGCCCCTCGTCCTTCGGGGCGAGTGCGAAGGCATGATCGCCCGTTCCCTTTCGGGGCAGAACGGGTTCGGCTACGACCCCCTTTTCTACGTTCCCGCGCTGGGCAAGACCTTTTCTGAACTGTCGGACGAGGAAAAGAACGCCGTCAGCCACCGCGGTAACGCGTTGGCTCTTTTGCGCAGCGCACTGGAAAGTGAGTCGAAATGGCAGGCATGATTCGCGTGGGCATTTTTTCCGATTCCCACGGGGACAAGATTGCGCTTCGGGACGCGCTGAAGAAAGCCGGACCCCTTGACGCCGCCTGTTTCTTGGGCGACTACTCCTGGGACGCTTCGGTGTTCATCGACGAGGGCATTCCCACCTGTGCCGTACGGGGGAACAACGACTTCGGGTCCGACGCGCCGGACGAGGCTCTGCTCTCCCTCGGCGGCGTTCGGATTTACTGTACCCACGGGCATAAGTTCGGCGTATATTATTCTTTGGACCGGCTTTATTACAGGGCAAGGGAGCAGGAAGCAGATATCGCCCTTTTCGGGCATACCCACAGGCCGCTTTTGGACAATAACGGCGGTTTAATCCTGCTCAACCCCGGCTCTGTGGCGCTGCCGCGGGGAAATCACGCGCCCACCTTCGCCCTGCTTGAAATCAAAAACGGCGTTGCCGTGCCCAAAATCGAGTACGTTTACAAGTAAATTTTTGTGTTGATTTGATGCGTTCTTCCTGTTGACACATCCACATTTCGATGCTATACTTTTTAGGCGTTGGCAGTGGTGAGCGAAGGACGAGCGCCTGTAGCTCAGCAGGATAGAGCAACGGCCTTCTAAGCCGTAGGTCCCGGGTTCGAATCCCTGCAGGCGCGCCACATTTTTTTGCAGATGTATGGTGGGTATGGCGCAGTTGGTTAGCGCGCCAGATTGTGGCTCTGGAGGCCGTGGGTTCGAGTCCCACTATCCACCCCATTTTTCAAAAAATCAACTGTCCCGCCTTTTGCGGGAATGGAGTTCCCCCGCCGCGCAGGCCGTCTGGTATTATTCCTTTTGAATGGTGTGGCGGCAGCTCTTGCGCATTTCGGTGGGGTGTAGCCAAGCGGTAAGGCACGGGGCTTTGACTCCCGCATTCGCAGGTCCGAATCCTGCCACCCCAGCCATACTATGACTCATTAGCTCAGTTGGTAGAGCACTTGACTTTTAATCAAGGGGTCCGGAGTTCGAGCCTCCGATGAGTCACCAGCCTTTCCCCGGTCGCCGCGCCGGCCTACTTAGAAGCTGTGATCGTGCGGGCGTGGCGGAATTGGCAGACGCGCCGGATTTAGGTTCCGGTGCTTTCAAGCGTAAGAGTTCAAATCTCTTCGTCCGCACCAATCCCCCTTATCCCCCCTTTCGGGGTTATATGCGGGTGTGGCTCAATGGTAGAGCTCCAGCCTTCCAAGCTGGCTGCGTGGGTTCGATTCCCATCACCCGCTCCACAACAGCCCTGATTGGTGAAGGGACAAAAACAAGCCGGCAGCAATGCCGGCTTGTTTATTTGCTTTGCATTTATCACTCGCTTTTTGATCCTTATTTGATTAAAACTTGTCGCAAAAAATATCAACTCTAATTCCAGTTTTTTGATGGATTTTTTCCCCAACATTTGATATACTAGTGAAAAGCTAGGATTAAACTCCTGCTGTTGATGGAAACCACGCCGAAACAGCTCGACTGAGCTTAGAAAGACGTAACAATACCGAAGAAAAGAGAGTGAATGCAAATGAGTAAACCGAAAATCATCGCAATCGTCGGCTCTTTGAAAAAATGGTCCTATAACCGCCAGCTCGCCATGGCAGCAAAGAATGTAATCGGCAGCCGTGCCGATTTCGAGATCCTTGAGTATTCCGACGTTCCCTTTATGAATGAAGACATTGAGTTTCCGACTCCCGAGGCCGTGAAGCGCGTGCGCGAAGCCGTCAAGGCTGCGGACGGCGTTTGGTTCTTCACGCCGGAGCACAATCACTATCCCCCCGCCGTGCTGAAAAACCTGATCGACTGGCTGTCCCGTCCCGGGGAGGACGACGAACCGCCGGTGCTTGCCGGAAAACCCGCCGCCATCAGCGGCATTTCGCCCGGCATGAACGGCACCGCGCTCGCACAGGACCATCTGGTGACGCTGATCAGCTATCTGAACATGAAGGTGATGAATGTCCCGCGGCTGACCATCCCCAACGCCAGAAGGCAGATGAACGAGGGCGGCATGCTCTCCCTGACCACCAGCGCGCCCTTCCTGCAGGAGCAGGTGGACGCATTTCTGAACTTTTTGCAGAGCAAGTGATAGTTCTGGGTGAGAAGTCAGCCCAACGAACCCTGAAAAAGACGCAAGGCGCGGAGAACCCGCGCCTTTGCTTTTTGCCGTTTGAGGCATCTGGCTCACTTCAGCATCCTGCTGCCCGGCTTTTCGGCGACGGAACCCGACTTGCACAGCGGGCACTCCTGCGCTTCCCAGCTCTTCACTTCCATGGACAGCACCGCCTTGAAGGGCACGCCGAAGTCCACCTGACCGTTGCTCCTGTCCACAATCGCGCCCACGCCCACCACATTGCCGCCTGCTTCGCGCACAAGGTCGATGACTTCGCGCACGCTGCCGCCGGTGGTGACCACGTCCTCGCAAACCAGCACATTTTCGCCGGGCTTCACCGCAAAGCCGCGCCGGAAGGTCATCTTTCCGTCCTGCCGCTCCGCGAAGATGTTGCGCACGCCCAGGCATTCCGCGGTCTGATAGGCGATGATGATGCCGCCCACCGCCGGACCCGCCACAAGATCGATTTTTTCATCGGAAAACGCCTTCGCCAGTTCGCCGCACAAGAGTTTCGAGTACTTGGGGTACTGGAACAATCTGGCGCACTGCATGTAATGGTCGCTGTGCCTGCCGCTCGTGAGCTGGAAGTGCCCCTCGAGCATGACGCCGGTTTCCTTGAAAATCGCGATGAGTTCTTCCCTTTCCATTTTATATGTCTCCTTTCAGTCCACCAGCGCGCCCGTAAGCTCCCTTACGGCGGCGATGCCGTTCTGTTCGCAAAACTCCTTCAGTTCCCCGATGATGCGCGGCAGCGCCAGCGGGTCGAACACCGTGGCGCTGCCCACCATCACCGCGCTGGCCCCTGCCAGCAGGAACTCGGCAACGTCCTTTCCCGACACGATGCCGCCCATGCCGATGACCGGCAGTTTAACTGCCTTTGACGCTTCGTACACCATGCGCAGCGCCACTGGCTTGACGGCGGGGCCGGAAAGCCCGCCGGTTTTATTGGCGAGGATGCGCCTTCTTGTCACGGGATCGATGGCCATGCCCGTCAGCGTGTTGATGAGGGAAATCGCGTCCGCGCCCCCCGCTTCGGCGGCTTTTGCCGTTTCCGCGATGGAGGATACATTCGGAGAAAGCTTGACGATCAGCGGCTGGGCGCAGTTGTGCTTCGCGGCTCTGGTCACCCGCTCCACCATGCGGGGGTCCACGCCGAAGGCCACGCCCCCTTCCTTGACGTTGGGGCAGGAGATGTTCAGCTCCACCATGTCCACCTCGGTGCCCTGCAGTTTTTCGGTCATCAGGGCGTAGTCCTCCACCGTGGAGCCCGCCACGTTGGCGATGATGACGGTGCCGAGCTTTTTCATTTCGGGCAGGATGGTCTCAACGAACGCATCGATGCCCGGGTTCTGAAGCCCTACGGCGTTCAGCATGCCCGACGGCGTCTCCGCAATGCGGGGTGAGGGGTTCCCTTCCCTGCGCTTGGGCGTCAGCCCCTTGGTGGAGATGCCGCCGAGGATGGAGACGTCAAAGAGCTGATTGTATTCAAACCCGAACCCGAAGGTGCCGGAGGCTGCGATGACGGGGTTTTTGAAGGTCACACCGCAGATGGTGACGGACAGATCTGCGCTCACAGGACCACCTCCTGTAACGGGAACACCGGCCCGTCCACGCAGACGCGGCGGTGGATGACGTTTTTCCCTTCCCAAATGCCCACAGCACACCCGAGGCACGCCCCCACGCCGCAGCCCATGCGCTCTTCCAGGGAGATCCATGCGGGGGTGGAAGCGGGCAGCGCGTTCTGCAGCGCTCTGAACATGGGCTTTGGACCGCAGGCGTAGACGGGCGAGCCGTCCTCCTCTTGAAGAAGGCCGTTCAGCGCGAAGCCCTTATGGCCGAGGGTGCCGTCGTCTGAGTACAGCCGGACTTCGCAGCCCAATGCGACAAAGTCTTCGGCGAGGATGGCGTACTCCGCGGAACGGAACCCCAGAAACGCCGTTACCTGTGCGCCTGTCTCCCGCAGCCTTCTCGCAAGGAGCAGAAGCGGCGCAGTTCCAATGCCGCCGCCCAGCAGCCTCGCCTTTTTGACCCCTTCGACGGGAAAGCCCTTTCCGATGGGGCCGGTGGCGGCAAATTCCGTTCCCGGTTTTGCTGTAGCGAGGGCTTTGGTGCCCTCCCCCTTGACGGCACAGGCGATGGTGACGGCGCCGTCCTTCGCGTCGCACACGCTGATGGGCCGGCGAAGGCTTACCGCAGCGCCCGGCACGCGGATGTGCAGGAACTGGCCGGGCCGCACCTCGTCAAAGAACGACGGGTCTGTGGCAAGGTCCATGCGGAAGGTGTCCTTCGCGATGGGTGTGTTGCGGATGATGGCAAACGTTCTTTCCTTCATTATTATATATCCTGTCACACGTCCTGCAGGGCGATGAGTTCGGTCTGCACAAGGCTCTTTCGGGCTTTGAGCGCCTGCACCAGCGCCCGCACCGTGTCCGCGCTCGTCAGGCAGGGGATGCTGCGCTCCGTGGCAAGGCGGCGCAACCGGAAGCCGAAGCGGCGGCGCTCCCTGCCGTGGGTGGGGGTGTTCACCACCAGCACCGCCCGGCCTTCCTCGATGAGCTGCTCGGCGGACAGGCTGCCCGGCTCCTTGGTGACCACCGACGCGCCCACGAAGCTCTGGTTGAGCACATTCGCCGTGCCTTTGGTGGCGAAAATGTCGTACCCCAGGACGGAAAGGTCGATGGCGAGGTCCACCATCTCGTTCTTGTCGTTGTCTGCCACCGAGAAGATGACCGCTCCGTGGTCGGGCAGCGTCAGCCCGGCGGCGCACAGGCCCTTGTACAGCGCTTCGGGCAGCGTCCTGCCCAGTCCCAGCACCTCGCCGGTGGATTTCATCTCGGGCCCTAATGTGATTTCCACCTCCGGCAGCTTATCCAGAGAGAACACCGGCACCTTGACGGCGACGCACCGGGCGTCCGGCGCAAGGCCGGTGCCATAGCCCATGCCGGCGATGCGCTCGCCCAGCATGGCCCTTGTGGCCACTTCCGGCAGCGGGATGCCGGTGACCTTGCTGATGAAGGGCACCGTGCGGGAGGAGCGGGGATTGACCTCGATGACGTACACGTCGTCGTTGTGCAGAATGTACTGGACGTTGATGAGGCCCTTGACGTGCAGGGCGTCCGCCAGCTTTTTCGTCGCCTCGATGAGCTTGCTCTTGAGCTTGCCGGAAATATCTTTCGCGGGGTAGATGGAGATGGAGTCCCCCGAGTGCACGCCCGCGCGCTCCACGTGCTCCATGATGCCGGGAATCAGAAGGTCGTACCCGTCGGAGACGGCGTCCACCTCCACCTCCTTGCCCCTTAGGTACTTGTCGATGAGCACGGGGTGCTCCTGCTTTTCCCGGCAGATGACGTCCATAAAGTCCGCCACGCCCTGTTCGCTGTAAGCCAGCGTCATGCCCTGGCCGCCCAGCACGTAGGACGGGCGCACCAGCACGGGATACCCAAGCTCCTCCGCGGCTTTGAGGGCTTCCTCCTTCGTGAATACCGTAAAGCCCCTCGGGCGCTTGAGGCCCACCTGTTCCAGAAGCTCGTCGAAGCGCTCCCTGTCCTCGGCGGCGTCAATGTCCGAAAGGCCCGTCCCGAGAATGGGGAATCCCGCGTCCGCCACAGGCTTTGCCAGCTTGATGGCGGTCTGGCCGCCGAACTGGACGACGACGCCGGAAGGTTTTTCCCGCTCGAGGATGTTCCAGACCTCCTCGGGCGTTAAGGGTTCGAAGTAGAGCGTGTCCGCCGTGTCGTAATCGGTGGAGACGGTTTCGGGATTGTTGTTGATCATGATGGTGTGGAAGCCCTGCTTTTTCAGCGCCCAGGCGCAGTGCACGCAGCAGTAGTCGAACTCCACGCCCTGGCCAATGCGGATGGGCCCCGAACCCAGCACCACTGCGGTCTCTTTTCGGCGCCTTTTCCTTTCCCCTTCCTGGCCGTATACCGAATAGAGGTATTCGCCCAGCCCGCCGGGGGCATGAGGGCAGGTGTCCACCACCTTATAGTTCGGGAGCACGCCCAAAGCCTTGCGTTTTTGGCGCACTTCCTGTTCGGTCAAGCCGGTGAGCTGCGCGATGGCGGCGTCCGACACGCCGTGGATTTTGGCGTCCAGCAGCAGTTCCTTTGTGAGCCCGTCCGCCCCGGCGCGTTCGATGGACGCTTCCATGGCGCACATGCCCTTCATGCGCTCGAGGAACCACGGGTCGATCTTCGTGGCATCGTAAATCTCCGAAACGGGCACGCCCCGGCGCAGGGACTCGAAGACGTAGAAGATGCGCTCGTCGCTCTGGACGCGGAGGTTTTTCGCCACTTCCCCGTCCGAAAGCGCCATCAGCCGCGGGGAGCGCAGGGAGTAGGCGTTCAGCTCCAGCGAGCGCAGGGCCTTCAAAAAGGCCGCTTCGAAGGTCTCGCCGATGGCCATGACTTCCCCCGTCGCCTTCATCTTGGTGCCGATGTGCTTGTCGGCGGCGGTGAACTTGTCAAAGGGCCAGCGGGGCATTTTCAATACGGTGTAGTTCACCTGCGGCTCGAACAGCGCGTGGGCCTTGTTTTTGCCGAGGAGGATCTCGTCCAGCCGGTAGCCCAGGGCGATTTTCGTGGCCACCCGGGCGATGGGGTAGCTCGTCGCCTTGGACGCCAGCGCCGAGGAGCGGGAAAGCCTCGGGTTCACCTCGATGAGGAAGTAGTCCATGGAGTCGGGCTTCAGGGCGAACTGCACGTTGCAGCCCCCCTCGATGCCCAGTTCCCGGATGATTTTGAGGGCGGAATCGCGCAGCATGGAAAGCTGGGCGTTTGTGAGCGTCTGGCAGGGCGCCACCACGATGGAGTCGCCGGTGTGGATGCCCACGGGGTCGATGTTCTCCATGTTGCAGATGGCGAGGGCGTTGTCCGCCGAGTCGCGGATGACCTCGAACTCGATTTCCTTCCAGCCCGCGATGGAGCGCTCGATGAGGCACTGGTGCACGCGGCTGCTCTTCAGCCCGCCCTGGCAGACCTCCCGAAGCTCTTCTTCGTCGTTCGCCATGCCGCCGCCGGTGCCGCCCAGGGTGTATGCCGGGCGGACGATGACGGGATAGCCGACGCGGTTGGCGAACGCCACCGCTTCCTCCACCGTGTGCACGATGGCATTGTCCACCACCGGCTCGCCGATTTTCGTCATGGTGTCCCGAAATGCCTCCCTGTCCTCCGCCTTGAAGATGGCGGAGGCGGGGGTGCCGATGAGCTCGACGCCCATCTTTTCCAGATAGCCGCTCTCATAAAGCTCCATGGCGAGGTTGAGGCCGGTCTGGCCGCCCAAGGTGGGGAGCATGCTGTCCGGCCGTTCCTTTTCGATGATGCGCTTGATGGTGGCGGCGTCCATGGGCTCGATGTACACCCTGTCCGCCATGGCGGGGTCGGTCATGATGGTCGCCGGATTGGAGTTGACCAGCACGATCTCCACCCCCTCCTCCCGCAGGGCACGGCAGGCCTGGGTGCCGGCGTAGTCGAATTCGGCGGCCTGGCCGATGACGATCGGGCCGGAGCCGATGACCATCGTCTTCCGAATGCTGGGTTTTTTGGGCATGATGCCACCTCTCGATCTGAAATGGGAAATCTATCCGATCCTGCCGCCCAGAGCGGACAGCAGGTACTCTTTCATTCTCAGGGCTTCGTTTCTGGCGGCGTCCGCAAAGTGCACGCCAGGCTGTTTTTGATAGGCGCACAGGATGGAGCGGGACGCGTTGACGATGGCGCCGCCGCCGCGGCTGTCAAAGCAGTTCGCGATGCCCTTCGCGGTGCCGCCCTGGGCGCCGTAGCCGGGCACCAGGAAGAAGGTGCGGGGCAGGAGCTGCCGCAGCTTTGCGCCCTGCTCGGGGTACGTCGCTCCCACCACCGCGCCTACGGCGGAGTAGCCGCAGCTTCCCATCAGGTTCTCGCCCCATTTCGCGGTGAGAAGGCCGACGTGCTCGTACACCGGCCTGCCGTCGGAAATGAGGTCCTGAATCTCGCCGCCGGAGGGGTTGCTGGTCTTGACGAGGACGAAGATGCCCTTGTTTTGCTTTTCGCAGGCGACCACGAAAGGTTTGATGCCGTCCGTGCCGAGATAAGGGTTGACGGTGACCAGGTCCGCATCGAAGGCGGGGAGGTTCGCTTCCCCTGCGGGGGTCCCGGAAAGGAAGGCGTGGGCGTAGGCCTCGGCGGTGGAACCGATGTCCCCGCGCTTGACGTCCGCGATGACGATCAGCCCCGCCTGCCTGGCGTATTCCATGGTGCGCTTGAAGGCGATCATGCCTTCCGTGCCGTACATCTCGTAAAACGCCACCTGCACCTTCACCGCCGGCACAATGTCCGCCACGGCGTCAATCAGGGCGCGGTTGAAGGCGAAGACCGCCTCACCGGCGCTTCGTTGGAAGTGTTCGCCGGGCGCGAAGAAGCCTTCAGGCAGGTATTCCACCCGGGTGTCCAGCCCCACGGCGGTTGGGTTTTGCTTTTCGAATATGGCGTTTGCCAGGGCGTCCATGACGTTCATCGGCTTACCTCCTAGCCTGGACGACGCCGTCCATCATGGTGCAGATGACTTTGCCGCGATAGGGCCTGTTCAAAAAGGGAGAGTTGGCGCTCTTGGAGTGCAGGCTGCCTTCGGTGTACACCATTTCCGCCTTCGGGTCGGCGATGGTGATGTCCGCCGGCAGGCCTTCGGCAATCAGCCCGCCGGGAACGCCCAGGATTTCCGCCGGGCGGCAGGACAGGCGCTCCACCAGCTGCTCGGGCGTCAGCACGCCCGGCTCAATGAGGTTGGTCACCGCCAAAGAAAACGCGGTCTCCAAGCCGATGATGCCGTTGGGCGCGTACTGGAACTCCACCCGCTTTTCGTCTTTTGCGTGGGGGGCGTGGTCGGTGGCGATGGCGTCGATGGTGCCGTCAGCTAAGCCCTGCTTGATGGCTTCCACGTCATTGCAAGTGCGCAGGGGCGGGTTCATCTTGGCGTTGGTGTCGTAGTTCATGCAGAGTTCATCCGTGGCGGAGAAGTAGTGCGGGCAGGTTTCGCCTGTGGCGCGAACGCCCCGTTTCTTCGCCTGCCGCAGCAGCTCCACGCCGCCTTTGGTGGAGATGTGGGCAATGTGCACCTTCGCGCCGCACGCCTCGGCGAGCAGGAGCTCTCTTGCGATCATGACCTCCTCCGCCGCGCGGGAGATGCCCTTCAGCCCGCAGACGGCGGATGTGACGCCCTCGTTCATCGCGCCGTCCCCGGCGATGGTCAAATCCTCGCAGTGGGAAATGAGCAGGGCGTCAAAGCCTTTGGCGTACTGCAGGGCGAGGCGCATGCGGTTGGCTTCCTCCACCGGGCGGCCGTCGTCCGAAAAGGCCACCGCGCCGTTTTCCAGCAGGATGCCGAACTCCGTCAGCTCCGCGCCTTTGAGCCCCTTGGTGATGGCGGCGATGGGGTACACCCGCGAAAAGCCCGCCTGCTTCGCCCTTTCGAGGATGTAGCGGGTGACTGCCTCGTTGTCGTTTACCGGACTGGTGTTGGGCATGCAGGCCACCGCTGTGAAGCCGCCGTAGGCAGCGGCGAGGGTGCCGGTGGCGATGTCCTCCTTGTGTTCCTGCCCGGGTTCGCGCAGATGGCAGTGCATATCCACAAAGCCGGGCATGACCCACATGCCGGAAGCGTCGATGACTTCGTCCGCCGCGGTGATCTGCCCCCTGGGGGCGACGGCTTTGACCTTGCTGCCGTCAATCAGAATATCGTACGCCCCGCTCGTTCCCCGGGGGTTGATGAGAAGTCCGTTCTGGATGAGGATGGTCATTGGGCGCTCCCTCCCGAAAGCAGAGTCAAAAGAGCCATGCGCACGGCGACGCCGTTTTCCACCTGGTCGTTGATGACGGAGGCCGGGCCGTCCGCCACGCTGCCGGCGATTTCCACGCCGCGGTTGATGGGCCCGGGGTGCATCACCAGCGCGTTTGGTTTTGCGAGAGCGAGCACGCCGCCGTCGATGCCGTAGAACTTCGCGTACTCCCGGATGGAGGGAATCAGCCCCGCCTGCTGGCGCTCTTTCTGAATGCGCAAAGGCATCACCACGTCCGCGTCCCTCACGGCGGACCTGACGTCCGTGGTCACTTTCGCGCCCGCCTGCTCCAGCTCCACGGGCAGCAGCGTCCCGGGGCCGGCAAGGGTCACATGGGCGCCCATGGCCGTCAGCCCCCAGAGGTTGGAACGGGCCACGCGGCTGTGCAGAATGTCCCCCACGATGGCGACGCGAAGGCCTTTGAGATCGCCGAAGCGCTCCTTCATGGTGTACATGTCCAGCAGAGCCTGGGTGGGGTGTTCGTTGGTGCCGTCGCCGGCGTTGATGACGCTGGCTTTGACGTGTTCCGCCAGCAGTTTCGCCGCGCCGCTGACGGGGTGGCGGATGACGATGTAGTCCGCGCCGATGCGTTCAAGGGTGTGCCCCGTGTCGATGAGCGATTCGCCCTTCTGCACGCTGGAGCTGGAGGCGGCTATGCCCGTCGTCATGGCGGAGAGGAGTTTCGCGGCGGTCTCAAAGGACGTGCGGGTGCGGGTGCTGTTCTCGTAAAACAGGGTGACGACGGATTTGCCGGAAAGCAGGTTGCTTTTGCGTTCCGGCGCGTGCATGATGCGCTTCATGTCCGCCGCCGTGGAGAGAATCTCGGCAATCAGCCCCGCGTCCGCGCCGCGAAGGCCCAGCAGGTCTTTCCTTTTTATGGGCATGGTTCCTCCTGTCAATCCTTGAAAGACTTGTCCAGAATCGCCACGCACTCCTCGCCGTCGATTTCGGCGACGCGCACGGCGACCAGTTCCTCGTGGGAGGTGGGCACGTTCTTGCCCACGTAGTCCGGCCGGATGGGCAGTTCCCTGTGCCCCCGGTCGATGAGCGCGGCGAACTGCAGCCGCGAGGGCCTGCCCAGATCCATGATGGCGTCCATGGCGGCCCGGGCGGTGCGGCCGGTGTGCACCACATCGTCCACCATGACGATGGTTTTGCCCCTGACGGCAAAAGGAATGTCCGACGTTCCCGCGGATTTCGCGGTCTGTTCGGACAGGTCGTCTCTATAGGAAGTGATGTCCAGCGTGCCCACCGGGACCTCGACGCCTTCAAAGGCGGCGATGTGGGCCGCAAGCCTTTTCGCGAGGGGGACGCCCCTCCTGTGGATGCCGATGAGGGCCACGTTGGAAACATCCTGGTTGCGCTCGATGATCTCGTGGGCGATGCGGACCAGCGCGCGTTCCATGCCGCGGCCGTCCATGATGATTTTCTCCTTCATGCGCGCTCCTTTCCCTCCGCTGCGGGTTCAAAAAAAGCCTTCCGCCGTGTGCGGAAGGCTATAGCAGCATAACAGGACCTGCCAAAACGCGCAGGTTCAGGACGCTCGGCCTTTCCGGCATCACGGTACCGGATTAAAGGACAGCGGATTTTACCGGGAGATATGGTACCACACCGCCGGCAAAAGCGCAAGCGAAAAACGAAATTCTGTTGACGGAATTTTTGAATCGTTCGGGCTGGGTTGCGGGAGGATGATGACTTCTCCCGGCTAATCCTCGCCGTCTGGAAGCACCACCTCATCTTCTTCGGGGAGTGCGAAATCGGACGGAGTCTCCACCGGCAGATCCTCTTCTATCGACATGGGCTCTTCCGTCAGGGGCGTTTCATCCGGCGGCGGGGTTTCTTCAGGCACTGGAGATTCTTCAGGCAACGGAGACTCCTCGGGCAGCGGCGACTCCGAAGGCTCCGGCGTGGGCGGCGCGTTGGAGTCGATGAGGTTGCCGTTTTCGTCGTAGTAGGGCTTGGGGACATAGACGCCCCTGCCCGTGTCCGAGCCGGGCAGGGCCTCCTGCTCCGTCGCCTCGTAGATGAACCTGTGCAACGCCAGGGTGTTGGCCGGAATGTCGGGCAGCAGCACCTGCATGCCCTTGACCTTGGCGGACTTGTACGCCCCTTCGGCGGGCAGGCGATAGTGCAGCAGCTCGCTGGAACCGATGTTCATGGAGATGACGGTGGTGGCCAGGGAGACGATCTGGTCGTCCGTCATGTTGGTCTCCACGTAGGGCAGCACGTCGTACAGCACGGACAGCTTTTTCGCGGCGTCCACCTGCATGAACTTGTCGTAAATGGCGCGAAGGACTTTGAACTGGCGGGAAGTGCGCGAAAAATCACCGTTTCCGAAGTGGCGGATGCGGCAGTACCCCAGCGCCTGCTGGCCGGTGAGCTTGATCTTGCCGCTGCGCTTGGTGATCAGCCCGTCGGTGCGCTCGCGGCCCTGCTGCAGGTTCAGGCCGGCGATGCAGTCGTTGGCCTCGCTGACCTCGCCTTCGGTCATTTCGATGGTCACGCCGCCGAGCTTGTCGACGATTTTGTCGAACATGTCGAAATCCACCAGCACATAGGTGGTCAGATCCATCGAGAAGTTCTCGTTGATGGTCTGCATCAAAAGGCCGGGCCCGCCCTTGGCGCAGGCGGAGTTGATGCGGTTTTCCCCGTTGCCGGGGATGGGGAGGTACATGTCCCGCATCAGGCTGGTGAGCTTGAGCTTCCGGTTCTTCTTGTCCAGCGTGGCGATGAGCATCGTGTCCGCCCGGCTGTATCCGGATTTGCCCCGGCGGTCCACGCCGATGAGCAGCACGTTCACCGCGCCCTCGCGCTTTTTGGTCTCCTCAATGGCGCGAAGCTCCTCCTCCGTCAGTTGGGTCTGCTCCACTTCCTCGACGAGGGTAAGCTCGTTCTCGATGTCCTCCTCCGCCTCGACGACGCCGCTGGCGATGTCCTGTTCCAGCTGTTCCTGTTCCTGCTGGGCGATCTGCGCCGCCTCTTCCAGCGAGACGCGTTTGACTCTGCCCAGCACAGCCGAAACAGCCACCGCCGCCAGCGCCAGCACCACGATCGCGGCGATCAGGACGACCGTCAGCGTTTTTGTCGCAAACCGTTTCAAGCGATTACCCTCCATTTCATTTCCCGTTGGCTTATTTTAGTACGTTGCATACATACCTGCAAGACAAAGAGCGCTCCTTTTCTTCATAAAACACGTTTCAACGACGGTTTTTGTTGCGAAAACTTTCAGCCGAAAGTGCCCTTCCGGCCGCCCTTTTGCCCGGACGGGCGAAAATGCAGGCGCAATCCGGCGCAAATTATGGTTGACAAGACGCGCCGGATGAAGGTATAATGAATTCCGTCGTCAAAACGACCCCAACGGGATGCGGCAGTGCTGGAATTGGCAGACAGGCACGTTTGAGGGGCGTGTGCGACGAGCGTATGGGTTCAAGTCCCATCTGCCGCACCAAACCGGGCACCGAATGGTGTCCGGCTTTTTTTGCGCCTTTTCCATGCAGGGTTTTTTGCATTTTCCTTTACCCGTTTAATATTTGTGACGATATTATATGAAGAGTGTTTATTCGGTCAGATTCTCCATCAATGGTCGCTTTGTACTGTGTATGGACATTGCTGAACAAACATTACTATTTTATACACGATAAGGGTGGAGGAAAATGAAAAACCTGTCGATTTCCAAGAAGCTCACGCTTGCCTTTTCAGTGGTGCTGGTCCTGTTTGTCGTGACCGTCGCGTTCTCCCTCTTCATAGGGCTGCAGACCGTGACAACCTCCTTTTCCACGTTTTACGAAAGCCCGTACACGGTCACCAACACCATCAACAACATGAGAAGGCAGCTCCAGGGCATCCAGAAGGATATGGCCTACATCATCATCGACGACCCTGCCAATTATCAGACCTGGCTGGACGACTGGAACAGCAGGAATTCGGACTTTGAAAAGTTCATCGCCCAGATCGAGCCTTTGATGCTGTCCGACGCCGGCAGGCAGAAGCTTGAGCAGCTGAAAAAAGACTGGGACAATCTGCAGGTGATCGGCAGCAAGTTCCTGGACGCCATGGACACCAACAATCCGCAGGTCATCAAGGAGATTCTGCTGAACGAATACTATCCCGCGTCCCTGACCGTCGTGGATTACTCCAAGGAGCTCATCGACATCGCCAACGCGGAGGCCGCCGACTCCTTCCATGAAGCAAACCGGATGGCGCAGGTGACGTTCCTCACCTCCGTGGGGCTGTTTACGCTGTCCCTGATCTTGGGCGTGGTGCTGTGCGTGTACATCATCCGCTCCATCACCAAGCCGCTGAGGCAGATCGAGGCCGCCGCCGGCATGCTGGCGGAGGGCAACCTGAACGCGAACATCACCTATCAGTCCAGAGATGAACTGGGTTCCGTGGCAAGGAGCGTGCAGACGCTGATCGACACCCTGCGGCATTACATCTTCGACATTTCCGAAAAGCTCAGCGAGATATCCAAAGGCAACCTCGCCCTGCGCGTGGACACCGACTACAAGAACGACTTCTTGCCCATCAAGCAGTCCATGGAAAACATCATCGCGTCGCAGAGCGAGATGTTCTCGAAGATCGCCACTTCCGCCAGCCAGGTGAACGCCGCGGCGGACCAGATCTCCTCCGGCGCGCAGGCGCTGTCCTCCGGCGCCACCGAGCAGGCCGCCACCGTCGAGCAGCTCACCGCGTCCATCGCCAGCGTGTCGCAGCAGGCGGAACAGAACAAGGTCAACGTGCAAAAGTCCGTCGACTACGTGGCCCAGTCCGCGCAGGACATCATGGACAGCAACGAGTCCATGCGGCACCTCAACGACTCCATGCGGGAGATCGGCAACGCCTCCCAGGAGATTTCCAAGGTCACCAAGCTGGTGGAGGACATCGCCTTCCAGACCAACATCCTCGCCCTGAACGCGGCGGTGGAGGCCGCCCGCGCGGGCAGCGCCGGAAAGGGCTTCGCCGTGGTGGCCGACGAGGTGCGAAAGCTCGCGCAGAAGTCTGCGGAAGCGGCCCAGAAGACCGCCGAGCTGATCGAGACTTCGGTTTCCCGGGTGTCCCAGGGCGAGCAGATCGCAAACCACACCCTGAAGCGGCTGAACGAAGCCTCCGAAAAGGCGAAGCTGGCCGTGCAGTCCATCCGCGAGATCGAGACCGCCACGCACGAGCAGGCGGCGTCCATCGAGCAGATCAATCAGGGATTGTCCCAGGTGTCCGCCGTGGTGCAGACCAACGCCGCCACCGCGGAGGAAAACTCGGCCTCAAGCCAGGAACTGGTGTCTCTGGCGCAGTCGCTGCTGTCCGAGGTCGGCAAGTTCAAGCTCGCGGGCGCGCACTGAAAAGATCCCCGTTTTCTTAAAAGCCAGACATCGTCTGGCTTTTACGGTATCGTGGGTCATACTTTTCGTCATGGAGCAGTTCGTCGCAGACAGCCGCAGGAACAGACAACGGAGGATAAGCGGACATGTTTACCAGAACGGAACTGGAGGACGCGCAAAAGGCGCTGTCCTCCTCCCTTCGCAAAATCGAAAAGGTGCAGGAAACCCTCTCCAAAAGGCAGCCGCCGCCCAAGGCCCAGCTCACCCTTGCCGCGCGCAACCTGCATGCCCTGAAGGTCGCCCTGGCGCTGATTGCGCGGGAGCTGGAGGATGAAAAGCGGCGCTCTTCCTGACCGCTGCCCTGCAATTTGGGCGCCAAAAGCCGGGCTGTGAAGCCCGGCTTTTTCATGATGCCGCCCTGCAAATGGCAAGGCCCTACTTCGGCAGCGTCACCACGAACCGCGTTCCCCCCTCTTCGCGGCGCTGCGCCGACACGGTGCCTCCGTGGGCGGAGACGATGGACTTGACGATGGCCAGCCCGATCCCCGCGCCGCCGGTTTTCCGGCTGCGGGACCGGTCGGTGCGGTAAAACCGCTCGAACACCAGCGAAAGCTCCTCCTCCGGGATGCCGATGCCGTCGTCCTCCACGGCGAGGATGCCGGACTGCTCCGCGCTTTTCACCTCGACGCGGATGTGACCGCCTTCCGGCGTGAACTTGACGGCGTTGGACAGCAGGTTCGCCAGCACCTGGCTGAGCCGGTCCCTGTCCGCCCGGACGACGGTGCTTTCCCCTTCCGCCCGCAGCGAAAGGTGCTTTTTGCCCGCCTCCAGCTCGAACTGGCGGACTATGGAGCGCGCCACGTCCATCAGGTCCACTTCGGTTTTGCGCAGCGTCAGGCTGTCCCCCTCCGCCTGCGCCAGGCGCTGCAGGTCGGAAACCAGGCTGTTCAGCCTTCCCACTTCCTCGCAGCAGCTCGCAAGCCGCTCCTTCGTGGGCTCCCACACGCCCTCCGCCATCGCCTCCAAATGGGAGCCCAGGGTGGCCAGCGGCGTGCGCAGCTCGTGGGCAATGTCCACGGTGAGGCGCTTGCGCAGGCTCTCCTGCTCGACGAGCCCTGCGGCCAGGTCGTTCACGGCGGCGGCCAGTTCGGCGAACTCCCTGGATTTCGCCCTGCCCTCGAAGCGGATGGCGTAGTTGCCGTCGGCGATCTGGCGGGCGATGTGCGCCGTCTTGGCGACGGGCCGCGCGATGCGCCGCGCGAGCGCGCTTCCCGCGGCGAAGGCCAGCAGCAGGGACAGCGCGCCCACCGCCGCGAGGGCGGCGTTCAGCGCGTCCAGAAAGCGAAAGTCGCTGTCGCTCAGAAAGTAGGGGCCATAGGACTTGACCGCCACGGAGCCGATGTTCCGTCCGTCCAGCGCGAGTTGGTAAACGCTGGAGGCAAAGGCGCCGCCCAGCCCCGGCCGGCGCTTTTCCATCCTTCCGGAAATTTCCGCCATGATGCGGGCGCAGGTGTCCATGTCATGCCGCTCCGCGTCCCAGACGGTTTCGCCGTCTTGGTCGTACACCGCGAGGACGTACCCGTCGTACAGCGCGTACATGCCCAAACCGTGCAGGTATTCCACGTTCCAGCTTCGCGTTTCGGGGTCGTAGTGCCCTTCGATGTTGGCGATCAGGTCCTGCAGCCGCACTTTCTGCTGGCGGGCGACATAGCGCTCGAACGACCGGCTGACGAGGAGGTTGGCCAGGACGCTGATGACCGCCACGGCGAACAGCACCACCGCCATCATGGAAAGGGACAGCTGCCTTTTCAGGCTTTTCACCGCTCTTCACCCCCGAACCTGTAGCCCAGGCCGTGCACCGTCAGGATGTACACCGGCGAGCGGGGGTCGTCTTCCAGCTTCTGGCGCAGGTTTTTGATGTGGCTGTCGATGGTGCGGTCGTATCCGTCGAAGTCCTTTCCCAGGGCGATCTCGATGAGTTCCGACCGGGTGAACACCTTGCCGGGATACCTGATAAGGGCGGAGAGGATTTTGAACTCGCTGGGCGTCAGGCTGACGGCGCGCCGCTTCTTTTTGATGACGTTCTTCTCGAAATCCACGCTTAAATCGCCTTCGTTCCAGGAGTTTTTGAGCGCGAGGGGAACGAGGGCGTCCGCGGCCCTTCGCAGCACCGCCTCCATGCGTGCGTGCAGCTCCTTCAGGCTGAAGGGCTTGGTGACGTAATCGTCCGCCCCCAGCGCAAGCCCTTCCAGCAGGTCCTGCTCCTCCGCCTTCGCCGTGAGCATGATGACGGGAACGCGGGACTTTTTGCGGATCTGACGGCACACCTCCTCGCCGGGCATGCCGGGCAGCATCAGGTCCAGAATGACCAGGGCGATGTTCTCCCGGTCCAGCAGATCCAGCGCCTCCCGGCCGTTTTCGGCGGCCAGCACCCGGTACCCCCTGCTGCCCAGAAAGGAGGACACCACCTCTGCGATCTTGGGTTCGTCGTCCACCACCAGAATGGTCCTGCGTTCCCTGTTCATGAAGTCATCCCTTTCAAAGCGCTCTGAATCCAAAAAGGGAATCGCGCTGGGCGGTTCCCTTCTGGCTCGGCCTGCCGGTCAGCCGACGACGTCGTAGCCCTGGTCCTCGATTTCCTGCCGGATTTTGTCCACAGGGCATTTTTCGGGGTCGTACTCCACCGCCACCGTCTTTCCGGCAAGGTCCACGGCGACGCCGGATACGCCCTCCAGCGCGCCTACGGCCTTCGTGACGGCGCTGACGCAGTGCTGGCAGGACATGCCTTCCACTTTCAATACGGTCTTTTCCATTGCTCATCCTCCGTTCTTTATGTCAGATCAAAGGGTTTGAGGAATTTTTCCACCTTCACCTGCTTGCCGTTCTGGTGGACTTCCACTTCCCCGAACACCCAGCCTTCCACCGCGTTCGGGTCCACACCCGCGGCAAGAAGGGGCTCGGGGTCCAGCACGAACACGATGTCCTTGTCGTTTGCCGCCATGTCCTTCGCCCATTCGAACATGCCGAAGCCCACATTCACGCCGAAGTGGTCCATGGCCATGTGGTAGCTGACGGCGCTGCGGCTGTTTTGAACGATGAGCCGATAGGCCGAAAGGGGCGAATCCGCCTCTGTCCCGTCATTTCCGAGGTTTCTGCCCACCATCAGGATGCCGTCCTGATAGACGCAGCCTTCGGAAAGAAGGTTCGGGTTCAGGCCGGCGGAAAGGAAGGGCTCCGCGTCGACGGCGAGCATCGCGTCAAACTCGCTTGCGCTCCAGTTGCCGCTCCAGACGAAGCGCGCGGAGCCGTCCGGCGCGGACAGCGACCAGCTCGCACCGGCCTCGTCATAGTCGACCCGGTCCGTCATGGCGTTCAGCACCTGCTCAAACGCCGTGACGGAGCCGTTTCCGATCACGTCCAGGGAGCAGGCGGACGCGGCCAGCAGCAGCACCGCAACGATTCCCGCTGCAATCATCCTTCGCATGATGTGCTTTCTCATTGCGCGGCCCTCCTTTCCCGGTGCGGCTTGAAGCGCTTCAGGCGCAGGGCGTTGGTCAGCACCGACACGGAACTCAAACTCATGGCAGCCGCGGCGAAGATCGGGTTGAGCAGCGGCCCGCCGAACAGGTGCAGCACGCCCGCCGCGATGGGGATGCCGATGACGTTGTAGCCGAACGCCCAGAACAGGTTCTCCTTGATGTTGCGGATGGTCTGCTTGCTGAGTTCGATGGCGGTGGGAACGTCCATCAGGTCGTTCTTCATCAGCACGATATCCGCGGATTCCATCGCCACGTCCGTGCCCGATCCGATGGCGATGCCGATGTCCGCCTGGGCGAGCGCCGGCGCGTCGTTGATGCCGTCGCCCACCATGGCGACCTTGCGGCCTTCCGCCTGGAGTTTTTTGACTTCGTCGGACTTGTCCTGCGGCAGGACCTCGGCGAGGACCCTGTCGATGCCCACCTGTTTGGCGATGGCGTCGGCGGTGCGCCTGTTGTCGCCCGTGATCATCGCCACCTGGATGCCCATTTTGTGCAGCGCCTCGATGGCTGCCTTGCTGGACTGTTTCACCACGTCCGCCACGGCGATGATGCCGGCGAGCTTTCCGTCCACCGCCACGAACATGGGGGTTTTGCCCTCCTCCGCGAGGCGGTCGGAATGGCCTTCCAGTTCGGCAAGGTCAATACTCTGCTCGTCCATCAGCTTGCGGTTGCCCGCAAGCACCGTTTTGCCGCCGATTTCTGCCCGGATGCCCTGGCCGGTGATGGAGTCGAAGCCGCCCGCCTGTTCAAGCTCTATGCCCTTTTGCCGGGCGCTCTGCACGATGGCCTGGCCCAGCGGGTGCTCGGAGCCCATCTCGGC
>Ga0134094_1001351_pt1 | contig 24186 bp, 19 predicted proteins | sample 5_1taG_FD_94458 | JGI IMG/M metagenome (GOLD analysis project Ga0134094, IMG submission 94458) | Switchgrass degrading microbial communities from high solid loading bioreactors in New Hampshire, USA - 5_19_20_110_A1 metaG | ecosystem: Engineered > Bioreactor > Semi-continuous > Anaerobic >... | reverse complement strand
GCCCGGCGACCTCGCGGGAGCAGACTTTAGCATTAACAATTTCCTGCGACGAAAACCGCGAAAAATCTGAACATCAGTGCAAAATTGCTTTGAGGCAATCCTTCGGGATTATTAATTCAGTTTATTCAAAATCCACCACATTGGCCCATTTGAACAGGAACTCCCGTTCCTCAGGCCTTCCTTTCACCATCTGGGAAGCTGCCACGATAGGCAGCCATTTTTCCACGTATTGTCTTGCAGTATCGCTTTTCCTGCAGAAAAGCTTCAGATAATACTCGGCTTTTCCCATATCGCCTTCAAGGCAAAACAGCAGGTAAGTCCTCGCCGTATCGGCACTGGCATTGCCTATTGTCGCGTGGGACCAGTCAAGTATGTAATCCACCCCGTCTTCCCCAACAATGATATTGCTGGGATTGAAATCTCCGTGGCATATTTTTGTGTGTTTCGGCATGCTTTCAAGGCGGGTATGGAGTTCATACCTGATGGTGGCGTCCAGGCCGGATTCAGAAATCTTGCGGTGCAGTTTATCCCTGAGCTTATTGAGCAAGGGCGCCGTTTTGCTGTGCATCATAAGCTGAATGTCAACAAATCTCTCCATATATTTTTCAAAGTTGTCGGGATCTTCTTTCATGATCTGGGCCAGCGTCCTGCCTTTGATGAATTCGGTCACTATTGCCCACTGATTCCCTATCTTTTTGACTTCCAGAATCTTTGGAACAGGCAGGCCGGCTTCTTCCACCCGGGCATGATTTAGTGCTTCATTGAGAATGTCTGCCTTGGAATAGCCTTCGTTGAATACTTTTACCGCCATGTCTCCGCAACGGTATACTTTCTTGGTCGGCCTTTCGGCAATCAGTTCCTTAAGTTCCATAATCCTACCTCCCTATTTGCCATAATAGGCTCTTAAATACATCTCTTTTATTTCGCTCATAAGCGGATATCTCGGATTGGCCCCGGTGCACTGGTCATCAAAGGCCTGTTCGGCCATCTCATCGAGATTATCGAGAAATACTTTCTCGTCTATGCCATAGTCCCTGATTGTCTTTTTGATTTCCAGCCTTGCTTTCAGATCTTCTATTGCCTCAATCAGCTTTTCAAGCTTTTCGGTATTGTCTTTGCCCTTAAGTCCCACGAAATCCGCTATTTCGGCATATCTTTCCAAGGTCTTGGGATGGTCATACTGCGGGAAAGTACCCATTTTTGCCGGTGTCTCGGATGCATTGAACTTAATGACTTCAGTAATCATCAGCGCATTTGCTATTCCGTGTGGCAGCTTATAAAACGCTCCCAGTTTGTGAGCCATTGAATGGCATACACCCAGAAATGCGTTGGCAAAGGCCATACCTGCTATTGTTGAAGCATTGGCCATCTTTTCCCTTGCTTCAGGATCCAAAGCCCCCTTTTCATATGCTCTGGGCAGGTATTCAAATATCAGTTTTATGGCTTTCAGCGCCAGGGCGTCAGTGTAATCGGTCGCCATCATGGATACATATGCTTCAACGGCATGGGTCAAGGCATCAATACCTGACGCCGCCGTAAGCCCCTTTGGTATATTCATCATCAGGTCCGCGTCCACAATTGCCATGTCAGGCAGAAGCTCATAGTCAGCCAGAGGATATTTTATGCCGGTTCTTTCATCGGTTATTACCGCGAAGGGCGTTACTTCCGAACCTGTTCCCGCAGTGGTTGGAATGGCGACAAAATACGCTTTTTCACCCATTTTGGGGAAGGTATACACACGCTTCCTGATGTCCATGAAGCGCATGGCCATGTCCATGAAATCAACTTCAGGATGCTCATACAACACCCACATGATCTTGGCCGCATCCATGGGAGAACCGCCGCCTACGGCTATTATGCAGTCAGGCTCAAAGGCTTTCATTGCCTCGGCGCCTTTCCTGGCGCATTCAAGCGTGGGATCAGGCGTAACCTCAAAGAAGGTTGTATGGGTTATTCCAAGTTCATCCAGCTTATTGGTTACCATTTTTGTATATCCATTATTGTACAGGAAAGTATCTGTCACTATAAAGGCCTTCTTTTTGCCCATCACATTCTTGAGTTCGGCAAGGGCAGCGGGCAGGCAGCCTCTCTTCATATATATCTTTTCCGGGGTTCTGAACCAGAGCATGTTTTCTCTCCTCTCAGCAACGGTTTTGATATTTAGCAGATGCTTAACTCCCACATTGTCAGATACCGAGTTTCCACCCCACGAACCGCAGCCAAGGGTAAGCGACGGAGCCAGTTTGAAGTTATAGAGATCCCCTATGCCACCGAAAGAAGAAGGTGTATTGACCAGAATACGGCAGGTCTTCATTCGCTTTGAGAATTCATCCAGTTTTGCCTTTTCGTTAACCTCATCAAGGTAAACAGCGGCAGTATGGCCATATCCGCCGTCGGCAACGAGCTGTTCTGCTTTGTCCAGGGCATCCGCGAAATTTGCTGCCCTGTACATGGCAAGTACCGGAGAAAGCTTTTCATGGGCAAATTCCTCGGTTATATCCACGCTTGTGACTTCACCAATCAGGATCTTTGTACCTTCAGGAACTGTTATTCCTGCAAGCTGTGCGATTGTGCGGGCGGACTGGCCCACGATTTTTGCGTTCAGTGCGCCGTTGATGATAATTGTCCTGCGGACCTTTTCCAGCTCATCTTCATTTAGAAAATAGCATCCACGTTTTTTGAACTCTTCCTTAACTTTGTCATATACATCCTCAATAACAATGACAGCCTGTTCCGAAGCGCATATCATCCCATTGTCGAAAGTCTTGGAATGGATAATCGAATTTACGGCAAGCAGGATATCTGCAGAACTGTCAATTATGGCCGGAGTGTTTCCTGGTCCTACGCCTATGGCGGGCTTTCCTGAAGAATACGCAGCCTTCACCATGCCGGGACCACCTGTTGCCAGAATAATATCGCACTCTTTCATAAGCATGTTTGTCATTTCAAGGGAAGGAACGTCTATCCATCCGATTATTCCTTCAGGCGCACCGGCTTCCACCGCTGCTTCCAGCATTATTCTGGCGGCTTCAACGGTGCATTTTTTCGCTCTTGGATGTGGGCTGAGTATTATTCCATTCCGGGTTTTGAGGGCGAGCAGGATTTTGAAGATTGCCGTGGATGTTGGGTTGGTGGTAGGAATAACTGCCGCAACTACACCTACGGGTTCTGCAATTTTTCTGATACCAAACTGCCTGTCTTCTTCCACAACACCGCATGTTTTGGTATCCTTATAGGCATTGTAGATATATTCTGCGGCATAATGGTTCTTGATGATCTTGTCCTCCACTACACCCATTCCCGTTTCCTCAACTGCCATCTTTGCAAGGGGAATTCTTTGCCTGTTGGCGGCTGTGGCAGCAGCCATGAAAATCCTATCCACCTGTTGCTGGGTATATGTGGCAAACCTTCTCTGCGCCTCACGGACTTTATCAATCAAAGCCTGCAGTTTCTCAACATTATCGGTAATCTGGCAATTCATTCTTTCTTTCAGCATTTTTATCCCTCCTGACTAAAATTTTGATTATACTGTATGGTTTAAAAATTATCGCCAGCATAAAGCTTGACAAATATTTAACACTCTTCGTTAAAAAAATAACATATTCAACTAAAAAAATATATCGGATACCGAAACGTTAAATATTTAACAAATTACACTATTATATTATCACCACTGCTACCAGATTGCTATTATGTGAATTGACAATTTTACCGATTTTATTGCAGTTGTTTTTTGCAAATGTAACAATCCATTCTGCAGATACGGAAATAGTTAATAAAAAACAGGGCAAATGTCCTGCCCTGTTTCCTGATATTCTTAAGCTATTGGCATGAATTATCAAAGAAAAGCTTTCAATTGCTGAATGTTATTCTCCTCAGTCCTTAAAAGCCGCTCCATCAAATTCCTTATATCCGGTTCGGCATCATGATATTTTTTCAGGTTTTTAACGGCATTGATGACACCCATATTGCTGCCTATAATCAGCATTTCAGCAATATGGGAAGCGCTTCTGTCAGTAAGTGTCTGCATATTGATCATCAGATAGGTTTTGATCTTGTCAAAGGCACCTATTCCCTTTTCATCATAGCCATTTTCGTTCAGCTTTTGCCTGGCCAGGCTATGGATTTCCTGGTACTCCTCGAGCTGGGATTTAAGATGATTTCTGAATTCTTCATCCTCAACAATGTCAATGAGCTGGCTGATGGTCGTTACTCCCATCTGGGAGTTCTGGTATATATAGTTCAGCATTTCGGCATTTCCGTTCATATTCTCACTCCTTCAAAGCTATTATGTCCATAATAACTCATAATATTATCATCTAACTATTCAGGCATAATAACTTTGAAGAAGTTTCGGAAATCAATCAAATATAATGATCCAGCACAAGCATCAGGCAAAATCCTATAAGCAGGGCATATGTTGCCCCTCTTTCATAGCCGTGGCTGTGTGTTTCGGGTATCATTTCATCGCTTATCACATAGAGCATGGTTCCCCCGGCAAAAGCAAGGGCAAAAGGCAGAATAAAGGTAGCAATGGTTACCGCGAAATAGCCGAACAATGTCCCTATGACCTCAACAAGTCCCGTCGCAAGAGCAATCAGGAAAGTCCTGCTTTTGCTCACCCCTGCTGCAAGCATGGGGGCGATTATTACCATTCCTTCAGGTATATTCTGAAGAGCAATCCCCAGGGCTACTGTTATTGCACCGCTTATATTGTCAGTGCCAAAACTGACTCCCGCAGCAATGCCTTCAGGGAGGTTATGTATGCCGATAGCCGTCACGAACAGGATTATTTTATCGATTTGCTCCAGTCCCCCGGGATGGCGTTCTTTGTCAATTCCCGCTATATTGTGAAGGTGAGGTACAAAGCGGTCAATAAAATTGAGAAACATGGCACCTGCTATTATGCCTGCCACGCAAATCAGAATACCATACTTTCCGCCGTATTCAATGGACGGAAGAACAAGACCGACAACGGCTGCCGCAAGCATAACTCCAGCGGCAAACCCAAGTATTTGATCATTGTATTTGTGGGAAATTTTCTTCAATGAAAAACCGATAACCGAACCCAAAACAGTAGCGCCGCCCACACCAAATGCAGTCAGCAACACCAGTTCCATATCCGTCTCCCCTTTGTCGTTTGTATATACCATGCTTGCACTATAATAATATTACCACACCTTTATGATAAATCATCACAGAATCTCTGCTCTTACTTCGCTTGTCCGTATCTGAAGCTGTCCCGTCAGCCCTTTGACAGAAATGTTAATAATGGCACCATAAAAAATAAAAACCTTGAGAAACTATTTTCTCAAGGCCATGATATTTCTAAAGACTTCCGCGCCGGTAATATTCTTAGAACAGCGGAACCACCGCGCCCTTATATTTCTCCTCGATAAAGGCTTTTACCTTGTCACTCTTAAGGGCCTTGACAAGTTCCTGTATTGCGGGATCGTTCTCATTTCCTTTTTTGACGCAGACTATATTGGCATAGGTCTGGGCAGCTTCCGAATCCTTATCCTCCAGGGCAAGAGCGTCTACATTGGCATTAAGGCCATCCTGAAGTGCATAGTTACCATTGATTATTGCCATATCAACATCCTGTCTGGACAAAGTGAGCTGAGCCGCCTCAAGTTCCTTGATTACCAGGTTTTTGGGATTTTCTGCAATGTCCAGAATTGTTGCAGTAAAATCCACTCCCTCTTTAAGCTTGATTAATCCCAGGTCTTCCAGCAAGAAGAGGGCACGGGCCTCATTGGTACCATCGTTGGGTACAGTTATTACTGCGCCGTCAGGAAGTTCCTCGAGGGATTTGGTTTTACCCGGATAAATTCCAAAAGGCTCATAGTGGATTGCGGCAACAGATACAAGATTTGTCCCGTGATCAATATTGAACTGATCAAGGTAGGGCTTGTGCTGGAAGTAGTTGGCATCAAGCTCTCCATTCTCAACATTAAGGTTGGGTTGTACATAATCAGTAAATTCAACTATTTTAAGATCGATCCCCTTTTCAGCCAGAATTTCCTTGCAGACCTGCAGAATTTCAGCATGCGGAGTTACACTTGCACCTACCACAAGCGTCCTTTTCTCATTTTTGCCGGATGTTTTGGATGAGCAGCCTGCGAACGCTGCCACCATCAATACTGTTATCAATATTATCGATAATATTTTTTTCATAGCAACTCTCCTTTTCTTAGAATTTTATAATAAATTAATTATTCAAGTTGGACAATGGAATTAAAGTTATTTAATACGTTTGTCACACTTCTTGGCAATGTAACTTCCGATTTCCTGAAAAACCTGAACAATCAGGACCAGAATTACCACCATCATCCACATGATCAGGGTTTCTTTCCTGTGGTAGCCATAGTTAATGGCTATGGCTCCAAGACCTCCGCCTCCCACGGCACCTGCCATGGCGGTATAACCCAGGATGGTTGTGCTTGATATGGCAGCGCCATAAATCAGGGAAGGCATTGCTTCAGGAAGAATTACCTTGCGCACAATCTGCATGGTGGACGCACCCATGGACAGGGACGCTTCTATCACGCCCCGGTCTACCTCCTTTGCGGAACTCTCCACCATTCTTGCAACATATGGAGCCGATGCGATTACCAGACCAACAATGGTTGCCTTTGCACCTATGGTAGTACCGACAATCAGCCTTGTAAGGGGCATTACGGCTACCAGAAGAATAAGGAACGGAACTGAACGCAGGAAATTGACTATGGTTCCCACTGTCGTATTGATACTTCTGTTGGGCTTAACCCCGTCCTTATCCGTAACTGCCAGAAGCATCCCGACAGGAAGTCCTATGGCATAAGCCGCAATGGTGGAAGTCAGAGACATGTACAAAGTTTCGAGGAGACCCTGCCATACCAGGGAAAGCATCTCAGCACTGAATATTTCATTTATTATCTCATTAAGCATTGTAGTGTTCCTCCTCGTAGACAATGTTTTCTGAATCCAGGTAAGCCTTTATTCTGGCCACGGTTTCGGAATTTTCAGGAAGTTCCAGCAGCATGTGTCCATACATTTTTCCACCTATCATTTTTGTCTTTGCAAAGGCGATGCTTACCGGTTCACCGCATTTCAGCACCATGTTGGCTATAACAGGACGGTCTGTCTGGCTCCCGTCAAACACAAGGCGAAGGTATTTTCCTTTTCCGGCAAAATCCTCGTTGAAATCCCCGTTTGTAAAAATCAGTTTTCTGGCAGCCTGGGTTTTGGGATGGCGGAATACTTCCTGGACCATTCCAATCTCTTCAATGCGGCTCTTGTCAATAATGGCAACACGATTGCAAATCTGCTCAATCACTTTCATTTCATGGGTAATGATTATAACTGTCACGCCAGTCTTATGATTGAGCTCTTTTATCAGCTCAAGGATGGACTGGGTAGTAGTAGGGTCAAGGGCGCTGGTTGCCTCATCGCATAACAGGACTTTTGGATTGGTTGCAAGGGCCCGCGCTATAGCCACACGCTGTTTCTGGCCTCCCGAAAGCTGGGACGGGTAAGCCTTCTCCTTATCTCCAAGACCTACAGTTTTCAGAAGTTCCCGGGCTCTTTGCTTTGCCTCTTTTTTGGGAATCCCCGCAATTTCGAGAGGAAAACAGACATTGTCAAGAGCGGTCCTCTGCATCAGGAGGTTGAAGCCCTGGAAAATCATCCCTATGGATTGCCTCACCTTTCTTAATTCCTTATAAGAAAGGGAAGTAATATCCAGTCCGTCAAATATTACTTTTCCGGCAGTAGGTCTTTCCAGTAGGTTCATACATCTTACGAGGGTGCTTTTTCCTGCCCCGGAAAGACCTATTATTCCGAAAATCTCACCCGGGTAAATGGACAGATTTATATTGTCCAGGGCGGTTACGGCACCATCCCCGCTGCCGAATGTCTTATTCAGGTTTTCAATCTTGATTATAGGATTACTGGCCATTCTCCTGCTTCCTTTCTAATGCTGTTAACAGCAATAAAAAAGTCCTTGATGAAAACATCAAGGACGAAAGCTCTGCTTCGTGGTACCACCTTGTTTCGCCCACACCTCACGGATATGAGCCTCACAGAGTACGGATCATATGATCGATACTCTTGCGCTTTCACGGGCGCTCCCGTCGTAGCCTGTGCATAAAATGCAGTCGGTACGCAGCTCCAAGGCCATGTTCAGCAACATTCCCCCTGCCCTTTTCCACCGGCCGGGCTCTCTGTCAGGCTTCCTGCTGCCTACTCTCCTTTTCATTGCCTTTCTGAAGATATTCGGTTACCCACAAGTTTACAATATATAACCCCAATAGTCAATAGCATAATTTTAATAAAAAACAGATCGGCAGTCAGTCTCATTGTCATTCAAAATAACATGCACAGGCCAATTGTATGGACTTCGCCATAGCCGTCAGTTTCAGACCTTCGGTATGGTTTCAAAGCCCTTCTGCAGATCATCATCAGTAGGGATGTAGTCGGTCATTGTGCCATCATTGTAGCTCATGTATGCCGAAAGGTCGAAATAGCCAGTACCTGAAAGCCCCATGATAATGGTTTTCTTTTCCCCGGTTTCTCTGCATTTCAGAGCCTCATCAATTGCTACCCTGATGGCATGTGAGGATTCCGGTGCGGGCAGTATGCCTTCACAGCGCGCAAATGTGGTGGCAGCCTCGAATACTTTTGTCTGCTCAACGGCCCTGACCTCAAAATACCCGTCATGATAGAGCTGGGACAATATCGGGCTCATGCCGTGATAGCGCAGTCCTCCGGCATGGTTAGGCGAAGGCATGAAACCTGAGCCTAATGTGTACATTTTGATCAGCGGAGTGGTCTTTCCTGTATCTCCGAAGTCATAAGCGAATTTTCCCCTGGTAAATGTGGGGCAGGAAGCAGGTTCTACGCCAATGAAACGTATATTGTTCCTTCCCGCGATCTTATCGCCCATGAACGGAGCTATAAGCCCCCCGAAATTGGAGCCGCCGCCGACGCAGCCTATCATAATATCGGGCTGGATATCGTATTTTTCACAGGCTATGCGGGTTTCTTCCCCTATAATGGTCTGGTGCAGGATAACATGATCCATGACGCTGCCCAGCACATACCGGCAGTTCTCATCCTGCATTGCAACTTCCAGAGCCTCAGAAATGGCGCATCCCAAAGAACCTCCGGTATTGGGATTTTCCGCAAGTATTTTTCTTCCTATTTCGGTGGTGTCGGAAGGTGACGGGATAACTTTGCCGCCATATGTTTCAATAACCGCTTTCCTGTATGGTTTCTGCTGGGCGGATACCTTAACCATAAATACTGTCAGGTCTATTTTGTAAAAAGCGCATGCCATTGCAAGGGCAGTTCCCCATTGACCGGCGCCTGTTTCAGTGGTAAGCCTGGTAATCCCCTGTTCCTTTGCGTAGTATACTTGTGCTGCGGCTGAGTTCAGCTTGTGGGAGCCGGAGGTATTTGTTCCCTCAAATTTGTAATAAATCTCAGCGGGTGTGCCCAGCTCTTTTTCAAGGCAATATGCACGGACTAATGGAGATGGACGTGTCATTCTGTAAAAATCCCTTATTCCTTCAGGTATCTCAATATATTTATCAGTTGAGTTAAATTCCTGTTCAACCAGCTCTGAACAGAAAATCCGCTTCAGGGCTTCTTTCGGAACAGGTTTCAGGGTGGCAGGATCCAGCATGGGTTCCGGCTTGTTTTTCATGACTGCTTTGAGATTATACCAATGCCTGGGAAGCTCACTTTCTGTCAGATAGATTTTATAAGGCACTTTCTTCATGGTCCTCATCTCCTTATTAAAAATTTTTGTGATAAAAAGGTAATAAAAAAAGCCTTTATCCTGTATAGGACAAAGACTTGAAATCTCTGCGGTGCCACCTATTTTGCGTATTATACAATACGCCCCTCATTTTTCATGTACCATCATACATGCTTCCCTGATAACGGGTGAAGTCCCCGGCTTGCATACTCTCCTGGGATTTCTGCATCGCCCTCCTGAGCCCATTCACAATAACATTTATCACCGCAATCCCACCATCTGCGGCTCTCTTTGGATAAATAGATTATTGCTACTACCCTCAGTCAACGGTTTTCAATTATTTATTTTTTAATCATATTATCATAAAACTTATGTTTTATCAATAAAAAATTACAATGTATTTCATTTCTGCATAAGGTGATTTCAAACTAAACAACCTGTTCCGCATATATTTCTATATTTTGTTGCCGAAAGCATTCCAACTGACTATTTCATCCAGGTCTTTCCTGTGTTTGTCCGGTACGGCAGCACCTTCAGCGGGATAACCCACGGGCAGCAGCACTACGGGTTCAAGATTTTTCGGAAGACTTAGAATCTCATGACACTTTTTGGCGTCAAAGGCACAAACCCAGCAGGTTCCAAGCCCAAGCTCGGCAGCGGCCAGTGTCATATGGTCAACAGCGATGGCAACATCCACATCACAGTGATCCTTCCGGTCCGCCCTCTTCCACGACATGCAATGATCACCGCATGCGACTATTACAACAGGGGCCTTTTTAAACCATTCCCTTGGATAGCATTCATTAATCCTTTTTCTCGTTTCATTGTCGGTTATTACAATAAAATGATATGGCTGGTAATTGCAGGCGGACGGCGCTATTCTTGCCGCTTCAAGCACTTTCAGTATCTTGTCGTTTTCAACTTCTCTCGAATCAAAATTTCTGACGGAATATCTTCTTGCCGCAAGTTCCAAAAATGACATGGCATTACCTCCTTCTTCCGGCTACAGTATTTTTTTTACCCATGTTTACCTAAGAAATATATTATATGATTTTTGCAGGATATTCCAACTTGACATTTATGACATGTTTTCCGGAAAGTTTTCCGCATAAACAAAACCGGTCCTGGACTTCTTCAGGACCGGTTTTTAATTGACTTTGCCAACTAATTGTTAATCCATGACTCTTATGACTCTTGCCGTTGCCTGGGGTGGATAAATCATGATCATGATGTCATCAGTAAAGGTAACTTCTATTTCCTTGCCCTCGGTCAGCGCACCTGCGTCAAGCTCGGCATTTGTGTATCCCTTGTATATTTTTGTTTTCTCATTAATATACACGGTCGCTTCCTTATATCTTCCCACGGGATCCTTGGAGGGGTCTTCAACATAAACGCTTGAAATTTTGCCCTGGTCATCGAGAGTCACTTTTGTGATTTTTCCTTTCACATCAAGTCTCTCGATTGAAGAAACAAACCAGTTGTCTTCGAACTTTTCAACTGTTACAAACTGTTTTTCGGTATAAACTGAACCGGTTGAATCTGCATAGTCCAATATGACTTCATATCTGTATAATTCATCAGATTTATAAATTTCATTTATCCTGAAGCTTTCAACCCATGGACTTGAAGTTCCGGTAACCCAGTTTAATTCAGCAAAATATGAATATTTCTCTTCCCTTAGCTCAGGTGACATTACAGCAAACTCCAACGCGCCATTTCTGGTCTTGACGGCTTCTGCCCAGGTTGTAACTGCCGAAAGGGCATCTTTCGGTGCCAGGGCCTGTTCAAGCAGCCTGATACGCATGTCTGATTCGACATTTTCTGCCTCTGCCTTTGCTTCAATATATACAGAATTGTTCTTCCAGGTAACTTCCAATCCCAGAGCTTCGGCAATAGCTCTTACAGGAGCCAGGACTCTATTGTTGGAAAGTATAGGGTTTACGTCTGTCTCAATTTCTTCCCCGTTAAGGTACATCTTAATTGTTGTGCTGGCAAAAGCAGCAGTTGCAAGGCTTAAAATCATAACTGCTATTACGGCAAAAAGTAGTTTACTCTTCTTCATTCTTCATACCTCCATAAATCAGTTTGTTTTTTTCTGTTCACTTAATAAGACGAACAATCAGTTAAAAAGTTCCCTTTTTTATTTCAATTTTGCTTTCAGAGTGTTTCATTTTTATTATTTTAGGAACATCAAGGTTATAATCTTATTGTTTCAAGGCAATTTTGAATAAAATTTCATTGCTATTGGATAAAGTCCGATAATTTTTGGATAGAATTACATTCAGATTTTTAATTTTTTGAATTCTCCTGTTATTGTGCGCAATTCCGGCTTAGGTCTTAGTTTTGTATTTCTTCGGGTATTGTGCTATATATAATGGGTGAATCTATAATTAGAAAGGAGTGTCGGGATGAGTGTATTAAAAGCGGAAAAACGAGATCCACAATTAAAGGCCAAACAGCTCAGGAGAATTGGATTTATTCCCGGTGTTTTGTATGGCAACAGTCATAATGAAGCCATGAACATCCAATTCAGGCAGAATGACGTGGAGCGTTTTTTAAGGTCCCACACAATAGGAGCCAAAGTAGATCTAATTATAGGTGACAAAAAACAATCGGCGCTGCTCAAGGAGATTTCCTTTGCGCCGGTAGGACGCAAGGCAGAGCATCTGTCCTTTATGCCTCTTTCAGAAAATGAAAAAATAACAAACGTTGCCCACATTATTCTTCTCAACAAAGACAAGGTGACAGGGGTTGTGCACCAGTCACTTTTTGAAATTGACTACAAGGCTTACCCGCGAGATCTGGTTGACAAAATAGAAATCGATCTGGAAGGCAAAACCATAGGCGACAGTATGGAAGTGTCTGAGCTTGAATTTGCAAAAAACAAGAATATTGAGATTCTCACTCCGCTTGATACCGTGATTTATTCCATAGCGGCTCCGGATAATATAGATGAAACACCGGAATCTGAGCAGGCCGAAAAAGCAGCGGAATAACAAATCCAAATTTATATATTCCTCAGCAGCATGGGGACGCAGGGACCCGTTTTCAGGGACTATGACAGGTTCTGCGTCCCTTTTTTGTATCACGATATTTTGAACTTAAAGCTGATGCGGCCGCAAGGTTCCCCGTTCCGAACAGCATCAAAGCACCAAGGTCAACCTGACCAATTACCTAAAAATGAGGACATGGCTCCGTCAGGCTTCGCCATGTCCCCGGTGTCGAGGTCTGCTCACTGTAGTCCGGCGGACTGTTCCCATATACTCAACTTGGGCGGTCATCTCCTCCGCAGCTTTCGGCTGTTCTTCAGGGAAATTCTTGCGTCCGCTTATCATACGGTGTTGCATATAATACCATGATGTTCAGATCTGAATGTAATCCGCAGGAGCAGCAGAAGTTGTATGCGAGAAGCGCAGCCCGGGCGAGGGAAAATCGCAGGACGCGATTTTAGCTGGCGCACGCATGGACGCGTGATCGCCCAGCGACCTTGCGAGAGCAAGCCTGAGCATCTACAGCTTCCTGAGATGAGGACAGCAGAAAGATCTGAACATCATGTTTTGTTTTTAATTCAATGCCTCTGAAGTCCGGAATCTGTTACCATAAACTTACTGTGAGTTATCATTTCCTCCGAGCCTTAGACTGTTCTTCAGGGGGGATGAACCTTCGGCCGACACTTATAAATCCTATTAAATGATCTCCCGCTTCAATGCATCGATAATGTTTTCTTTATGAACCTTGGCCCCGGAATACAGCATTGCCATACCCACTATTATGAACACCGCCGCAATGGTAAGTCCCACATCGAACCATGGGATATTCAGTCCGAAACTGAATTTCCCCACAAGCGAACGGTGCATCAGGTACATAACCCCGAAACTCACCGGTAACCCATACAATAAAGCCTTAATACCATAGAAAATACTCTCGTAATTGATCATTTTATTGAAGCTCTTTGGCGTCATTCCCACCGATTTCAGCATTGCAAACTCTCTTTTCCTGAGAGCAATGCTGGTGGATATGGTGTTGAAAATGTTGGCTATACATATTGCTGTAATCAGGGTTATAAATCCATAGACAAAAACCTTCATGAAAAGAATCATCTGCTCTTCCCGCTGCCTTTGCTTATGGATATTGAATATAAAGAATTTTTCCTGGCCGATCTTGTTTTGATATTCCTCCATGGTTTCCTGGAGTTTTAACGGGTCACTGCTTAAAAGGTAAAGTTTCGTTTCGGGATTCAATCCGTGGTCTGGTACAGTTTCCAAGATCCTGTTCAATGTATCCCGTGAAACAATCACATGAAAGCTCGCTTTCTCTTGTAAAGGCCCCAGCCCCAGAGGAGCCCTGTCAGTAACTGCTGCTAATTCTATTTCGGCAAGTTCAATCTCTTTTTCTTTATCCTGTTCCCATATATTATAACCGAGAACAACTTTATCCCCGGCTTTGGCATTCAGTGAGCGCATTTCAACAAATTTGCCTGATTCATAATCCCTGTAACTTACAAGATCAATCACTATTGCTCCCGGATTTTCGGGATTTTTAATCAGCTCGAAATCAACTCCGATTTCACCGGCAAATTGTCTTAATGCTTCATCTTCCATGGCATGCAGATACACGTTGTAATAAAGTTTTCCGTCCCTGAGGCTTGCCGGATTATATGTCACCTGGTCTGAAACCAAATTCCTGTCAACCCAACTGTATAAGTAAAGGGTATCATAAACTGCCATTTCATCTATTCCGTCCATGCTTCTTAGATTCTGTATCATTTCATCCTTTTCTTTCCGGTCCTGAACATTAAGATAAACCTCGATATCGAAATTGATGCCTGCCTGAGTCATCCTTAGAGTTTTTTCCAGGAACCGGGTGAAAAATGAGACTGACAAAAATAATACCATGCTGACGACAAGTGAAAAAACAGTAATCTTATATCTCTTTCTGTTTCGTTTCAGGTTCTTAAGACCTATATCCCCTTCTATCCCGAAGATCTTTCTTGTGAGAGGGGATGTCCTGACCTGCTTTCTTGTAATCCTAATATCTTGCGTCTGCCTTATGGCATCTATTGCCGAGATGTTTGATGCCCTTCTGGCCGGGATATACGTTGAAATCATTATGGTAATTACTGATACAAGTGCTGAAATTATTATTGAGGAAGGCATAACAACAAGCTTCAGACTTTCGGAAATCTCAAAAGCATTTCTGAGCAACGGATTTACAAAATAGAAAGTAACCCCTATTCCTGCGATTCCCGATATAATGCCAATCGGAATACTGATTATTCCAATAACAAACCCTTCGAACAAAACCGAATTTCTCTTCTGCTTTTTGGTTGCGCCCACGCTGGACAGCATTCCCAAATGTCTCGATCTTTCAGAAACCGATATGGCAAAGGCGTTATATATGAGCGATACCGAGCCGACCATTATGATGCCGATAATAATCGCCGAGAAATTGTATAGGACCGCTCTCATCTCATCATTTTCTATTATGCCGTAATATCTCAGAAGCTCATTATTGAATGATACTTCTTTTATGCCATGTTCTTCTGCAAAACTCCGGGCATAATCGAAAATTTTGCCATTTACTTTTTTTACCGAGACGGCTGCATTGACCCTGTCGCTTTCCGATAACCCGTTCTCATCTATATAAGTTATCACCGTATATCCCGGCGCCCAGTACGGTTCCCAGGACGGTCTTTTGATAATCCCTACAATTGTATATTCCTTGGAGTACTCACTGGTAAGATACTCCTGGACTCCGTTTTCATCCGTAATCAATGACCATGTCTGATCCAAAGGTCCTGGACCGTAATTTTCAAGCCTGGGATATCTCTGTCCGATCTCAAGCTTTAATACATCCCCGATTTTATATTCAACCTTTGCATTAGACAAAATTGCCTCAGAAATAACTATTTCATCCGATCTCTCGGGGAAACGCCCTTCCTTGAGTTCAATGGGGTAATTTTTCAGGCCTTCCTTGTCATAAGCCTTTATAAATATATAAGGCCTGTTTTTGTTCTGGCTGCCTTCAAGGATGGAATATCCCACATCCCTGCTTAAAATGGCATTCTTTGTCAGTTTGTCATTCTTGATTGCCCGAACCTGCTCCTCGTTTACGTTCCTGTACAAAACATGCCATTCACCGTTTTCAGCAATTACCTGCCTTCTGAAAAGGTCCATGAACGAAGCGGCTAACGTGGCGACTGCCGTAACCATTGCAGCCGAAATTATCACACCTATGATGGTAACAAGGGTCCTTTTCCTGTTCAGAATAAGCTGCCTGATTGTAACCCTGTTTACTATGTTCATCCGCGAATCACCTCATCCTTCGTGATCCGCCCGTCTTCAATTGTCAGTATCCTGTCAGCCTGCAGCGCGATTCTTTCATCATGGGTTATTATTATCAGTGTCTGATTTAATGTCTTGTTGAACATCTTAAGAAGGCTGATTATTTCACTGCTGTTTTTGCTGTCCAGGTTTCCCGTGGGCTCGTCTGCCAGCATGAGGGCAGGATTGGTAATAACAGCCCGGCCTATTGAAACTCTCTGCTGCTGGCCTCCCGAAAGCTGGTTTGGCAGATAATCCAGCCGGTCCTGCAGCCCAAGTTTATTTACAATATCATCAAAATGCTTTTTGTCGGGTTTCCGGCCGTCAAGCAAAAGAGGAAGCATTATATTCTCCCTGACAGTCAGGACCGGAATGAGATTGTAAAACTGATAAATGAGCCCGATTTGTCTTCTCCTGAATATTGCGAGCCGGGTTTCATCCAGTGAATAAACATCCGTGTTCTCAACATAAACTTTTCCGGATGTCGGGGTATCCACTCCGCCCAGGATATGGAGAAGAGTTGATTTACCTGAGCCCGAAGGACCTACAACTGCAATAAACTCACCTTTATTTACAGAAAAAGAAACATTATCCAAGGCCTTGACGGCAGTTTCACCTTTGCCGTAAATCTTTGACAATCCTTCCACTCTCAATATCTCCATAACAGTTCTCCTTCGTCTTTAGGGATTTTTTATCAGCATGGGGATATTATACCTGCTTTGTATAACAGCTAAGTGACAATTACGGTGACAGTTTTGTCACAATACTCCCTTATGGAATTTCAGGGAAAAGACTGTTCCTTCTCCCAATTCGCTCCTGACATCTATTGTGCCGTCCTGTCCTTCAATTATGCTTTTGGACATGGCAAGACCGATTCCTATGCTGTCTTTATGTGAATTGGAACCTTTGTAGAAACGGTTGAAAATGTAAGGCAGATCTTTTTTTCTTATTCCTTCGCCGTTGTCATATATCTCTATTATGGTGTACAGGGAAGTTTCCGAAAACCTGATCCCGATTTTTCCGCCTTCCGGTGTATGTTCTATGCAATTTTTTACTATATTTGAAACTGCCTCGCATGTCCAGTTGAAATCCCCGATAAATTCAGTGTTTTCATCACCGAGAATCTCCAATGTCTGGTTCTTGATTTCCATGGGTATCAGAAGATGCTCCAGAGATTTTTCGACCAGTTCCTTCACTTTTATCCTGTCTTTTCTGAATTTTACCGCTCCCGCGTCAATCCTTGAAAGTTTCAGGAGGGATGTGACCAGCCACTGCAGCCTTTCAAGCTGGGAACGGATATTGCGGATAAATTCGTTGCGTTTTTCTGCAGGCAGATCCTCGTTATTGATAAGGTCAACCATAACATACATGGATGTAATAGGGGTTTTAAGCTGGTGTGAAATATCCGAAATGGCATTTGCAAGGAAAATCTTGTCCTTCTCAAGAAGGCTGGCCTGCTCCCTTAAGGTCACTGTTACCTTGTAAATTTCATTTTTCAGTATACTTAACTCACCTTCGGCATTATCCCTTATGTCAATTGAATACTCCCCGTTTGCAATCCTGTTCAGATATAGGGAGAGCCGGGCTAATTGCCGGTACCTCCAGAAAGTGAAAATTGATGATATGGCAACCACCAGAATTGATGCCGCCAAAGAAATTACTCCTGCAGAAGTGTTTATAAGGTAACATGCCACAGTGCATGCCGCCAGGATTGCAAATAAAGATATGAAATAGATCCTTAGTTCCCTGTTGCGTATCAAAGTATCAGTTGCCCCCAATATAGCCTATTCCTCTGACGGTTTTTATAATTTCAGGAGATTGCGGGTCATCCTCAATTTTTTCTCTTAAACGCTTGATATAAACAGTAAGCGTATTGTCGTTGACAAAATCCCCCGCAACATCCCAGAGTTTCTCCAGGATCTGGTTCCTGGTAAGGACCTTCCCTTCATTGTTGGCAAAAATTAAAAGGAGACGGTATTCCAGGGATGTCAGATTAATTTCAGTACCGTTTTTATACACCTTTGCCCTGGCCAGATCTATCCTAAGGCCGGCAAAGTCAGTAACTGTCTTTGATGGCTCGGCTTTTCCGTATCTCCTCATTACCGATTTTATCCGGGACAAAAGCTCCCTTATCCTGAAAGGCTTGGTGATATAGTCATCAGCACCCATATCAAGTCCCATGACCACATTTACCTCGTCATCTATGGCAGTTAGGAAAATAACCGGTATATCGCTTTTTTTCTTAAGGAGTCTGCATATATCATAGCCGCTTCCGTCAGGAAGGGACAGATCCAGAATGGCAAGATCATATTTGGTCTGTTCAATGGCTGTCTTTGCAGATTCAAAATTAACGCAATGGGTCACTTCGTAGCCTTCCTGCTCAAGGGAGTAGCATAGTCCTGAAGCAATTATCCTGTCATCTTCCACAAACAGTATTTTCATATGCTTACACCATACGTTATGCATAAACTTAAGCCCTAAGCTTTATGCTCAGGGCTTAAGAAAATTATTGCCATTTTCTTATTATTTGTCAAGCCAATAAAAAGAATCCTGCCTTCGCTGCTGGCCGGGAATTCCTGCGGTCTTTTGATGCGGGTCGTTGCCTGTCCCGTTCATGCTATTTTATTTCCACCTGGGCAGCAACCAGGCATGCTGCTCCATACTTCTCCCTCAGCCTGGGTTTTTCAATTTTGCCTGTCGGATTTCTGGGAACATCATCAAATATTATCTTTCTCGGTCTTTTGTACTTGGGCAGTTTCATGCAGAAATTCTTTATATCTTCTTCAGTACATGTGTATCCCGGTTTAAGTTCAATAATTGCCGCGACTATTTCGCCGAGCCTTTTGTCAGGAAGGCCTATTACGGCGGCATCCTTTATTGCGTCATGGCTGCGCAGGAAATCTTCCACCTGTACGGGATATACATTTTCCCCTCCGCTGATTATTACATCTTTCTTTCTGTCCACCAGGTAGATAAAGCCATCTTCATCCATCATTCCCATATCCCCGGTATACAGCCAGCCATCCTTCAGCACTTCAGCAGTGGCTTTCGGATCCTTATAGTAACATTTCATAACAGCGGGGCCTTTTACTATCAGCTCTCCCACTTCACCTTTAGGAACGGGATTGCCGTTTTCATCGACAATCTTTACTTCCCAGCTATATCCGGGAACTCCGATGGCGCCCACCTTATGTATGTTTTCAACTCCCAGGTGCACACATCCGGGGCCTGCAGATTCACTTAATCCGTAATTGGTATCATACTGATGATGCGGAAAATATTTTTTCCAGCGCTTTATGAGGCTCGGCGGCACGGGCTGGGCCCCGATGTGCATGAGCCTCCATTGTGAAAGCTCATAATCATTGAGATTGACATCTCCTCTTTCAATGGCATCAAGTATATCCTGGGCCCAGGGCACCAGCAGCCAGACAATGGTTATTTTTTCTTCAGATATAGTTCTTAGTATCCATTCAGGCTTTATGCCCCTCAGAAGCACGGCTTTGCTTCCTGAATAGAGACTTCCGAACCAGTGCATCTTGGCGCCGGTATGATAAAGAGGGGGAATGCAGAGAAAATTGTCTTCCCTTGTCTGTCCATGGTGCATGGCTTCTGTTATGCATGCGTGCACAAGACTTCTGTGTGTATGTAAAATGGCTTTTGGAAATCCGGTTGTGCCTGAAGAAAAGTAAATCGCCGCGTCATCGTCATCGGTTATCTCAATGCCGGGATCCTCACTGGAACAGTTTGCCGTAAGCCTGTCATAACTCTCGGCAAAGGAAGGTCTGTTTTCACCGGCAAAGAACAACGGCCTGATATGCTGTATGCAGTCATAAATCATTTCTATGCGTCCTATAAATTCCGGACCGAAAATCAAAGCTTTGGCATCTGCAAGTTTCAGACAATATTTAATCTCTTTGGCCGTGTACCTGAAATTCAGAGGAACGGCCACGGCTCCGGCTTTCAGTATCCCGAAATAAACAGGAAGCCATTCCAGACAGTTCATCAGAAGGATGGCTACTTTATCGCCTTTTTTTATGCCGCGTTTTATTAGCAGATTGGCAAATCTGTTTGCTTTTTCGTCAAAAACCCGCCATGTCATGTCCAGCCTGTATTCGCCGGCCGGATTGTTTTCTATGAGTTCATATTCACGCCAGATGACATTGTGGCTTTCCTGGAGATCCAGATTAATTTCGGTAAGACATTTTTCATTCCCATAAAGACGGGCATTGCGTGATAAAAATTCAGTGACAGGCATTGTTCAAATTCCTCCCATACTGCCGTACTGCACATAAGAACATTTATGTCCGTACTGCCATACTTCAATTCATATACATTATATGCAAACAAAAGACATGAATCAAGCTTAAGACTGTCATTTTTGCAAGTCCCTCATATATTGTTAGTAAAAAGGGGGCTTAATTTAATGTTTATCCATGTTGTAAATCCGGGAGAAAACCTGTGGACCATCTCCAACAGATACCGTGTACCCATAGATCCGATTGTACAGGTCAATGAAATTTCTGATCCAGGCCGGCTTGTTCCGGGGCAGGCACTGGTCATCCCGTCGGTAAGCACGTTTCATACAGTCGGACCCGGCGATACGTTATGGTCTGTGTCACAAAGGTATTCCGTTCCTTTAGCGGACCTTTTATCCGCCAATAACCTTCAGATTACCGACATCATTTATCCGGGGCAGGCAATCCGTCTTCCCCAAAGGCCAAGACCGGTTATAGACGTAAATGCATACATTTATTTGCTCGGCCAGCAGGCTGCACCCATAGTCAGAAGTGTCGGAAGGTACCTTACATACTTAAGTCCCTTTGCATACCTCATAAGAGAAGACGGAAGCCTGCAGCCCATAGATGATACTCCGGCAATTCAGGCTGCCTATGAGACAGGAACTGCCCCAATGATGGCCATTACCAATTTCACCGCCACATCAAGGGGAGAAAACCTTGCCAGCGTGGTGCTGAACAATCCTCAGACAGTTCAGCGGTTGCTTGATAATATAGTCGGAAAAATGCGGCAAAAGGGATATTTGGGATTGAACATCGATTTTGAGAATGTCCTTCCTGCCGACAGGGAAGCATACAACAACTTCCTCCGGCAGGCAGTAAACCGCCTTCACAGGGAAGGTTATTTTGTTTCAACGGCAGTCGCTCCCAAAATCAGCGGCGAACAGACAGGCCTGTTGTATGAAGCCCACGATTATGCGGCCCACGGTCGGATTGTCGATTTCGTTATCCTGATGACATACGAGTGGGGCTGGCGTACCGGACCGCCACAGCCCATTTCACCAATCAACGAAATCAGGCGTGTACTTTATTATGCCGTTACACAGATACCGAGAAACAAAATCTTCTTCGGATTCCAGATTTATGCCCGTGACTGGATTGTACCCCATATGCGTGGTATGGAAGCTGAAACCTTCAGCAACCAGGAAGCCATCATGCGGGCAATCAGGTATGGAGCCGTCATCCGGTTCGACCCTGTTTCCCAGTCGCCTTTCTTCAGATATGTTGATGAGCAGGGTCGCAGGCATGAGGTTTGGTTTGAAGACGCAAGAAGCGCCCAGGCAAAATTCAACTTGGTGAAAGAATACGGCTTAGGGGGAATTAGCTATTGGGCGCTGGGTTACCCGTATCCCCAGAACTGGGCGCTGCTGAATGATAACTTTATCATCAGGAAATTATTGTGAACATAAGCGGCTGTTTTGACTTGTGTTCAAATCATCCTGCTGCAATGCAGACGCATGATGTTGCAGACTGAAAAATCATGCGGCCGCAAGGTTCCCCGTTCCGAACAGCCTCAAAGCACCAACGCCAATCTGACCAATTGCCTAAAAAAAGAGGACATGGCTTCGTCAAGCTCCGCCATGTCCCCGGCGTCGAGGTCTGCTCTCTGCAGTCCGGCGGACTGTTTCCATATACTCAACCTAGGCGGTCATCTCCTCCGCAGCTTTCGGCTGTTCTTCAGGGGGAATCCTTGCGTCCGCTTTTATTTAGCAGGTCATCTGAGACATGATATCCAGATCTGAATGCAAACCGCGTTCTCGCCATGCATACAAGCTGAGTCATTGTTCCCATGGGGCAGTAAACGCACCAGGACCTTGGCTTGAACAATATCATTGTAACCAGCCCCAGTAAGGTTGAAGTCAGCATGATGCTGTAAAATCCGAAAGCGAACTGCGCGACCCAGGACGGGAAAGAATTCACATGATGTGCCCATTGCCAGGGTATCTTGAATGTCCACAATAAGGTTACAGCCTCGGAAAGTGATTTCACATCCTTGAAAACCAGGACGGTATTAAAAATCATCAGTCCGAACATGGTCATGAAAAACGCCAGGAATAAATATCTGAACCATCTTGATTTAAGCCAGGCAGGCATGGGTCTGTTTCTTGAAAGACCGAGCTTTTTGCCCAGCAACGTAAAAAGCTGTCCTCTTCCGCAATATTTATTGCAGTATGCCTTGGTTCCTGATATAATTGAGATTGCCAGCGGCGTTGCAAAACAAATCAATCCCAGCCACGCAAACAGGATATTGAAAAATCCCAGGCTCAGATATAGCAGTGACGCTATCCATAAATAATCATACCACCTGGATTTCATGAAACCACCTCCAGGGGAACCAGTTCAATGACCGAAGCAGGGCATTCTTTTGCGCAAAGCCCGCATCCTGTACATCTGGAAGTGTCAACAACAGCATAAATTCCCCGGAATATACTGATCGCGCCCCTGGGACAGACTTTTGCGCAGCAGCCGCATGCCACGCATTCCTTGGCAGAGACTTTAGCTGATTTCTTAGCCATTCTCAGATTCGCACCTCTTGCTGAAATATTAAAAGATACTGCCGGAATTCGCACAGAAAACCGTAATATAGCATAAACAGTATCTTTGCTGAAAAAGATCACTGAATATACTATAAAACAATGAAGAGGTGAAATCTGTGATAAAGTCACCAAGAATCAGGCTAAGCGGGATTGTCCTTCCTGAAAAGCCTGCTTCTGTAGACAATAAGCCAGACAATTATACTGATGGCCAGACCTGCGAAAACATCAAGAATTGAATGCTGCTTGATGAACACAGTGGAAGCGCAGATAAGTACAGTCAGTATGACTGTCACTGTTCTTACAAACACATTTTTAAGGTATTTACTGTCAAACACGGCGAATGCCACCGCAACTGTTCCGATTACATGCATACTGGGCAGAACGTTGGTATTTGTGTCGACTTCATAAAGCCTGCTGACCAAATCTGTAAAGATGTTCTCCCTTTCAAACTCAGCCGGCCTTAAATCCTGCCCGTTGGGGAACAGTATGCATATTGCGATGCCTATGGTAAAGCCTATGATGATAAACCACATATACCTTTCAAAGGCCGGTATGTCTTTAAGCAGCAAATACAGACCGGTCACAATCATGAAGGGATACCAGAGACAATAGAATATGACAAACCAGTCAATGAAAGGGATGACATCGTCAAAAGGTATATATGATACCCAGTAATCGGTTGTAATATATTTTTCGGCAAGGAAAAAAGCTGCCAGATAAATGGGTAAGTAAGCTATAAGAAATAAATGTCTGTATTTTTTTATCTTGCTGTTTTTTATCTTCATACTGCATCTGATTACCTTTCATTTACAATAATCTCTACTGCTTTGTTCAGGTTCCTGATTTCAATGATGTCGCTTCCTTTTTTATATTCACCGTCCAGAGTCCAGTCAATGCTCTCTGAAGAGTGGATAAGGAATCTTTCGGCTGAACAGAAATTTATCATCTCATTGTTATAATCCTGGTTTTTCAGGGCAATGATAATCTGTCCCAATTGGGCGATATTGGCCGGATTCCTGACAAGTATGAGCTCAAACATCCCGTCCCTCATATCAACCTTTCTGACATCCAGCGTCAGTATACCGCCAACAGAAGTTGAATTGCAAATCCCGGCAAAGAGATAATCATCTTCATAAATCTTCCCGTTGGCTTCCACCCTGAGGTGTACCGGATGGATATATGGTATTTCCTTTAAACCTTCAAGAACATACGCCAGGTGCCCGATTGCATTTTTTTTGGGCTGGGGAGTGGAATAGGAAGCTTTTGTAAAGATACCGCAGGAAGCTATG
>Ga0134094_1001319_pt1 | contig 24621 bp, 22 predicted proteins | sample 5_1taG_FD_94458 | JGI IMG/M metagenome (GOLD analysis project Ga0134094, IMG submission 94458) | Switchgrass degrading microbial communities from high solid loading bioreactors in New Hampshire, USA - 5_19_20_110_A1 metaG | ecosystem: Engineered > Bioreactor > Semi-continuous > Anaerobic >... | reverse complement strand
ATCGTGATCCGTCAGCCGCTCAATCAGGCGCTGGCGCTGGGTTTCACACTGTTGGGCCGTGTTCAGCAGCCAGTTGGTCAGGCCTTCTCCCTCAGGCAGCGGCATACCGGCAGCGAACCGCCCTGACCGCCACAGCCTTACGGCGCGAACAACTTTCTGGTGTACTGCCTCGGTCAGAGGAGATGAAACCGGTGTTTGCGTGCAAACGCGAGCAGTCTGCGAGAAGAGCGATTGAAAATCTAGAACATCCGAATAGACGCGGTTCAGGTCTAATCCGACGCGGTCGTGTTCGGTCACAATCAGGTTAGGGTCTGGCAGCTGCTTTTTCAGTTTGCTGAGTGTTTCGCGAAGCCGGCGGCGGGCTTTTTCTTCGCTTTCATCGGGCCAAAAGAGAAGGATCAGGTCACTGCGCCCGACCATCTCTTTCTGGCACGCCAGATAATACAACGTCCAGCGCAGCAGGCGGCGCTGGATGTAAAGCGGTTGATCGCCGTGATAAACGGCTGGGGTTCCAAGAAGGAGGATGCGGAGTATGATATTGTTCGCCATTGAGTCTCCTCCTGGGGTGGGATGTGCCGTTTGTCAGAACAAAATTTAGGTCGATCTCTCCTTGTGATAAGGATTCACCTGGCCAGTTTAAGAGGTGCGCTGAGCAAGCTGCGCGGCGCGCTGCCGGGCCATTGCCAGAGTCTGGCTGGCAGCGTGGCGGTTGGCTTCATTCAGGCTGCCCATCATTTGCGCCAGTTCTTCCAACCGGCTCTGATCATTCAACAGATCGACATAAGTGGACGTGCGTCCCTGTTCGACAGATTTGCGGACATGGAAATGCTGGTCGCCAAAGGCTGCCAGCTGCGGCAGGTGCGTGACGCATAACACTTCATGCTGGCGTCCCAACTGCCAGAGTTTTTCACCGACAACCATGCCGACTCGACCGCCAATGCCCTGATCAATTTCATCAAATATCAGGGTGGGGACGTGATCAGCCTGGGCGAGGACGTTCTTGAGCGCCAGCATCAAACGCGACGTTTCGCCGCCTGATGCGATTTTCACCAGCGGCTTCAGCCCTTCGCCAGGGTTCGGGGCGATGAGAAATTCTACCCGGTCGATGCCGGTTGCATCAAAGGCGACGCATTCACCGTTGCTGAGAAGCACCCCGGATGGGTCAGGCTGGTATTGAAAATCGACGGCAAAGCGCGCGCCTGCCATGCTCAAATCGTTCAGCTCGCTCTCGACCCCTCGCTCCAATCTGGCTGCGGCTTCGCGGCGCAGCTCTGACAGCACCTGGGCCTTTTGTGAAAGATCTTGCAGCGCTTTTCGTTCTGCCTCTTCCAGTTCGGCAATTCGCTCAGTGGCGTGCGCTATGTTGTCAAGCTCCTGCCGGGCTTTTTCGGCATACGCCAGCGCCGCTTCAATACTGCCGCCGTACTTGCGCTGCAGTTTCAAAATCAGGTCCAGCCGTTCTTCCACCTGTTCAAGGCGGTGCGGATTGAACTCGATGGTGTCTACATAAGTCCGTAGATCAAGCGATACCTCGCTCAGCAGTTCGGCGATGGTCGTTGCCTGTTCGGCAAGGTTTTCCTGCGATGAATCAATGCGAGCCAGTGATGAAAGCGCCTGCACCACCTCGCCAATCATATCTGAAATAGACGGCGCTTCTGGCGTGCCTTCATCGATGAGCGCCAGCGACTGCTGCGCCAGCGACGCCAGGCTTTCTGCGTTCGCCAGCCGCTCTCGCTCCTGGCGCAGTTCAGTCTCTTCGTCTACTCGCAAATTCGCAGAATCAATCTCCTGAAGTTGATAGGTCAGCAGATCGATGCGCTGTTCGGCATTTTGCTCGCTCTGCTGCACCTGTTTCAACTCACGGCGCAGGCGCATTAGATTGTCATAAGCGCTGCGGTAGGCGCTTAGCGCTGCCTCGCTCGACGCATACCGGTCAAGCAAATGAATGTGCTGGCGCACATTTAACAGCGAGAGGTGTTCGCTCTGCCCGTGAATATCGATCAGGTAGGCCCCCATATCACGCATAAGATTCACGTTGACTGCGCGTCCGTTTATGCGTGCTGTACTGCGGCCCTCGCGGCGGATCTCGCGGCTCAATGTAATGTAGTCCGGGTCATCCAGCAGGTCTTCGCGTTCAAGAATTTCTGTGATAGCGGCTCGATTGGAATCTGACAGCCGGAAGACCGCCTCGACATTGGCGCGTTCTGCCCCGGCTCGAACCATGCTGGGGTCCACGCGCCCGCCGACAACCGCCGTGATGGCATCAAGAATGATTGATTTCCCCGCGCCCGTTTCGCCGGTAAAGGTAATCAACCCAGCCTTGAACTCTAGTTCAAGCTGTTGGATAATCGCGAAATTTTCAATCCTTAATTCGATTAACATGCGCTCACAGCAAACCAGGCTAACGAATCTGAATTCCACTCATGCGGTAGTAGGCCGTGGAGGTTGCCAGAAACAGGTAAATTGCAGGCCACAGCAAGGAAAATAATGGTATATTTCCGCCCCCAACGACAAGAGCAATTAACAGGTTGAGTAAAACCGGAAGACCGCCGCCCACAACAACGCCTGCCGCGGCGACGCGCCAGAGCATTTTAGAGCGGCGCTTGCGAACCACCCAACGGACAGCCTCAGCGATGAAAACGCCAATGATCGGGGCAATGAAGATTGTGAAGAAGCCCAGGCTGTTCGCGATCACGGCTCCAAAATATGCAATAATTCCTGCGACGAGAAAAGACAGAGGATAATCAAACCACTGAGCCGTATCAAAAGTCTTCAACTGGCCGCGAACACATTCTTTACACCGGTAACCGGTCGGGGTCAACACTGCGCAGGCGGTGCAGATCGGACGCCCGCAGCGGTTGCAGCGCAGCATGGTCTCCCGGTTTGGATGGTTATAACAATACAGCGTTGTTTCAGTCGTATCAATTGTCTGTTGACTCATTCCCGTTTCCCTGTTAACGGATTTTGTTCCATGTACTTCGCAATGTTTCGATAAAAATATCCCCGATCCTGAAGACGAACAAACTTAATGGTCAGATGATTGGCTCTAACCAAAACCGAATCGCCGTCAAGCATAGGGATTGGTGGGTGACCATCAATGCTCATCACTGCCTCATGGCGGGTGTGAACAGTCATTTTTACGCCAGATCCTTCAGAAAGGATAATGGCACGGTCCATTGAGAGATGCGGAGCGACCGGGATGAGGAGGATGTTGCGCAGTTCGGGCGGCAGAATGGGTCCGCTGGCAGCCAGTGCATAAGCGGTGGAGCCGGTCGGGGTCGAGGCGATCAGACCGTCAGCCACGTAGGTTGTCAGTAGAAAGTCGTCAACTTCAGCCTTAATTTGAATGGGGCGGACAAACTGCCCCCTGCAAACGACAACCTCGTTGATAACGTGCCATGACCCCATTATTTTACCATCGCGGAAATGTTCCGCGCGCAGCAGCATTCTTTCCTCCAGCCAATAGCGGCCCTGCAGCAGTTTCGGGAGCTGTTCTCGCCACTCGTCGCGCTGGATCTCGGTTAAAAAGCCAAAGCGCCCGATGTTAATGCCGAGAATAGGCAGCCCAAGCGGCGCGCTGAGGTTGCCGGCGCGCAGCATGGTGCCGTCGCCGCCAAGCGCAATGAGCAGGTCAAATTCGCCGGCCCCAATCTGGTTTTCCAGGGCATCATCATGGAATGGTCCCCAGGCAACCGTCTCGACGCCGTTCTCTTTCAGGAAATCGGCTATTTCCGCAGCCAGGGCCATTCCATTCTGGATGGTCTGGTAAACAGCTATAGCGATCCGCTTTGGGATTGGGAGTAGGTCTGCCATATTTGAATAATTATAACAGTTTACAGAATCCAACATTCGAGTTTATAGAAAGGTCTCTTTTATGGAAATCCACAGTACTGATCATAGAATAAACGTTCTGGTATGTCAATCCTTTGTGCACCCGGTCTTGGTTAATACTCACTGCCCCCTCGCATGCCGTCTGGCAGTGGTTGGGGCCGTTCAACAGCCCTTGCCGGTATGGTATACTACTGCCCAGTAGGGTCTAGGTCTTTTGTTATGTCTCTGTTGTCGGCAATTAATGTATCCAAATCATTTGGTCCGCATGATGTATTTAAGGATGTGTCGTTAAGCATCCCTCACCGCGCGCGGATCGGCCTGGTTGGTCCAAACGGGGTCGGGAAGACGACCTTCATGCGCATCTTGCTTGGAGAGGAAGATCCGTCAGCAGGAGAAGTGCAGCGCGCCAGGGGCCTGAGTATTGGCTATTTGCCTCAGAACGCGACGCTCGAATCGGATCGGACGGTCTGGGAAGAATGCCTGGCGGTCTTCAGCGATCTCATCGCCATGCAGCGCCGCCTTTCACAAATGGAACATGCCCTGGGCGCTGAGCAGGATGAGAGCACGCTCGAGGCGATGCTCGACGCATATGGGAAGATGCAGCAGGAATTCGAGTGGCGCGGCGGCTACACCTACGAGACGCGCATTCGCCAGACGCTCAACGGCCTTGGGTTTGCGGAGGCAGATTATGAACGCCCGCTGCGGCAGCTTTCCGGCGGGCAGCGCACGCGCGCGTTCCTGGCGCGCCTGCTGCTGATTAATCCAGACGTGTTGCTGTTGGACGAGCCGACCAATCACCTGGATATTGCCGCGACGGAGTGGCTCGAAGGCTATTTGAAGGAGTGGGGCGGCGCGCTGCTGTTTATTTCTCATGACCGTTATTTTTTAGATCAGGTCGCAACCGATATTTTTGAAATGACCCCGGCAACGCACCTGTATCACGGGAATTACACGGCTTATCTCCAGCAGCGGCAGGAGCGCTGGGAGCGCCTGCAGCAAATTTATAAGTCAGAAAAAGAGCGGCTGGAAAAAGACCTGGATTATGTAAAGCGCAATATTGCCGGCCAGCGCACCCAGCAGGCAAAGGGCAGGCTTCGCCGCCTGAGCCGTGAAGTCGAAGCCATTGAAAACCTGGGGTTTGAAGCCGTCTATCGTAAAAACTGGGCGGAGATAAGCAGCGAGACAGAGATCTCGGAACATATGATGAGCGTCGAGGAGGTGGAAAAACGCATCCGCGCGCTGCGTCTGCCGAGCAACCGCCCGCCCGAGCTAAAAATTCATCTCAAGGCAGCCGTGCGCTCGGGTGATCTCGTGCTGCGGACGCACGACCTGAAGGTGGGCTATCAGGATGAGGGGCGTCCCCTGTTCTCAGCGCCAGATCTTACCCTTCTGCGCGGCGAGTGCGCTGGGGTGATCGGGCCAAACGGCGCCGGCAAGACTACCTTCTTGAAAACGCTGCTCGGGCAGCTTCAGCCGTATGCGGGCACAGTTACATTTGGCGCGAGCCTGCAAATTGGTTATTTTGCTCAGGCGCATGAAGGCCTGAAGCCTGAAAATACGCTGATGCAAGAGATTGAGCAGGTTGCGCCTCACTTGCGCCCCGGCGAGATCCGCGATTATCTGGCGAAGTTTTTGTTTGTTGGCGACGATGTATTCAAGCGTGTTGAGATGCTCTCGGGTGGTGAGCGGGGACGGCTGGCTCTGGCTGTGCTCGCGTTGAGCAATGCAAACTTGCTGCTTTTAGATGAGCCAACCAACCACCTCGATCTGCCGTCGCAGGAAGTTTTGCAGTCGGTCCTGGCTGATTATCAGGGCACGATTTTGCTGGTTTCACATGACCGCTATCTGATTGACGCGCTGGCGACACAGATTTGGGAAGTAGATCCGGAGCGTTCAGAGCTGACAATTTTCAACGGCAGCTACACAGAATACAAAGCAGCGCAGGAAGCTGCAAAACAGCAGGAAGCAGCTTTGCAATCAGGGCCTGCTTCTGCCCAGTCCGCGGCGCATAATGGCGGAAAGAGCGCCCAGCCCTTACCGCCTGCCCAGTCTTATCAGGAGCAGCGCGCCGCGGCGCGAGCAGCCGCGAACAAAGAGCGGCAGCGAAAGAAGCGGCTGGCAGATCTGGAAGCGGAGATCGAGCAGATCGAGGATCAGATCAGCCAGGTCAGCCGGAAGCTGGAAAACCCGCCGGCTGACCCTGGGGTGGTGCTCAAGCTGGGGCAGGAATATGAGCGCCTTCAGGAAGTTCTGGAGCAGCGCATGGAGGAATGGGCCGCGCTCTCAGAAGAGGAAAGTGAAAATCAAGTTCCCCAGTCGCGCAGGTAGAGAAAGTCATAACCGATCGTGCGGTTGCTGATCTTGGCAATGGGGGGCAGCATTCGTTTGTAGTGGAAGCGCCGCACCCGCTCGACCACGGCCTTGACAAATGAGGGCGAAAAACCGGCTTCGATGCATTCTTCGGCTGTGTAGCGCTGGTCAACCAGCAGGTAGAGCAGTTTATCTGCATCGGCATACGTAAAGCCCAGCTCATTTTCATCCGTTTGCCCTGCCCACAGATCGGCAGAGGGGGGCTTTGTGATGATCGAATCGGGCACGCCCAGCGCTTTCGAGAGCTGGCGGACCTGTGCCTTGTATAAATCGCCGATGGGATTAAGCGCGCAGGCGGAATCGCCAAACTGCGTTGTGTAGCCCAGCAAAATTTCGGTTTTGTTCCCGGTGCCAATCACCAGGCCGTTGAAGGCCGCAGACTGGTCATAGAGAACGATCATCCGCTGGCGCGCCATAATATTGCCTTTGCGCGTATTGTTCATATCAGGGAAGCGCGCGAAAAGCGGTTCAACCATGGCTGTAATTTCAACCGTCATCGACTGGACGCCGGTTGCGTCGATCACTTTCTGCGCGTCCTCCAGAGAGTCGGGGGAAGAGGTTTTGTAGGGCATGCGCACAGCGAGCACGTTCTCAGGGCCGAGCGCCTCAGCAGCCAAAAAGCAGACCAGCGCCGAATCGAGCCCGCCAGACAGGCCAATAACGGCGCGGGTGAAGCCGGTGCGAGTGATCTCGCTGTGGATGAAACCGGTCAGGATTTTGCGGGTCAGGTCTGTGTTGATCGAAAGGTCAATGTTTTGAGGGGTCAATAGTTTGCGGGTGACCATTTTTACACTCCATCAGCGGCCTGAATTCCGGTTCCCGCTGTTCAATATCCGGTTCAATTCGCGCTGCACCAGCGCAGTGCGCTCGTCGCGCAGCAGCGGCAGGCGGGCGCGGGCGCGATGCAGTTCATTCAGATCAACCTCAACAAGCGTGAGCGCCTCTTCGTGGAAAGGCCCTTCACACAATAGATTTCCATTTGGGTCATAGACCGCTGCACCGCCCCAGAAGTTCAGTCCATCTTCGTAGCCAACCCGGTTGGTATGGATGACAAACGAGGTGTACAGGCTGGAGTAAGCCCTCAAGATATGATTCACCCAGCGTGCGGAATCGAGGATGGGCGCTTCGCTGACGCCGCGGCCGGGCGAAGATGAATGGAATAGAAACAGGTCGGCGCCGTCGAGCCAGAGTAAATAGGGCGGAGAGGCGTGCCAGAAATCTTCGCAAATGAGCATCCCTGCGCGGCCAAACCGCGTATCAAAAGCCTCTACTGCGTCACCCCAGGCAAAAAATCGCGATTCATCAAACATGCCGTACGTGGGCAAATAGATTTTGCGGTGGACGTGTACGGTTTCGCCCTTTGAAAGGTACGCAGAGGCAATATAAAACCGGTTGCGAACGTCTTCCTCGACAAACCCCACCATGATATCCATCTTGTGCGAAGCGTCTAGCAGGGGGCGAAAGACCGGGTCGTCGTGGTTCGGGCGGCAGGCGACGGTCGGCACAAGATCCTGCAAAACGTACCCGGTCAGCGATAGTTCGGGAAATATCAGCAGATCAGAGCCGGCAGCCTGCGCCTGTTCAATATATTCCAGGTGCTTGTCGAGGTTGCGCTTGACATTTCCGAGGACGGTGTTGATTTGAGCCAGTGCGATGGAAAGTTTCATAACGGGACCACGTTTGATCAGGTTGGAGTCTCTTTAGCTCTGGCAGATGTGAAGACATGCTTTTTCCAGAGCCGGTTGATCAGGAAGTTGAGCAGGACAATCATACTGAAGACTGCCAGGAAAGCAATGGCCATCCAGGTATCAAGCCGAATCCCGTTCCAGTAAGGGGCGGGGTCTGCGCGCAGCAGCGATGCCAGCAGCAGGTTCAGCAGCAGGCCAAACCATGCAAGCGTAGACAGTTTTCCTGGCGGTTGAAGCGGCCTGACGCGAAGCTCAAGCACCCCAAAATAGATGAGCAGGCTGAGCGCTGCTACGAGTTGTAATGGCAGGCGCAGATGATAGCTGCCGCTTTCATCCAGGCTGGGCACGCCGTACCAGGTGCCGGGCGGCAGCAGCGGGCCGTAGGCGATGCCCGCCTTCCAGCAGGCCAGCCAGGTTGTGATTGCAATCGGCGGCAGGAGCGGGTAAAGACGGTCGCCGAACAGGCTGAGTGGGTTTTTCCCGAAGCGCGCTCTGCGCGAGCTGGTTGAGCGAGAAACAAACACCAGAAAGAGGATGGCCAGCCATGCCCCGGCCAGCGCGCCTGGCCAGGCGAGGCCGCCTGTCCAGAACTGCGGAATCTCAATCAGGTGGGCCGCGAAATAAGCGTGGTTAATCAACACGTAGAACAGGCGCGCGCCGGCTAATGTGGCGGATAAGACAACCAGAGCGGCATTAACCCAGGCATTGGTCTGCCGCTCTGGTACACTGCGGGCAATCCGCCACATGCCTAATGTCGCGCCAATACCCACCCACAGGGAAAAATCGTACACTGCCACCTGATCCAATCTGGATGGCCCGGTTTGGGCCGTCCCTTTGTTCTGTTGAATCTAATCATACCATCTCTATTCATATTTTAGCGCGATTACAGGAACAAGGGTGGCAGCACGCAGCGCCGGGTAGAGGCCCGATATTAATCCGATCAGTGTAGCGAAGAGTATAGCGAAAATCGGCAGCCAGACCGGTGTGTAGACGGCAGCCTCAGGCGGCGGCGCGCCCATTTGAGCCGCCTGGCTGGCGAGGTAAGGCAGTGTAACGACATTCACCGCCTGGCAGATCAGCCACCCGACGATTACGCCGCCCAATCCGCCGACAAAGCCAATGCCTGAGGCTTCGCCCAGGAAGATGCTCAATACATCGCGGTTGGTCGCGCCAATGGCTTTCATTAAACCGATCTCGCGCGTACGCTCGAGAATCGCCATGGTCATTGTGTTCGCAATGCCAATCGCAGCAACCAGCAGCGCGACTGCGCCGACGCCGCCAAAAATGACCTGGACGATCATATAGAAATTGCTGATGCCTTGCACCGTAGACTGCGGCGTGTAGGATTGAAAGCCCATCTCGTTAATTTGCTCGCTGACTTCAATCACATTGTCGACGGAGTCAACCTTGACGATAACGTTGTCATACCCATCAAGATTGCGGTTGATCCGCTTGCCTGCAACCCATTCATTCCAGGCTCTCAGGTCATCTGGGTGGACCAGTACAGAGTAATCGCCCTCGTTGCGCGATTCTTTTAAGATCCCGACGACTTTAAGAATATAAGTTTTGCTCGATTCCGTGCCGTCAGCAGTCCATTTGGTAATCGTCAGGCGAACCTGCTGGTCGAGCAGGTCGGGCGGTGGGGGCGGCTCCTGACCTGGGCGCATCTTCGGGTCGTAGAACTGTTTCAGCACAGGCTTACCAATAATCATGGTTCCCTTTTCGAGCTTTCCGGTTCCAGACTCGACGACATAACCCAGTTCAGACACATCCTGTACATTGGCGCTAATGATCATAGCGTAGTTTTCCAGGCGATTGTATTTCATGACGCCCATCGCCTGAAGGTAATCTTTGACGATGACTTGCTTTACGTGGGGCAGGGCAGCGAACTCTGCCAGCACGCTCTCTGTGATCTTCTTCACCTGCGACGGCCCGCTCGAATTCATGACCGGACCTATATCTTCGTACTTGGGGTAAACATTGATTGACGTCAGGTCTCCAATGCCCCATAACTGGTTGGTTGCACTGCGCTGCAGGCCGTTTACCAGCGAGACGAGAATTACCACCGCAGAAGTGCCGATGACGACGCCGATAGCCGTCAGGGCGACGCGGCCTTTGCGCCGGCTGAGGTTATAAAAAATCAGGCTGATGAGATCTAGAATTCGCATCGACTGCGTTTCCTTTATCCGAGCGGTCGAACAGGCACCGGCATCGGTTCTTCCTGGAATTCGCCTGGCCCCATATCCGGCCCAGCCGGCTGCTGCGGACCGCTGTCAAGGCCAATGAGGCCTTTCAAGAACCGCAGCACTTTCTGCCAGAAGGTCTCTTCACCGGTTGAGATGTTCATCCCAGGATCCATACCCGGATCCCAGGTGCCTTCTTCCCCTGGCATCATGCCGCTGCCCGGGTCCATACCCGGACCCATGCCAGGGTCGACCTGCATGGCCTCTTGCACGTTTACTTCAATCGTCTGGGTAATGGTGCGGGGCTGGTTGAAATCATCTGTATAGGAAATATTGACAGTGATCTCCTGCGGGCCGGGGTTCTGTGGAATGTACATGACATCGAGCGGGAAGTAACCGCCGGCGTCCAGCGTACCAATCAGGGTGACATTATTCATCAGTTCTGCATTTTCAGCGCTAACGGTCATATTTCCCATCACGGCGCTTTTGCGGCTGAGATTGACAACCTGAAGCGGCAGCATATTTGGCTGCATTACGCTGATGGGACCGGGGTCACGGTAGAAGTTGACTTCGATCTGCGGAAGCTGATAAATCAGCAGCGTGATCACCTGGTCATCGACAGCGCGGTTGCCCTGGTCGTCGGTGTAAACGAACGAGAGCTTCAACGCATAAGCGCCCGGGTTGGCTGAAACATTGACAATCAGCTTTTGGCTGGCCTTTTTCGACTCTCCGGTCAGGATATCATCCAAAAATTGGAGGTTCGATGAGCCAATGGGTGCAAAGGTGCTGAGATCCGCGCCCGAGCCAGAAATCCCACCCGGCACAGGCGTACCACTGCCGGCGTCTCCTGCCGACCCGCCACCCAGGATCATCGTCACGTCGCGCGCATTGCCGTTGCCGAGGTTTTGGATATTCAGGTTGATGGTGAATATCGAGCCGGGCTGAAGCGGGTCTACATCCGTCTGATAACCGCTGACGACCAGCTGCGCGCGCGGCATGGCTGTGGCCGTGGGGGTTGGGGTAGCGGTGGCGCTGGAGCCCGACCAGCCTGCAACCGGCAGGGTAATGGTGAACGTCTCACTAAAAGAGACACCGCTATCCTTGCCAATGTAGCTCAGGTTGACAGGAATTGTTCCGTTGACTCTTCCCCAAAGAGAGGTGTTGGCTGTAAAAACCTGCGAAACGACTGTGGAACTGCTACCACTGCCTTGTTCGCTAAGCCCTCCCACAGCCTGAACGCCGCCCGAATCTCTGGGCAGGAAGTCATCTCCCGCGAAGCTAAAAATAAGGTTACGGGCTTCTTCATCACCTTTGTTCTCTACCGATAGATATAAGGTGAAGGTGGTATTTGGGCTAATTGTGTCTACGTCCAGATAATAAGAAGAAATAACAATCAGCGGGCGCTCGGTATAAGGAGGTGGGGTATTGTCCTCCTGCAGCGGGCTGTTAAGGGCTGAAGCTCCTGCGACGGCAGCGGGGAAGGCCAGGGCGGTCAAAAAGAGCGCGGCAATGAGGAGGCGTGCAATGGGAGTTTTCATTGTTTACTTTCCCTCGAGTTTTATAGATTAGTTTCAGGTATGGCGGTGTCTTTCTCGAACTCTTCTTTTGAGACGAGGCGACCGTCCAAAATATAAATAACGTTGGTGGCAAAATGCGCCATACGCGAGTCGTGCGTGACGACAACCACGGTCCGCCCGGATTTATGCAGATCGGAGAGCAGCTGCATGACCGAATGTCCGGTGGCGGTATCGAGGTTGCCGGTTGGCTCATCGGCCAGAATAATTGGCGGATTATTAATCAGCGCGCGGGCAATGGCAACACGCTGCTGCTGCCCGCCTGACATTTCGGTCGGCCGGTTGCGAAGCAGCTTTTCAAGTCCCACCTGCTGCAGCAGGCTGGCGGCGCGCTTTTGACGCTCGCGGCCTGAAATGCCGCTGAAGCGCAGCGGGAAGGCCACATTTTCAATCGCCGTCATGCTGGAGATCAGGTTGAACTGCTGGAAGACAAAGCCCATTGTCCGCCGGCGAAAGATCGCCAGCGCATTCTCATCCATCGCGTTCAAGTCCTGGTCGCCAATAAAGATCTTGCCGCTGGTGGGGCGGTCGAGCCCGCCGAGTAGGTAGAGCAGGGTGCTTTTGCCAGACCCAGACGGGCCCATCACAACGGTAAAAGAACCGGGGGAGATTTCAAGATCAACCCCGGCCAGAGCATGCACCTTCTGCCGGCCCATTTGATAGGTCTTGCGCAGTTGGTTGATACGAATCAGGTGGTGATCATCCATAAGAAGGTATCGGCGTAGAAATGGTTGCTAGAAAAAGAAGAATGGGCCGTCAACCGATAACCCGTTGAACTGGGCGACCAGAAAGCTGGGCAGCGCTGAGATTGCCAGCAGCAAGAGCATGGCGGTTAAAACCCCGGTAAGCGCTTTCCCTTTGGTTAATCCCATGCTGGAAGATGAGCCCATCCACAGTAGAACAATCTGCCAGATCAGGTAGATGTCAACCATGGTCAGAAGTGATCGGGAGAACGACATCACGCCTGTTGCGTCTGCCGCGATAAACCCGGACAGCCCAGGGGATTGGATCAACTGGCGGGCCGTCAGCATGGCGACGATCTGAACGATGATCCGGATGGCAAAGGGCACGCTGGCCCATGCAGCCAGATTGAACGCAGCCGTACTGGTGCCGCGGCTGCCCAGCAGCGTCAGCGCCAGGTGAAGGATTCCGCCCAGGATAAACCAGCCCAGCCACAGCGCGATCAATTTGCCGATAGCGGGGAAGAGGAAAGTTTGCGTAGTGCCTGATGCGCTGGCCTGTGCCTGCATGTACTGCTCCTGCTGCTCAGGGGTCATGTATTCAAACCCGGGTGGCAGCTCTGCCGGCGCAGCAAGGGCTGCCTGCTGCTTCAGCGGGCCGGCAATCAGCACGCTTGCAATGGTGAGGACAGTCAGCAAGAGCATCGGAATCAGCCAGGCAGCGCGTTCTTCACGGGTGATCTCTTGCAGCGTTTTTGCCGGGCGAGTAAAGATGGTCAGCAGCCATCCCAGACGCTTTCGCCCCGAAACGGATTCGCTTACTTCAATGTCATCAATCTCGACCATGTTTCTCTCTTTATTTGTTTTGGAGTCTGTATATTTTAATTAACGCACAACAGCGTGAAATCCTTGAATATATGACGTATCAGCCGCCGAGATGGTTCCCGAATCAGAGACTGGCTTTTATTCCAACCCATCATGACCAGTATCTAGTGGGAAGGATCGCTGCAGGTTCGCCATATGAGGTGTTAAAATATAATTGGTTTTATCCAACTCTGTTCAACAATTGTACGGCAAAAGCGGGGACCGTTGGTAACCGTTTTTCGCAAGTTATGAGGGAAAAATGAGAATTCAGATTGGGCTCGAATTAAATTGTGAAGATCGGGTGCTTGCATGGGCGCTGGATTTTCCCGGCTGCTTTGCTTATGGAGCGGACGGGTCAGAGGCAGTGATCAACCTTGCGCGAGAACTGGTCGCTTATGAGCAGTGGGTCAACAGTCATGCAGGAAAAGAATTGATTCAGTTGGGTGATTTCGACCTGCGAGTCGTGGATACCTGGGAAGTCTACACCATAAATGATCAGTATGAACTGGAAGAGGGTGGTTATGCCGTCAATGCCTGGTTCAAGCACGATTGGAAACCGCTTCAGACCAGTGATGTAGAGCGCGGCCTGGACCTGTTAAGATGGAGCCGTGAAGACCTGCTGAATGTGGTCCAGGGGCTGAACGATGAGCAGATGACTCGAAAGCTTCCGGGAGAGCGCTGGTCGATTCGCGGGATCTTAAAGCACGTTGGCAGCGCAGAATGGTGGTACCTGAATCGTCTTGGACTGGTTACGGGTGTGCGCGAAGATCTTCCAGACGATCCGTTCGAGCGTTTGCAGCAGGTTCGCCAGCGCCTTGAAGCTGTTCTGCCAGAACTCGTTGGGAAAGATCTTGTGCTGGGTAAAGACGGCGAATTTTGGAGCCCGCGAAAAATGCTCCGGAGGGCAATCTGGCATGAGATTGATCACCGGCAGCATATCCTGAAGCTTCTTCCATAGCCGCCTGGTAACACAAAGAAGCTGTCCAAAATTGCCACCTGGACAGCTTCTTTTTATGCGATTAGGTCGTTTCCAAAGGCTCGAGATATTTTGTTAGCTCATCGGGGTGGGGACAATCATATTGTCCAGAATCATTTCAAGTGCCATGGTGTGGCTGCAGCGCCCGCGAGTCTGAAAAAAGTCACAATCACAGTCCCACTGACCGTTCTCATAGTGTACCGTATGAGAATTGTTTGCCCCATCGAATACGACGGTGAAGTCACTAAAGCGAATTCGGTCGCGTTCTTCGGCGTAGCGCTTGGCTTTCTGTATCTTGCCAATCATGCCAGAATCCATGGTTTTAACCGCTCCTTTCGAACAAATAGATCGATGCAATGGTTGATCGATGTAAAAAAGCACGCGTCAGGACGCGTGCCTTTGTTCAAGATAACATCTTTATGTAGGAAACGACTCGCATTGCGGAAATACCCTCTGTAATCACAGTATAAACTGTGTTTGAGTGAAAGTCAACGCCTTTTTTCGAGGACAAGAGCGTCCTCACCGCTGAAATAATACTTGCGCCAGACGTCTATCATCTCATAACCGAACTTCTTGTAGAGCGAGATTGCTCCATCGTTGGTCCGGCGAACACTCAGGCGGATCCTTGGCATGTCGAGCTCTTGCTCGCACTGGGTTAAGAGCGCGGCTGCAATTCCTCTGCGGCGATATTCAGGCAGCACCCCCAGGGTTGCGATCCAGGCGAGCCCTTCTCTTGGGTGCGGGTCGCCGGCGACGAAACCGACCATCTTCTCATTGATGACGGCTTTCAGGCGGACGATTTTTGGCAGCGTTAATACTGCGATCAGGTCCCATAAGGGCCATGCGTCTTCTTCAAAACAGACAGCTTCCAGTTTGCGAAGCTCATTCAGGTCTTGCCATCCGGCGCGGACGATCTGATAGTCCTCCGCGGCATTAATTGGTTTCTGTACTATCGTTGCTCTGGTCACTCTGACCTTTCACAAAATTTCCTAACATACTGGTAAATTCCATCGGGAAGATGAACTTCGTTGAAGGACTGGAAGCCATTGAACGCAGCGTATCAAAATACTGCAGGGTGATGGTCTTTTGGTCAATCAGGTTGGCGCTGGCATAGATGCGCTCGAGCGCAGCAGCATAGCCTTCGGCTCGCAGGATCTGCGCCTGGCGCTCGCCTTCGGCGCGCAAAATATTCGACTGCTTTTCGCCTTCAGCCCGCAAAATATCCGACTGCCGCTGCCCATCCGCAACATTGATGGCTGACTCGCGTGTTCCGTTGGATTCGGTGACGACCGCGCGGCGGATGCGCTCTGCCGACATCTGGCGGTTCATCGCTTCTTGCACCTCGCGCGGCGGGATGATCTCGCGGATTTCTACGTTCGTCACTTTGACGCCCCACCGCCCGGTCACTTCATCCAGGCGCGTGCGCAAAATGTTGTTGATTGTTTCGCGCTCAGAGAGTACATCGTCGAGCAGAATACCACCAATCACCGACCGGAGGGTGGTGGTCGCCATACCCTGCGCTGCCAGCTCAAAATTGCCGACCTGAAGAACGCTGGCAGTTGGATCAAGTACTTTATAGTACCAGATGAAGTCGATGTCAATTGGCGCGTTATCTTTAGTGATGGACGTCTGGCGCGGAATTTCACGCACCTGCTCGCGCAGATCAACTCGCACCGCGCGGTCCATGATGGGGATCAGGAAAACGACGCCGGGGCCTTTCGCGCCAATGCAGCGCCCAAGGCGAAACACAACCAGCCGTTGATATTCGGGAACAATCCGAATGGCATTACCAATGAAGACCATCAAGACGAGAATAACGGCGCCGACCAGGCATAAGAGGGTTATAGTTCCAGGATCAGTTGGCATGAGTATCTCCTAAAAGCTGAGCACGAACAGAAGAAATTGTTTGTGAGATTAGCAAGCTTAACGCCGCTAATCTTCAGATGAGCTTTCCAAAGGCTCGACGATTAGGGTAAGCCCATCACGCTGAATAACGCGGACCAAATCACCGGCGGGAATGAAGGTGCTGCTGGTTGCAGACCATTCCTCGCCATCGACATAGACGGTTCCCTGCCCTCGAACATCGCTGCTGGCCTGTCCGGTCATGCCCACCAGCCGGTCCGGGTCGAATGTGGGCTGGCTGACGATCGCTTCTAACGCTTTCGCCGAGATAAGCCAGGTGGAACCGACGGCGAGCGGGGTCAGGAGCAGGATAAGCAGCGGGTGTACCGCCGGCAGCCATCCCTCTCCACGGAAAAGGAGAGCCGAGCCCAGGGCAAACGCCAGGGCTGTGAGCGCCAGGAAAATGACGCGGCGGCTTTTTTCACTGCGCAGCGCCATAATCAGCGGGATGATACTCAGAAACATGATCAGCAGCGCCCAATAATGGACAGGAAGGTTAATAATGCCGTAGGCAGCCAGGGCGACCGCTGCCAGCGCAGCGATTTCTAGAATGCCGGTTCCGGGGGAGAACAGCGCAAGAACGGCTGTCAGAAACCCTAATATCAGTAGAACATATGATACGTTTGGGTTGATCAGAAAATCCATGTTGTCGTCTCGGGCTGTTTTTACTATAATGCGGCCAGCGGCTAGCGGAAAATGAATCACAAAACCTCGCCTTGGGCTGGGATTAATCTAAAAAATCCTTAATAATTATACACTTTTTGTTATTTGGTGATGACCGGGACAGCGACGGTATAAAGCGCCTGGTAAGACTGGTGGCTTGCTGAAAGCCCGCTGGCTGTCTGGCCTCCAAGTATGTAGATAAAGTTGCCAGATGCCAGGGTTGCGGGGCTTTCGCCTACCGCCTCAAGGGGAACATCCGCTTTATCCCACAGATTTGTTTTTGTCAAATACTGCTGAATTGCCTGATTGGTGCTGGCGCCGTTTTCCTCTATCCCCCCGACGAGGTAAATGATGTCCGCCAGAACTGCGGAGCCCATTGCGTAGCGGCCGCCGGGCATCGGCTCAAACGTTTCCCAGGCCGATTCGCCGTTTGCGTCGCGGTTGGGAAAGTAGGCTTCGTTAAGCGCCAGGGCTCGCTTGCCGTCATATCCCCCGATAATATAAATCTTGCTCCCGGCAACGGCTGCAGCGGCATAAGCCCGCGGCGCGCTCATGGGGGTGCGCTCTACCCAGCGGTCCTCTTCTGGGATGTAAACGTAGACTGACTTAACATATTCGCTGCCGCTGATTCCGCCAAACAGGTACAATCTCCCCTCAAAGGCGGCCATTGCGTAAGCGCTGAGCGGAACGGGCAGGGGAGCCAGTAGGCTCCATTCATCTTGCCGGGGGTCATAAACGCGAAGCTGGCTGCTCGTGCTTCCATCTGGCAGCCGGCCTCCGGGCACATAAATTTTCTCTCCCAGCAGCCTGGCCTGAATGTCAGTTGCCGGCTCGTTCATGCTTTTCAGCGCCTGCCAGTTATTCCGGTTTGGGTCATAGCGCAGCAGCGCCCCATCAATCCCATCCGCCGTTTCACCGCCGACGAGATAAAAACTGCCCTCATATTCAACAATGCCCATCCCTTTTCTGGGCGATGGCAGCGCAGCACGCGTTGACCAGCGCTGGACGCTGGTAATGGGCGCCATCTCAGAAGATACCGTGGGCGTAACAGCAACAGGCATGAAAAACCGCGCGCTGAAAGCGGCTGCGACAATGAGCAGCAGCGCAGCAAGAAGCACAACCAGCGGAACGCGCAGGGACCAGATCCGCTGCCTGAAGGTTTGGGGGACAGGGTCTGGTTTTAAACCGGAGGCTGCCTGGCTGCCGTTCCGGCTGCCTGTTTCGCCGTCCAACTCAACCCCGGCTGCGGCTTCGCCGCCGGGGGTGATCAGACCGATTTGCATTGCGTGGAGGGTGGCTTCAGTGCGTGAAGAGACGCCTATTTTGGCGAAAATATTCCGCAGATGAACCTTAACTGTGTTTGGGCTGATTACAAGCTGGCGCGCAATTTCTTTATTCGACGCGCCTGTAGCAACCAGCCTCAAAATTTCAAGCTCGCGCTCGCTAAGGTTATCATTCTGATCAGACATGGTTCATTAATTATAGCAAAACAAAAAGAGCCCTAATTTTGAAATCTCCAAAGATCTATTTCGTGAAAACCGGCCGAATCAGAACATTGGTTCTTGACAATTAGAAATTGTGTTCTATAATAGTTCTAGATGGACGATGTAGAACATGCGTTCTTGCCATACACCGATATTATAGCCTACAATCCGTTTAAGTGCCGTCATTTGAGACGGTGAGGAGTAATCAGATGCCTCCTTCCAATACCCAATCAAATCAATCTTTTCATGATGCCGTAAGTAGAATAAAACCAAGCGCTCCATTCGTGATTATGATCATTGGCGCACTGGCTGCATTTGAGATCTTCAACTACACCACAACAGACCACGCGCTGACCGACTTGCTCGGTAGTCTGTCGTTTGCCGGGATTCAATGGTCAACCATCCTGGCGCTGGCGTTTTGCGGAATTGACTTCGCAGGCATTGCGCGCCTTTTTACGCCTGAACAGGGCCTCAATGAGCCGAAAGAGGTCTGGTATTTGTTCGGCGCGTGGCTGCTTGCCGCGACCATGAACGCAATTCTGACCTGGTGGGGGGTGTCCATGGCAGTTGTCAATCACCCGATCCAGAGCAGCTCTGTGATTGACCCGCAGACGATCGCAAACGTTGTGCCGGTGTTTGTCGCCGTGATGGTATGGGTGATCCGGATTTTGATTATCGGTACGCTTGCTCTGGCGATGGACCGCCTGGTGCATCCTGATGCCGACCGGCAGCGCATTACTATTCAAAATGCGAATGCGGCAGCTATTTCTGCTCAGCGCAGCCAGCACCTGACGGCTCGTTCTTCGCAGCCGGTGAGCAGCATTCCCGCGGCGTTGAATTCTGCGGCCATTCCCCAGCGCCCATCGATGACTCGCGCTGCTTCGAGCCAGCGGGTTAATCGAAACAGCATTTCACCCGATTATGAGGAGCCCGAACCGCAGCAGTCTTCTGTGCGCGTCAGGCCCGAGCCAACCTATCACAGTTTATCAATGAGCGCTCGCCCATCCATCAACCGGACTGGTTCGGTCTCGCGTGACCTCGGCGGAGCGAGCCGCCTCCGTAGGTCGTAGCTTACGTAACTTATAAAAAAGCATTCATTCGAATACCGGTTTACCTGATTTGGATACTGCTCGGCCGGGTGATCATCCACCCGGCTGTTTTGTTTTTATTGCTCATCCTCAGGGGGCGCCGGAGGTTTGATGGGCAGCCAGATGCAGAAGGTGGTTCCCTGGCCTTCCTTCGAATCGACTTCGATTGAGCCGCCGTGATTTTTTACAATCCAATAGGCGATGGAAAGCCCCAGCCCAAAGCCGCTGCTCTGCGCACCGGGTTTGCGTTTGCGCGACCGCTCGCTGCGGTAGAAGCGCTCAAAAATGTTCGGCAGGTCTTGCTCTGGGATGCCCTGCCCGGTGTCGCTGACAGTGAGGCGCGCCTGTTCATTGGTTTTTTGCAGAGAAAGCGTGACCTTCCCTCCGCTGGGGGTATATTGAATAGCATTGCTCACCAGGTTGACCAGCACCTGTTTGAGCCGGTCGCGGTCACCGGTGACCTGAACCTGATCAATTTCGGCGATTTGCAGTTTCAGCCGCTCGCCTGCCAGCATGCGCATTTGCTGGAACACTTCGAGCAGGATGGTATCCAGCTCAAACGGTCTCATGTCCATTGGCAGGCGGCCCGATTCGGCCTGGGCCAGCAGCAGCAGGTCGCCGACCAGGCGGGTGAGCCGGTCAACTTCGGCTTCCACCCCTGCGATCGACTCCTCGTCGACCTGACCGATGCGCCGCATCAGGCTCACTTCGCCTTTAATCACCGTCAGTGGCGTGCGCAGCTCGTGGCTCACATCGGCCAGGAAGCGCCGCTGTGTGGTAAACAGCGCTTCAAGACGGCTGAGCGTTTGGTTAAAAGCATTGATCAGCTGCGCAACCTCTTCGCTCTCATTGCCGGTGAGCGGAATTCGCCGAGAGAGGTCATCGGCGCGGGTGATCCGCATGGCTACCTGGGTCGCGGAAGCCAGCGGTGAGAGCGCTTGCCCGGTCATGAGCCACCCCGCAAGCCCTGCCAGCGCCATGGCCAGCACAGCCAGGACAATTAGCACCGTCAACAGCGTGCGCTGGGTGGCGTCCAGCAGGCTGAGGTTCAGCGCAACCTGCAGCACGCCTGCCGGGCCGCGCCTGGAGACCAGCGGGACGCTGAGGACGCGCAGGTGTACGCCCCGGCTGTAAGCAGAGTTAAAAGTTGGGCGGTCTGCCAGCAGCCCGCTTTCATCGAGCGGAACCTGCCAGCCGCGCGGGCGCTCGATTTGCAGTTGGCGGTCGCTGCCCCAGATCTGAAAAATCAGGTTGCTGTTCGTCGGCTGATATTCGTTCAGAACGCGGGGATCAAACTGGTTGAGAGAATTCACCCGCAGCAGCCCGCTTGTTAGAACGGCGGCCTGCTGGCGAAGCGCTGTGTCGATCTGGCGAAGCAGCTCCAGGCTGACCAGCCCATATACCAGCGCGCCGAACAACAGTAATGTTCCCCCGAGCAGCGTGGTATAGAGCAGGGTCAGGCGGAGGCGTAGAGACATGGGAAATTGTTGAAATTAAGCAACTGGGCAGAAGCCCTCAGGGGTTTTCACGAAGGACATACCCCACGCCCCGAACGGTATGAATGAGACGCGGTTCGCCTTCATTCTCCAGCTTTTGTCGAAGATAGCGGATATAGACATCCAGCACGTTGCTCTCGCCGCCAAAATCATAACCCCAAACGCGGTCAAAAATCATCTCCCGGGTCATCACCTGCCTTGGGTGCCGCATGAACAGCTCTAGCAGATCATATTCTTTGGCGGTGAGGGTGATTGTACGGCCGCGGCGCGACGCCAGGCGGGTGGAAGTGTCGAGAGTAAGATCGTTAAAGGTGAGAACAGGGGCGCGTTCGAGCTGAGTCCGGCGAAGCAGCGCGCGAACGCGGGCCATCAGTTCATCAAGCTCAAACGGCTTGGTCATATAATCATCGGCGCCGGCATCCAGCCCAAGCACCCGGTCTGTAATTGTGTCTTTTGCCGTGAGCATCAGGATGGGGATGTTGCCCTCAGTGCGAAGGCGCTGGGTAACCTCCAGCCCGTCCATGCCCGGAAGCATCAAGTCAAGAATCAGCAGATCAGGCCTCCATTCTCGTGCCTTTTTAAGTCCTGTCTCCCCGTCCAGGGCTGTTTCGACCTGATACCCCTCGTAGGTCAGTGCCCTCCGCAAAACCCGCAGAATGCCTTCGTCGTCTTCAATGATCAGGACACGCTCTTTCATAATCCCCTCCTGGCGTTAATATACCATAATGTTAAAGACTTTTCATAATTTGTCCGGCGCATGGGGTGTATTCCATTTTTAGGGTAGATGGGGGTGATTTGTTTGCGGAAATGGGCCGGATTTATTCCTGAAGTATTTGCACAAAGAATGTTTTCTTCAGTGCTCGTAAAAAAACGATCTTTTAAGATATAATTCCGCTTATGGTTTCGTCTTTGATCGACCCGATTTGGGTCGCTTCCCCGCAAGCCCTCGAGCGGCTGGTTGAGCAGTTATCCCAGGAATCGAGGATTGCTGTCGACACTGAGTCAAACAGCCTGTTTGCCTACCGCGAACAGGTGTGTTTGATTCAGTTCTCTACAGAGCAGCTGGATTTTCTGGTCGACCCGCTGGCGCTGCGTGATCTTTCCATTCTCGGGCCGATCTTTTCTGATCCATTAATTGAAAAAATCTTTCACGCTGCTGAATATGACCTGATCTGCATGAAGCGTGATTTTGGGTTCGAGTTCAACAACCTCTTTGATACGATGCACGCCGCGCGGATTTTGGGGCGCCCAGGCCTGGGCCTGGGGACCTTGCTGGAAGAGGAATTTCAAATCCAGGTCGATAAGCGCATGCAGCGTGCGAACTGGGCGCGCCGCCCGCTCTCGCCGGAGATGATGATGTATGCCCGCATGGACACGCATTTCTTGATCCCGCTGCGCGAGATCCTCGGTGAGCAGCTGCGGGAGAGTGGACGGCTGGAGCTTGCTGAGGAAGATTTTCGCCGCCTGACGCGTGTCCCGGCAGGTAGTCATGAGAATGGAAGTATGAGCTGCTGGCGCATTCCCGGCATGCAGGATTTAACCCCCCGCCAGGCAGCAGTGATGGTGGAATTGTGCGCTTACCGCGAGGAACGCGCGCGTGCCGCCAATCAGCCGCCGTTTCGAATCCTGCCAAACCAGGTGCTGTTAAAGATTGCTCAGGCAATGCCTAGAAAGCGCGGAGAACTCAATCATGTGGCGGGCCTTTCGCCCAAACTGCTTGACCGCCATGCGCCTGGCCTGCTTGCTGCAGTCGAGCGCGGAATTGTTGGCCCGCCTGCTTACCGCCCGGTATCCAAGCGGCCCAGCGATGATGTTTTATGGCGGTTGGACAGCCTTCGCACCTGGCGGAAACAAACAGCGCGCAGCCTAGGGGTTGAATCGGATGTGGTTTTGCCGCGCGACGTGCTGGAGACCATTGCCGTGCGCAACCCGCGCAGCCTGGACGAGCTGGCAGAAATCATGGTTGATCTGCCCTTCCGGCTGCGGCGTTTTGGCCGCGAGATTCTCGAGGCCCTGCGCCAGTAATTCAGGCTCCCTTCCTTAATCAGGATCTTCTTGCGAAAAGCACACAGATGAACCGGAGAGTCCCGGTGGGGTTGTAAGGATTCTCCCGTCTTGTTATGGCGCACCGCTAAGCTTATATTCCCGGTATGAACATAACATTTCTTGGCGCAGCCCGTACTGTTACGGGTTCGCAGCATTTGTTAACCATTAATGGAAAGAAGCTCCTTCTCGATTGTGGTTTATACCAGGGGAGCCCTCAAGAAGCGAGAGAGCGCAACACGACATTTGACTTTGAGCCCAAATCACTGGATGCGGTTATCCTTTCACACGCGCATATCGATCACTGCGGCAATTTGCCTAACCTGGTTAAGCAGGGTTTTGAAGGACCTATTTACTGCACGCCGGTTACGGCGCATCTGGCCGACTTACTAATGCGCGACTCGGGGTCTATCCAGGAGTCGGAAGCTGAGGAGATTGCGGAAGCGGCAGAGAGCGTGAAGGCGGTTGAGGGCCGGCAGCCGGACGGCCCTGAGATGTATGAGCCGCTCTATACAGCAGCAGATGCGGCGGAGGTGAAGCAGTATTTTATGCCAACGCTGTACAATACACCGTTTGAGGTCTTCCCCGGCGTGACTGCATCGCTGGTGGATGCCGGCCATATTTTTGGATCGGCGGCAGTCCAGATTGATGTGGAAGAGAAGGGAAATAAGAAGCGCCGTGTATGGTTTTCGGGCGATGTTGGGCGGCAAAATTTGCCGCTGGTGCGCGATCCTGTCATGCCAGAAGATGTCAATGTTCTGATCATGGAATGTACTTATGGGGATAAAGACCACGGCGATCCGCTGGAAGCCTATGACAGGCTGCGCGAAGCGATCGCCCAAACCATTGACCGGGGCGGGCGAGTGATCATCCCCGCTTTTGCAGTGGGCCGCACGCAGGAGATCGTCTACTACATGCACCAGATGATTGAGCGCGGTGAGATCCCTGAAATCCCGGTATATGTGGACAGCCCGCTGGCATCTGAGGCTTCAAAGATCTTCACCGACCACCCGGAATATCTGGATGATGAAGCGCGAAAATTTATGAATGATGCCGAAAGCAGGTCTGCGTTGGGTTTTGAGATGCTGCGCTATATCGAGTCTTCCAGGGAATCGCGCCAGTTAAACACCCGAGAGGACCCGATGGTGATTATTTCCACTTCAGGCATGATGGAAACGGGCCGGGTGCTGCATCACACGCGTTTTAGCATCGAAGACCCGCGCGATACCATTCTGCTGGTCTCCTATCAGGCGCCCAATACGTTGGGGCGAGCGCTTCAGAATGGGGAAAAGCAGATTAGAATTATGGGCCGGGTCTACGAGAGGAAAGCCAATGTTGTGACGATCAGCGGCCTCTCGGCGCACGCCGGGCAGAGCTACCTGGTTGATTATGCAAAGGCCGTCAAAAGTAGTCTCGAAAAGACCTTCCTGGTTCACGGCGAGGATACACCCGCTGAAGCGCTGCAAGAAAAGCTAAAAGACGCCGGCATTGAAAAAACCTATTACCCGTATCTGCGCCAATCGATGGAAATCTGATCAGGCGCCATTCTCATCTCTGGATAATAAGCGAAGTTGTGATATAATCTATCCGCTCCACTGGAGAGGTGCCAGAGTGGTTGAATGGGGCGGTCTCGAAAACCGTTGTGGTCCGCTCGGGCCACCGTGGGTTCGAATCCCACCCTCTCCGCTGAGCGTATAACTTTTAGAGCATCTTCGCCGGCAGCAACGCTTGGTGAACGAATGTCAAAGTGCTGAAGGTATACGCTGGAGATCGCTCAGT
>Ga0134094_1001315_pt1 | contig 24672 bp, 19 predicted proteins | sample 5_1taG_FD_94458 | JGI IMG/M metagenome (GOLD analysis project Ga0134094, IMG submission 94458) | Switchgrass degrading microbial communities from high solid loading bioreactors in New Hampshire, USA - 5_19_20_110_A1 metaG | ecosystem: Engineered > Bioreactor > Semi-continuous > Anaerobic >... | reverse complement strand
CTATGGATATTCAACTGCCGGGCATGAATGGGCTGCAGGCCACGCGCGAGATTATGCGCCTGACGCCGGTTCCGATTGTGGTCGTCACGGCAACGCTTGACCAGCCGGATATGGACCTGACTTTTGAAGCGATGCGCGCCGGAGCGCTTTCGGTGGTCAAAAAACCGGCGCGCAATGATGTGAAGAGCTGCGAACAGGTTGTCAACACAGTCCGCCTGATGGCGGATGTACCTGTCGTTCACCGCTGGCATCCCGGCGATGAGACGGCGCTTCACAAACAGGATTGGGCCATTACAGCGAAACTGGTAGGGGTAGATAAATCGAATTTACCCTATGAAGCAGGGAGATCCAATAAGCGGATTCGACTCGTGGGGATCGCTGCTTCAACGGGCGGGCCGGGCGCGCTTTTAAATGTCTTCAAAGGGCTGCCGGCAGATTTTCCCGTGCCGATTGTGGTTGTCCAGCATATCACCATCGATTTTGCGCAGAGCCTGGCGAAATGGTTGGACGGCCAGGTGGCGCTTCAGGTGCGCCTGGCAGAACAAAATGAAATTCCACAGCCCGGCAGCGTGCTGATCGCCCCGGATGACCATCACCTGGAAATCGGCGCGCGTGGTGAAATCGTGCTGAACAGCAGGCCGCCGAATAAAGGGCTTCGACCATCAGCCGATTATCTGTTCTCATCGATGGCCTCTGTTTACGGCGCTCAGGCAGTGGGGGTAATCCTGACCGGCATGGGGAATGACGGCGTTGACGGCCTTTGCGAGCTGCACCAGCGGGGTGGGATGGTCCTGGCGCAGGATGAGGAGACATCGGTTGTCTACGGCATGCCGCGTGAAGCAGCCATGAAACAGATCGTCGATATGATCCTTCCCATCTATCAGATTGGGCCGTATTTGAGAAATTTGTTAAGAATAGGGGATTAAGATGCAGGATACGGTTGTTCAGTCAGATGTACGTCCGCGAACAAAGCAGGCAGCGGAGCAAAAAAAGACCATTCTGGTCGTCGAGGACAGCCCGGTGCAGGCAGCACAAATTCGGGCGCTGCTCGTTGCGCACGGGCTGCATGTTGAGCTGGCCGAGGACGGAATCTACGGTCTTGAAAAGGCTGAGATCGTAGACCCGGCTTTGATTATTTTGGATTTGGAAATGCCGCGCATGAACGGCGTTGAGACCGCGCGCGCGTTAAAAAAGAATCCCGCCACGCGAAATATTCCGCTGATTCTGTTTACCCGTCACGGCCTTGACCATGCCAAAGCGTTGGGCCTTGAGGACGGCATGATCGACTTTATCCCAAAGGATGCCTTTGCCAAAGTCGTGATGATCGAGACACTTAAGCAAATGGGGATTATCAGTTAGTGAGAGGGTCTAAAGAATAATACAGGGGTTGTCCAGGAGAAGATCAGGACAACCCCTTGTCAGGAGAGGTACTTTTTAGAGTCCGCAAGATCTGGGGGCTGCAGACTCTAAAAATCTAATGTTCAGAGACATTATAGGCTGCAATCATCTGGGTCAGTGATTCAGCCAATTGGTGCAGATCTTGAGCTGCGTGTTCTGCCTGGCGGGTGCTGGTCAGGTTCTGTACGGTGGCCTGGTTGATGGATTGGATGGCAATTGCCACCTGTTCAACGCCGCTCATCTGCTGGCGCCCGCCGGCTGCCATCTGCAGCGCAGCCTGCGCAGTCGCTTCAATTGCCTCGGTCAGCTTTTCGATCGACTCACCGGTCTGGTTTGCCAGAGCAACCCCCCGGTCGACGCCTTTCGTGCCTTCTTCCGTCACCATGACGGTCGCGTTGGTTGCCTTCTGGATATCCGACAGGATAGCCCTCACCTGTGCGGTTGCCTGGCGCGATTCTTCCGCCAGCGAACGGACCTCAGAAGCGACTACAGCAAAGCCTTTGCCGTGTTCTCCGGCGCGAGCAGCTTCAACAGAGGCATTCAAAGCCAGCATATTGGATTGGGAAGCGATCTCATTGACCGTGGTGATGATCTCACCGATGCGCTGGGTTCGCTCTGACAGCGATAAAATGTTCTCGGCGATGCGCTCGACCATGCTGCGGATCTCGTGCATACCGTTCACCGTCGACTCGACCGACTGCTTGCCCGAGCGGGCGACTTCCACAGAGCGCTGTGACAGTTCGGCCAGCTCCTGCGCGCGCTGGAGCGAATGTTCGGCGATCGTGCGCAGCTCATCTACCGTGACGCTGGTCTGAGAGATCGCCGATGACTGTTCGCTCGCCCCGCCGGCCTGTTGGGTGGTAGCTGCCAGAATTTCAACGGTTGCCTGCCTGAGGTCCTCTGCAGCATCCTTGATTTTTGTAATCATGCCTCTCACGCTTGCTGTCATCGCTGTCAGGCTTCTGGCTAACCTCATCATCGGCGAATCGGTCTGACCATCGTCTTCGAGACAGAGACGGGCGCTCAAATTGCCGTTGCTCACCTCAGACATGTAATCGACGCAAATCCTCACCATGCGTTCCAGGCGCTCCCGGCTTTCTTTGGCCTGCCTTGCGGCGGCATCGAGCTGATAATTTGATTCTGCCTGGAGCCTGTGGAGGTTGTCCTGTTCTTTTTGAACCATATGGACGACGGTCACTGTCCCAAGGCCGATGAAGGTGCTGATAAACAGGTTGATAAAAAAGGCAGGCGTTTCATCAAGGGGATTGAACAGCCGGACCGGCATATATCTTCCCATCACGAGGTGTGCGGCAAAAATGACCGTTGCGATTACGGCATACCAGCGCGCATCTTTCACGCCGAGCAGATAATAGGCGATGATGTAAAGGATACCCAATCCGGCAGCAACTGCCGTGATCATTTCGGGAAAAGTGAGCGGGAGGGAAAGAATTGTGAAATAGATCGCCCCGACAATCAACCGAAGTCCGGCTCTCTTATGGCTTTTATTGTAGAGAGTTGGGTATATCAACGCCGATAGGAAAATCGGGAACATGGAGACGGCGTTGGCGAGAAGTTGGGGATAGGCTGGATTGAGGATCCATCCAACGACCATGACGGTCATCGGGAGCAGGCTAATCCTCTTGATAAAATTAGCGAGCGCCAGGGCGATATTGGCCCGCCGTTCTTCTGCCAGGGCTTCGTGATGAATTGGCGATGTATCGTGCATTATTGACCCCAGGTAATGATGATATTGGTTAAAGTAACTGCCCACCATTAATGCGCAGTCACATACAGCAAAGCCTTATATAGAATTCAGGAGGCGTATAAACGTGGTTGTTTTTGTTCCAGCAACAGCCTGCAGGCTTTTAAACCGCGGGAAAAGGCCGTCCAATGGTCGATTGGACGGCCTTTGAATTGACGAGAAACACTAACGCTTGGGCAGGTATTCTAACCAGGCGAGACTTCTTACGGGGGTGCGATATTCGTCGACCCGGCGGACAGTGCCCGACGCCCAGGAAAGATAACCGGGAGCCTGGACAACACGAGCCTCCATATCGAATTCAAACGTGACATCCCCAACGGTGAACGTCGAGCCCTGGAGGAAGCCGTCTTCCGTCCATCTGACCTCACAAGGCCGTTTGCCTGAGACAATCACCTCACCGTCGCGGTTGTAGATCCCGCAGCCAAAGTCGCCAAGGCCGTCCATATAAACGCCGCAGTCCACTGAGCCGTCATCAAATTCGTTCATCCATACGAGCCAGTTATCTTCGAGATAGCGGAAGATCTTGCACTGCGCCCAATCGACGCCGGCCGGGCCCCATGCGCTGTCGATCACGCCAAAGCCCTCGACTTTCTTCCCATCAAGCCTGCCCTTCACCCGATAGGGCTCGGAGCGGTACATATTGTCTTCGTGCAGGCCGGGGCAGTAAAACTCAAGCGCCGGACCCAACGCCTTGTAATCGAGGTCAATCCGGCCGTTGACATCAACCCAATGGGCTTTCTGCGCTTTAAATTCAATCGAGACCAGATCCGGGCTGGCTAAATAAGGCTTGATCTCAATGGTGTTCCCGATCAGTTCGTTTTCGGTGCGGCTCATGTACATTTCGCCTGGGCCGAAGAGCGCCTGGGCATAGGTGACGCCGTCGGGCACGGAGCGAGTCGCATGGGTGACGATGGAATCGAAAGCCTTTAACTGGCGGAGAAGGTTGTATTTGTTCCCTTCTTCATCCATTACGATGGCTACCAGGAAGATGCACTGATAAACCAATCCATGCGGCTGGTAACGCCGGTAAGATTCTTCAATCGTCGGGGTATGCGCATAGGCAATCACCGCCGATTCAGCTAACCAATCGATCGATTCGTTCTTCTTCGGTGCCTGGTAATCAGGGGAAACAATAAATTCTGTATTTTGGGGGATCGACTTTGCTGAGGCCGGGAGAGCCCCTTTGCCGGCGATGCTCAGCGCAGCACCACCCGCAGCAGCCCCACTGCTCATGAGGAACTTACGTCGGTTCATTGTATATTGTCCTTTGCTTCGATGAAAGGTTTGATGTGACAACTAACAGAAGTATTGTACTTTTTTTACAGATTAGCAATACAGGAAAGCAGTTAAGAAAAATGCAAGGTCTGTAACGGCGGGCCTTATACAGGTTCGCCGTACAGCGCCAGTGCATTGTCATAGAGCACGGCTTTGGCGTACTGCTGCGCTTCGTCTACACCGAACCAGCCCTCGGCAATTTTCTCTTTTAGCACCCGCTCAATATTCTGGCGAGCCATGACGCTGTGTCCATAAGTCCCTTCGATGAAGATATAATCGCCGCCAAAAGCGGTGATTTTGTTTTGCGGGACCGTCTCAATCATCTCATGAAGCATCACCCGTCCGGCCTGCGGGCTGATAATCCAGACCCAGCACAAATCCAGCCAGACATTCGGGAATGTCTTTCCCAGCGCTACGAATTCTCGAATCCACGGATAGCCCCCGTGGAAGAGAACAAACCGGGCATCCGGATTTTCCATAAGCAGGGGAATCAGGTCTAACGGATTCGAGTTTTGCAGATTGTGATACGTGCCTTCGAGGAGACCTGTGTGAATCTGGACCGGCAGATTGTGCCTGGTTGCCTGCTGAATCGCAAAATGAATCAGAAAATCGGTAAGCGGCTTGAGGTCGGCATCGCACAGACCTTCCTTTGGGTCATTTAATTTGAGCAGCCGGTTAAATACCTGTTCGGCATCGTGATAGGTTGACTTTTTGATCGCAAGGGAGGTCACATAGGCTAAGGGGAATTTTAACGCAGCGGCCTCAGGGTGACGGTCAAACACAGCGGTGATCAGGTCCAACCAGTCTTGCAAGGTGCGGATGGGACCGGTGTGAAGCAGTTCTTGCAGGTCTAGGATCTGCTGCTTTCCTCGAAAATAGACCAACCCTGTGCCGGGAATCGATTTCTTAAATAAACCTGGGGGGTCTGAGGGCCTGGGGAGCGGCGGCCAAGCTTCGATATCCGGATGGTAAATGCCGTACAGGTCATCGACAACTGCCTGCCGGATCCCGGCTTTGTGAAATACTTGCGCATACAGCCCGGGCTTTGATGCTTCCGCCACCTGCCGGGCAATCTCGCCGATGGTCTCTCGGTTGATCTGGTCGATCTGGTACAAATCGCGCACAGCGATTTTTAGCGCCTGAGCGTAGGCTGTGTGAGAAACGCACTGCCAGTAGGGCTCCAGCATATCCCAGCGGCGCTCGATTGTCACCGCGGGATCGCGGATGACCTCAATATCGGCAGGAGCAAGGCCCGCGTTCTCCAGGTCGGTTGTTATATAGTGGCTTAAGAACAGCGAAAGCACATCATTCTCAACGCGGACGCGGAAATCCTCATCCACGATATGTTCGTGCGTGTCGTAAATTGGAAGACCGGAGATATCCAGGTCAATTTTTTCAATGCTTAAATTCATGAATCCCTCGGATGGCATGAAGTCGGTTGATGAAATTGTAACACCTTCTTATGCGGCGAATCCAACTGCTGTCCGAATACTCACACCGGGCGGATGCTCGGCAGCGTCGCAGGGCTGCCGCTAGCCGTCAGACGAGGGCGTCAATCAACAAAGAGTGTTGATTGACGTAAACGTAAAGCAAGATGCCGACGGGGTCTGCACCAGGATGAACGAATATGACTGAACGAGTCAGTTGCAGCCCCTTTGCGACCGGCTCGCCCTTGGTGACCGGCTCGCCTTTGGCGAGCGGCTCACCACAGGTGAGCGGCTCACCTTTGGTGAGCTTAGCGACTTTGCGAGATCATCAACCGCCTGAGATGGAACGGCTGGCTGCTCTCCGGGCGATTTTTGATATAAACAAAACAATCTATATCAATATCTCAGAATTGCAGCGACCGGCCCATTCACCGGCATTTGATTCTGAGGTACCGCGTAAACCTCCCCTCGATTCGCCAGGGTGTGGACGGCAGCGAGGTCCAGCAGATCCTCGTCACCGGGCTGCTCTTCTGTGTGAATCACAATTTCGCCTTTTTGGGGGTCGACCTTTCCCCAAATTTGCAGCCCCACCGGAACGAAGAGCGTCTCTACCCTGCCGTGATCAGCAGCCTGCACAGCCTGTTCTACATCTGATAAGGCCTTACCCTGGGCTGCCATCTGGTGATAGCGGTCAGCAGCGTCCTTTTCCGCCTGGGTGAAAATCGGCTCTACCAGCGGCCATGCCTGGGCGTGAATCTCTTCTGGTCTCAACCGGTCAGGGCTGCCGCTGACTCCCTGCTTCAGAATGTTGGGATAGTCGCTCGCGTCGCGGAAAAGCGGGAAGTAATACTCCACACCGGCAAGGACAAGCGGAGCCTGCTCTCCGGCAAGGAACTTGATCAGTTCATCATCCACTTTGTGAAACCAGCGCAGCAGCCTGCCCTTTTCGTCATCCTCCGGACTGTGGCCGTGATAGGCTGCCGGGCGCCGGCCGCTGCTGTCTGTTGTTCCTGTGCGCGTGTGAAACTGCAAGGATTTTTCATACCGGTCATATTGAAGCGCTTCAGCTATGCTCTCCGGCAGGTTTTCCAATTGAATTTCGTCCACGGTATAGCGGGTGCCTTCAAACAACCGGACCTGATTTTGACTCAACCCCAGCATATAAAAATGCCCATCACTGGCGATGAATGGAATCAGCGGCTTCAGGTGGAACCGGTCGGAGATCACCAGCAGTTCATTAAAGCGGATTGGCAAACGGTAGGTTTGCATCCCGTCTGCTGAGAGAAAAACGGCCAGTCCGTCGCTCTGATCCCACCAAAACGACGGGTCAAGCAGCAGTTTCTGCGCAGGTTCAATGATCGCGTTGACCTCAGGGGTGCGCAGTCCTTTCTGAGACAAGCGGTCGCCAGCTTCGTCGAGCAAATTCTTAAGCCGGATTGGGTCTTGTTTTGTGTCTTCTCCCGCCCGGTGAACCGGCATATACAGCGAAACGCACCAGCCGGGATTGCGTCCGGAGAGATTTTTTAAGTCATCAACCGTCAAATAGTCCATCGATTGCTCCTATTTCCAGAAATCCCCCAGGGACAATTATGCGACTTCGACGAGCAGGTCGATCAGCGAATGTCGGTCTGTGATCGACATTCGCTGATCTTATAGGATATTTTCGTGCTTTCCTGTGCACTATACCATATTTGCTATGCGTGAAAAACCGGTTAATTCTGCCGATTGTCTCCTTCAAGCCGCTGCTCTTGAGCTCTCCAATTCAACGAGCTTTTCCTGGTGACTGCGCAGCATCAGCAAAGCAATGATGCACAAAATGGTCTCGGAAACTGCCTCTGAAATCCAAATCCCTGTCAGGGAGAGCAGGCTGGCGCTCAGCAGCAGGACCGGCAGCTTGACCAGGAGGATGCCTCCCAATGTGATCACAAACGCTTCCATAGCCCTGCCAGCGGATTGAAAATAGGCTGCCACCATCATCGATATCCCGCTCAGCGGGCAGGCCAGCGCCATCAGCCTTAACGCTGACTGCCCTTCGGTGATGATTTGGGGTTCGTTTGAAAGCAGCCCAATCAAGGCAGCCGGGAAGAGCAGGCACAGGCAGCAGATGAACAGCCCATAGATCACCGACGAACTGAGCGAATAAGCGATGGTTTTCTGCACCCGGTCATAATACATCTTCCCAAAGTTATACCCTAACACCGGCTGCATCCCCTGCATAATGCCCGTCTGCGGAGTGTTCAGGCTGGAAAACAGCCGGCTGGTGATCGCGAAGATGCTCAACGCGCTGTCTCCGCCGATGGCTTTGAGCAGGTTATTTGTGATGATGACAAGCAGGCTGGCGCTGAAACTTTTGATGAAGGAGGGAAAACCGATCAGGATCACCTCACCGATCGTTGCCCAGTCTGGTTTGAAATAGGAAAGCTTGATCTGGTAGGTACGGTTCTTTTTGAAGAAGAAAAAGTACATGCTCATCCCGGCGGAGAGCGCCTGCCCACCGATGACGGTCGCCAGGGCTGCCCCTGAAACGCCCATATGCAGCACCATGACAAACAGCCAGGCAAGAAATGTGTTGGCAGCTACCGGAATGATCCACATCGCCGTTGAATAACGAATACTTCCGTCAGCCCTGACGATTGTCGAGAAACCGGTGCTGAAGATCGCGCCGAGGAAGATAATCCGCCCGTACTCGATGGCATACGGCGCAACGCTTTCGGTCGCCCCAAACAGATAGACGATCGGCTCGATGAACAATGCGCCGAACACGCTGATGGTGATTGCTACTGCCCAGAAGATCAGAAAGGTATTGGCGACCGTCCGGGAAGCCTTCTCGGGGTTGTTCGCGCCAAGCGCCCGCGAGACGACCGATGCGCCGCCGGCTCCCACCGTGGTTGCAACGCCGCCGAGGGCGATCAAAACCGGAGAGATGATCGAAGCCCCGGCGGCGGCCAGCGAGTTGATCCCCACGGAGAGGAAGTATGTATCGGTAACGCTGTATATGGCGTAGACGAGCAGCGACAGCGTGGTCTGAGAGGACATCTCCCAAAGGAGACGGCTGATCTTCTCCGTCCCCAGCCGTTCGACTTTGGAGCCGCCAGCCATGAGCGCTTAGTTTTCCTGCAGCCATTTCATGGCATGGGCGATCAGGCCCAGGCCCATGTTGCTGACTTCATCCGTGGGATAGTTGCGGTAATAGCACTCTGTCTTCATCACAAGGCCGAGGTGCAGCGTATACAGATAGTTCCGTACATCTTCTGCGTGGGTAAACGTGGTTTTCCCGTAGCCCTGCAGGCATTCCTGCCCACCGCCAAAGGCCGGCATCCGGAACTGAGCCTCCATTAAGGGATCAGCCCAGAGTACGCGTTCGAAATCAAGGATGCCGGTAATTTCGCCGTCTTTGACAAAAAAGTTCAGCTCCCAGGCATCCCAGTGGACCATCCGAGGCGTGGTCACTTCATCCAGCGCAGGCGCGTGTTTCAAAATGGCGGCGCGGATCTCGTCAACCGGAAAACCATAAACGGCGTCTTTCCTCAGGCCATCATCAAACACCGAATCACAAATTTTGATGAATGCCTCTCTCCAGGTATTGGCCCGCAAGTCGGGGTTTCCGTCATAGCCAAAGTATGTCCCGGTATACTGATTGATCTCCCGGATGATTGCGCCGATTTGCCGGTCGATCTGCGCCACGGTTTCGGGCGGTAAGGAGCCTTTGACGTGGCCGTAATTATCCCCGGTCAGCTTCTCCATGAAGAAGTAATTCGAGTCGCACAGGTCTCTGGCAGTGTCATAATAATAAATCTCTGGGACGGGAATCGCCGGGTTTTGCGCTGCCATGCGCATGGCAGCGACTTCGGTCGTCATGATATCCTTCTCATATGACATCACTTCCGCGCCCTGCGGTGGGGCGATCTTGAGGACCACCTCTCGACCGTCTGAAAGGCAGACGTTATAAGCGGCATTGAACCAGCCGTCTTTTAACTCCGTCACCGCATCATCGACCGCCGCGAGCGTGACCCCATCGAAGGCCCGCTCGACCATCCGCGCGATTTGCTCCCGCGTCTTCCGGTTCTTGGTTGTGCTTTCCATGGAATGCCCCTTATTTCCAACAAAGTCCTATAAATAACCTGATATGAGACAGGTAGTGTTCTGATGCAGCGCAAACAGAACACTACCTGTTTTTTCTGAAACGAGGTTTACTACTCTACAACTTCAAACTCAGCGTGAAGCTCGGCGGTCGAGTCAGCGCCGGCCCAGACGTCAAAGCCCGCGGCTTCCTGGATCCATTTCCCGGCGCTGGTGCTCCAGTAACCCAGCTCGTTTGGACCAAGCGAGAAAGTGACCGTCCTGGTTTCGCCAGGCTGTAGCGTGAGCCGTTCAAAGCCCTTCAATTCGCGCATGGGCCGCGAATCGCTGCCCCACTTCTGGTGAATGTAAAGCTGGACGACCTCATCGCCCGCCACCGGGCCGGTATTGGTCACATCGACGGTGACGGTGAGCGTCTCGCCAACCTTGACCTGCGGCGCGGAGACTTTCAGGTTCGTAATCGAGAAGGTGGTATAGCTGAGACCGTAGCCGAAGGGGAACAGCGGCGTGGTCGGGCCATCCCAATAGCGAGAGCGGTAACCTTGGCTGCTCTCCGGCAGGTGCGTGAGGGTCCGTGCATAGTAGAGGGGCGAATGGCCGCCGCTGCGGGGGAATGTGACCGGCAGCTTGCCGCCTGGGTTGTAGTCTCCGAAGAGAATATCGGCGACTGCGTGACCGCCTTCTGTGCCCGGCTCCCAGGCTTCAAGGATGGCGGGTACGTTTTCGGCGGCCCAGTTGATGCTCAACGGCCGGCCGTTCAAGAGCACCAGCACCACCGGCTTGCCCATGGCTACCACCGCTTTGAGCAGTTCTTCCTGCCGTCCGGGAAGGTCAATCGAAGCCCGTGAAGCAAATTCACCGGCCATGTTTTCGGATTCGCCCAGCACCATGATCACCTGGTCAGCGCCGCGGGCAGTTTCAAGGGCTGCCTGGAAGGCTGCTTCGGCCTCTTCAGCCGTCTGCGGCGGCTTGAGACCTCCTGAAAAATCATCGAACATCGATGGAATTTCACGCCGGATCTCAGGCCCAGGAGCGTATTCCACGCGAGCGTCTGGCAGCTTGGCGCGGATGCCCTCGAGCACGGTCACCGCTGCGGGCTGGTGGCCAAAGACCATCCAGGACCCCTCGGTCGCTGATTTGGAGTCTGCCAGTGGGCCGATGACTGCCACGTTCTTCAAGTCCTTTGAAAGCGGCAGCAAGCCGCCCTCGTTGCGCAGCAGCACCATGGAGCGCAGCGCAGCGAGACGCGCCGCCTGGCGGTGTTCGGGGATAGCAACTACCTGTTCCAGCAGCCCTTCATCGACATACGGCTGCTCAAACAGCCCCATGCGCACCTTGATGGTAAGGATTGGGCGAACCGCGTCGTCGATTTCGGCCATGGTCAATTTGCCTTCTTCCACCAGCGCGGTCAGGTGCTCGAGGAAGGTGTTGCTGGCCATGTCCATATTCATGCCGGCTTTCAGCGCGCGCAAGGCAGCGTCTTTGCCGTCTTTGGCGAATCCCTGGATGACCAGGTTGCCGACAGCCATCGCATCACTGACCACAAAGCCCTGGAAGCCCCATTCATCACGCAGAACGTTACGCAGCAGCCAGCGGTTGCCGCTCGCCGGTACGTTGTTGAGGTCCATATAGGCGCTCATAAACGTACCTACACCGGCATCGACCGCGGCCTTGAACGGCGGGAAGTAGATGTTGCGAAGCTGTGCTTCAGAGAGGTAGACCGGGTCGTAGTCCCGGCCGCCGTCGGCTGCGCCGTACCCGGCGAAGTGCTTGGCGCAAGCCACCAACCGGTCCGGCGCGCCGGGGTAGGGCCCCTGGAAACCGCGCACCTGCGCGGCGGCCATTGCTGCGCCCAGATAAGGATCTTCACCTGCGCCTTCCACAATGCGGCCCCAGCGTGCGTCGCGGGCAATGTCGAGCATCGGGCCAAATGTCCAGTGAATACCTGCGGCGCGGGCTTCCCTGGCTGCTACGGCCTGCGCCTGTTCGGCGACGGCCGGGTCCCACGATGAAGCCATCGCCAGCGGAACAGGGAAGATCGTCCGGTAACCGTGGATTACATCCAGCGCGAAGAGCAGCGGAATTTTGGATGGGCTCTCTTCAACTGCAATTTTTTGCAGCCGGTTAAACTCTTTCGTGTCGTTCAGCCACAGAACCGAACCGGCCCCGCCCTTGCGGATCACCTCCTCGGGCTTCGGCCCCTGGTTCCACGATGCGCCGCCAATCTGCGTGAGCTGGCCCACTTTTTCAGCGAGAGTCAGCTTTCCAAGGATTTCCTCGACACGCCGGGCAACAGCGGCCTGATCTTCCGTTGCAACTTTTCCAGCATTCTCTATTTTGTCCATATGATCTCCTTTGTCAGTTCGGCTAAATCCGGGACAAGATATTTTTATATAACTGCCAGAATCTTACCTCAAAGAAGGCCTGGCTTAATCGGCTGAAACTGTGACAGATGCAGCCCGCGTCTTTCGCTGCTGCATGGATAAGAGATAAACAGCGAGCAAACCCGCATAAACCGCCAGCAAACAGGCAGGGATTACTTCCAGTGAAATCTGGCGCGCCAGCACGCCCATCATGCTGGGAATGACTGCCGTCCCGAAGCCTGTCGCGGCCATTTGCATACCGATTGTATTTGCAGCATGCTGTTCGCCAACCCGCAGCCGGGTGCCTGACATCATCGCCGGGAAGATTGGCGCGATCGACAGGCCAATAACTGCCACGGCTACCACGTTTGCAATCTCAGAGGGATTCCAGATCAGCAGGACTGCGCCCAGGAGCGCGCCGGCTACGCCGCCCAACACCAGCCGGTTAATTCCGGCCCGGTTTGCGACGATCCCCGCCAGGATCCGGCCAATGGTAAAGGTGAACCAGTAGCTGCCGGCGAAAAATCCTGCCAGAGTCGTGTCCACCCCGCGCGATTCAGTCAGCAGCGAGTAGGTCCAGGTGCCCAGCGAGCCCTCAGCGCCCACGTACAGGAAAAACAATAAAACGCTCAACCACACTTGCGGCTGCCGGAGCGTTTCTCTCATGGGGGTTTTGTAATCGGTCAGGGTTTTTTCTTCTTTGGCTTCACTGCCGCTTTTTGGTTTTACGCGGTTCTGCATCCACATGGAAATCGTCAGCGTAAAACAGACCGCCAGCACAAGCTGGAAAATCCCGACGGCCCGATAACCGAACTTCCAGGTATTGTAGGTTGTCAGTCCCAGGGTCATGATGATTGGCCCAGCCGTAATGCCGACGCCCCAACTGGCATGCAGCCACTGCATCAGCCCTTCGCCAAAGTTCGCTGCCACGTAGGTATTCAGACCGGCATCGATCGCGCCGGCGCCCAACCCTGCGACCACGCCCAGCAAGACCATCATCCACCATTCGGGAACAAGGGTATAACCGATCAGCGCCGCGCCTGTGAGCAGGCAGCTGCCCGCAAGAACCCGGCCCACGCCTACGTGAGAGAGCAGATAACCGCTGAGAAAGCTCGAGGTCATGTACCCGATCACGGAAGCGGTCAGCAGCATGCCAATCGCATCCAGTGGAATGGAAAACCCGGCCCGGATCGACGGCCAGCCCACGCCCAGCAAGCCGTCCGGCAGGCCCAGCGCAATAAAAGCAGCGTACGCCAAAATAATCAGACCAAGTCTTGGGTACTGTTTTATTTTTGTCCAGAAGCTCACGGATAAAGTTCCTTTCAATTAAATGAAGTGGGGGATTGAGGGCTTATAATTATTTCTCACTTCTTTCCCATAAGATGACATTGGAAATCAAGTGTATTTGTACCACAGCACCTTCCATTTTGCAATCGATTGCAGTGATGTTTATAAAAAGCCTGACGGAATCTGATCGCGTCAGGCCGTTTTCCGAATCACCAGTTCCACGGGGATCGTAACACTGGTAACCACCCCGGTTTTGATGTATTGAATGAGGTTTTGCGCCAGAAGTTCGCCGGCCAGAGGGAGATTCTGCCGGATGGTGGTGAGCGGCAGATTGTTATAGAGCGCAATGGGTAAATCGTCATAGCCAACAACGGCGATGTCCTCCGGGACGCGCTTTCCGCGCTCCTGGATGGCGTGAATGGCTGCAATTGCGGTCAGGTCGCTGTTGGTAAAGACCGCATCCAGATCAGGCGATTGATCCAACAGGCGCTCCATGGCGGAGCATCCGGAGGCATAAGAATAATCACTAAATGTCACAAGGTTGGGATCCAGGCTGCGCCCGGCTGACTGCAAAGCATTTTCATACCCTGTAAACCGGCGCTGGACGGTTAGGTTATCAGCCGGGCCGCCCAGAAAAGCAATCCGCTTCCGGCCAATATCGATCAGATGCCGCGTAGCCAGCGTGCCGCCGGTTATGTTGTCTCCAGAAACCGAGCAGTAGTTGATATCGGGCACCGGCGTACCCCAACCGATAAAGGGCGCGCCGATCTCCACCAGTCTCTTAATGAGAGACGGCTTGACGGTTGAGGTCATGATGAAAAAGCCATCCACCCGCCCGCTGTCCAGGTAATCCTGTATCCAGGCGGTGTCGTCTGGTTTGACATGAACAATCAGCAGATCATAGCCCAACGGGCGCAGCCCCCTCCCAATCCCGGATAAGAGTTCTTTCCCAAACAAATCTTCACCAGAGAAAAAATCAGGGGAATAGTCAGGCGCAATAAATGCGATTGTGCGGCTCTGGCGCAACCTCAGGTTGCGGGCCGGGGCATTGATCCGGTAATTGTATTTTCTGGCAATCGCCTTAATTCGTTCTCTCGTCTCTTGATTAATGAGCGGGCTGTCATTTAAAGCACGCGAAACCGTCGACCTTGAGACGTTGGCCAGCCGGGCGATATCTTCAAGCGTTTGAACGGTCTCTTTGCTCATTTCAATCCCTTAATCTTTGCAATCGATTGCATTATAGCATATCTTCGCCCGTTTGTATCACTGAGTTTGAAAAGAGAAATGGGGCGTCTAAAAAAATCGTTTGGACAACCCGTTGGTACTGCCAGGTTTGAAAAGAGAAGGGGTTGTCCAAAATACGATTGGACAACCCCTTTGGTCAGGACCGGAATCACAGGGAGGTGATTATGCCCGGATCTCCTGGCGCTGGAAGAGAATGTACGCCAGAACAAACAGCAAAATGGTTGCGGCGATCATCCCGGTCAGGTGCGGCCAGATCAACAATACAGACTGGCCGAACGGGAGCGGCGTGCCCAGGATGGCTCCTTCCAACTGCGCAGGCAGCAGGATTCCCAGCGAGCGGACCTCTGGTTGAAGCAGGGCCATCATCGTCTCGGCGTAAAGAGTATTGGGCGAGATGCGCGACAGGGCCAGCTCCATGTTCGCCCGGGCCAGAATCTCTTGCGGAAAACCGATGCGAATTGGGCTGAGAACTTGCGCCAGCAGGCCGGAGATCATTCCCCAGAAGACCGTGAAGAACAGCCACACGGCGATAGAGGCCAGCGCAGCCGTAGCGGACTGGCGGAATATCACCGAAAAGACCAGCGCCAATGCCAGCCAGATCCCGCCGTAGAAGATGGTCGCTAGCAGGAACGTCAGCCCGCGCGCCACCTCTCCGGCCCCTGGGGCGACGCCCAGCCGCAGGATGCCCATGCCAAAGATCAGCAGCCAGATGGCGGTGCAGACCAGCGCAAGCGTGAAGAGACAGGCGAGAAATTTGCCCATCAGCAGCGCATCGCGGTAGATCGGCTGGGCCAGGATGCGCGACATGGTGCGGCGGGTGAATTCGCCGTTCACGGTATCAAAGGCCAGCGCGATAGAGACCAGAGGGATGAAGAAAGCCAGCAGGCCGACAAAGGCCGGCAGCGGATTTCGCGCGCTTGTGAACAGGCGCAGGTAAAGGAAGTCGTCCTCGCCTGCCGACTGCGGGAGCTGCTGCGTGGCGACGTAGATCGTACCCACCGCGGCCAGCAAAATCAACAGCTCCAGGATTAACATGCGCGTGCTGGAGAGGTGATCGGCCATTTCTTTAAACATCACCGACCACATTCCCGTCCACGGCGAGCCTTCTCTGGCATGTTTAATGGTCTTCGTTTTCTCATCCGGCAGCGTGTGACTTTTCAGGGTGGCTTCCCTCATTCTTCACCTCCTTGAAATAGGCCGAGTAAATGTCATCCAGGCTTTGCGCGTGCACGCCAAGCCCCAACAGCCTTCCGCCGGCAGCAATCACCGCCTGAGCAGCCTCGGGGCGCACGTCATGCGCGGCTTCCAGCTCATACATTTTGCCGTTGACAGCCCGGACGTTTGAGACAGCCGGCACATGCTCCAGCGAGCGAAGGATCGCTTCACGCTCACCCTCCGCATCGATGACGATTCGGAAGGCTCCGCCCAACAATTTCTGGGCCAGATCATTGACGGTTCCCTCCAGCGCCATTTTGCCCTGATTGAACAGGCCAACCCGGTCGCAGACGGCCTGCACCTGGTGGAGCAGGTGAGAGGAAAGCAGGATGGTGATCCCGTCTTCCTTCAGTTCGCGGATCATGTCCAGGAACTGGTGCGAGGCTTCCGGGTCAAGACCGGAGGTGGGCTCGTCCATGATGATCAACTGCGGCTGCTTGATCAGCACGTCGGCCAGCCCTAAACGCTGGCGCATGCCGTGTGAGAACGTGCGCACCCGCTGGTTGGCGACCTGTTCCAACCCGACGCGGGCCAGTGCTTCAGCCACGCGCCGGTCGAGCTCGCGGTCGGGGATGCCGTTTAACCGGCCAATGTAAGCCAGGTTCTGGCGGGCAGTGAGTTCATCGTAGAACCCTACCTGGTCGGGTAAATAGCCCACCCGGGCCTTCACGCTGAGGGGCTGGCGAGCCGGGTCAAGTCCAAGCACGCGCACGGAACCGGAAGTCGGTTCGGTGAGTCCAAGCAGCATCAGGATCGTGGTGGTCTTGCCCGCGCCGTTTGGTCCCAACAACCCAAATACTTCACGTTCCTGAACCTCAAGATTCAGCTGGTCGACCGCGGTAAAGGCGCCGTACTTCTTCGTCAGGTTATGGGTGCTGATAATTGTACTGCCCATAAGCTAACTCCTCTCTACAGGTGAGAAGCAAGGTCAGCGGCGACCAAAGCGAACTACGGCCATGCCAACCACCGCCACAGCTACAGCAATCAGGCCAATCCCGGCTACACCCCACAGGGTAGAAGTGCTTACAGTGATGCGAAATTCAGCCGACTTCTGGGTAACGTCGAGCGGGCGTGCGTTAATTGTGACCATGTAATCGCCGGCAATTGCTTTTTCAGGCGGCGTTAAGTTCAGAGTCACTTCCTGGCTTTGCCCGGCAGGGATTTCAGCGATCTCTTCAGGGCTAAATGAAACCGACCAGCCAGAAGGCGCGCTTGAGCTCAGTTTGATACCGCGCAGCGCCGCTGTGCCTTCGTTGACTAACAAGATCTTCAGGGGAGACTCTCTCCCGGCGGTCGCATTGCCTGAAAGACGGCCGTCAGGCGTGCTGATTCTCAGGTTGCCTTCACCAACCACTTCTGCGGTCAAATCCAGCGAAGCCTGCACGTCACCCGCTGTGGCCTGCACGGTGAATGGATAGCGGCCGCCTTCCAGGTTCAACAGCGGGCTTGCTTTGATGGTCAGGCTCTTTGATTCGTTGGCAGCCAGTTCCAGTTCGGTCACTTCTTGACCGCCTGATTCGATCGTGACGTTCATGTTCTCAGGTTGGGTCGCAGAAAGGGACACCACCAGATCTTCGCCGCCTTCATTTTTCAGATCCGCTGTGAAAGTAAAGGTACCTCTGGGCGTGCCGCGCTTGGTGGCTAACCCGCTCACCGTCAGCGATAGGCGCGGAGGCAGCTTTTCAGCAAAAGTAAAGCGAAGCGGCAGTTCGACCCTGGTATTACCTTTGGCGACCACGATTACCGTATACTCACCGGCTTCTACATCAGCAGGCGGTTCCAGTCGCAGGTCAACGCTGGCATCACTTTTGCCATCAAGATACACTGCGTCAATAATGGTTGATCCACCGCGGAACGATGAGTTCCAGCCTTCCGGCAGGTCCTCCAGCGACAGCGCAACGGTCTGAGCAGTACCCGAGCGGAGTTTCAAGGGGACGGTAATGGTTTCGTTAAATCCCACCATGCGGCTGGGATAAGTTGTGAAGATGGTCAGCGGCTGATCTTGCTCGGCTTGCGTTTGTGTATCTGGGGTTGCCGTGGGCGTCTCTTGCTGGCTGTCCTGGGCGAAAACCGGGACAGGCGCGGCAAAGAGCAGTGCAAGAATCAGCAGTGTAGATATCACGAATACTGAGCGCTTCATCTCTTAATCCTCCTGATTATTTTGTTGTTTCGATTTGTTTTATTTTGACCTTCCTTTGCTTTTTGCTAAAAAATGGCAGTTGAAACGTTTGAACCTTGGCCTTGATTCGCTGGATCAGGTGTTCGCGAGGCTCATGCCTGGGTAGAGAAATGGTGAGGACGCCGTCCTCTAACACGGCGCTGGCGCGATTGGCATCCACTGCATAAGGCAGATGAACGGAGCGGCGCCACCGGCTGTACCGCTGTCCGCGAATGCTGTATCCGGAATGGTTCCGATCCACGCGCGATTCATGCTGCGCCTGGATGTTCAAGTAACCATTCTGTACCGTCACGTCGATGTCCTCTTCATCTACGCTTGGCAGCCTGGTTTGAACCACCAACCGGTCATGTTCCTCGTACAGATCTACCGCCGGGTCATCAAAGGGGATGTATTTGTCCAGGTGGTTAAACAGTAAGGAGGCGCGCCGGTTAAATAAGTCGATAGGCGAGCCTGTCATATACCGGAGAGCGAGATTCACCGGCTCATCCCAGAAGAACGGGCTCGCAGCGCGGCGCCATACCAGACGGCGGTTGGGGAAATAGCGGATCAGGCTGAACATTTTCCACCTCCTTTCTTAATAATGACTACCGAAATAAAACGAGTAAAAAGTAGAAGGGCTCCGGAAAATCCGGAGCCCTTCTCAGGTGATTATGTTGTTTCTGCAACCCGTTCCTCGATCATCTCTGGCTGGGCTCCGGGATTGATTTGAATCCGCCTCGGTCTGGCCTCCTCACGTTTTGGCAGGAAGAGGCTCAAAACGCCCGCCTCGTAATTCGCCTGGATGCCATCAACATCAATCGTTTCGGGGAGCGTCAGGCTGCGCTGGAACGGCCCGGACCAGCGTTCTTTGAGGTGCACGTGATGTTGATCACCATCATCTGCCCTCAACTCCCCTTTAATGGTCAGCACATTGCTGCCGAAGGTAACCTCCAGGTCGTCGAGGTTCATTCCGGGCAGGGAGGCCTTAACCGTGTAGCCATCCTCCGATTCGATGACATCCAAAGGGATGCAGTCGTCTATCAATCCCTGGCTTCGCCATAACTGGTCGAAGAAGCGGTTGAAGGTGTCAACCATGTCATTGATCTCGTAGAAAGGATTTCGACGCGCTAACACAGACATCACCTCCTCGCTCGTATGGGGTTGTGAACCCAGAAGGGTTCATAAGATTTCCTGGTATAAAATAGCGCGGTTTTGTTAATTTTTTGTTATAAGCAAAATAAGAGATCTATAAAAAAATAAAGAGTTCGATCTTTTGTTATACTTTTTATATGGCGATTGAATTCACCGGCGAAATCTGGTACTGGCGTGGCCCCGCTCCATATCACTTTGTCTCGGTTCCCGAGCTGGAGAGCCAGGATATCAAAGCTGTATCGGGTTTTGTATCATACGGCTGGGGGGTGATTCCGGTTCGGGTTCGCATTGGAAACACGGAATGGGAAACCTCATTGTTCCCGAAAAACGGCCGATATCTCGTGCCAATCCGCGATAATGTCCGCAAAGCAGAGGGCCTGGAGCTAGGCAGCCGGGTAACGATACATCTTGAGGTTGTTCGTCGATAAGGAGGGTCATCATGCCTGAATATATTCCCAGCCCGGAACGATGGGTTGCAGAACAGGTGGAATTGTATGAAAAAAGCGGCGGCACCCAGGGCGTGACTTTGTTGGATACCGGCATGCCGGTCGTCATTGTGACTCACCGCGGCAGAAAGACCGGGGCAATACGAAAGACTCCCTTGATGCGAGTGGTCGATGGGAACAACTACATCCTGGTTGCATCCAAGGGTGGAGCGCCGCAGCACCCGCAGTGGTACTTTAACTTGAAAGCAGATCCCAATATCGAACTCCGCGACAAGACAGAGGTCTTTAAAATGCGCGTTCGAGAGGTCGTCGATCCGGCGGAGCGGGATCGGCTCTGGAAGATCGCGGTGGAGGCATTTCCACCTTATCAGGAGTACCAGACGAAAACGAAGCGCCTCATCCCAGTCTTTGTCGCGGAGCCTGTTGAATGAAGGTGCTTGCACCAGGATAAACGAAAAAGACAGGATTCGTTTTTCCGTTTGCACGGAGAACATTCGTAGGAGATGAGCCGTCAACGAATGAGAGAAACGAATAATCGAATGATGGGCTGTCCTCTGTACTTTGGGTTGAAAGGACATTGGTGGGGCATCGTGTTTTCGTTATCTCGAAAATGAGATCCTGTCTCTGCCAGTCATTTTCATTCATCCTGGTGCAGACGAAGTCTGGCATGGAGCTTTATTTGTTTCCATCATTTGTTGACAGCGCACCTGGGCATTCATACCGCAAAGCCGGGTGAGGTGCAGCGCCAGGAGAAGGCAGCGGCTGGTCTAGGAACATGAAGAGAGCCGGTAAAACGCGCCGGCTCTCGCATTCGTTGATGGCTTGTCGAAATCCGTGTAATCTGTGTCAAAAATTCGTTGGCAGCGGGCGATTTTCGATATAAGCAAGTTAATCAAGCGCCTGGTAGACCAGGTTCTGGAGCAGGGTGCTGTGCTGGCGAGGGGCCATCAGCCGCTGGGTTGCCACCAGGAACACCATATCTTCCTCGGGGTCGATGACCATTTCGGTCCCTGCTGCGCCGCCCCAGCCATACGAGCCGTTCGAGCGCATCGAGCCGTTCAAACCGCGGTCGACCATGACACCCATGCCCAACCCGTAGCCAAAGCCCCAGTTAGGATACTGGGCACTGCCCATGGTTGCCATCTGCGCAGGGGTGAGATGGTTCGTGCGCATCAGATCAAGCGTCTTGCGCCCTAAAATACGCACGCCGTCTAGCTCGCCGCCGTTTAGAAGCATCCGCCCAAAGCGCAGGTAATCGCGCTGCGTTGAGACCAGTCCCATGCCACCCATCGGCGCTACAGGCGGTTTCAGCAGGTGACTGTCCTGCGGCGCGCAGGCCAGTTCGGTCTTCCCATCGGGGCCAGTAGTGTAGAGCGCAGCCAGCCGGTTTGCTTTTTCGGGCGGAACCCAGAAGCCGGTGTCATCCATCCCCAGCGGGGTAAAAATGCGTTCCTGCAAGAATTCGTCGAAAGGCATATCTGCCAGGACGCTGACCAGGTAGCCCACCACATCGTGCGCCATGCTGTAGTTATATCTCGCCCCGGGATGGTCGATCAGCGGCAGTTCAGCCAGCTTTTCCATCATTGGCTCCAGCGGCATTTGTGCATAGGTGATCCCGTCAATCAACCGGGCTTGCTGGTAGCAGCGGTCCACCGGGTTTTGAGGGTCAAAGCCGTAGCTCAGACCGGCGGTATGCGTTAGCAGGTGGCGGATCGTCATCGGGCGCTCCGGGTCGATCAGGCGCATGTTCCCTTCCATGGTCATGCCGCTAAAAACTTTCACGCGGCCAAACGCTGGGATGTAACGCGACACCGGGTCATCGAGAAGGAACTTGCCCTCTTCAAACAGCATCATCAGCGCAGTGCAGGCGACCGGCTTGGTCTGCGAATACATACGGAAAATCGTGTCTTTCTCCCAGGGCCGCCCGGTTTCAACGTCCATGCACCCGGCAACCTCATCGTAGATCACTTCGCCGTGCCGGTATACCAGTAAGGCGAAGCCTGGATAGTCAGACGAATCAATTAGATTGTGCATCGCCGGGAGGATGTGGTCCCACCGGCAGCCGGCCATGTGTCCATTCGATTTCATAGCATACCCCTTATAGGATTTCAGTAATGGCAGCGAGTCTGGTTAATCTTATCAGAAAACAGCCTGTGGTTTAATGGATTTACTTCTTCAAGAACGCAAACAAACCTTTGATTAACTGCCCGTTGATCATCATCGCCAGCGCTTCGAGCTTTGACCGGTTGAGCGACCCGCCGCCCATCAACATGCCGCGCAAGGGCAGTTCTCGCCCCATTGCCAGCATTAGCGCTCCGGTGGGCGTGTCTTCTTTACCGGCGACCACCCTGCGCATATTGTTATCCACGGCTTTATACAGCGCCCTTCCGATCCAGGAACCGGTCATATCGAACACCGGGGTGTTTAGATCGTACTGGCCTTTTTGCGGCGGGATATTGGCAGGTACCGGACGGCCTAAGAGCGCTTCAAAATCCTCCTGGCTGAAGGGCGCGTCTTTGGCCGGGTGGTAGTACGCTGCCAGCGCCTGTTTGTCCACCGGGGAAACCTTGCCCTGGCCCGTTTCGAGGCAAAGCACAGCCTTCAGGCGGATATCGCGCGAAGATGCGCCGACCAGGATCTCGAAATCACCGGGTTCCACCACCCACTCGCGGCTGCCTGCGTCATAATAGGCAAAGGCGCGCGGGCCCAGGGCGATGGAGATCTCCCGTTCCTCCCCAGGTTGAAGCTCCACTTTGGCAAAGCCCTTCAATTCCTTCTCCGGGCGGAAGGCGGTGGACTCAACATCGCGCACATACAGTTGAGCGGTCTCTTTACCGGCGATGCTTCCGGTATTTTTCACTTTGAATACGGCGGTGACGGTGTCGCCCGACCGGTTGAGCCGCAGGTCGCTGTATTCAAAGGTGGTGTAGCTCAGGCCGTGCCCGAAGGGGAACAGCACGGGGATACCGGCGGTGTCGTAATAGCGATAGCCAACATAGATGCTTTCGCGGTATTCGACGGTCACAGGGCCGCCGGGATAATAGGGATGAGACGGGTTGTCTTCCAGCCTGAGCGGGAAGGTCTCTGCCAGCTTGCCTGAGGGGTTGACCTGCCCGGTGAGAATGGCGGCAACTGCGCTCGCGCCGGCCTGCCCGCCGAGATAGCCCTCCAAAATGGCTGGTACCTGATCCACCCAGGGCATTTCGACCGGCGAGCCGTTGCTCAATACCACAACCACGCGCCGGTGTTCCGCGGCGATGCGCTCGATCAGCGCGTCGTGCCCGGCGGGCAGGCGCATATGCTTGCGGTCAATGCCTTCAGCCTCGTCCATATCGGTCAGCCCGGCGCAGATCACCACCACATCTGCCTGCCCGGCTGCGTTCAGCGCTTCCTGGATCAGGTCTTCGTTTGTTTCACCTTTGCTTGTGTAGCCGGGAGCATACAACAGCCTGCCTTCGCCGGTGAGCCTGCCCAGCTCGTCGTACAGGTTTTCCAGGCGGGTGGGGTTGATCAGCGAGCTGCCCGCGCCCTGGTATCGCGGTTCTCTCGCAAAGCGGCCAATTAAGGCGATTTTCGCTCCGGCGGAGAGCGGCAGCAGTCCCGACGGGCATTCAGGCGCGGAATCGTTTTTCAGTAAGACGGCTCCTTCAGCAGCCGCCTGGCGCGCTAACGCATGGTGCGCCTGCGGATCATAGGTGAAATCTTGTGCAAGGGTTTGCTGGGCTTTGCAGATCAGGGTCAGGATGCGCTCAACCGCCCGATCCAGCGCGGCTTCATCCAGCTTGCCAGCGCGCACCGCCGCAACGATCCGCGCGTCGCTGCCGCTGTTTGTCCCGGGCATTTCCAGCTCAACGCCTGCTCTCAGCGCCTCGACCGGGTCGTTCATCGCGCCCCAGTCGGTGACCACCAACCCCTGGTGTCCCCATTCTTCTTTCAGAATCCCGGTCATCAGTTCGCGGTGATCGGAGGCATATGTGCCGTTAATGCGGTTGTAAGCGCACATCACCGTCCAGGGTTGGGCTTCTTTGACGGCAATCTCAAAACCGGCCAGATAAATTTCGCGCAGGGCGCGCTCATCCACGACGGAATCGGTGGTCATGCGGCGGGTCTCTTGATTGTTCACCGCGAAATGTTTGAGTGAAGCGCCTACGCCCTGGCTCTGCACGCCGTTGATGTGGCTTTTGGCCATCTCGCCGCTCAGGTATGGGTCTTCTGAGAAGTATTCGAAATTGCGCCCGCACAGGGGACTGCGTTTGATGTTCGCTCCAGGCCCCAGGATGACGCTGACCTTCTCCTGGCGGCACTCCTCGCCCAGGGCCACACCGACCTGATACACCAGGTCGCGGTTCCAGGTGGCTGCCAGGGCAGCAGCGGTGGGGAAGCAGGTGGCCGGCACGCTTTCGTTCAAGCCGACGTGATCGGCTGCGCCTGCCTGTTTGCGCAAGCCGTGCGGGCCGTCTGTCACCATAATTGACGGGATCCCCAGCCGCTCAATACCTTTTAAGTACCAGAAGTTCAGCCCTGAACACAGCGAGGCTTTTTCTTCCAGGGTCAATTCGCTGACGAGCTTTTGTATATTCTCCATTGTTTGCCTCATGATTATTGCTGGAAGATGGTGAAGGGTGATTTTATTTATCTTTCGTTGGCGGTAGTGGTTGTCAGAATTTGATTAATTATAGCCCCGCTTCCTGTAAGCATGGCTTGTTGAATAAATGGGGCTGTCCAACGTTCCCTTTTTGGACAGCCCCATCAAGAAGTCGATATTTGGATTGCTGTTCGTCAGGGCAGAATTCCCTGGAAAGGCGAAAACCCGTACAGCATCAAGGTCAGCCCGGTGATGCTGAACGAAAGCAGCGCACCCACG
>Ga0134094_1001310_pt1 | contig 24736 bp, 10 predicted proteins | sample 5_1taG_FD_94458 | JGI IMG/M metagenome (GOLD analysis project Ga0134094, IMG submission 94458) | Switchgrass degrading microbial communities from high solid loading bioreactors in New Hampshire, USA - 5_19_20_110_A1 metaG | ecosystem: Engineered > Bioreactor > Semi-continuous > Anaerobic >... | reverse complement strand
GAAAAGGAAACAAATTATGTTGAATTTAAAGGTTCCAATACATGGAAAAAACATACGTTTATTCTTCAAGACGCAGCCTTTAAAAATACAATAGACGGCAAGGCGGATATCCGCCTTGCCATCTGGAGCAATACCATGAAATATTCGTTTACTGACGTTCTATTTCGCTCAGTAACCGTTAGAAAACTGGATACAAAAAGTGTTTTCACCATCAATCCATCGACCGAAAAGCTTGGAAATGTGTTTTTTGCGGGAGAGCCCATTCAGTTTACTTATGAAATCGTCGTAAAAAACGAATATGCCTCAAGCAAGTATGTTTTTGCCGGAATTCCCATAACCGCAAAATATACTGCCATAAATTACGATGGGGAAGAAACGTGGAGTGAAACAGAGACATTTATCATGAACAATGAAAACAAAGTGGTAAAAAGCATTGAAATACCAAGCCTTGCTTATAATCTTTACAAATTAAGAATAGAATTAATGAACGAAGAGTACAAAATTTATTCTTGTAGAGAGCAGGAATTTTCGTACGTTTTCAGAAATCCGCAGGCGCCGCTTAATTATACCACAGGCGTAACGGCAGTTACTTATGTGAATGATTATCAGGCGCTGAATGAAATGATCAGCAAGAGCGGTTTCGGGTATGTTCGCTGGAATCAACAGTTCCCTTATACAATGCCGCACAATAATCGCACTATAATTGCCAGTTATCATAATGTACTGAGGGATATGTGTGATAATGGAATTAAAGCGCTGGGTTTTCTGTTTTCAACTCCCAGTCAGTACCCAATCATAGAAGGTGAACATTGGCCTCAATCCGATGCAAGCCGTAAAAAATTCGGCGAATTTGCAGAGTTTATGGCAAGCAGGTATAAAGGAATCGTTAATGAATTTGAATTTTGGAACGAATGGAATCTTGAAGGTTCTCAATTTAACCGCTTGAGGCTTTCGGTCAAGGATTATTTCCTTGCGTTAAAGGAAGTATATAACGGTGTAAAAAGAGGAAATCCCGCAGCACTGGTTGCAGGAGCCGCAACCAGTGGTGATGCCTTAGAGTGGAATACGGAATTGATTAAATTGGGCGGCGGCAATTATATGGATATTTTAACGGTTCATCCTTATCGATGGTCTACCGATCCCATAACAGGCACCATGTATGAACGATTAAAGGCGCTGCGGGACATGCTGGATGAACATGGACATCAGGATGTGGATATTTGGGTATCGGAAGTAGGTTATTCCAATAATTATAACGGAATAACCGATAAAACGCAGGGGTATTATCTTGCCCAGGTTTGTACCATGTTTCAGAGAGAGCAGATTGTTGGCGTAACCATTATCTACAAGTTTATATCGGACGGTATTGTGCGCTCGGAAAGAGAAGATAATTTCGGGTTAATAAAAGCGGCGCAGAATCCGGACGTACCTTACGCCGGAAAAATAGCTCTTCTTTGTATGTCTACCTATAATGCCTTGTTGGCTGATGCTGTTTGTACAGATTATATAGAAAAAAATGAGGATACCAGGCTCTACCGTTTTAGCCGCCGTTACGATAACAAGGATGTGGCCGTTTTATTTTCGAGAAAAGACAGCGAATTTGTCGCCTTGGATTTAGGCTGTGAAACCGTTAATGTTTATGATGAGTACGGCAACAAATCGGTTTTAAGCAGTATAAACGGCATATTTCATTTAACGGTGGATGCAAGACCGGTATATTTGGAGGGAAATTTTAACAAGTTCCGACTTTCCGAGCCAGCCATAAAAATAGAGCAAACATTATTCGACGTAATTGATAATGATTTGGTAGCATTAAATATACAAAAGGAAACAAACCTGGATTTGCATGCAAAAGTAACCTTGCCATACAAAAGTGCCATGGAAGTGGTTTCTGTTGATGACTTTACGGGGAGTCAAGGCAGGATTCAAATTAGAACCAGGCGTGAAGAATACGGCATTGAAAAAGTAAATTTGGTTTTATCGGATGGACAAAACATTTATTTTAACGATGATATTACTTTCAGGCATAAACAACCGGTGGAGATATTTATTGAACGTAATTTGGATATGAACGGCAACTGGAATATTTCCGCAGAACTTACCAATAACAGTTCTTGGCAGGAAGTAGAAGGGAAATTAACGTTGGGCTTGCCTGAAGATATTTTCGGAACTATTGATGTTGCTCAAAACGTATTCTTAAAGCCGGGAGAAGTAAAGACGGTAAAGCTTAACGTACCGAAATATAATAAGCGGGAGTCCATTGATATCCGGTTAAACTTTGAGTCCGACCGGTATGGCAGTATTCATCAAAAGGTATCGCTGGTGCAGGAAGGTTTGTTATATGCATATTCCAAACCCGTACTGGACGGAATTATTCATGACGAAGAATGGAATGACGGTTATTCCGTTGTGTTGTCCGGCGATAAATATGTAACCGAAACGCTGGTACCCAATACTCCGTATTTAGGTTCGGAAGATCTAAGTGCTAAGGTATGGACATTATGGGATGAGGAAAATCTATACATTGCAGTTCAGGTTGTGGATGATATCCATGATAATAATCATGATATCACGGAAACTTCGTCCAACCTTTGGAGAGGTGACAGTGTTCAGGTTGCCGTTATTTATGATCCCAGGGACCAATATCCAAAAGATACGTTTAATGAGTACACCTTTGCGCTTACCGACAAAGGTTTGAAAATGTATCAGGATAAGACCATATTTGAAAAATCAAAAATTGACGGCTGTGAATATGGAATAGTGCGTAATGAAGAGAACAAAACCACCACCTATGAAATCAAATTGCCTTGGAATGTGGTGTTAGAAGACGGTGTGAAGATCGGGGCATCCAAGGAAATCAAATTATCGGTTGCAGTGAACGACAGTGACAACTATGGCAGAAAGGCTTTTGCACATTGGGGTGACGGCATTGTTACCAGTAAAAACTCTTCATTGTTTAATAAAGTATTTATCAGAAAACAGACCAATGTCAAAAGTGCAAGCCAATAGGAGGGAGGAAATCAAGTGAAAAACATAAAACTGCTGCTGTTCCTTTTTGTTTTCTTTGCGTTGTATGGTGTAATTACTGCATCTGCCGCTCCTTTTTCGGATTTTTATGATAATTTTGACGGATATGACGGCCAATTGCCAAACGGCTGGTATCTTAACAATAATGATTATATCTCACACCTGTCTGCAAGTCCGGTAGGTGGTATTGCTGTTACCAATGAGTCTGAACAAGTCCCTAAAAGGCTTGTAAAACAATTTGAGGAAGAAGCAAATTTTGAAGAAGGCAGTGCATATTTGTTTGGCTTTGATTTTCACCTTTCAACAGGAGGATGGTATACAAAGATATATTTTGCATTAAATAAAGAAGAGAACGTCGATATGGAATATTATAGATGGACCGGGGATAATAAGGAGTCTCAGGGAAGGTTTGTCAGCACAGGTGCATTTGTAGCCTACACCGGTCAAGCCATATCACCTAAAGCCAATGCATGGCATACAGTTAATATTGTATTCGACTTGACAAACTCAAAGGGGGACGGCAATGCTTATGCCTATTACTTTGTTGACGGTGTTCGGCTTACAAAAGACGGAATGGATGCGTGCAACCTCGGGCCGATATCCGAATTTGCCGCTAAAGTACATAACTATTTAATAATAGGCGTCACACCGGGAAAGTTTGTTAATACCGAAGGAAGTGACGTCGTGTCCGTCAATAATGTTTTCGGAAGAAAGCTTGTAAACAATGAACTTTACACAGACATGGATTATTATCAGCCGTTAGGCACCAAGAAATATACGGTAAAATTTAAAAATCCCGTTATTACATCGAATATAGAATCAAAGATCATTGTAAAGAGAGATGGTATTATTTTAAACGACATCAATATTGTACCTATCAACAGCAATGCGGATATAACATACGGAGTGGATATAGTATTTTCTGAAGACGGAATGCAGATCGGAACATATACTATAGAAGTGGATGAAACGCTTATGGATGTGGTGGGTAACACCTTTGGGCACGGAACCAATGTTTTGTCGTATATTGTGGAACAAATAGAACAAGCCGTTTATTATTTTGACGGTTTTGATGAATTGTCAAAGTGGAAAGTTTCATCCAGTGGCATGAGTGCGGAGCTTGTAGATGTGGATGCAGCACATGGTAAGAGCCTGAAATTGATTAGCGAGAATGTGACAAATTCCATAGAAATTATTTTGAATCAGCCTCTTGATTTTCAAAAGCCCGGCTTATACTCCATTAGTTATGATTTATATCTGGACGGAAGTCTGCCGGAAAAAACCGTATCTCCCGGACAGTTGGTTTATGTAAATTTGCTTGGAATGGGATTAACCGGGAAAAATATAGGCTTTGCTTGGTACAGTAATACAAACGGTCTTTCGGGATATACGGTAAACAATACACTGGAGCCCAGAAATATTCAAGCACTTGTTCCGGGGCGGTGGTATAATTTTAAAACCGTTATTGATACCACAAAGATACCGGCGGTCATATTGAATTACATTGACGGAAGATTTATATATGAAGTGGAGCATCCCAGTGTAAATCCTGCTCAAGTTATAACCGGGATAAGATTTAGTGCCAGAACCAGTTCCAATGTAGAAGATGCGATTATAATCGATAACTTGTCGGTTACGGAAGCAGGAAATTCAAGCATTTTGTTGGGAAAAAATAAGAATGTCATGGTGCTGGAAGAAGGACAACAAGATATTGTTTTGAATTTCATCAGCCCGATTCATGCAAATGTATCCGAGATGACGGGAGAGGCGGTTAAAATCATCATGTATGAGAAGGACGATCATCTAATGTTGAATGGCATACCATACGACAAATATAAGATAGGTACCGTAACTACGTCATGCATCAGTATAAAACTGGATTCTAATGATGTGGTCAACGGAAGGCGTTTTGAAATAATGTTGGATGACCGTTTGAAGAATGCAGAAGGCATACAGTATGAACCGGTGTATCTATATATCGGGAATACGTCTCAACCGGCCATGGTTGCCGTACAATATATGGATTACGAAGAGAACGTCATCAAACCTGCAAACGGTGTGTTTCCGGTGGCAGTAAGCAAGCTTAAGGTTTATGCAACGGAGAGAGCAAGAGAGATTCAGGCTTCCATTAGTGGCATCGACACCAATTCTTATGCTTTAGGTAATTACATCATCATAGATTTGGCAGAACCTTTATCGCCAAAATCCAGTTATTCCTTGTGGATTAAAAGTTCCAATATGCAAAATGAAATTTCATCCATGTTTATAACAGGTGAAGGCGGTATTGTCATAAAAAACATTGCTTTTGTTGACGGTCTGAATCAGGTGGTTTATGAGGCCAAAAAAGGCGATGTTCTAAGGGTAATGGCTGAAATTGTAAACCTTACCGGGACGGAAGCAACCGTATATCTTTCCTATTCTGCCTTTGACAACAATGAGATGATTGATTTGTCTCTGGATACCAAAGGCATAACCTTAACATGGGGAAAAGGGTTTTATTATACCGATTACATAGAAGTGCCGGATACCATTGGATATGGTGAAATGAAAGGTTTTATCATCAATAATTACAGTGAATTAAAGCCATTAAAAGATTGTGCAACGTTAACAATTTCCAATTGAAGCGAGGTGAACATCCGTGAAACGAAAGGCAGCTTTCTTAATCGTACCAATGTTATTGGCGGTGTTTACTTTTTTCCATGCAAGTGCGGAGGAAAATCTGGTAATTTCACCTTTTGACAGGAACGGAGAAACGATTATAAGGGGAACAACACCGTCTAAAAATGAAAATGTGTTTATCACCATTTTCTATCCCAATAAGACTTATTTGGATTTGCTTAAATCATCCGACGGCAAGGACGTCATTGCTTATCAAAATCAAGTGAAATCGGATGAGAAAGGCAAGTTTTCATTCCGTTGCAGGCTGAATTCCGTAAGTGGCATATATACATTGCAGATAGGTACGGAAGGGAACAAGGATATCTTTCATGGCCCCCAAAAACTAATATACATGAATCCAGAGAAAAATGCAGTTGCTGCAAATGAACTAAAAAAGATTGAGACCATGGATAAAGAGCAGGGAATACAGCATTTATTAAATATTTTGTCGGACAATGACTGTGTCCTTGACCTTGGATTATATTACGAGTTATTTGATGAAGCACAAAAAGATAAAATTGCATTATTGATGTATAACACTGTTAAGATAAACGGTCTTGATACCATGGATTTATATGCGGCAAGAAAATTGTTTGTACAGAGTGTAATTACCAAACAATTAAATGACGGAAGATTATCGGATGTTATTGAATATCGCAATGATATAGAAATTATGAAGTCGGAAAAATTGGCAAAGTGGATTAATAAATATGCAAATAGCGAAGTATACCGTAAATCTCTCACTCAATATATTTCCGGCAAAAATTACAGTTCCGTGGACGACTTGAATGACGGTATTCTTTCATGGACCGTCCTTCAGGTAATTAAGGTTCCTGACGGGATTGGAAATATAAAAACAATTATGAATGATTATAAAGATGAAATAAAACGATTAACAGGATATGACGTTACAAACTATGATTCTCCTTCAAACGAATTTTATTCGGCCATATCAGGAAAGGATTACCCTGATTTAAAGCGTGTATTTGAAGACTATAATACATCACGTTCGAACAACAACGATTATTCAAGCGGACCACAGAAAGGAGGAGGCGGCGGTTCCGGAAAGAGTAAAATAACTCCTGTTTATGTTGATATGGAACACACCCCGGATATTCCTACCGGGCTTCCAACCCAATTTGATGACATGTACCAGGCTGAATGGGCAATAGAAGCCGTGAACAGCCTTTTTGAAAGAGGGATTATCCATGGAAAGACACCTTCACAATTTTGTCCTAATGACCACATAACCAGAGAAGAATTCACAAAACTTATCATAGAATACCTGGGAATCGGCGATGTAGAAGAAGATTTCGAAATTAATTTTCATGACGTAAGGAAGCAGGATTGGCATTATGAATATATTAAAAAAGCAGTCGGTGCAAAAATCATACGTGGTTTTAGTGATACGGAATTCGGAAGCGGTCGGTACATAACCAGACAGGATATTGCGGTTATTATATACAATGCAATTTTATATATGGAGAAAGCTTTAGATAATGTGGAATCGGACTATACTTTCAGTGATATGTATGACGTTTCCGAATATGCACAAGAAGCGGTGGCCATATTAAAAGCACTGAATATTTTAAACGGCTATGAGGATAATACGTTTCGACCCCTTAATTTTGCAACAAGGGCGGAGGCCGCAAAAATTATATATTCATTGGATAATATTTTGTAATGGTGGAGGGTCAAATGAAAAGGTCAATATGTTTTATATTAACAATTTTATTATTCATAACAAATCAATCTGTTACCAAGGTTTATTCTGCTACCGAGGATGATGCCGCTTTTGATGAGGCATTTGAGTTGTTGTGCGAGTTGGATATTTTACCTGAAAATGCGGATTATGATCATTGGTTGCTGGAAGAGGGGGTAACCCGAGCAACTTTTGCACATTATGTTTCCAATACAATACAAGCTGAGAATTTGGTAGCGTCTGCAAAAAAATATTTTAATGATGTTGCAAAGAACGATTGGGCATACGATAGTATTAGTGCCTTGGTAGAGCTTGGAGCAATTGCTGTGGGGCCTGATAGGATATTTTATCCTAATAGGCTAATAACTGTTAAGGAAGCTTATAAAATGATGTTGGATTTAATGGGATATTCGGAATATGCCAAGGTGAACGGCGGATATCCGACAGGCTATTTGCTTGCTGCAAAGAAGACGGGTTTAAGTCAACATATAAACGATAATGATAAACTGTCCTATGGTGAAATGATAAAACTGCTGTATAATTTTCTTCATGCTAATGTTATAGAGTCAAACTATATTAGCACCCTAAAGGGGATAAAGTATAAATCGTCAGAAACTAAAACCGTCATGTCGGTTTATAGAGGAATATACTGCCACGAAGGCGTTGTAACCGAAACGGAAATAACGTCACTTACAGGTGCTGCTTCTGTTGGAGAAAATCATATTAAAATAGACAATATCATCTATGATACAACCAATGTAAGATTAGATTTATTATCGGTTATTGGAAGCAACGTAAAAAGCTATTATAAAACGGAAAACGGAATCAATACTTTAGTATATTTATATATTGATACTTCTAAAAATGAAGCTTTAACAATGGATATCAATGATGTCGTAAAATTCGAAAACAATATATTGACCTATCATGACGGTGACGGAAAAGACAAGAAGATAGAGGTAGGTGAAAATCAGGAACCTTATGTGATTAAAAACGGTGTGGCAGTAACCGTAGATGTTTCCAACGCATTTCAATTTGATAATGGAACCGTAACTTTAATCAAAAGCGGTGACACCGATTATTATAATTTAATACGGATAGAGGCTTATACCAATGTGATTGTGAAAGATGTGGATTATGACCAAAGAATAATATACAATTACTATGATACCTTGGACAACTTGTATCTTGATGATCAGCGAATAAAAAGACTTGAGGTCTATGCCGGCAATCAATATTTGGAACAAATGATTGAAACCATCATGCCGAGAGATGTATTAACCGTTTGCAAGTCGGATGATTTGTCCTATTGTAAAATTGTGGTATCCAATGAAAAAGTAGTAGGTATGATAGCCTCTATTGAAGAAAAAAACGACACATGTTATGTGGAGATCAATAAACGACAATATAAGGTGGATAGGAAATGTTTAAAGTATTATGAATTTCACGTGGGCGATTATAAAACGTTTTATTTAGACCATTTAGGGAATATTGCCCTGGTTGAAACCGCCGTGACTCAAGAAAGATTGTTGGGATATGTATGTGATTATTCATTTGGACGGGGCTTGAAAGATAGGTTGCAGTTAAAAATCTTTTCCCAGGACGGAACCCATTCCGTATATACTACAGCCCAAAAAGTCAATGTTGATAACAGAACCGTAGACTGTCAAGATGTATACACCGCTCTTTCGGACAGCAGCGGCAATTTTAAAAAACAACTAATATTCTATGAATTAAATGAAGACGGTGAAATCAAATTTATCGATACGGCGGAAAATGATAAAAATAATACATTACGGGATACCTTTAGAAAAGTCGTTGATAATCAAAGCTTAACTTATTATTCGAGTCCCAGCATGTTTTATCCGACAACGCCTATTAATGATAAGACCATCATTTTCGTGGTACCTGCTGACAACGTCAAGAACGACCGTGAAGAAATGTACAGAATAACCAATAAGTCATGGTTGGCATCCAGCAAGACGTATATTATAGATTCGTTTAAGTACAATGACAATTCTCCTTATGCAGAGGTTGTTGTTGTAAAAACAACGTCAGACTCTCTCATTGCCACATCCACCATGCTTACATTGGTAAGCCGGGTGACAAAGGTGGTTAATTCGGATGGTGCTGAAACCGTACAAATTACAGGATTGAGAAACGGTGCCGTTGTAAAAGAAATTGTCAGTGAGCAGGTATCCGTCATCCGATATGAATCATCAACCAATGATAAAGGTGAAAAAGAAATAAAAAAAGTAGTTCGTGAAATATCGGCCAATGATTTGGACATTGAAGAGGGGGACGTTGTTCGTTTGGCTGTTAATGCCAAAAATGAAGTGGACGCTATAGAAATAGTATTTGATATTAGTGAAGATGATTCACCGGCACCTGTTGAAGGAAGTTCTTCTGCATTTAATGCGGAGTTTCGGCTGGATTATGCATATGTTTCGGAAAAATTCATTCCTTCCTATAATCAAACGGGGTTGATGTGTATTTTGAAGCTTGGTAAGAAAGACGGTTCGGTCATTGATGAATATCTTCCTGTCAATCCTACCAGTGTAAATGTGATGATTTATGATAAAAATCGTAAAAAAGGCAACAGAGTATACATTGGAAGTGTCAATGATATAGTTGATTATAAATCATCCGGTGGCAGCGCATGTTCCAAGATTTTAATTCATACAAATTATACCGTTGTAAAATCCTATATCGTATTTCGGTAATAGAAAGGAGGGCAATAATGCTAAAAAAAACGTGCAAACTTTTTGGATTAATGGTAATATTTCTTGCACTGTTTGAAGTATCCTGTTTTGCATTTGAGTGGGATTTTAACGATTATAATGAGCAAGGAAGTCCTCCGCCGGGGTGGTTTTTTTCACCTGCAAACAATAATTATTACAGCCGTATTGAACCTGTAACAATCGATGAAATTCATGGAACCAGTGTTAAAATCGTTTCAGAACAGGGCGTTGCAGGGTTTTATACCAATTTGGAACCTATTCCTATTGAAGGCGGTATATACAAATTCAGTTATGAATTTTACATTCCATATGTCAGCGAATCTCCTCAACAAGAAACTAACCTTAAACAGAGCATGTGGTCTTATGTTACATACGATTCAAGTTCTCCTGGCCTGTATGGTATAAGAATTGACGACGGTAATACCGTATATTATATGGCAGGGGATCATCCAACCAGCATATGGACAACCAAGAGCAGCGATGTTCTTAAGATTGAATCCAATAAGTGGTACAAGGTAGATGCAATTGTAGATGCATCTACCGGGTATTCATTAAGGTATTATCTAAACGGCAGGCAAATATGTACCACTACTGATGATTATGTAGAGGTCAGCCCGCTAAGTGGATTTTTGAGCAGTAAACAACTGAGAAAAATATATTTTGGTATTCGTACCAGAACGGCTGGGGATAACGGAGAATCTATTATTATAGATAATATCAGCTTAACCAAGCTGGAAGAACCCAAAGTTTTTTTCGGTGACGGCTCCACAGTTGCCGTAAGGCAAACTTCGGATAATGTAGTTTATATCCGTTTTTCCAATTCCGTTAATGAAGATGATATTATTGAAAAAATCAAAGTATATTCTTACTTACCAAATGACTATTTCTTGTTAAATCCGGTTGAGGTTGAGGATTTTACTGTGCAAAAAGTCAGTGCCGACGGCGTTACGTTAATGATAAATAATGCTTCAGATGGTGCAATATACCGGATAGTGTTGGATGGCTTGCGTGATTTTAACGGTAATGCTTTCATAGAAAATGAGGTTATTGTGAAATTTAGCAATAATCCTCAGACTGTACTTTGTTTGGCTAAGGTAGATAAAGAAAATGATGGAACGATTGCTCCAAGAACAAAGAATATTGATCTTGTATTTGAACAGTTAAACCTAAGCATATCCGAAATGGAAAACAATATTTCTCTCAGTGGCATCAATTATACGGTGAATCCGTTGCCGGATCAAAAAACGGTTCGACTTGCTTTGGAACATTGTCTGTCCGGGAATACCACATATACTTTAAATGTTTTGGGGCAGACCATATCGTTTACAACCGGTAGCGGTGCATTACGTTTCAATAACATAAGCTTTATTGATTCGAATGGAGAAAAGACAAGTTTTGTCAATATACTGAACAGTCGGGATTTTGATGTAGATGTTCAAATTGAGAATACCCTAAACGATGACATCTTCGCTTATTTAATATACGCCAGTTATCATGATCAAGAATTGTTGGATGTTTCCGTATTGCCCATTACCATAGAAGCACTGTCTTTAAATAATTATAGACTTTCAGTTTCAACGAGCAGTACCAATACGGACTATGTAGAATTATTCTTATCAAAATTATTCTTATTTAAAGGTGATGGGTCCATAGAACCTCTTACAAAGTCAATGATTTATACGAAAAGTCCAAGTGCATTATTTAAAAATAGTGCAGATACGGATGGCATGAATGTGAGGATGAATTCAGGTGCGGTGCCAAACGTTGTAACTTATAACGGACATGAAGGTTGGCTTGTAGATCCTGAGGATAAATATATTTTAGTGGATTTGGATGATGATATGATAAGGAACATCACAGATGGGAGAAGTGCAGTTGTTGAAGTGGAGTATTATGATAGCGGCATGGGTACTTTTGATATAGAATATGACGGTTACAAATCAACTCATAGCTATACTAAGTCTGTTGAACTTGAAAACAATACAAAAAAATGGAAAAAAGCCGAATTCTTTTTGCCGAATCCTATGTTTTCGAATAGGTTGGATGGCAGTGACCTGCGTATTTCACTTTATAACAGGCATTCCGGCAGTTCAACTCACCCGATAGCGTTTAAATCCATAAAAGTTCGTCTGTTGGATACAAAAAGCATATATAAAATTAATATTTCTACAGAAAAGCAAGGAAATATATTTTTCACCGATGAAACAGCGATATTTCATTATGAGGTGTTAAATCATGATTATCCGCTTTCACAAACGGTGAACGTGAAATATTCGGTATTAGATGAAAATGGTGAAACAGTTTGGTCAGAATTTGGTGAGATTTTTGTACCTGCAGGGCAAAGTTATCAAGGGTCGGTGCAATATAAACCGGATAAATACGGTTTGTACACATTTAAGGTGGAAATTACGGAAGAAGACCATAAACTTTATTCCACGGGCGAAATACCGTTTTCGTATGCAAGGACTAATTTTGGAACAATAAAAAACAATAGTTCTGCAATAGCCGGTTCTTTTTATGACAATCAAACGGCATATGTTGTGAATAACTTAGGGGTTAGTTTTGTAAGACAAGTTTCGGCAATGCAATATTTAGATGCCCAGTTGGAGTTAGGAGAGGACGGGACCTATCGTTTAAAGGAGTATTATCAAAATCGTCATGATTTATATAAAGGACTGGGATTAAATATAATGGTCACTCAAATTGCAGGTGAGAATGTTGGTTGGCCAAACGGTGAGAAGACTCCGAAAAGCCCGGAATCCCTGGAGATGTTTGGAGAGTATGTTACAAAACTGGTTCAAAGCTATAAAGATGTCAATTATTATGAGGTTTGGAATGAGTGGGATTTGGTAGGAAGTCAATTTAACAGGGACGGTTTGCCTGTAGAAAACTATGTCAATCTGTTAAAGGTAGCATATACAAAGACGAAAGAGGCAAATCCCAATGCCAAAGTAATCGCAGGTTCAACTTATTATGTGGATTATGATTTTATAAAAGGGATGCTGGATAATGGAGCAATAGGATATTTTGATATTATTTCCATCCATCCGTATAAAAACAGACAGTCGCCTACCGAATCGGACCGATATAATGATGTTTATAGAATAAGAGAATTACTGGACAGCTATGGTCTGCAAGATGTAAAAATATGGGTGACGGAAATAGGATGGTCGCCCAATTATAGGGGCGAAGGTATCATTACCAAAAAACAGCAAGGCGATTATCTGGTTCAAGTGTGTACCATGTTCAGGGAAAATAATTTGGTCGATAAAACCTTTGTGTATTGCCTTGAAAATCCGGGATATCAAAGGGATAATCATGAGCATCGTTACGGAATATTGAATTATAGAATGCATCCGGAAAATCCTTATGGTGCCACCGGATCGTATCTTGCACTATCCAATATGAATGTAATGCTTGCAGATACCGTTTATGTGGGGAAAGAGGTGTATCCGGACCAAAAAGTATATCAATACAAGTTTTATCGAAGAAGTGACGGTAAGAACGTTTATGTTATATGGGCGGAAAATGAAAACACCGAGTTTACGCTGCATAATTTGTGTGCACCCCAAAAAATAGAGGGTACCAATCGATTTGTTGTAAGCGGATCATTAGGGGAGAAATATCGTAATAAAAAGGTAACCTTGATGCTAATTGATTCCAATTGCAACAGTGAGTTCCCACCGCCCGATAAAATTGGATACATCGACCAATCCAAATGCGATGAAAACGGCACTTATTATTTTGAATTTACTTTTGATTCTTTTATATATGATGACAACGGTAATATTGCCAATTATGACGTCGTTATAAATTGCGACGGAAAACTTTTAAACATGGATTTAGACCAGGCAAAATTTTATGACATATATGGAAATGTGTTTGAACCTTCATATAGTAACGGCAACTACCATATGATACTTGGGTCAAGCCCGATTTATATTGAATTTTAAACTGAAATAACAATTTGTTGGGGAGTTCCCTTTTAGTCTATAAATTAAAATTATAATAACTATACTATAAAGAAAGAAGGAGATAGGTATGAAAAAGAAATTAAGTTTAATGCTGGTAACCGTAATTTTAGCATCTGTTCTTTTTAATTCAATGTGTATTGTTTATGCAGACAATACACCGAAGATAAAAAACGTGATTTTTATGATTCCCGACGGCGGTGGGTTTGCCCTTTATGATTTTGCTAAAGCAGTGAAAGAAGCAGGTGGCTTTAGGGAAGGATTATATCCTAATTCGACAAAAATTACTGATAAGTACATGTATTTAAAAGATTATTTAATTGGTACGGAAACAACTTATTCGGCAAGTAGTGACGTTACTGATTCTGCTGCGGGTGGAACAGCATTAGCAACAGGGCACAAGACCAATAATAATTATGTAGGTGTAGACCCTCAGGGTGTACCTCTTGCAACGCTGTTAGAAGCCGCTCAATTATACGGTAAAAAAAGTGGTATTGTAGCAACTGTTCAGTGGTCTCATGCTACCCCGGGAGCTTTTACCGCCCATCATCATAACAGAGGTACTTATAGTATTATATCGGAGCAAGTAGTGAATCAAGGTTTGGATGTTGTTTTAGGGGTAGGTTTTGGTTCCGCTCAATGGGGAGACATTAATGAAGCTATTAAAAGAGGTTATACTATTACATACAATAAAACTGATTTGAAAAATGTAAAGCAAGGAGACAAGATTTGGGGAAATCATTATCCCGACAGCATTCCGATAGATATTAATTTAGCTGCTGATCAGCCAAACTTGGCGGAAATGACGGCTGCTGCAATACGTGCACTGGATGGAACGAAAGAAGGATTCTTCTTAATGGTGGAAGGAAGTAAGGTGGATTCCGGTGGCCATAATAATAACCTGGTACAGGCAGTAAGCGAATATATAGCATTTGATGAAGCATTTAAAGTGGCAGTGGATTTTGCGAAAAAGAGAAAGGATACCATTGTTATAGCGGCTCCGGACCATGATACCGGTGGCTTAAATCTGCCTGATGCAGATGAAGAAACCGGTGGCAACCCAAATCCGGAAAAGTATGCCGATGCAGTAGAGGAAGTTCGGAATGGTATAAATAGCAAGAAAGGTATTTCATGGACAACTGACTATCATACAAACAGAAGATGTCCTGTTTGGATGTATGCACCGGAGGGAATTAAACCACCTGAAGGATTGTCCGAAATTCCCGGTGATACCCTGGAAACAAGGAAACTGGTCATTGATAATACGGAAATTGCACCGTATTTAGCCGAACTAATGGGGTTGGACTTAAAAGCGGCAACCGATGAACTGTTTGTAGATGTAACCAATTTAGGATACTATGATTCCAATGAATCAACCTTTACCTTCTATAATGCCAATATAAAGATAAAAGCCAATCAATCGGTTGCCACAGTGGATGGCAAAACGGTTGATTTAGGCGGTAAAATTGCCGTATATTCTTCTAAAGCAGGAAGGTTTTATGTTCCTAAAGCTTTGCTTTCAATTAAAGATAATAAAGACAATATAGAGGTTAAAACCATTAAAAGCAAGGATGTGTCAACAGGAAAAGTGCTGGTAAAAGGCCAGTTGGACAAGGCATATGCCGGTAAACGGGTAACATTGCTTTTGGCTAAAAAGGACGGAAATCCTACATCAGCAGGTGATATTGGGTATGTGGATCAAGCTATATTAGGCAGTAATGGGGAATATGTTTTTAAATTTACGTTTGACGATGATGTAGAACAATATGAACTGAAAATGTATTTAGGAGATAAAACCGTAACGGACAGTGTAACCGAAGCAACGGCAAGTTATTCATGGCTGGATACTATGTCCGTACTTACTTTGGAAGATGATACGGTAATATCCAACGAAGTGCTCATAAAAAATCATTATGAAATAGAAGGATTAACTTATCTTATGGTTTTGGCTTTTTATGACCACAACAACAAATTAATGGATATTTCAAAAAGTAATATGAAAGAAATAATGAATGAAATAACTCATGATCAAATCAAATCTTTAGTGCCCGAAGGGACAAAAACGGTAAAATCCGTTATTTGGTCAAATTATACCAAAATAATACCGTTGTGTAAAGAAGAAACCATAACGGTAAAATAGAAAATGATAAAAGAAACCGCCTGATTTCCAAATGCAAAAGGTTTGACAAGGTGACGCAGGACATTATATACTGAAAGGGGATATGTAAAAGAGGGGGCTATAATATGAAATTTGAATTTCAAAGTAAAAAACAAAAAAAATATTATACTTGGCGCTTGTGGTCATGCTAATTGTTTTAATAGTTCCTCTTTACTTAAATACGTATAAAAATATCAAGCAACGTATCATCCAAGAATACCTCTCTAAAATGGAAATGGGAATCAGGCGGCTGGATTTTGAGATGGAAATATATCAAACCATCAAACAGAAAATGAGCAATGATACTCACTATATAAGGTTAAAAAATTTGGAGAAATTTGACTCCTCAAAACAGTATAGTTATCTGATGGAGTTTACGGAGTATTATCAAGGGCAGATAAAGTGGAATACATTGATGAGTGACAGTTACATTTTTTTTAGAAATAACAATGTAGCGGTAAGTAATAACTATCAGTTTGATAATATAGAACCGTTTTTCCAATATTATATTAATTTAGACGGAATGAATTATTCTCAATTTCGAGAAAAAATTTTTAATGAAGCTTTGGAATTTCACTTAGAATACAAAGAGAATTTAAGCCTTAAAGAGGAAGAAACCGATGCAATTGTCGTATACGTGCCCATTCGTCAATATATCAAAAATCCTCCCGATGCTGTTATCATTTGCTTTTATAGAATTCAAGATTTGTTTGAACATATGGGCATCTCAGAATACAAGCAAGTATTTGATTACATTGCGTTAAATGATTCTATTATTTATTCCAACGGAAAAACTCCTATAGCAAAGGGCGACAGTCTTATTTGTAGCGGGCAAAAAATGAACTTGACATTTAAAATGAGCATATCAAAAAAATATCTGTTAATGCATATGAGATTTTTTATTGTTTTTGTCATTATTTACTTTTTATTATTGCTTTTAGTTGCATTATTCCTGGAAGCAGTGACTTTGAACATATTGAACAAACCTTTACATAATATGGTTAGCATGGTGGAAAGCATAACAGGAGAAAAATGTAAGTCCCATTCAGGCTTACAATATTTATATCATACCGTATGGAAGTTAAGGAATGAAAATCTCTATTGGGATCAAACATACAATAACATTACTTTTAATATGTTGTTTTTAAAAGAATTGGATGACGAAGAATGCGAGTTGTTCCGGAAAAAACATCCTAATTTTTCAGAACCGTTTTTGTTTGTGATGTTTTCAGGAAAGTATTTAATGCCGGAGGTATTGAGATTATGTCTTCAACAACACAACATGAACAGTAATTTCCTTGTTGAAGATCCAAGAAAGCGTTTAATACTTTTCTTAAATTATAATGATGAATTGGATATTGAAAATCTTAAAAACAATCTTAATTCCGTTCTTTTTGATTTCAAAAAGCATAAGGTTGAGCTTGTAATTTCCATCAGTACACCTTGCGAAAGTTTAAAAGACTTTTATAATGCTTACCGACATGTAAATCACAGAAATCGATTTGTTGACCATTCCACTATCATTGACATGTCGGAATGCAAGACGGAACAAAAAGATGCTGTAAAATTTGACGATATGTCTTTACTATATGATTACATTATACAGGGAGATGCTTTTAATGCAAAAAAGTGCATATACATGCAGTGGTATGAGATTATGGAGAATAACTCAGATGAAGATATGATAAAGAAACTGTATTTTAAGCAAATAGATGTATTGACGGACATTGCTTCACAGATTAATTATAAAGAAGAATTTGCTCAATATGATGAAAATAAAAAAATTGATGAATTAGCATTTAGTATTGAAAAGAGTGTTGACAAAATTTGTGAACTCATTAATTTAAAGAAACAACGTGACAGCAATAACGAGGTTTTGAAGTATTTGGATGAAAATTTTAATAAGGTTGATTTTGGATTGATAGATGTTGAAGAACGCTTTGGAATATGTGGGAAGACCATTAATAAAATTATCAAAGAGCATTATGGGAAAACGTTTTCGGATTATATTGAAGAGAAAAGACTTCGTCTTGCAAAAACACTTTTAGAACAGACCGACAAGGGCATGTCTGAAGTTGCTTTACAGTGTGGCTTTGCAAATTATATTACTTTTTACAAGTTTTTTAGAAAGCATACAGGGACATCGCCAAATAATTTCCGACAGGCGAGAATTGCAGAAAGAAATATTATATCGAATTGTAATTAGGAAACTGTAAAAAATATTTTAGAAAAATAGAATTTAAGTTATAGGATGGCCTATGGTCATCCTTTTTTTTGCGCCGTTTTGAACGAAATATAAAAAATACTTGCGTGTATTGGAAAATATTATATATTTTTTAAAAATTAACGGAAAAATACAACCGTGGTGACATGATAAGCAATACGACATACAAATATAATGCTTTTGGAAAAATACGAACCATCCAAAATGCCAAAAACGAAATAGAAGAATATAAATATGATCTGTGCGGAAACACGGTGTGGTACAAGGACAAATCAAGAAGAGACGTCAGCATAGTAAGGTACACCTATGACAGCAGTAGACGCTTAACAGAAAAAAGAACACCGTTGGAAGAAAAAGACGGAATAGTCTTCTATGCCATAGGAAAATATGAATATGACGGTGCAGGCAATCTTAAACGACAGGTTTTAACAGGAACAAAGGATAGTAAATCCGTAAGAGAAGTCTCCTATGAGTACTATGCCAATAACCTTGTTTGGCAAATTCATGACAACAACGGCGGATTTATCCAAAAGAGCTATGACAAAAACGGCAACCTTACGGAAGTAAAAACCCTTAGGAATGAAGAAGAAAACAAATACGATATTACCCAATATGAATATGATACGTATAATCGGTTAACAAAAGAAATTGTACTGGTGGATAAAGGCGATCTGTTTATCGATGAAACCGTTTATGACTTATCCGAGCTTGAAATAAGCGAAGGAGAATACACCGGTAAGATACAGCTTATTACGGAACATAGCTACGATATCCTTGGTAACCGGTTAAGTGACATCACACCGAAAGGACATGGCTTAAGACAGGCAAGTGATGTACAAAAATATACCACAACCTACACTTATGATGTTCTAAACAGGTTGGAGACCGTCACCAATAAATATGAAACGGAAAACGGAGTGGAAAGCCTGGTTACACAATATTACTATGATGCCATGGGGAATAAAAAGGTAGAAAAAATTACAGGAGGAATTGATACAATTTATAAAATATATACCTATGATGCAATGAACAGACTATTAACCGTAAGTGACGGCATAGCAGCAGATAAGTCAGGATTTACACCGGGGCAGGAACAAACCGTGGCAGATGCAGAACCGGATGCATTAAGCGACATCAAAAAATCAATCGTATATGAATATGATATAGCAGGAAACAAAGTAAAAGAAACAACCACAAGAGACTTTGACAAAAATGAAACCATTACCTATGAATACACATACGATGCCCTGAATCGTCTCGAAACCGTAAAAGACCCAAAAGGAAACATCATCAAAAAGAACATTTATGACGCCAATGGAAATATAGTAAAGGTTATTGACGCCAAAGGCTACAAATCTGCCTCAACTGACGAAGGAGGATACGGAACAATCTATCGGTATGACCTTGCCAATCGGTTAACGGAAATCATCGACCCGGAAACCAATCATTACACGGTAAAATATGAATATAACCAATTTGGAGAAAAAGAAAAACAGTATGACGGATTGGGTCACGTAACACAATACCGTTATGATAATGCCGGAAACTTGGCAAAAGTCATTGATGCAAAAAATATAGAAACCACCTATACTTGGGATAAAGCAGGCGGCAAACTTAGCATGGCGGACGGCAGAGGCAAAATCACCCGTTACCAATATGGCAGTGGAGGACTGCTGCTGTCAATAACCGATGCAGATGAAAAAACGGCAACCTATCAATATGACCTTGAAGGCAATATTACGAAAATGACAGACAAGAACGGGCAGGAAGTCACGTATGAATATAACAACAAAAATTTACTCACCAAAAGGAAAGCAAGCGATGTAGAAATCCGTTATGTATATAATGCATTTGGCAACAGAACCAAAATGATTGACGGAAATGAATCAACCCGATATAAGTATGATGATTACCAACGAATAGAGTATGTATACGATAAAGATGAAAATAAACAGTTGGAATATAAATATGACGACATGGGCAACATCCGTACGGTAACGGTATATTCGCAAAACCAAACCTTTACCACTACCTATGATTATGACGAATGTAACCGTATGTGGCAGGTAAGTTCCGGAAGCAAAACAACGGTTTACGGTTATGATGAAAACGGAAACTGTAAAATAATACAATATGAAGAAGGAATCAAAGAAGAGTTTGAATATTATAAAAATAATAAACTAAAAAGCATTACCAATTATGCGCCGACAGGAAGCATTCTCTCAAGTTATACCTACACTTATGACCTTGCCGGACGACAGGACTCAAAAACAGACAGTTATGGAACCACCCGATATGAATATGATGCCTGCGGCAGAATCGAAAAGGTAACAGCCCCCGGAAAAACCACCGTGTATACTTATGACGGAGCAGGAAACCGTGAATCCCTGACAGAAACCTATACATCACAGCAGTATGACACCGTACTGGCCCGCAATGGAGAAAGAAAAGAAGTAACATACAAACAAAAGACCAGCCATTACTTCTATTCCAATGCCAATAAGTTATTAAGAATTGTAGAAACCATGTATGGCGAAGACGGGGAAATCATAGTATTAGCGAAAGCAATAAACTACGGTTATGATGACAACGGCAACCAAACCCATCAAACAGTGGAATATGCAACACCGGCGGAAGGAACAGCAGGAGAATCATTCAACCTAAGTGTATACACGGATGACCAAACCACAGGATTTGACAGGATCATAGAAAGCATATACAATAGATATGACGGATTCAACAGGCTTATAGCAACCGAAAGTATCAAGGACGGAATCAAGACAAAGTCGGAATTTAAATACAATGGCGATGACCTGAGGATAGAGAAGAAAGTAACCAAAGGGGATGAGACTGCCCGTGTAACCCGGTATATTTACAGCGGTAACTATGTGGTTGCAGAAACGGACGAAAACAATGCCTTTATGGTCAAGTATGTAAGAGGACTGGGCTATATCAGCAGAATCGACGGAACAAACAAGGTAAGCTACTTCTTATATAACGGACATGGAGATGTAGTACAGACGGTTGATAAAGATGGTAACATAGAAAATCAATATGAGTATGACATATTTGGCAATACCGTACTTACCATTGAAGGAGAAACAGCAACTCATGAAAATGGTGGATATAGTAATGCAATAAGGTATGCAGGGGAATTTTATGATTCTGAAACAGGATTGTATTATTTGAGGGCAAGGTACTATGACAGTTATGTTGGAAGGTTTATTAGTGAGGATACATTTGGTGGATTTGAACATAATCCATTGAGCTTAAATAGATACACATACTGTTACAATGACCCTATACAATATGTAGACCCAACAGGACATTTAACACAACAACAACAAAAGCTTATACAGTCAGCAATTAATGCTTATAACAATGGAATTATATCAAAAGAACAACGGGATGCGAATATCCGATTAAACGGAGGAACACCACCAGTAGATAGCAGTCCAAGTTCAAGTAGTAGTAAAAAAAGCTCAAGCAGTAGTTCAAGTAGTGGTTCATCTAAAAGTGGAAGTAGTAGTTCAGGTACGCCGATTTATACAGGTTTACAACCGGATTACTCCAATGCTGTTTGGAATGATTATGGTGAAATAATCGGTTATAATCCCTATGGAGCAGGTTATACTGTTCATGGAACAGCAGGAACAGATATACATGGAGGAGGAGCACAAGCGCATGTAGCATATACAGATGGCAGAAGTAGTGGTAGTTCGAGTTCAAGCAGTAGTAGCTCAAATCCTCAGGTAGAACAAGCTATAGTAAATATAGAATCTGCAATACGTGCTTATGAGAATGGTATTATATCAAGAGAAGCAATGGAGAAAAATGTTGCTCTTAATCAGGCTACTATTGCTACAGCTCTTGGTAATGGTCTATCTGCTGCTGATGTTATTACTATGGAAGTAGGAGGACATTATGCACCACCTTATTCTAACACTCAGGGGATACAATGGATTTTTAAACAGACAGAAAAACCGATTATTATTAACGCCATACCAATTTTGCAATCAAACTTAACTATTGGTGAGAAGACAATCAATTCTTATATGCAAAATAATACTGTTTATGGAGAAATTGAAGGTACAGTTGAAGCACTAGGTGGGAAAGTCAGATGGTTAAATAAGGAGCGTACAGAAGCAGAGGTTATTTACATCAATAAAGATACTGGTAAAAAAGAAAAAGTAATTTATTCTTGTAATACTGGTGATAAAGATTTTAGTATAATAGATGGTGTTATGTATATAAAAGTAAGGGAAGCTGCTCAAAAGTCAGGCTTAGAAGATACAATAAGTTGGTGGAAAGATAATGGCATAATGCAGGTATTAATACAACCAGATATGAAGTTTGCACCTGTTCAAGTTACAAGGGCAGGTGATCAAGTGAATATTAAAGCATATATGAATTTTAAAGGTGATTGGAATGTGACTCCCTCTGGATACAGCGGAACTATGGGCGATTTGTTTGTCGCTGGTATAAAAGAAGACTGGGGAGGAATTAAAACAGCCACGATTTTTGAAGATTTTGGAGATTATAGTAGCGTAAATGTTAATGTGTTACTCTATGCAAAACAAACGTCAGGCACCGGAGCATGGGATGCAAAATGATGTTAAAAATCAAAAATACTTTGATGTCGAATTTCATAACAAGCGTGGCGTTTCTCACATGGACGAACCATTCTTTAATTTAATAAACTGGAAGTATACAAATCCTGGTAAAATAACCATTTTTCGGGCGATAGTCGTAATGGCGGATCTGATTATTCTGAAAGACAGTATAAACAAGTAAGCAGTCATGAGTTTGGACATATTTTAGGTTTGGGCGATGCGTATGGATACACAAAGGATGAGGATAAGGCGGATTATGGTTATCGTCCTAAAGCGCCTGTTACTGATGAAACCAGAGGTTCAGTCATGTATAGTTGGAATTCTGCAAATGCTAATGACATTGAAATGGTGTTACAAGCATTCAAAACTAACAAGTGGCAAGGTTTTACAACTTATAGTGCTTGGGGTGGAATATATTCCGGAACAAAATCTTCTGTCATTAGAAGTTATGATAATAACAATCAAATAATAAAGTAAGAACTTTTATGAATTTAACGGAGGTGTAGAAGTGCAATATATAAAAATTTTAACAATTATTTTACTTATTTGCATTATTGTTGGAAGTATGTTTGTTTTCACTGGATGTGACAAAGATAAGGAAGGTGCTGATTTTAGCATGGAAGCTATTAAAAAATTTCAGGATAATGAGAACTTATTTGAACAAGTGAAGGAAAACATCCTTAAGAATATCCCCGATAATATAACTTTTGTTACGCTTTATGTTGATAAAAGTAATCATGTAATCGCAAAAAATGGTGCGTCAGTTTATAATGATTTATCATTTGATGAAAGTTTTAAGGAAAGTTTGTTGAGATTATCTGCGGAACTTAAACCAATGTCAATGGATATTGACTACGACATATATGATGCAGAAGGTATGGAGAATAAAACAATTAAGTTTCATTTAAGTACAGGAAGCATTAGGGGCAAAGGAATTGTTTATATAACGAACAACGATGGAGAAGATTTAAAGGAAAAATTACGAGGGCTCTCCGTTTTATCCCACATTAAAGGGAATTGGTATTATTATGAAGAATTAGGAGGAGTCTAAAAGTTTAATAAATTAGCACTTGTTGCCGCTTGGCGTAAGATAGACAGCTGTTTTCTTTGTTTGCGGCCAAAAGATGCCGGAATAAAAATAACTTTCACTAATTGAGAATATTGAGTTATATTTATAAAGAAATTAGCAATATAAGTCATATAATTTAATATTAATTTCAGATTTAGGGGAAGAGCAGAGTAGTTATTGCTTTTCCCTATATTTATAATTATGGTTAAATTAAATAATTTTCAATCAAAAAAGCAGATTATTATATTTGCTATAGTGATGAAAGGTAAAAATATTTTGCAGTAAATTCGAAAAATTAGGACAATATAATTGCTGTTTAACATGTATTATTAGACATGTTGAGAGTTAGGGGACGGGGCAATAATTGTACAAAAACATTGAAATAATTTAAGATAAAAGGTATAATCTCATATTTGACACTTAAGAAGCAATAAAAACAACAGGGAAGCGTTATGTAAATGTCAATAAAAATTTAGGCCACTTACTGGTCTAAAATTAGGCCACCAATTCATAAAAAATTAACCTACATCTGCCTGTTTTGAAAGAGCCTGCTTAAACCTGTAACTTTCACCG